>JAABUQ010000670.1_pt1 | contig 79588 bp, 75 predicted proteins | sample 5560001 | NCBI WGS metagenome assembly JAABUQ01 (sample SAMN10711888, study PRJNA513371) | rock metagenome | isolation source: Antarctica rocks | place: Antarctica: Victoria Land, Finger Mt nord | collected 2015-12-18 | reverse complement strand
GGCGCGGAAGGATAACAGCGAACGCCTTCGTCTGCCGCTTTTTCTGTACAGCCCTTCCCTAACAGGGGCCTTCCAGGGAGCCAGTGCTGAGGGAGCGACACTGAGGCAGGATGCCGCAAGTGCCAGGAACGAGCGGGAGGGGTTCTGGAAATAACTTATGCCTAAACTAATCCTCGGCACGCGCGGCTCCAAACTCGCTCTCGCCCAGTCTCATGGGGTCGCCGATGCCCTGCGCGTCGCCCATCCCGATTTAGAGGTTGACATCAAAGTCATCCAGACGCGCGGCGATGCAACTCAGGCGGCGAATGTCCCGCTGTCGTCGTTCGGCGAGAAGGGCATCTTTGCCAAAGAATTGGAGTCGGCCCTGCTGGCGGGCGAAATTGACCTTGCTCTCCATTGTGTGAAAGACCTGGAGCATACGCTACCCGATGGACTGGTCATCGCCGCCGTGCCGGAGCGCGAAGACCCGCGTGATGCTCTCATTGGCTCCACGCTCGCCGCCCTGCCTTTGGGAGCCAAAGTCGGCACGGGGAGCGTCCGCCGCCGCGCTTTGCTGCTTTCCCGCCGCCCCGATTTAGAGCTTTTAGAAATACGCGGCAACATTGACACGCGCCTGCGAAAATGGCGCGAAGGCCAGTACGACGCGATTTGCCTCGCGGTTGCGGGCCTGAACCGCCTCGGCTTGCAGGAGAACATCGCCGAGATTTTGGACCCCGACTGGTTCACGCCCGACCCCGGCCAAGGGGCGCTGGCGATTGAGATACGCGACGGCGACCAGCGCCTGCGAGACCTGACAATTCCGCTCAATCACGGCCCCACCTGGTACGCGGTTCTGGCGGAGCGCTCGTTTTTGCGTCATGTCGGCGGAAGCTGCAAAACCCCCGTTGGCGCGTTCGCGACACTGGACAGCTTTGCACAGCCGCAATGGCTGACACTCAGCAGCATGGTCGCCGCACCAGACGGCACAACAATCCTACGGCAGTCGGCGAAAAAGTTTTATGGCAGCAGCGAGTGGCTGGGCCGTGAAGTCGCCGACGAGCTGCGGGCGCAAGGGGCGGAGCGGTTGTTGGCGCAGGGCACAAGCGCCACGGATTGAAATCCGAGGCTCGGAGAAACCAGTATCGAGGCGACACGGGATTTGGCATGATCTGGTTCTTGTGTCGCCTCGACACTGTTCTACTCAGCCTCGGATTTCAATCCGTGGCACCCGTTCCGTGGCACCCGTTCCGTGGCGCTCATTCCGTGGCTCGACACGCAGGGAACGCGGGCGACGAATAGCGGGTTTTAGTGGCACAGGGCGGTTTAACTTTAGAAACGGAACGGTCGGCAATGCAGACTTTTGATTATTTAGTGCTGGGCAGCGGCAGCGCGGGGCTGTCGTTTGCGCTGGAAGTGTCCGAAATCGGGCGGGTCGCGCTGGTCACGAAGAAGGACCGGACGGACAGCAACACAAACTGGGCGCAGGGCGGGATCGCCGGGGTCATGGGCGCGGACGACGACCCGGAGCTGCATATCCAGGACACGCTGATCGCCGGCGCGGGGCTGTGCCACGAGGACGCGGTGCGGGTGCTGGTCGCCGAAGGGCCGGACCGGATCCGGGAGCTGATGGCGTTCGGCGCGAACTTCAACCGGGAAAAAAACGGCGAGCTGTCGCTGGGGCGCGAAGGCGGGCATTCGCGCCGCCGCATTATCCATACGGCGGACCTGACGGGTCAGGAAGTCGAGCAGACACTGGTGGAAGCGGCGCGGACGCACCCGAACATCACGGTTCTAGAGCATCACTATGTCATAGATTTAATCGTGGAGAACGGGCGCTGCTGCGGGGCGTATGTGCTGGATGAGGCCAATACTACGGTCGAGGCGTTTGTCGCCCCGGCGACGCTTCTCGCGACCGGCGGCGCGGGGCAGGTCTACCAGTTCACGACAAACCCACCGATTGCGACCGGCGACGGGGTGGCAATGGCCTGGCGGGCCGGGGCGGAAGTCGCCGACATGGAGTTTATCCAGTTCCACCCAACGTCGCTGTACCACCCGGACGCGAAAAGCTTCTTGATTTCCGAGGCCGTCCGGGGCGAAGGCGGCATTTTGCGTCGCAAAGACGGCACGGCGTTCATGGCCGAGTACGACCCGGAGCGCAAAGACTTGGCTCCGCGCGACATTGTCGCCCGCGCGATTGACAGCGAGATCAAAAAGACCGGCGATGAGTGTGTCTACTTGGATATTACGCATCTGCCCGCTGAAGAGGTCAAGTCCCACTTTCCGACCATTTATGCCCGGTGCCTGTCGTTCGGCATTGACATTACCACCGACCAGATCCCGGTCGTTCCCGCCGCCCACTACTCCTGCGGCGGCGTCGTCACTGATCTTGTGGGAAGAACGACCATTGACGGTCTGTACGCCTGCGGCGAAACGGCGTCCACGGGCGTCCACGGCGCGAACCGGCTTGCCTCGAACTCGCTGCTCGAAGCACTTGTCTTCGGCAAGCGGGCCGCCCAGGACGCCCAAAAGCGGACCGATTTGTCCCCGGTGTGCGAGAGCGCCCCGCCCCTGCCCGGCGAGGCGCGTCGTGTCGGCGCGTTAGACCATGCCCAGGTGGAAGCCCTGCGGAACCGCTTGCAGCGCACGATGCAGAAATATGTCGGCATTGTCCGCTCCGATTCCCGCCTCGCAAAAGCCGCCGCCGCCGTGGACGCCTTAGACGCCGAGAGCCAGCCGCTATTCGACGGCAGTATCTTGTCCGACGACATTCTAGAGCTTCGCAACATGATCCAAGTCGCCCAGCTCATCATCCGGTGCGCCCAGGCCCGCAAAGAGTCGCGCGGCCTGCACTACACGACCGACTACCTGCAAACACTCGAAAGTGAGCGCCATGACACGGTTCTTACGCCGGGGGCTGGGCCTGCTTAGCCTCGGCCTACTGATGACAGTGGAAATGTGCCGGGCGCAAGCCCCTAACACGTCTCTACCTAGTCCTCTTTTGGACCGGCGGTACTGGTATGTTAATGCTTACTTGTTCCCTACGACGAAGCCAGGCATCTACGATCTTTGTCTGGAACCTTACTCTACGCAGTTGTTGACCGCGACGCCACGCCTTTCGGAAATGCGGGCGGAGGTTCGAAATCAAGGCACACTGAGAACGCTGACGGCACGGGTGGTGCCTCTGCCCGCGCCCCTGCCGATTGCAAGCTTTGGGCCGATGAGCCGTTTCTCCGGGCGCTCCTGGTTCGGTCTTCGGTGGGACCCTTCCGGTCTGCCGCCGGGCCTTTATATGCTGACTGTTACTCTGCCGGTGGACGCTGTAGACAGCGCGGGGCAGCCGTTTCCGCTGCCGCTTGAGACGGTTTCCCTGCCGGTTTACCTGCCTGACCCGCGCGGCCTGCTTGCCGCGCGGGCCAAGTATCTCGGCAAGCGCGTCTGGCCGCAGGCCGGCCTTCAGCCAGTCGGTTCCGACACGACCGTCTTTCAAATGTCCGAGCGGACTTCGCTTCGTGTCCGCTCCATCACGCGCCGCACACAGCCGTTCGCCGACCTTTCGATAAACGGCGGCTATGGTCCCGGCTGGGACATGACGCCGGCGGATTTTGTGACTCATAATCCCCTGCGGGTGATTTTCGACCGGCCTCGTCACCTGCAAGTGACCGGCTTTGCGCTGGTCGGCAGGAAACCCGCTACGGCGCAGGGCCTGTTTTTTCAGGACTTCGCCGACCCCTGGCAGCTTGACCGCGCTCTGCATTTCCGTCCACCGCCCCGGCATCTGCCGCTTCTGAAGCCCGGCCTTACCCCGGAGCAAATTCTTCTTCTTTTCGGCTGGCCGACTGAGTATGGCAGCCTAGTACAGCTTAAACAGCGCAGCACCTGGCGCTACGACACCATCAGGCCACATTACGCCACGGTCTACTTTTCGCATGGCAAGTTTGTCCGCTATGACCCCGGCGGCCATCTGCCTTAGCCGCGATGAAATGAGAAAGATGGGAAAACGAGTGTGGCGATTGAATACCAGTTGAACGCAGAGCTGACGCCGGTAATGCTGGCGGAGGTGTTTGAGAAGTCGGGCATTGCGCGGGCGCTGACGGACTTCTCGTGGTGCTGTTATTTGTCTGACTTGGCTGTGGACAAAGATTACCGGCAGCGGGGCATCGGGAAGGAGCTGATTGCGCGGGTGCGGGCAGAGGCGGGGGAAGATGCGTTTTTGCTGTTGTCGGCGCCGGAGGCGGTGGCATACTCTCCGAAGATCGGGATGGAAGCCGTCACGAACGGCTGGATGTGGAAGCGCCGGTCAGTGAAGTAAAGAACAGCCTCCCGGCGGTGTGCCGGGAGACTGCTCTTGCCTATTTCTTGTGTTACTTGCTCAGGCCGACGGGGTCGGTGGTGCCGAACAGGTTCTTGGTCCAGAGGTTGATCGTCTTCGCGCCGTCGCCGGGGGTGGTGTCGCCGTTCGGGTAGGTGAAGACATCCGAGGCAGAAGCGTCATCGCGGGCATCAAATAGGGTGTTCGAGAACGCCAGATTGCGGGTGACGGTGTTGGGAGCGTTGCCGGCGCTCTGGCCTTGCTGCGTGACCGGGTAGTCGGAAAGATGAATGCCGACGCCAGCGTTCTGCAAAACGGAGTTCTGCGAGACGGTGGTGCTGACAACCGAAGCGAGGAAGATGCCGTCGCCGGCGCTTTTGGTGATGCTGTTGCTGGAAATAGTCACGAATCCGCTCGGCGTGAAGTTCGGGTACGACGGGCTGCCGTCCACGACAATCCCCGTGCCGTCGTGATCGCCGCCAGCGAACTCATACTGATAAAAGGTAGTGCCGGAGACCGAGTTAAAGACTACCGCCGAGTAATCCGCAGAGAACAGCGAGATCCCTTCGTCGGCATTGTGGGTCACCGCATTGCCGGAGACGGAGACGGTGCCGGTTATCGAAATCCCGAAGTGCTGGTTATCGTGGACTGTGTTAGTTCCCACCAGGCTGGCCGGCGGGTTCGGGGACTTAGGACTGTTGACCGCCGGGTTGTAAGTCGCGGCGTTCACGTTCAGGCCGGCGTTGGCGTTCGAGGCCGCTTCGTTTGCAATCACGGTGAGGCCGGTGCCGGATGCGTTCAAGCCGTCGTAGCCGTTGCCGGTGAACTGGTTGCCGGAGATGACCGCGCCGGACGTGTTTACAACGGCGGCCCCGCCGTTGACGCTGCCGGTGACGACATTGCCGAGCAGCTTGTAGTTTTTCAGCATGCTGGGGACGACAGGGTAGGCATTCAGCCCGGACTGGCCGTTGATGGTGATGCCGAAGAAGTTTTGGCGGGCGGTCACGCCGCTGATTTCAATGTCGCTGAAGCTGACATCGGTCTGGCCGTCGGCGGCGACATAGCCGACATTGATGCCGCTTCCGCCCTGGAACTCAAAGCCGGGAGCATTCTGGACGGTCAGGCCGCGCACCGCGACATGGCTAGCCCGGATTTCAATGCAGTTTGGGTAAGTGCCGGGCTGGAACGGGCTGGGGCCGGGGGTTCCGAGGCCGGTGCCGTCAATGAGGGGGTTGCCGACGCCTTGCAAAGTAACATACGGTGTCGCGATGGTCACGGCTTCATTGTAGACCGCGCCTTTGGGATTCACGGAGACGAGAACCGTGTCATACGGTTTGGCGGCATTCAGGGCCTTCTGAATGGTCGGGAACTGCTGCGGGACAAGCAGGGTCCCGGCGAAGGCCGGCAGGGCCGACGCGGTGAGGCCGAGCGCGGCCAGGGCGAGGAAAGTGAGAGAACGCATGGAAACTCCTTGGAAAAGACTATTCAAATTGTGAAAGAGGGCGAGTGCGCGTGTCCGAGGATACAACAAAGGACCGCACTTCTAGTGTAACACAGAAAATGCGAATTTAACGGGCAAACAAAAAGTTTCTTCCTCCGTATTTGTACGGGTTTTCAGTGGATTGGACAAAAACCGGGCAAAAAAACGGCTGCCCCCTTTTCAGAAGACAGCCACAAGAAGAAACAGGTGGGAACAAGAGACAAAATCAAGCCTTCACGGTGCGCCTGTAGGCGGCGGCACTAAAGGCCAGCAGCAGGCCGAGGCCGATCAAGGACGATGCTTCGGGAACGGGAGCCGCTGTGGGGGCTGTTTCCAGCAGGTTGTTGAAGTAGGCGTTATGGTCCGGCGTCGCCGCGCCGGCGTCCGACTGAAACATCTGGAAGCCGGTCACGGGGCCGGAGAACGTGCCGGAGCCGGTAAAAGCATCCGCCCCCGTGGCCGTCAGCGAGTACGTCGTGGCCGAAGTGATTGCGTAAACGAGGTGCGTTGGGCCAGGCACAAAGCCGAGGCCGGTGGACTGGCCGTTGAAGAGGACGCCGGAGCCGCTCTGGAACACAAAGCTGCCGAAGATCTTGGAGTCGCTGAAAAGCGAGACGCCGGCTGATCCGCCGTCGTTGTTGCCGCTGACGAAGTCTAGCGAGAACGTATCGCCGGCAGTTGGGCCGCTAGTGAACGTCCGCGTGACAGTGACCGAGGGATCGTCCGCACCGGTGCTGGGGCCGTTTGCGTAGGTTCCGAATGACAGCCCGTTTGTGTCCATGACGCCGTTCGCGGCATCGCCTTCGGACTCCGAGGCGGACGCGGTAAAGGTCCCGGCAGCGCCGCCGCCGGGGGTGCTGGTGACGACGTTAAATACGTCGAAGCCGAAGCCGCCGTTCAGGCCGGCGAAGCCGCTGGTATAAACGGGGTCGCCGGCATTGTCCTGGGCGAGTGTCAGCGTTTGAGCCTGAGCAGTTAGCGGGGCCAAAGCCAGCGCAACGGCGACGCAAAAGAGGCGGGCGTTCATGGAACAGCTTTCTGTCGGCAGAAGAATCAGAGACGGGGAAGCAGGACAAAAAAGAACGGCGGCCTGCCGAAAGGGCAGGCCGCCGAGGGCATTAGGCTTTCACGGTGCGCTTGCGGGCGACGACGGCCACGCCGCCGAGAGTCAGCAGCAGGCCGAAGCCGATGAGAGACGAGGCTTCAGGAACCGCTGCCGGGACTGCGGTGTAGGCGATGTTATTGAAGAACGCATCATGGCCGGGATCGCCCCCACCAGAGTTGACCTGCTGCACTTCGAATCCGGTAACCGGCCCGGACAGCGTTCCCGTCCCGGTAAAGGTGAAGGGACCGGAAGCCTGAAACGAGTAGGTCGTGGCGGAAGTCAGTGTGTATAGCAGGTGAAACGCGCCGGTGGTGAAGTCTTGCTTGGTGCCGTCCGCTTTATTGACCTGCGCTCCATTAAAGAGGTACTGGTCGCCGGACTGATAGTCAAAGGTGCCGACGGTGCCAGCGGCGGTGAGAAGGCTGACGCCAGCGAAGCCGCTGCCATCACCAGGGCCGTTCGTGCCGGCGGCGTTGCCGTCGTTATAGCCGGTGAGAAAGTCCAGGGAGAACGTATCGCCGGTGACGTTCAATCCGCCAGGCTGGGTAGGAGCGGTGAAGGCACGGGTGATTGTGGTGGAAGAAGTGGCGTCAGTATTGGCGTAAACTCCAAACGAGACGTTTTTGCTGTCAATCGAGCTAGGGGCCGGCGTGCCGTTGCCGCCTTCGGAGTTCGCGGCAGTGTACACAAACGTACCAGAAGAGGTGCCGGCGGCGGTGACCTTGAATGCGCCGAAGCCGGGCGTGCTGCCACCCTGACCGCCGTTATAGCCGCCGGTGTAGTTCGAGGCGTGTCGGTGAAGGTCTGCGCTTGGGCTGCCAGCGGGGCCAGGGCTATTGCGGCGATGGCCGTGAGGGAAACGAGTTTCGTGTTCATGGGTGTCCTTTGTTCGAGAGAAATCAGCGAATTTGGTCGGTACTGCTTAAAGATAACGGCGAGAGTGAAAAGTTAAAGTAGTACGGGTTCCTTTCTATACAGTTACACTGTCTGTGGTGCGGTGTAAGTCGTGTCCAGCCGGTAGGCGGGCTTCGGGTTTGACGCGGGCGTGTTAGAAGAGCGCACGGTGAACGTGTACCAGCCGGTCATGCCCGGAACGGCGACAATGGTGGTCGGCTGCCGGGTTCCGACCCGGTAGGTGTAGGTTGCAACGCGGCGCCCCTTCGGGTCGTCCAGCTCGAGGACTGCGCTTGTGCTGGTCGTCCATCCGGCCGTGTCGCTGAGGAGCGTGCCGGTGATCTGCTTGCCTAAAGCGGCGTAAACGCGGCAAACTTGGACCTGCGCCGTGCTGTCGGCGGGCTTGATGTCTAGGTCCTGGGCGCCGGCATACTCCTGGGTCACCGAATGACCGGCGGGGGCAAAGCCGCCCGACACTCCTTGCCGGGCATAGCAGACATAGCCGCCGCCATTGGTATCAGGCGGAATGGTCAAAGATGCCCGCCCGGTGCCGTCGGTCTGAATGTCCGGCGCATGGCCGGTGTAGTCGTGCAGGAAGACGTTTGGGCCGAAGTTCGTCTGCACCGTGATTGACCGGGCAGAGCCGTTGTTGTCGCTGAGGCCGACCAGCAGGTCGCGCCCATCATTGTTGCCGAGGCGCTCGTAGGCAAAAACCGTGGCATCTTTCCAGCGCTGCCGAGTCGGTCCGCTTGCCAGATTTTCATGGACCCAGACCAGAGTATTGATCAGGTTCTTGAGGCCGTAGCAGCCGGAGTCCGTGCTCCAGTCGCGGTAGAAGACGCAGGGGTAGCCTTCGGACGTCAGGATCAGAGCGTAGCCGAGCATCTTGTTCTGGACGACCGGATCGGAAACGTCCGTGTCATGGTTCTCGACAAAGGTGACCGCGTGGGTGGGGTTAATCCCGGCCAGCCCCGCGTGGTCGAGCTGACTCATGTTGTACGCCCCGCCGCTGCTGCACATGGCTTTGATGGACGAGCGCAGGGAGAAGTCAAATGCGGACGCCCGGTTCTGCATTCCTGGCTGCCCGGCGCTGTTCGCGATCCAGGTGTTGAGGGTGTCCCGGTTGGGATCGAAATACTCGCCGACGGCAAACTTCCCGGACATCGCGCCATAGTTCAGCCAGGGCAGCAGAAAGTCGGTGGAGATGCCTTTGACATCGTCCAGCCGGTAGCCCTGAACATCCAGCGCTTTTGTCAGCCAGTCGCCGCTCTTTTCTAAGCCCTCAAATGCCCAGCCCTGCCCGTCAGGGCCGCGAAAGCCGTTAATCGGGGCGAGATCTCGCCCGAACTGGTAGGCATAGTCGGCGGCGGGGTCCGGCACATCCGCGTCTTCCGGCAAGTTGGTAGTGCCGGCCCAGTGAAAATCGCCGGGTCCTTTCTGGAACCGCCCGCTGTTGGGGTTCCCATAGGCATCCTTGTAGTGGAAATTGAAGGAGCCGTCGTCACCGGAGCGGTGATTGTCCACAATGTCCGCCAGCACATCCAGGCCATTCGCCCGCAGGACGGCGACTGACCGCTCAAGCTGCTCGCGGGTGCCGTAGCGGGTCGTGACTGTTCCCTGCTGGTACTTGCTGCCGAGGTCGTAATCGTCGAACGGATCGTAGCCTACCGAATAGCCCCCAGAGGCGCCTTTGAGGCAGGGCGGAATCCAGACGGCGGAAAAGCCGGCCTGGCGCAGTGCGCCAGCCTGTCCGGCCAAATTGTCCCACCACCAGGGCGCGGACGCACTGCCTGCCGCCGGGGACGGGACATTTGTATAAAACCCCTGCATCATCACGCCCGCGTGGGCTGCCGAACTCAGTGAAAGACCAAGAAGCGCCGCGCAGGCCGCTGCTGCGATCCGATTGGCCGTGCCTCGATTAAGTTTTGTCTGCCGCATCATCGCCACCTTGTGCGCCTCCCCAACCGCTTGGGGAGTGAGTGATGGGCTATTCTAACAGAAAGACCAAACTTTGTCAATACCTGATTTTTGGCTTCTTGCAGCTCTCGTAAGCCGTGCTACAGCAGGCAGGCAGTCTAACGCACAGGAGAGCGCAGTTTAGCATTCGGGTATACTAAAACACCGATGAAAGTTTTTCTTCATGTCCTGGCCGACCTTGCCGTTCCCGAAGCGACGCCGGCGACTTTACAGATTGAAGCGGCGCATCTGGGCGACGCGCAGGTGGTTGAGAATGCCATCCTGACGGTGACGCCGTTTGCCGCCGCCGAGCCGTTTGCCGACTTCTACAGCAACCCGTGCCGGCGGCTTCTCATGCCGGCAGGCAACGTGCGGATCGAGTACGCGGCGACGGTAGCCCAGCCGGACACGCGGTTTCCCCGCCCGGAGCCGTATGAGGCCGATGCTCTGCACCTGCCGACCGCCACCCTTTTGTACACGCTGCCGTCCCGCTACTGCCAGTCGGACCGGCTGGTCGCGCTGGCGCTTGACTTGTTCGGCGAAGCTTTGCCCGGCTTCGCCCGCGTTCAAACGATCTGCGCCTGGATTAACGAACATATCACCTACCAGTACGGGACCTCGGACACCGGGACGACCGCGTATGACACGGCGGCCCAGCGGATCGGGGTCTGCCGGGACTTCGCGCATCTCGGCATTGCGTTCTGCCGCGCCCTCAATATCCCCGCCCGGTATGTGTCCGGCTACTGCCTCGGCCTTCATCCGCCGGATTTCCATGCCTACTTTGAGGCGTTCTTGGACGGCCGGTGGGTTGCGTTCGATGCCACCGAGCGCCGGCCGCGCCCGGCGCTGGTCCAGATCGCGGTAGGCCGGGACGCCGCCGACTGCGCCTGGTGTACGTTTTACGGCTACGGCGAAACCAAGTTTCTGTCGGTTGCGGTTTCTGAAGCGCCGGAGTAGACGCACAAAAGTGAAAACATAAAAACGCCCGGTCTCAGGGGTGAGACCGGGCGTTTTGTATCGAGGCGCTTTGTGTCGGCTCGGCTTAAAAGCCGGCGCTGACCGCGCCGGCGGTCCAGCTTGGATAGGCGCCGAACTCGAAGTCGGTGTAGACGCCGGTGCTGTTGTCCAGGTTCCATAGCGAGACTTGGTTGCTGGTGTTGACCCACAGCACGCGCAGGAGACCGTCGGGACCGTCGGTCATTCCCACTGCCGTCCAGCCCCCATAGGGGCCGTACTCGTTGTGGCTAAACGTGCCGGAGTCCATGTCGTAGTTCCAAACCGAGATTTGGCCGCTGGCCCGGTGCCACAGAACGTGGGTCGTGTTGTCCGCCCCGACACTGACCCCGGCGGCGGTCCAGCCGGCATACGGGCCGAACTCGAAGTGGGCATAGACACCGGTGCTGTTGTCCAGGCTCCATGAAGACATCTGCCCATCAGTGTTTGTCCACAAGACGCGCGAAAAACCGTCCGGGCCATCCGCCATTCCCACTGCCGTCCAGCTCCCATAAGGGCCGTACTCGTTGTGGCTGAACGTGCCGGCGTCCGCGTCGTAGTTCCAAACCGAGATTTGGCCGCTGGCCCGGTGCCACAGAATGTGGGTCGTGTTGTCCGCCCCGACACTGACCCCGGCGGCAGTCCAGCCGGCATACGGGCCGAACTCGAAGTGGGCATAGACACCGGTGCTGTTATCTAGGCTCCACAGGGACATCTGCCCATCAGTGTTTGTCCACAAAACACGCGAAAAGCCATCGGGGCCGTCCGCCATTCCCACTGCCGTCCAGCCTCCGTAAGGGCCGTAGGTGTTCTGCGTGAAGCTGCCGCCCGCCGGGTTGTAGTTCCACAAAGACAAGGCGCCGGTCGTGTGGGTCCAGAGAACATGAACGGAATCATGGCTGATGTCCACCCGAAACAGCTCTCCGCCCGAATACAAGCCGCCGTCGGCGGTCGTCCCGTACACCAGCCCGCTGCTGCCTTCGACCAGGGCTGCGCTGGCTCCGTCACCGTTTTGCAGGCTATACAAAGCCGCATAGCCCGACCCATCCGCCGCCAGCCGGAACACTGTGCCTTGCCGGGAGTCGCCGCCGGTGGCCGTCGTCCCGTACAGGTTCCCGCTCCGGTCTTTGACCAGCGCGGCCAGCGGAGAGCCGCCGTCGCTCCCGCCGCTGAACTCGTGCAGGACCGTGAAGCCGGTGCCGTCCGGGCTGAGGCGGAACACGACGCCGAGGCCGCCGGCGCCGCCGGACGCCGTGACCCCGTACAGCAGGCCATCCGTGCCGCGTGTCAGCGCCGCCGCCGGCACCGCGCCGCCGGTGTTGGCGGAATTTGCGTCGGCGCTGGGGAACTCATGCAGCACCGTATAGCCGGTTCCATCGGAGTGAACCGTAAACACCGTGCCGGTGTCCGCCGCCCCCCCGTTGCCTGTCACTCCGTACAGCTCTCCCCCGGTTCCCTGGATGACCCCGCCGACCGGGACTGCCCCGTCGGTCGCGGGACTGCTGGAAGAACCCGCCGAAGAACCGGCAGAAAGGTCTGCGCCGAATGTATGAAGCACGGTGAACCCGCTGCCGTCGGGATGAAGCGAGTACACGGTCCCCACACCGTTCGCCCCGCCGTATCTCGCCTCGCCGTACAGCGTTCCGGCGGCGTCTTCCAGCAGAGCGCCGGTGGGCGAAACGCCGTCCGCGTTGACCGCACTGCTGTCGGTGGCGCTGAAAGCGTACAGGGCTTGATACCCGGCGCCGTCGGCGGCCAGCGTGAACAAAAGCCCGTTTGCGTTCGGCCCGCCGTTTTCCGAAGTCCCGTACAGGGTTCCGGCGGCGCTCAGGGTCAGGCTGGACGGGGTGCCGTCGCTGCTGCCGAAGGCATACAGCGGCACGACCGCAGTGCCATACGGCTGGACTTTGAACACGGTGCCGCCGCTGCTTGCCCCGCCGGACTGGGACAAGCCGTAAAACGTCCCCTTCGGCCCGGCGATCAGCCCGGCAGGCGATGTTCCGACCGGAAACGCGCTTGTGGCATCCTCCGGCGCCCCGAAATCGGCGAGGTCGAAAAGAGCGGCGGCCGGAGCATCAGCCCGTGCGGGCAGGACGCTTCCGGCAAGCAGAACATTCCCGGCAAGCAGAAGCAGCGCGGCACGGGTGAGGGGAAAGGCGTTGTGCAAAATTATTCTTTCTTTAAGCCGCCGGAGAGTCTCACGCGCGGCGTTTGAAGTGTCGGTGTTTGGTAGGGTTATCCAGTAGAATTATCGGCAGACTCGGCACAGATTTTGCACTGGTAATCTTAACGGCATTTGCCGCCCCGCCCTCCTCGCCAAACGCGCCGAGATGTAGCCTAGACACAGCAAATACTTGCAAAAATAGCTCTTGACACAATGCGTAAGCCGTGCTACAATAAAGCATGACGCCGAACGCCGGGCGTCCGCAGTCCCTAGCGATCATGCTGACCGGCTGCACGACTAACGACCGCGACCGTCTTGTGTGGAGGAACCTTTGATGTTTCACTCTCTACGCCCCGTCGTTTCTGCGCTTCTTGTTAGCCTGATGCTGACCGCCGCGCCTACCGTCCACGCGGGTACCTACTTCTGGACCACGACTGACCCCAGCACTGGTAAAGTGACCGCCCAAAGCCCCTCCTTCAGTGGCGGCACTGCTTTCGGCCTCACCTCCAACCGCAACGGTCCGTTCAATGGCCCCATCCCTTATTCTTCTAGCTCCAGCAACACTTACGGTGGGGGCGGAGGCCGGATGAACAGCCCCTCCTGCTCTGGTGCGATTACCGCGACCTTGACCTGGCAGGCCGATCCCGCAAAAGCGAGTGATCCCCCGCCCCCGTCCGGCAGCGTTGTGGTCATGGAGACGAGCACGGCCAGCGCATCCGCCCAGGTGGGGGCAAACGCCACGTGCAGCGCCAAGTGCGATGACGGCATGGGGCAGCCGGGCAGCACTCAAAGTTCGTCCGGGGTACCGAATTATTACAATACGGCGACGCCCCCGCAGCCCACCCAGTATTTGGCTTCAGTTTCCACAAGCGACACCCGCTATACGGTTCAGGGCGGCGCGACCATCACGCTCACCCTCAGCCCCACTTCCAGCGCCACCGCTTCTGCCCCAAATGGTCCGGGTGGATGGCAGACGGGGGCGAGTGTTTCCTACACCGTCAACGCTTACCCCGTCACTGTCAACCCTGGCGGGTCGCCGGCATCAGCACGGCGTTGCCGAACACAAAGCCGTCAACGCTTACCCCGTCACTGTCAACCCTGGCGGTGCGGTCCAAGACAGCAGCGGCAACTATAACATCCTGGTGGGACAAGGCTGCGGAGCTAGTCTCAGCCCACCGCCGACAGGCTGCACGGAGTCTAACTACCAGTGGTCGGTCAGCGGCACGACGTTCCAGGACTGGCAGCCGACGACACAAGGTGATCAATACGCCAACCCGCCGATCCCCGCAAATCCAAATGCGTCCTATTACGATCCTGGACCTGGTGTGCAGACCAACCCGACTTATCACTGGTTCTGGAACGACCTCGGCCCCAACTCCACGCCTGAAACAGTCACCTGCACGGCCACCGTGACCCCGCCGCCGGGTCAGGGCAGCCCGTTCAGCATAACGGCCACGCAGAAAGTGACGGTCTATGTGCCGACTTGGGTGGCGACCAATGCGACTGGTTTCGGATATGTCGGCTACCCAAATTCCTCTCAAGCTCTATACCTGTTTGCCGGCCCCTCCGCTGCTATGCAGCAGAAGAATCAGAAAGATGGATCCGTTTGGGACACCACCGTCTCGTCTCCAGTGCCGACTTTTACAGGTGCAGGGCAAGGGGGATATGCCCAGATCATTGATCCTGGAGAATACTTCTATGGGAGCGATGGTTCAATGGGTAGCTCGACAGACACTGGCATTCCCGCGCTTGATAATACGTTTCCCTACGAAGGAACTCATGCGCTTGATGGAGGCAAACAGGAAGATAGCGATGCCCCAGCCCTCCCGCTTATCGATGCGTTTGCCAGAGCCATCCTGACGGACCAGTTCAAAACATACTTGATGTTCCGTCCGTCCGGCTCTGATACAAGGTGGGTTCCTTTAGCCGAAAGCGGCTGGAATACCTACTTCGATGCCACAGAACCAGGCACAGGGCACTGGGCGGATTATCCGTCGAACACATCTACCGGGCCTGTTCTTCTGATCTTTAACTTCAAGGCACAAAATGTTCCTCCAAGTTGGAACAAAGTTGATCTAAAAGGAACAGCTTTGATCCATTAACAGCTTTAACACAAGGAGTTATGATTATGAAACTGACACTTATTGCTCGCGTTGTGGCTTTATCGGCCTTTGCCGCGCCTTGCTTGGCCCAAGTCACCGCACCACAAGCGGGTTCCGCTGCACCAAAAGGGAGTTTTGCCGCGCTGATCCCACTGCTCAAAACGATGCACAGTTTGAGCGGGTCAAACCTCTCGCCGAAAGAAAAAGTTCAGGTGGCTGCGAGGATGGCAACCATCAATGACTTGACGAAAGCTGGGACGGAAGCCATGCGTCTCAAGAACTTTGTCGTCGCCGAAGCCGACTTCCGCGAATTGATCCAAGTAGACTCATCTCCTTACAACTACTACGGCCTAGGTGAAGCACTGGCGGGGGAAGGCAAAACGGCAGACGCACTGGCTGCCTACAAAACGGCGGTTGATTGGCCGCTGAACCGCGACCCGCAAGCCATCGCGCTCAGCCAGGCGATGGGCGGCAGCACGTCCAACCTACGCGGATGCTGCGGACCAGCCGACGCGATTGCCTGGATGAAGTACGCCTTGCTGCTTACGTTGACAGGGCAGGAGACGGAAGCCCGCGCCCGTTACATGGAGGCAGCGCGGCTCTTGCCTGGGCGGCTTCATCCCGAAGCCGCTCTGACTGCCGACGACGGGACGCCGGTCTCTACCGCTAGGTTTCAATCTGCCGTGCATCTTGCGCTCGGAGTTATGGGCAGCGAACGAGACGGCGGTGAGCAGAACATGACGGAGTTTGAGCAGGCGCTCAAACTTGCGCCGGACTCCGCCGCCGCGAACTACTACTACGGCTACGGCTGGAAACGGCTTGATCTGCAAAGCAAGACACGGCTGGCGGACGCGCCGGTGGCGAAAGCCGCCTTGCAGAAGGCCGCGCAGGCGGACGACGCGGCTGTCAAGAAGGCCGCCGGTGACGAACTGCGCGGTTTGTAGCGGACAGCCGGAACGCCCGGTCTCAGCGATGAGGCCGGGCGTTTTTGTGTCTGGTGGATTCGTAGTTCAGACCCAGGCGTTGAGGATGGCGAGGGTAAGGAGGCGGGGCAGGCCGGTGGCGCCGGCGCAGGCTTGGAGGGCAGACAGGGCGGCTTCGGTGTCGGGCGGGGGCAGGCTGACGGCGCGGGCTGTGTCTTCGAGGCTGCCGCCGGTTGCAAGGCGGCAGAGCAGGGCGGGAAGTCACCGCGCGGGGTAATAAAAGTCACGGGCGGGGGTTTCTTGACAAACGGGCGGGGGCCTGTCAAAATGACAGCACGAAAATCACTTCGCGGAGAATACAAAATGGCAGATGTCTTTCTGATCCTGCACGGCTGGGGCGGCAACAAGCCGGCCCACTGGCAGGAATGGCTGGCGGGCGAGCTGACGGCGGCAGGCGCGGGCGTGCGGGCGCCGAAGATGGCCGACCCGACGAACCCGGACCCGGCAGCCTGGATGGCGCTGATCCATGATGCACTTCGCGCGGTCCCCGAAGGGGCGGACCTGACGGTGCTGACCCACTCGATGGGCGCGGTCAACTGGATGCGCCACGCGGCGATGTCGCAGGATGCCGGGTTTGTGCGGCCCGGCCCGGTCGCGGCCCGCGTGCTGCTGGTCGCGCCGCCGTATGTGGTGCCTGAAATCCCGCCATTAGATCTGGCTGGAACGGCAGCGTTCTTTCCGCCCGTGCTGTCGCCGGCGGGCCTTGCGGCGGTGGGCCGGGAGACTGTCCTCATCGCGTCGGACACCGATGACTACTCGACGCTCGATCAGTCGGCGGCGTATGCTGCCGGGCTGAACTTGGAGATCCAGAAATTGCCCGGCAGCGGGCATATCTCCCCCTATTACGGCTACGGCGAGTGGCCCTGGGTTTTGGAATGGTGCCTGCGCCGGGCGGGCCTGCCGCCCCTGCCGAATAAGTAATCGGCTCGCAGCAGATAATCCATGCCGGAACTCGCCGCCATGTCGGCGGCGCTGGCACGGCACGACCTCCTTATCCAGCAGGCGATTGAAGCGGGGTACAGCTTACGGGTCCACCGTGAATAGCCCGGCCCGCGCCCAGCGTTCTTTGCCCGCAATAAACGTTAGCGGAGCGTCCGTGTCCACGAGTCCTGTTCGCAGGTCGCGCAGGAGCGGGCGCTTGCTGTTTTTCCAGACCGAAACAGCCTCCACCGACGGCGGGGCAACAACCAGCAGCAGTAATTGGTCGGTGGCACGGCAGACGAGCGGCAGGTAATCCACGCGGGCGTCCGCGCCGCCTGCCGCTTGCAGGCGTAGAAACGGCGCGGCGGCCGGGTCAGGGGTGAAAACGCGCCAGTCAAGCGTCACGCTCGGCGCGTCAAAATGGACCTGGGCGGCGGGCAGCAGCGCGGCCAGCGACAGCAGCGCGGACTGATGCGCGGCGATTGACCGCCAGGACGCCGTGCGGGACGTGTCCGGCACAGCCTCAAGCGCGGCAAACGCATAGCGCAGGAACGCGGGGTTCCGCAGCAGTTGAAAAAGCCGGAAGCCGGTCTGGGCGCACTCAAACAGGCCCGAATGGCTGCCGTCAGCGCTGAGCGAAGGCAGGCCGGCAGGGAGCGGCTGGGCGAGAAGCCAGCTTCCCCATTCTTTCAGCGACGCCCGCAGGCGGACATTCGGCGCTTCGGCATCCAGCGCTAGAAGTGAAGAAATCACGCCTGCAATCATTGGCGGCGGCTGATTGTCAAACTCACGCAGGCGGTTCTCGAGCAGGTACTCGGCAATGCGCCAAGCGGCTTTGATCCAGACCTCGTTCGTTGTCACCCGGTAAGCCGCTGTAAACGCCTGAATGGCTTCTGCACCGTCTAAAGCGCAGGGTGACGGCACGAAGCGCCCGTCGTTTTCTAGGCCGCGCGTCGCATGCACCCGTGCACCGTCGTAAAAGCCGTGCTCGTTCTGCTTCAAGAGCAGCCAGTGGCTGATATTGAGGGCCGACTGCCGCAGCAGCGGCTCGCCGGAGACCTCAAACAAGCGGAACAGAGAGCGGGCCAGCCGGGCGTTGCTTGCGATGCCGAAGGTCTGCCCGCCGGCAAAGTCCATGCCGATACCATCGGTCAAACAGTCCCAGAACGCCCCTTTATTCGGCTCCGGCTCGCCCGCCCGGCCCATGATTTGAAAATCCGCGCAGAGGCCGTGAGCGCCGAATCGGACCAAGCGCGGGATGCCCGGCGCAGCATGCAGCCGGTTCCAGTCCCAAAGTGCCGCAAGCGCCCCGGCAGGCTCGGCGGGTCCTGCCCCGCAGAAGCTGTTTTCGGTCGGCGTTTTGAGGTACAGCCGCTCCATACCGACGGTCTGGTAGGAATTGGGGTCAGACAGCCGCGCGACCGTCTCCGCCGGGCCGAGCGGGCTGAGGGTGTCGAGCGGATGCAGGACCGTCTCGGCGCTTGCCGCATACTGTGTCACCAAAGAGGCGCGGGCGTCGCCGCCGGTTTTCGCTGCGCCGAAGCGCAAGCAGAACGTGATCAACTTGCCGCCGCCGAGCGAAAACGACGGGATTTCAAGTGTCCAGCCGCCCCCGTCCGCCCATTCGGCTTCTCCGGTCAGCGAAACCAGGCCGGACGCATAAGTGTGGTAGCTGGAAAACGCGCAAACCGCCTCATGCCCCGACGCTCGCGCCGCTTCCAGCCGCCACAGCTCCGGCTGGTGCAGGGCCGACGGCAGATCAATTTTCAGTGACCCTCCGCAGCGCGGGGTTGTCCGCAGGCGCATTTCCACCGTGAATGCGCCGCTGAGGTCCGGCACCGGCAGCCAGTGCATCTCCCATTCCAGCTCTGTCCCGCCCGCCCCCAGCTTCCGCGTCCCGCCGAGCAAAAGCCGCCCCCCGCGCCCCAGCTCGTGCCAGTCAATCGTGAGCGGATACGCTTCGCCCTTGACCCGGACCGTCGCCAGGGGCCGCAGAACCGAGGTTTCCAGCAGGGGAGCCAGCACCTTCGTGCCGCCCCGGCTGCGGGCAGACACGGCAAGCTGCCAGGTCGGGCGCAGGCCGTCCAGCACGGGATGAAACGTGGCCCACAGGCCGGAGCGTCCGAGTTTGTAATGCGTTGGTTCGGTCATAAGATTAGGAACCCCTCCCGCTCGTTCCTCGCTCCCTCCCCTGTTAGGGAAGGGCGATACAGACGGGGAGCAGGCAATAGGGCAAGCAGGCAATAGGACAGAACATGGTCACGCTCACGATGTCCTCCAGACTTCTGGCCCTTCCCTAACAGGGGCCTTCCAGGTAGCCAGTGCTTAGGGAGACGAGGAACGAGGCGGGAGGGGTTCTCATGCCGCCGACATCGCGTAGGATTCGATTTCCAGGCGCTTGAAGACAAGCGCATCCTGCATGTCCGCCAGCGCGGTCTCGTTCAGGCCGTAGTAGTTGAGGACAAGCGGGTCCATCTCGCGCTCCATCCCGTCGCCGCTGTAGCCGATGCCGGAGCGGTGGGCTAAGATGTTGGCGAGATACACAATGCCCGCCAGATCGAACCCGTTCTGCGCCCGTGTCGGGTGGTGATGGAACTCCACGGCCTCGACAATCGGCGCGGGCAGTCCCCAGCGGCCCAGCACCCACGCGCCGAGCGCCGGATGCGACAATCCCAAGACCTTCTTTTCGGCATCATGCATGGCAAGCTGTTCGGTTTCAATCGTGTCCACAATTTCGGCCAGGCCCAGCGGAGCAAAACGCGCGAGAATGATTTTGCCGACATCGTGCATCAGCGCGGCGGTAAAGGCGGTTTCCGACTGCGGAAACCGGGTCCGCTTCGCCAGCAGCTTCGCGGCGGTCGCGGCGGTGACCGAGTGGGTCCAAAGCGCGGGCAAATCAAAGCCGGTGCCGGCAGCCCGGAACAGGTCGAAGACGGCGGCGGCGAGCAGCGTGTTTTTGAGGGTTGCAAAGCCGAGCAGGGTGACGGCCTGCGGGATGTTTGCGATTTTCTGCCGAAAGCCGTAGTACGACGAGTTCGCAAGCTTCAGGACTTTGGCTGCCATCGCCGGGTCCGCCTGAATGACTTTCGCGAGGTCGGACGACGAGCAGAACGGGTCCTCAATCATCTGCATGACCCGCAGGACACTCGTCGGCAGGGTGGGAATATCATTGATTCGGGAAAGCAGGCTTTCCAAATACGGGTTTTTCATGCGGGGCGCCTCTTTCGGCATCTTCTTCGGCGAGAATGGATAAACCGATTATCGGCGGAGCGCAGAGGAAAGCACACGGAACAAATACGGGGTCTTATGTTCCGGCAAAGGCCGCAGGCACGATCGCCTGCGGCCTTTTGGGTGCGGCTTACGAAGAAAGCCTGGCTTTCTTCTTGGCGATGACGCCGCCGAGGCCGAAGCAGAGGAGCAGGCCGAAGCTCACAGTGGTGGAGGCTTCGGGGACAGCGGCGGGCAAGAAGCCGAGGCCGTGTGGGCTGGCATTAGACGGGAACAGACCGGAAGAAATGGACGTGGCGAGGCCGGTCGTCAAATCTACTGAGTCCAGCGTGTTCGTGCTGCCGATGGACGAGTACGCGCCGCCGGGCGTGAACGGCCCGGTGACTTTGTAGATCGCATTGTTTTTGGTATCGGCGACCAGCAGGCTGCTATTCGCGCTTGGTGCAAACACGGTATCATCGAGGCCGCTGAGATTTTTGCCGGTGACGCTGTCAATCAAGGAAACTGAGGTAACCGTCTGCTTTGCCGTGCCGGGATTTGAGACGGTTGTGAGAGCGCCGTCGTCGCCGCTGGTTTGGAGCAGGCTGCCGTTTGGGGTCTGGTCCAGCGAGTCGGGATCGTTCAAGGTAGTGGAGGCAGTGCCGTCATAAGCGAGTACGGGGCTGCCGAGATTGACCATGCCATTTGCCAGTGTCGCGGAGTAAATCACTGCATCGCCGGCAGCGGCGGGATTGGTATAGCTGAGGTAAGCATTGCCGCCGACAAACGTCACATCGTCGAAGCCGCGTGCGCTGGAAGTCGAGACGGCATTGGAGTAGGCATATTTGGTGGTCAAACCGTTGGTCGGGTCAATCGTCTCAAGCGCCGGAAAGCCGTCCTGGTTTTGCAGCACCCAGAGCAGGTTGGTTTGGGGGTTGTAGCGCAAGCCGTCCACGCTGCCGAGGGCGCTGAAGGTCGCGACGGCATTCCCGGACGTGTCGTATTCGGCAATCGTGGACGAGCCGCCAGTGCCGAGCGGAGCATTGGAAATTGCGCCGTTGCCGTATTCGGCAAAGACATGGCCGCCGCCAATGGTGATGGAGTCCGGCTGGGTGCCGCTGACGGCGCTGCCCGACGCGAACAGGGTAGAAGTGAACGACTGGGCCTGCCCGGCATGGGCGGAGGCAAGAAGCAGGGCGGCGCCGGCGACAAGGGCGCGGGCGGTTTTCATTCGGCTACAGAGGGCGAAGGTTTTCATGGAAGGTCCTCAGTGCGGGTCCGCTGCGGCGCGGCTGATTCCGCGTCGCCGCCTCATTATACAACGCCCATGTTAAGACAAGATTAACAGAAGTTGATTTTTCACTGCGCCCATTTCTCGTACCAGTCGTTCAGGATATGGGCGCTCTGTGTCGGCATGGGGGCGGGCAGGGAGCGCTGCCAGTCGGCTTCAAACTGCGCTGTCAGCTCCGCAATCACGCCGCCGCCGTGCAGCTCGATGTCGGTTTCGCCGACCCACTTAAAGCCGCCGCGTGTCCAGTTAGTTGACCCGGCGACCGCGCTTTCCCCGTCAAAAATCGCCATTTTGAGATGCAGGCGCACGAAGTCCGGGCCGAGGCGGTACAAACGCACGGCAATCCCGGCATCCAGCAAAGTTTGTGTTGCCCCGGCATTCAAAAGGCCCGATGGGCCGAAGCTTGCCATGATCTGCGGGTCGAGCAGAACACGCACGAAAACGCCGCGCCGGTGGCAGGCAATCAGCGCGTCTAAAAGCGAAGTGCGGCCCATCTCGCAGAGCGCGACGCAGACCGACGTTTGGGCGCGGTGCAGGTTCTGAGCCAGCGCCGCTCCCGTCGTGCGCCAGCCCGCCCGCGTTCCGACAACCCGTGCCACTCCCGGCGTGCCGCCCGCAAACGGCGCGAGCGCGTCGAAACCCAGGGCTGGCGGCGGCAGCGCCCCGCCCCCGGCGTACTCCCAGTCGGCGTCGAACTGACGCGCGAGATCGGCGGCAATCGGGCCGGTCAAAGACAGCATCAGGTCATGGTAGCGCCGGAACACGGTTCCGACATTCATCCCGCCGGCCAGCGCGTCTTGTTCATCCACGACAATATATTTGTGGTGCGACAGCGGCGCTTTCCCCGGCGACTCCGGCAGCGGGCGCGGGTCGCTCAGGCGCACCGGAAGGCCGAGCCGCCGCAGCGTGGAATACATTTGGCGGCATTCCCACAGCACTTGGGGCAAGGTCGGCCCAAAGCCGAGCGACCGGTCTAAAAGCACGCGGACCTCAACGCCCGCCGCCTGCTTCGCGGCCATCAGCGCGGCCATGCGGCCCGCGTCCGGCCCGCCGAACAGGTAAAACGTCAGCCGGATCGTCTTTTCGGCCCGCGCCAGCAGCGTTTCCATTGCCGCGTAGGCCGCGCCGTCAAACAGTGCCGACGCTTCCGCTTGGTGAAACTCCGAAGGCGTCAGCGCCATTCTTTCCTCTTCCTGTTTCCTGTTTATATTTTCTCTTCATAAATGTCCCCGGCCTGCCGATAATCAGCGCGTTACACCCTACTTATACCAGTTACACGAGGAGTTCCATGAACGCAATCAGCGCCCTTACCAGCAGCCCGCTGGACCGCAAGCCATCTTCTGCGCCCGCCCCGCCCGCGCCGGCCCCAGCGGCAGCGATTACGCTTTCCGCCGCCGCCCAGAAAGCGATCGGCATCGGCCAGCCCCAGCCGGATAACATCATCTGGGGTTCCTAGCTTCTAGGAAAGAAAAGGCCGGGCGGTGACGGTTTTGCCGTCGCTGACAAAGGTGATCGCGCCTTGATGGTCGGTGCGGAAGATTTGGACGCCGTGGGCACCGAGCCGGGCTAAGGTCGCCGGGGCGGGATGGCCGAAGTGGTTGTGGCGACCGCAGGAGATGACCGCGTGGCGAGGCTGCAAACGCGAAAGCCAGTCGTCGCCGGTGGCGTTCTTTGAGCCGTGATGGCCCGCTTTTAGGACATCGCAGCGCAGATCGCTGTGCGCGGCCAGCATGGCGGCTTCGGCATCGGTCTCGGCATCGCCGGTCAGGATAAAGCGGGTCGCGCCATAGTCAATTTGGAGTGCCGCAGAGTAGTTATTAATGGTCGCATCGTCGCTGTTTGTGCCGTAAGCCGCTGCCGTGCCGTAAGCGCTGTCCGGCGGCGGGTTCAGCACGAGAACGCGCACGCCGTCGCCCATGTCGAGTGTTTGACCCCGCACAGCACGCGCACAGGCGATTTTGTTGCGCCCCACAAGCTGCCGAAACTCGGCATAGGCGGGCGACGGATACGGCAGCGTCGTGCCGTCGAGGACCAGTCCGATTTGCGGGCCGCGCAGGACTGCCGCCAGGCCGCCGACATGGTCGCCGTGCGGGTGGGTTGCGACCAGCACGTCAATTCGGTTGATGCCGAGATACTCCAAAAACGGCACGACGATCTTTGCCCCGACATCCGTATCGCCTGCCGCCGCTTCGTCGCTTGTCCCGCCGCCATCAATTAACAGCGTTCGCCCGCCCGGCGTGATGACCAGCGTGCAGTCGCCCTGCCCGACATCTACGGCGATGACCCGCAGCTTTCCGGCGTCCGGGTCAGGGCGGCGGGACAGTCCCCACCACGCCGCCGGCCCCAGCACGAGCGGCGCGAGCAGCAGACGCCGGCGCGTCAGCTTGTTTTCCCAGTTGTTTTCCCAGCACTCTTTGAGCGGCATCGGTCCCTCCATAGACAGCAGCGTAGAACAGCAAAACGAGCGGCAGCGGGGGCGGGGGCAGGGCGAAATACGCGCCCGGCAGCTCGCCCAGCGTTTGAACGACCCGCGTGATGGCCGAAATTCCCCACCCGGCCACAGCAAGTATGAACGCGCCGAGCGCGTGCGAGACGGTCCAAAGCAAAATACCGGCAAACCCAGCCGGGATCAGCACGAACAGCAGCGGGACAACCAGCGCGTTCGCGGCCCATGCCGTCAGCGAAACTTCGGAATACGCGGCGGCCATGACCGGCAGCGCCCCAAGCTGGGCAAAGAGCGAGAGGCCGAACCCCCCGACCGCCCACTCGACCGGCTTATGGAGCCAGGGCTGAAGCTGTTCCAGCTTGGGACGCCAGAACCCGTTCCAGACCGGCATGGTCACAGCGAGCGTACCGATGGTCAGGAACGAGAGCTGAAAGCCCGGCTCAAACAGCGCGGTCGGCTGCCCGGCCAAAATCACCAGCCCAGCCGCGCCGACAGCCGTTGGGCCGTCGGGTTCGCGCTCAAACAGCGCCGCCCCGAAGTACAGCGCGGCCATCAGCACCGCCCGAACCACCGCCGGACGGCCCCCGCAGACCAGCGCGTAGAGGAGCAGGAGCGCGATCAGCAGCACGGCCTGGACTTTGCGCGGCAGGGTCAGCTTCTGGAATACCCGTTCCAGCCAGAACGCCAGAATGCCGACATGCAGGCCCGCCGACGCCAGAATATGCACCGTGCCGGTATGGACAAAATCCGCCAGCAGGCCCGGCGGCAGGTCGGACCGGCGTCCGATGAGAATCCCCGACAGCACGGCGGCAGTCACCGGCGGCAAACTGCTGTCAATCGCTTGAAGCGCCCGCTTCCGCACCTGCCAGGCGGCGCTTCCAAACGGGTTTGGACTGCCGCCGCCCATGACTGCCGCCGCGCCGGGCCGCTTCACCCGCAGCTCGCAGTAGACGGCCCGCCGTGCTAAATACTCCCGCCAGGAGAACGCACCGGGGTTTGTCGCGTCTTCGGGCGTCGTGAGCTGTCCCGTCAGCCGGACCCGGTCGCCGTAATCCAGCGTCACAGTTCGCGCGGCGTCCGGCCCCACCGTCACTGAAACCTCGCCGGACACATCCGCAATCCCCTCGCGCGACTGTGCTTGTTCCACCGTCAAAAAGAACGTGACCCGTCCGCCGGGCCGCGTCTCCGGGTCGCTCGCCAGTGTTCCCATCAGCGTGACCGGCCTCAGCCCGTCGACGAGATGGGAGACATCGCCCGGCGCAACCGTCTGAAACGCCGTCATTCGGACCGCCCCGGCACAAGCGCCGAGCAGCAGCAGGCCGGCGGGAAACAGCGCAGGCCACTTTCGCAGCAGCAGCGCGGCCACGCCGAGCAGGGCCAGGCAGAAAACGGCGAAAAGCGGCAGCCGCCCGAACGCCGCAAGCGCACTCCCGGCGGCAAAGGCCGCCGTGCCAATCAATAACGGTCTTCCCTGCATGATGCCCGCCTTCCCTGGCCTTTTCCGTTTCGCTGTGGGTCTTGTTCGGTGGCAGGGTTGGGAATTCCTGCTTTTCTGCCCCCACCCCCGGTACTGCACTGGCAGACCTGGAAGGCTTCGTACCGACCCCTCCCCCACTTCGTGAGAGAGGGGTTAAGAGGAGGCAAGACGGGAAAGGCTTTTACCTCTTGTCCTCACCCCTCTCCCGGAACGGGGGCAGGGGTCGGTACGAAGCCTTCCAGGTCTGCCAGTGCAGTACCGGGGGTGGGGGCTTCTCTTATCCTGCTCCCAATTATCCCAAAAAACTTAATCTTCTCTTAACATAATCCAGCTCGCGGCTCAGGTATAGTTTCGGCGTTACGCTCTTGTGTAATTCAGCGGATATCAGTTAGGAGTCAAGTATGTCTTTTCGCCGTTCCAGCGCTCCCCACAGAGCGTTCACATTAATCGAACTGCTCGTCGTCATCGCCATTATCGCGATTCTCGCCGCAATTTTATTCCCGGTCTTCCAGAAAGTCCGCGAAAATGCCCGCCGCGCCGTCTGCGAAAGCAATCTCAAGCAAATCGGCCTTGCCTACACGCAGTACAACCAAGACTTCGATGAGATGACCCCGACCGTTTCCAAGTTCCATTTTGACGGTGGTATTGACGGTTCCGGCTACACCCCTGATTACTTTATCATCCTACAGCCTTACATCAAGAGTGTTAATGTATTTGATTGCCCTGACCGGAATGATCCGATGCCGACGCAAGGCGATGGTTCCGGCCATGCCAAAGGCTACATCAAGGGAAACAAAGCAAACAACAGCGCGATTGATCCCGGCGGCTGCTTCGATAACTACAACGCGACAGGTCAATGTGTCGGCTACGGCTACAATGATGGCATTGTCGGCGACGGCGGGTACGGACTGATTGGATTGCAGACGTATTTGATGAACCCGGACGGCACTTTCGTCATGCAGAACGGCAGTAAAGTCGCCATTCGCGCAGGGCGCAGCATTGCCTCTATTGTCAGCCCTGCGGACTTGGTTGCTTTCGGCGATACCTGGGATAACCTTTCGGTGGCTGATGACAACGCTGCGGGACGGTTCAGCAGCACGGCGGCGCTGCGTCATGGCGGCCTGGAGAATATGTGCTTTGTAGACGGCCATGTCAAGCCGATTCGGGAGCAGATGTCGCTTTACAAAGGCCACTTCGTTGTCGTAATTCCGGTTGATCCAAAACTGGCTACCGACTGGTGCGTAGACCCAGCCGGGATTGGAACCTACAGCCTGGACTACGGAACTACGCCGGGCGATTATCCGATTGACGGCTCTGGTGAGACCTGTCAAGCTGTCGCGAACGGCTTGTACGCCAACTCGACCCCGCTTCCGTAACCGCAAACGGCCTCGGCCCGATACTTCTCTGTCGCGCCGAGGCTTCCCCAGCCTCCTGGAAAATATCATGCACGACAAACTCTCGCGCTTCGTCATCTTCACCGTGATGTTAAGCATCCTCGCGCCGATTTTGGCGGGCTGCGGAAAAGCCATGCAGACGCCTGACGGCCTTTCGGCCCGTCAGAAACGCGAACAAAAGCAAGGCAACACCGGCCAATAATCCTAACCAATCTCTTCAAGAAAGACCAACAATGAAACTTTTACACTTTGCCGCATCTGCGGCTCTTTTTTCGACTCTGGCCGCGTCGCACGCTGCTGTCGCCGACGCGCCGCTGCTGACCCCGCAGACGCCGATTGCCGTTCCGGGTGGGCCGGGCGGCTTTGATTATATGCAGATTGACTCCGCGAAGCACCGCCTTTATGCCTCGCATCCCGGCAAAAGCACGCTGGTGGTGCTGGACCTCAAGACAAACGCGGTCCAGCAGCTTCCGACGGGGTCCAAGATTAACGGCATTGCGGTGGACGCCGCCGACAATAAGCTGTTCACGGCAGGCGGCGGCGGCAAACTTGTCGTGTTTGATAACACGACCCTAGCGAAAACTGCCGAGATCACGCTGTCCGGCCCCGGCGATGACATTGAGCTGGACCCCAAAAACGACACGCTCTATGTCTGCCATGACGACGCGACCGAGGACTGGGTTTTCGATGCCAAAACCAATGCGCTGCTCGGCTCGGTCCCGGTGGCCGGTGCGCCGGAATATGTCATGTACGATGCCGGCACGGACCGGGTGTACCAGAACATCAAGCCGGCGAACGTCCTGCAAGTCATCAACCCGGCAACCATGAAAGTCGAGACAAATTGGCCGACCGCGCCGATGACCTCGCCGCACGGCATGGCGATCAATTTCAAGACGCATCATGTGTTCAGCGCCGGTCAAGGCACGGCCGTGATGCTGGACGAGAACACCGGCAAGGTGCTGTCGTCGGTGACGATTGCGCCGGGCTATGTGGATCAGATTGCGTTCGACCAAAGTACGGGCCGTCTTTACTGCGCCTGCGGAGACGCCGGGGTCATCTCCGTGGTTCAGGAGAGCGGGCAGGCGATAACGCTGGCGGGGAACGTGACGACGCACCCCAAATCGCACACGCTGCAAGTGGACCCGGACACGCACGCGGTTTGGATTTCGTATTCCGACCCGACCGGCGCGTATTTGCAGGAGTATACGGCGGGGAAGTAACGCCTGAGGAACCGGCACTTCCAGTGCCGGTTCTGAGACCCATGCCGGTTCCAATCCGTGCCGGGTCAACTGAGCCGCAACAATCCCGTACTAAGTTTTGCGGGTTTGCGCCTGATTTACTCACAGAAGAGCACAGAAACATCACGCACACATTTATGCTACGACTTTTTGCGCTCCGCCGGCGCTGCTGCTTTTTGGCTCTGCGTCCCAAATAGGCGCGGATCCGCCGCACCACGGCAGCGATAATGCTGTCGCGTTTGTTTCCCCTTCCTCTCGGCTGGAGCGGCAAAGAACCGGGCTGCATTGCGGCCATGAAACGTTAGCGACGCACCCGCAAACACCGCGCAATTAAGGGCGCAAACCGTGTGCGGCGGCGCAAAAACACCCATTCGTGCGGTTTGCGCCCGGTTTGCGGGGGCGGATAAGTAAAGACTCGCTGCCAGCCGGGGTCGGACGCGAAGGCGTCCGCTTCGGGCTTGTTCTCGGTCAAAACGCAGTCGAAGTCATACAAGTTGACCAGGGCTTTCCACTGCGGCGTTCCCGCGCTGCGGCTTAATACCAGCATGTCGCTGAAGGTCCGGCCCGTGTAAACGTCGAGGCGCCCGTCCACAAAGACCGGCTCCGACGGCAGCGTCCACAGCAGGTAGCCGCCGGTCTCGAAATCGTTCAAAAGGCGCAGGTGCGGCGGAAACTGCTCGGCCTGAGCAAAGCCGACGGCTTTGGACGGAAAGCGCGGCACCCGCGCCGCCGCCTCGCCGATCCCCTCCAAAGTCCATCCGCGCGGTCCAATCGCCTGTGCGAGGCTCACCAGGCTGACCAAAGTGGTCGTGAAGACAAGAAGCACGGCGAAAACGCCGAGCATCGGCTTCAAAAGCGGCGAGCGGCCGGTAAAGCCGACCGCCGAGCGAAGCTGCTCAATCGCGGACGGCAGATGCACCGAGGCAATGACTAGGCCGCCGACGGCAAACAGCGCGATGTTCCGGGCATGAAGCAGGGCGTTGACCCAAAGCGCGGCGGCGGCGAGGAAGTCGGGCAGACTGCGCTGGCGGCTGAATAACAGCGGGCCGAAGACGCAGACACTGACCGCGAGAAACGGCTGCAACTGCCGCAGCGGCAGGACCGTGACCGGGTTCCACTCGGTCACGCTTGCCATCAGCGCATGGTCCCGAAGCGTCACCAGCACGTTCCAGTACAGCCGCGTGCCGTAGGGGTTCAGCCCTGTCGCCCCCGCACAGGCCGCTGCAAGGCCCAGCATAACCACCGCCCGGCCCCGGCCTCCTGAATGCCCCTGCAAGGCCGTCAGCGCGTCTCCCAGGCCGTAGACAGCCAGCAAGCCGACGAGAACCAGTACCCCTTGATGCAGGCTCGCCCAGAGGACGCACAGCGGCAAAAGCCAAAGCAGCTTCCGCAAGCGCGTTTCCCGCGCGTCGGTGACAATCTTCAGGCCCAGCGCGAGCAGCACATACGAAAACGCATAGGGCCGCTCCTGCAAACAGTCGCTCATCGCCAGCAGCATCACCGTGGTCAGCCCAAACGCCCACGCCAAACCGACTTTCGGAAACAGCGTCCCGTAAACACTCCACGCCGCTGCGACCGCGAGCAAGGCCATCAAGAGCCATGTCCCAAAGAAGCCGCCCGCTTTGTAGGCAAGCGCATAGAGAACCATCGCGCCCCATTCGGGAACGTCCCAGCGCCGTCCGTACTCGGTCCACGAGTAGGTATCGAAGCGCGGCAGGTGATGGGTCTGGAGAATGTCGGTGCCGATGCGAAGCTCAAAGAACAAATCGTTTTCCGGCTTCGGCAGGAGGCACAAAAGAAGCGCAATGAGGGCGACGAGCACCGCACCGGTGACGAAGGCTGTGTTGAAGGCTGTTTTCAAGTGCGTTCCAGCCCGAACACGACCGCTCGGCAGACCGTGCAGTACCGCGCAGCGTCCGGGTCCGGCGTCGGTTCGGCGAGCGCCGAACAGCGACGGCAGACCTGCCAGCCTTCCCGCCGCTTCCATTCTTCCGTGCGGGCCGCCCGCAGCATGGCCTGCCGGATGCGTCCGCGCAGGGCCTCGTCTTTGATCTCGGCCAGCGACGCTTCGATCTTTGCCGCTGCTGCTTTTGACAGCGGCATTTTTGCCAGCTCCGCGTCGGTCGGGGCGGCGGGGCGTGTCATCTCCGGCTTCTTTTTGGACTTGGCTAGTCCGCTTGCCTTGAAATGGATGTCGGTCAGAACGCGCCCGCCGAGCTTTGCGTTTAGGCGGCGGAGCATGTCGTCTTTCAGAAGCGTCAGCTCGTTGGCCCAGACGCTGTTCTTGACCCGCACATACAGCACGCCGTCACGCACGGCTTCGACCTGGGTGACGCCTGCCACCTGCGGCCCGACGACGCCGGCCCAGTGGGCTTTAGCGAGATGGGGCCGCAGGGCCGCCGCCAGCTCTTGATCCCGAAAAAAGCTGTCCACCGCACCGAAGGCCGGCGCCATGCCGCGTGTTTTTCTCATAAGATTTAGGAACCCCTCCCGCTCGTTCCTGGCACTTGCGGCATCCTGCCTCAGTGTCGCTCCCTCAGCACTGGCTATCTGGAAGGCCCCTGTTAGGGAAGGGCAATACAGAACAGAACACAGCGCCCTAACGCATCCGTCCTAACTTATCCCAGCCCTTCCCTAACAGGGGAGGGAGCGAGGAACGAGCGGGAGGGGTTCCTACTGCTTCACCACTTCCCCCGCCGTCACCGTGTAGACCGACGCCCGCGCTAAGACGCCCGGCGAGAACGGGCGTAGGTTCGTGCAGCTTAGAAACGTCTGCGAGCCGGCTTCGGCAGTCAAATCAAACAGCAGGCTGCGGCGGGCGTCGTCTAGGTCCGAGAGAACGTCATCCAGCAGCAGCAGCGGCGGCTCGCCGACCAGCTCTTCAATGAGGCGCCGCTCGGCAAGCTTCAAGGACAGCGCGACCGTCCGCTGCTGCCCCTGCGAGCCGAACAAGCGGCAGTCCTGACCGTTGACCAGAAACACGATGTCGTCACGCTGCGGGCCGCGCACCGTCGTCCCCCGCGCGGCTTCTTCCCCAGTCACCAGGCTGAGTTCTTCCAGAAAACGGGCCTGGATGGCGTCGGCTTCGACTAAGTCGCCGAGCGAAAACGACGGCAGGTACGCGACTTCCAGCGTGTCCCGGTTGTCGCTTAAAATCGAATGCGTTTCCGACGCAAGCTGGGCGAGCCGGTCTAAAAAGAGGCGGCGGCGCTCGATCAGCCTTGCTCCGTGCTGAGAAAGTCCCTCGTTCCAGGCCGGCAGGCTCTGCCGAGCCGACGCCGGGACGCGGCCGTCGCGCAAGTCCCGGAGCAGCCGGTTCCGCTGCTCCAAAGTCTTGCGGTACGCGCCCAGGGCTAAAACGTAGCGCGGGGAAGTCTGGGAGATCTCCAAATCCAGAAAGCGGCGGCGGATGGCCGGCTCGCCGCGAATGATCTCTAGGTCTCCGCTGTCGAACAGCACGGCGTTAAGCTGGCCGATGACCTCGGCAAGCCGCGTGTGCTTGACCCCGTTGATCCGCGCCGCCTTCTTTTCGGTTTGGGACAGCGTCAGCTCGATTTCAATGTCGCTGTTCTTGGCCCGGACGATGTCGGCGGTCACCCGTGTCTGGGCCGCGCCGAACTTGATCAGCTCCGTGTCTTTGCCGGCCCGTGACGACTTGCTGGTTGCGAGCAGGTACAAGCTTTCAAGCAGGTTGCTTTTGCCCTGGGCGTTCAAGCCGACAAAAATGTTCAGCCCTGGTCCCGGTTCAATCGCAAGCGTCGCGTAGTTCCGAAAATTGTCGAGTTTGAGTGCGATGACTTGCATGGAGTGGCTTGCATTCGGCTTCGTTCCGGAGTCTTTTAATTCTAGATAAGAATAGATTCTTAGATAGTAATAGTAATAGAGTTGTGACTCTCATGTGACTCAGTGTGACACTAAATTTTGTTTCGCCGGTGTTTCGCGGCCCGAATCGCTGTGCGCCCGAACGTGCGCCGGCTGTGCGGAGCCGGCGGTTTTCGTGCGCCCGGCATTGCGGACTCATTGCGCCGACTGTGCGCGTGAGTCCCGAAACAGAGGCCGCAACCCGCAAAAACAGGGAATTGTGACAGTGCGCTGTGACACTAAATGTGACACTGTGACATAACTCCGCGAGTGTCACAGTGCGTTTCGGCTTGTGTCACAATTTCTCAAGTTATGTCACAGTGAGTCACAGTGTCACATAGCTTATGTCACAGTGCAGGACCTACCGCCTTGCTTTGCAGGGTCCTTCCTAAAGGAAGGATACGGAGCAAATCGAGCTTTCCACTCATGTCCTAATCTTCCCTTTAGGGAGGACCCTGCGAAGCAAGGCGGTAGGTCACCCCGGCTCAAGCTCCTGCCGGATTTTGCTGATCAGCGACAAAATCTGCGGATCGTCGGCCAGCTCTTTTTGCAGGCGTCCATGAGCATGGACAATCGCCGTGTGGCTCTTTAAACCGAACGTCGCCGCAAGCGTTGTCAGCGGCACGCCGCCCATCTCTTTCAAGAGGTACATCGCAACCTGGCGGGCAAAGTTCGCGTCCCCGTGCAGGCGGGTCGCCCGGTTGCTGCGCCCGCCGCCCGCAACAATCATCTCGCGGGTGACTCCCATCTGCCGAGCAACCGTTTCGATGACCTGGTCTACCGCCGGGCCGCCGGCGCTTGACGCGGAAAGCGACTGCGCCGAAAAAGATTGGACCGAACGCGCCGCCGCTTCTGGGGACTGAAACGCAGGCGCATGGTCTTCCGGGTGGGCCGACGCCGTTTCCCGAACGGTAGCTTCGCGCGGGGCCATCCGCTCAACATAGTAGCCGCTGAGAACATCGGACGCGAGCTGCTTTGTTACGGGGCTATGAATGAGCGAAGCATAAGCCATCAGCTTGATCAACGCGCCTTCCAAAGCACGGATGTTGCTTTGGATCAGGTTCGCCATGAACGCGATGACTTCTTCAGGGATCGCCAAATCTTCGAGAATGGCCTTCTTCTGCAAGATCGCCTGCCGCATTTCAAGCTCCGGCGCGGAAATGTCGGCCACTAAACCGCACTCAAAGCGCGAGCGCAGCCGCTCGTCCATCGCCCGCAGCTCGCGCGGGGGGCGGTCGGAAGTCAGCACAATCTGCTTGTTCATTTGGTGCAGGGCGTTGAACGTGTGAAAGAACTCTTCTTTGGTCTGCTCTTTCGAGGCCAGCATCTGAATGTCGTCTACGAGCCACACGTCCACGTTCCGGTACGCCCGCCGGAAATCTTCCGTCCGCTTGTCCCGGATCGCCGTCACATAATGGTTCGTAAACATCTCTCCGCTGACATACACCACTCGCGCCGCCGGCAGCGCCAGCCGGATTTGATGCCCGATGGCGTGCATTAGGTGGGTGTTATGCTCCCAAAATGTTGAAAGGAAGGTGTGATAATCCGGCACTTCGACCGCGACCGTCGCCTCAACTCCCGCCGGCACGACCGAGACGACTTTCTCCCACCGCATGCCGAGCGGCGCGTTCCGGTGCCGCCACTCTCCGCGATTGGACCTTGCGGATAAGGCGCGTTCCGCGACTTGACGCACTCGTTCCACTGCGTCTTCTTTGCCGAAGATGCCGACTTGGTCTGCGAACTTGATGACCTCGGAGGCAGCATGAAGAGCGACAGTCCAAGCGTTGACGTTTGCCTTCGCAGAGAGGCGTGAGACGATGCCGAGTTTCAGCAGCAGCTCCTGAATGTCCCGCACCAGCTCTTCGGAGGCCGAGCAGAAGCCGATCTGCGGCTGCTCCAAGTCACAGGAAGTCCAGCCGCTAGTAGCAAACAGGTGCGACAAGAACAAGTAGAGCTGCTCACGCGGAAGCTGGAAAATCGCCGCTGGAACGCGCTGATTAGACGGCATATCATGGGCCAGCCGGATAATCTCGTCTGCCGGCAGCGGCACCGGAGAACCGAATGCCGGCAGGCTCTCAGGAACGGCGACTAAATCGTCTTGCGTAATTGCTTCGAGCGGCGTCCAGCCATGCACCTGAATAACGCCATAGTTTTTACCTCGGTGCAAAACCTCATTCGCCGCCCAAAGGGGATGCTGGCCGTTTCGGACAATCCGCCGTCCGCTTTCGGTTGTAATCGCAAACACCGGCTCGACCGCGTTGAACTCGGCGCGGGCGGGAACGGCCCGGACTTCTTCTTTGGCGACCGTCAGCAGCGTGAATTCGGTCCCAATCAGCTCGCCCGCCCGGACCCGCCGCCCATCGGCCAAATGCAGGTATTCGGAGGCGGCGACGCACTTGCCGAGGCCGGGGCTGCCGTAGAGAAAGAGTGGGTTATAGGTCGCGCCGGGCGACTGGGCGACGGCGACAGCGCCGGCTTGGGCGAGGCGGTTGGACTTGCCGACGACGAAGTTGTCGAAGGTATAGCGGGGAACGAGCGGGGACGCGGACAGCTCTAGCGCAAACGGGTTGCGGCTTTTTGCGCCTCCGCTGCTGCTGCTGCCATCGAAAACAGTCTCGGAAGCCGTGAGGGCAACGGCGTTCTGTGCGCCTGGTGCGGAGCCGCCGCTTTCGCCGACCATCGCGGTCGAGGCCAGGGCGGCGGCCTGCTGCAACGGCAGGGGCTGCTCGCCGAGCAGGGGCTGAACATCGGGGGTCGCGATGACGAACCGGACCTGGAGGTCCGGCGCGTCCAGGTGCTGCGCCAGGAGCTGAGTCAGTGTTTGGGCGTACTTCTTTTCGGCGAACTCGCGGGCAAACGACGACGAAGCGCCCAGCACGACGACGGAGCCGCCGGACGACTGCGAGTACGAGAGGGGCCGGAGCGGGCGAAGCCAGTTGTCGATGGTCTGCTTGTTCAGCGACCCGGCCAGCGCCCGCAGGGTGCGTTCCCAGGCCCGGCGCAGAGTCGTGAGTCCTTCCGCCTCCCCCAGTTCAAGCTGCTGGTCTTGGTATTCGGCATCTTGGAGCGGCGGGTGCGGGAGCGGCGCTTCGGGTGTTTGATCTGTGTTAGGGTGGCTGCTCACGGGTTTCCTGGGGGGCTGGTCGCCGAAATACACTCTGTAAAATACACGTTTCTCTAAAAACGGGCGAGGCCATAAACAAGGGAAGGAGGCGGAATTTCGAGTCCGAAATTGCCGCCTCACTGAAATCCATTATACCGACATTCCGGCGAATCGGCAAGGGGAGCTTTGGAGGTGCGACTCGCGGCAGACTCGCAGCCTCCGCCTTGACAGGTCCTCGGACGCCCCCTGCGAGGGGCCTGCCTTGCCGCTGTCTGTGCCGGGAATGTTCTAGAAGAGCCTTTCTCAGAATTGTTTCAAGCCCTGCGCTTAAACCCGGTGACAATTCGGCGCACGGCAAGCGGCTTTGCCGCTGTTTCTCCTGTATAATAGAGGTATGGAGACCTTAGAATGGAAGTTTTAGAACTGCACCCGGATACGATATACGGGCTGGCGCTCGGCTCAAGGCTAGTGATTCCCGAAGGGACGGCGGGGGTTGTCGCTAAAGACGGCAAAACGCTGGACGTGCTGCCGCCGGGCGATTATTTGCTGGAAGCGTCCCTGTTTCCGCTGACGCTGCAAAAGCTGAGAATTAAGCCCGGCGCGGCGGGGCCGCTGCCGGCGGCGCTGTTTCTGGTGCAGATGCAGACGACTTGGATCGTGCCGTGGCGCACCTCGGCGCTTTTATCAAAGAACCCGGCGGCCGGCCTGACTTTTACAACGATTGCCGGGCGGGCGACGGTGCAGGTGGCTGATCCGGCCCGGTTCTGCGGCGCGATACTCACGGCAGGCGGGACGGCGTTGGGGTCGGGCGGAGCGACAGCGGCGCAGGTAACGGAGCATTTTCTCCAAACCAATCTCCAAACCGTCGCGGCGGCGTCTGTCCTTCCGCTGTCTGTGCCGCCGGAGCAGGCGACGGAGGCGGCGGAGGCCATCCGCACCGGGACCGGGCACACGGCGGCAAGCTGGCTGGCGTCGGTCGGCCTGCACTGCCCGGCGTTTGACCTCGACAGCGTCGCCCCGGCCCGCAGGTCCCCCTGCGCCGCCTGCGGCTCGGCGACCGCCCCCAGCGGCTATGCCCTGTTCCAGCGCAACATCAGCCTGCTGTACCTGCGGTTCACGGCGCGTCAGGAGGGCAATTTCTGCGTCCCGTGCGCCTGGAAGACATCGGCGGCGTACAATGCGGTCATGCTGGTTGCGGGCTGGTGGGGCATCATTGGCCTGATCCTGACCCCGATCTACTTCTGCTGCAATTTGTACTATTTAATCCGTGTGCTGATGAGTGCAAAGAAAGAACCTATCCGGCTCGCTTAGGCTCACTTCCCCTCCAAAAACGGGAAGGAGCGGAGGCAGGGACAAAAGGCTTGCCTTTCTCGCGCCAGGCGCGGCCCAGGCGCGTCGCTTCGGTGAACGTCGGATCGTCACCGAAGATGCCCGAAAACCGTTCAAGGAAGCCTGGCGCAGTCTTCTAGCGCTTGCATGATGACACCCTTTCTAAGCGCCGACCAGCTCCCGCGCGGCGGCTAACACTTCGGCGTAATCCGGCTCGCTGACGATCTCGGGGACGGTTTGGATGTAGCGGATGACGCCGCCTTTGTCTACCAAATAAATCGCGCGGGCCAGCAGGCCGGTTTCTTTGACCTGGACGCCGAACGCTTCGCCGAACATCCGGCCTTTGTGGTCGGACAGCATTTCGATGTTGGTGACGCCTTCTTCTTTGGCCCAGCGGGTCTGAGCAAACGGCGTATCGGCGCTGATCGCGACAGTTTTAAGCTTGCCTGTGGGCAGGGCGGCGATCTGGCGGTTGAACTTTGCGGTTTCCAGGGCGCAGATATGCGTGTCAATGCTGGGAACCAAGATCATCAAAACCGCCTTGGTCCGCCCCTCGCTGAGTGTGTCCCAATTAGCCGCACCCAGGGTCGCGGCAGCCTGAACGGTGAACTCCGGGATAGGATCGCCAACCTTCAGCTCACGGCCTACTAAAGTCAGTGGAGCGCCTTTGAATGTCACCAGGCCGGGCCGCTCGATTGTCTCTTCTGTCATAGGTTCTGTCATGGGTGCGGTGTCTCCTCGCTTGAAATCCTTGCTTGAAATCCTTGCTTGAAATCCTTGCTTGAAATCCTTGCTTGAAATCTCTCCGAGTATACCCGCTCCGGCGCAGGAGAACAGGCCGCGAGCGTCGTAAAGAGCAGGCATGGCAACCAAGATTATCTTTTTCGACATCGGCGACGTGATTTTCGACGAGAACGCCCAGCATCAGTGGCTGTTCCATCAGCTTCTCTTGACGCTGCGGGCGCACGGGAAAGACGTGCTCTGGGACGACTTCAACGCGACCCGCAAGCGTCTAACCGCCCTCGGCCCGAACCCGGAAGCGGCGATTAAAGGCAGTCTCGCGTTCTACTGCGTCAATGACTCCGAGACGGAAGTTTTATGGCACGAGGCGCGGGACTTGTACCAGCAGATGCGGCACCCGCGCCCGTTCGGCCAGCTCCTCGACGGCATCACGCCCGTTTTGATGGACTTAAAGCAGGATTTTGAGCTTGGCATCATCGCCAATCAGCACCCGCCGGTCGCTCAGGCCATCGCCGGCTACGGCATCGCGGGCCTCTTCGACATGGTTGTCATCTCCGAGATCGTCCATTTGTTCAAGCCCGATCCCGCAATTTTCCAGTATGGGATTAACGAAGCCAAGATTGCGCCGGAAGAAGCGGTCTTTGTCGGCGACCGCCCGGACAACGATGTCGGCCCGGCCAAAGCCGCCGGCATGAAAACGGTGCGGTTCAAGCGCGGAATGCAGTATACTCTTTATAACCCCACCGACCCGGCGCTCATCGCCGACGAAACGGTGGAAACAGTGGAAGAACTCGCGGCGGCAGTTCGGCGGGCCGGTGGGTTAGGTTAATACGGGAGTAGGGAGCGCGGGTGTTCGGCATTAAGAGCGTGGGACTGAAGTCCTACGCTGTGGGGCGAAGCGCCCAGTAACCGCCTTCGCGGGTACAGGAGAGTAACGACAATCTTCTCCTTGTCCGCGCAGGCGGTTACTGGGCGTCTGCGCCCCACAGCGTAGGACTTTAGTCCCACGCTCTCACGCACATGATGATTACCCAACTGCAAAAGCAGAAAAGACGGCTTCATGCACAGATCGCGGAAGCCTTTGATGCCGTTCCCTACCCAGGCGACGACAACCTGTATGACGGCTGGCAACGAGATGACGACTACGAGGATGTTATCGGGAACCTCACGAGCAGGCATTGGCGGGAACTTATCCCAAAGCGGAAGCCGCCAAAGGGGAGGTCCAATCCGCTGCTGAAAGATTTGAATTTTTGCAGCCCGGAGGCGTGGCACTTCTTTTTGCCGGCGTACTTGATCATTGACCTTATGCGGGGCGAAATTGATACTTTTCTTTTTGAGCCGCGCGACCGTCCGGTGCTTAAGTTTGATTGTTTGAATGCGGCGCAGTGCACCGTTGTCGCTTCTTTTCTTGGCTACGCTGGCCTGCTGCTGGATGACAAGCAGGAAAAGATGCCGAAGCATTCTCGATATTTTGAGCATCAGCGGGAAGAACTAGTGCCGGTGATTGCTTATTGGAACGACAGAACAAAACAAAGATGATTATTGAAGCGCGGGAAGATGTGGTTCAGCTTGAAGGCGAGCTGGACAAAAACTTATGGCCGACCATTCAGGCTGCGGCGAACCTGCTGCTGCGGCATCATGTGGAAGGCATTATCGTGGACGGCAGCGGGCTGACCGGCTGCTCGGCGGAAGGGGCGAAGACGTTCCGGGACGCGATGGACTATATCGCCCGCTACCGGGCTAGAATTGTGGTCTGCGCCCTGCCGGAGAATGTCTCAGAGTCGATCCGGGCTGTGCCGGGCGTCCGCTCCCGTCTGCCGGTGACAGCGACTTTGGAAGAAGCGCGGGCGTCGCTGAAGCTCTGCGGCCCCAATGGAACACGCGCACAGGAGGGCGCAAACAGGCCGCAAAACATTCTGGTGCCGCTTTTGCGCCCCGACCACACCGCAGCGGCAAGCGCCCTGGCCTGCCGCCTCGCGAAAGCGGCGTCGGGGAGCGAGAGCGCAGCGCAGAAGTCCCGGCTGCACCTGGTCTACATCCTGGAGGTCCCGCGACACTTGCCTTTGACCGCCCCGCTGCCGGAAGAAGAATCGCTGGCGTCTAAAGCGCTGGCCGCCGCCGCCGATGCGGCCCGGTGCGAAGGGGTCACGGCAAACCCGGTTGTCACACGCACCCGTGATGCCGGGGAAGAAATCGTCGCCCAGGCGTCGGCTTTGGGAGCGTCGCTGATTGTGCTGGCCTACCAAAAGTCGGATGACCCTGCCGACACGCTGATGCAGCGGGTCAGCCGCACAGTGATTGACCGCGCCCCGTGCGAAGTGATCTTAAACAAGCAGGCGGGGTAGTCTCCTAACCATCGCCCCAGAGGGCTTCCAGTGCAGGCGTCTTCGGCACCGGAAGCTGTGCCAGGCTGGCGGGGCTGTTGTCGGGGAGGCCGTAGAGAGCTTGCTGGGTCAGTGCTTTGGCGTGGCCGTCCAGGAAAATCACGCTGACCCAGCCGTTATGGCGCGGGTCCGGGCTGGCGTGGTACACATAGTTATAGGCCGGCAGGCCGGGAACATGAAGGTCATAGGGCAGGTTGACATAGGCTTTGTAGACTTCCGCCCGCGAGATGCTTCCGGTGCCGATGCCATCCATCAAGTAAACGTGCTGGGCGGGCGACTGATACTGAGACGCCGGATAAATGCCGCTGCCGGGGAAAGGATACGCGAGGCCATAGCCGGTCTCGCCGGTCATTTCTTTAACCGCCTCAGTCGCAGCGTCGGGGAGCTTGGTGCGGCTGGGGCAGACTAAAACTTGGCGGCTGGTTAGATAGGGAAACAGCCGGTTCGGCCAGTAGCCTAAAGTGGGCGTTGACGCAAACTCGAAATAGTAGTATTTCAGCAGCGCCTCGTTGTTGTCTTCCGAGTACATCATGCTCGCAAGGCCAATCTGTTTTTGATTAGACAGACAAGCCGTTGCCCTCGCCCGTTCGCGAACGCTCTGGAAGACCGGGAACAAAATCGCGGCCAAAATCGAGATAATGGCGATGACGACAAGCAGTTCAATTAGGGTGAACGCATGTGTATGTTTGGCAGCGGGCGACAAGTGACGGCGCATGGTACTTCTTTCCCTCGCAAGGCGCTTTTAGGACACTTCCAATGCATTGGGCAGGTGCGTCAAAATCTCGCAGCCCGCTTCCGTGACCAAGACATCTTCTTCCAAGCGCAGGCCGCCCCACCCTTCCAAATAAATCCCCGGCTCGACCGTCATCACCATGCCGGGCGACAAAATCAATGTGTCGGACCGGACCGAAAAACCGGGGCCGTCATGCACCGACCGGCCCAGCGAATGGCCTAGCGAATGGCCGAACGCATCCCCGTAGCCCCGCTCCGTGATGTAATCGCGGGCGACGGCATCTATTTCTTTGCCGGTTTTGCCGGGCCGGATGGCGGCAATCGCCCGCTGTTGGGCTTCCAGAACAATCGCATAAATCTCGCGCTGCTTGTCGGTGACGGCACTGATGGCATAGGTGCGCGTGATGTCCGAATTGTAGCCGCTCACTGTCGCGCCCCAGTCAATCGTCACAAAATCGCCGGAGACCAGCGGGCGCGAACCGGCGTGGTGGTGTGGGTGAGCGCCGTTTGTCCCCGACGCCACAATCGTGTCGAAGGCCGCACCGGACGCGCCAAGCTTTCGCATCGCAAACTCCAGCTCCAGCGCAAACTCCTGTTCGCGGGTGCCGGGTTTCAGCAGCGGCTTGACCTGCTCCATCGCGGTTTCGGCGACCACGATGGCGTTCTTGATCAAGTCAATCTCGCCGGCGTCTTTGACGAGCCGAAGGGTCTCAATAAGATCGGAAGTCGGCACCCATTGCAGGTCGGGCAGCAGCGCCTGGAACTTCTCAAACTGGCTGACGGTGACGATGCCGGCCTCAAAGCCGAGACGCTTGAGGCTGGGCCGCGCTTCCAGCACACTTTTGAGCGCGTCCCCGTAGCCGCCGCTGCCGGCGGGGGTTTGGACGATCTCAAAGCCCGTGCATTCGGCCTGAGCGCGGAGGGTGTAGCGGGCGTCGGTGATGAACAACGCTTCGGTTTGTGTAATGAGAACTTGGGCGGTAGACCCGGTAAATCCTGTCAGATAGCCGATATTGTTGTGGTCGGTCAGCAGAAAAGCATCAGCAGACGGTTCATGCGCGGCAGCGGCTTGGCGGAGGGCGTGAACCCGCCCCGGCAGGGCGCTGGGGAAAGCAAGCGAAGACATAAAAACGGACCTTTCTGCCCGGCGTAACTGTCCGTCATTATACCGCCGATCCCGCTGCGCTGTCACTGCCGCTGGGCGCAACAGACAAGGTTGCGGCGTGCGCGGGCAGCGCTGGGGCGCACACAAGGGCGCACACAAGGCGCACGGAAGCGAAATGGAGCATTTTGGTCTCCTCCAGTGTGTTCTAACTAACGATGGCTTTCTTCGATGAGGTTCTTGGCGGCGCTCAGGGCCATGAGGTAGCCGTAGGGACCGAAGCCGACGACCTGGCCGGTGGTGACGGCGGAGATGACCGAATGGCGGCGGAACTCCTCGCGGGCGTGGACATTAGAAAGATGCACTTCGATGGTCGGCAGGCGCGAGTCGGCAATGGCGTCCCGGATGGCATACGAGTAGTGCGTGTACGCGCCGGGGTTGATGACGATAGCATTGGCCTCGCCCATCGCTTCCTGGACAAAATCCACAATCGCGCCTTCGGAGTTTGACTGCTTGATGGTCACATCCACGCCGAGATATTTCGCATGGGCCGTGATTTTGCGGTTGACCGACTCGAAATCGTCTTTGCCGTAGATGTCCGCGTCACGGACACCGAGCATGTTGAGGTTAGGACCGTGGATCAGCGCAATGCGGATCAGGCCGGAACGAGTAAGCTGCACATTGGTCTCCGTAATAGGTTCTTTTCTAAGCTGATCTTTTCTAAGTTGATCTCGCCGGTAAGACTGCTTCTTCGGGCAGAAGAATAGGGATTCCATCGCGGATGGGGTAGATGCGCCCGCACTTGTCGCAGACCAGCGTATCGCCGTCCTGCCGCAGCGGCGGGCGGTCCTCGTCGGCGGGGCAGGCGAGAATCGCCAAAAACTTCGGGTCCAAAGTGGTCATTTCTCCTCTTTCTGGTGCTTCTTGGGCGGGCCGGCAGTGTTGTGGCCGGCTGAACGGAGCCAGGTCGCGCCGTGGCCCGGCTTCTGGGCGCGAACCCAGGACGCAGCCAGGATTGAGACGAGGACGACAGCCGCAAGAGCGAAAATCAAGGCTCGCAGGCGAATCTCGGTCTGCATCGGACACTCCCCTGCTGGCTGAAGCTCTCGTAATAAATCCGGCCCGCCGGAACATCCCTCTCATGCAGCGCTCCGGCAAGACCCTGAATGAACAAGAGTGGGCCGCACAGGTAAAAGCCTTTCCCAGAAATATCGGGGACTAAACGGTGCAGCATGTCTTCCGTAATCCGGCCCTTCTCGCCCTGCCAGCCGTCGCCGGGCCTGCTGAGAAAGTGGCGGACGCTCAGGCTCGGCGCATCTGCGGCCTCCATCGCGGCCAGCTCTTCCCGGAACGCAATGTCGGCCTCAGTTTGGTTCGCGTACAGCAGCAGGACTTTTTTCGCGGTGCGCGTGCCCCGCAGGTGGCGCAGCATGCTGATAAACGGCGTCATGCCGATGCCGCCGGCGAGGAAGACCAAGCTTTCCTCGTCCGGGTGCAGCAGATAAGAAAAGCGGCCATAAGGCGCATCCGCCAGCACGGCATCGCTGGGCCGGGTCTCCCCAATCGTTTTCGTGAAGTCCCCGAAGCCTTTAATCATCGAGCTGAGGACGCCGGGCTGGGTCGCACTTGACGACAGTGTAAACGGATGCTCCTCCGCCGGCTGGCCGTCCCGCCGGAAGGTCAAATACTGGTACTGGCCGGGCAGGTAATCAGGGACCGGAACGCCGGGCGGCGGCGCGACCGAAACCGTGAAGACCCCTGCCGCTTCCTGCCGCACGTCTGTTACCCAGTATGCCTGCTTTTTCAGAAAGCGCGGCAGACCAAACCGCCGCCAGGCATAGGCGAGGACCGCCGCTCCGGCCAGCAAAAACCACAGGACCTTCATGGCGGCAAGCTTCCAATCCCCGCCGGCCTGCATGACATGGAGAAAGCCGCTGACTAGGATGGCGGCAGACAGCAGACTATGCGAAATCTGCCACTTTTGGTACTCCAAATGCAGCCGGGCACGGAATGCCGCTTGAACCGCCATCAAAACCAGCGCCAGCAGTGCGCCGCGCCCAAGCCAGACATAAAGGGGCTGCTGTAGCCCGATCAGCAGCGGCCCGCCGCCTCGCCCCGCCGCGAGCAGGAGCGGGTGCGTCAGGAGCAGCACCCCGGCGATAATCCCCATCGCCCGGTGGAACTGATACACTCGCCCCATCTCGAAATGCCGGTCCAGCCATTTTGCGCGTGAGGCGAGAACAAACTGTATCAGCAGCAGGGCAAAGCCGACCAGGGCAATGCTCAGACCACTCTCGTACACAAACGACTCTCGGCCATGTTTGCCGAATATGAGCGCCGTCAGCAGCGGGGCGAACACCCCCGTAAAATAAAGCAGGATCAGCAGGGCCGCCGGCAATTTTGCCGCTTGGCGTGTCGGAGTCAGTGCCGCCTCAGTATCTCTCGTGATAACAGACATCTTCTAGACTTTCTAAGATTTTCACCTCTGTTACGCAAACTTGAAGGCGTTTATGACCAGAAAGACACGAGGGCGCTCACGCCCTCGTCCTAACAACGCTCTGATAAATCCCTAGCGTCTCGCGCCCTGCTTTTTCCCACGAAAACAGCGCCGCCCGCTCCGGGCCGCGCTCCCGCCACCGAGCCAGCACGGACGGCGACGCCAGCAGCTTTTCAAGCGCGTGCGCCCAGGCGTTCGAGTCGGCGAACGGCAGCAGGATACCGGCATCGCCCACCACCTCCGGCAGGGACGACGACCGGCTGCACAGGACCGGGCAGCCGCAGGCCATCGCTTCCAGCGGCGGCAGGCCGAAGCCCTCGTAGCGCGACGGGTAACACAGCGCATCCGCCCCGGCGTAGAGCGCCGGCAGGGTGTCGTCGGCGACGTAGCCCGCCAAAACGATGTCGCGCGTCACTTCGGCGGGCAGGGCCGCAAGCTGCCTGTCGGTCTCGTCCATCCAGCCGCGCTTTCCGGCGATGATGAGCCGGTGCGGCGGCGGGTGCGGGCCAAGCTTCAGCAGGGCAAATGCATCGAGCAGGACTTCCAGGTTCTTCCGGGGCTGCAAAACCCCGACCGCAAGCAGGTAAGCGGTGTCGGTTAAGCCAAGCGCCTTGTTCGCCGCCGCCCGCTCGCTTTCCTGCCCGTTTTTCGGCGCTTGAAACTGTCTTCCGGCGGCTTCCAGCACCACATAAACTTTTTCTTTCGGAATTTGGGGATACGAGCGCAGGATGTCCCGGCGCGTGCTTTCCGAGACGGCGATCACCGCCGCCGCTTTTCGCATCGAGCGCGGGACAAAGGTTTGGAGGATGCGCCGGTCTTTCGGCAAAAACAAATCGGGGTGGATCTGGAACGAGATGTCATGTACGGTTGTGACGACCGGGCAGGGAGCGCCGAGCAGCGGGATGTTATACTGGGTGTGGCCGACATCAATCCGGTCGGCTTTGAGCGCCGACGGGAACGCCGACAGCATCCACAAAGCGTCATTGGCAGGCTTCGAAATCTGCCGCCACTGGAAGTTTGGACCTAAGAGGGGCGGGTCGCCTTCCACCGGGCCGCGCGTGTACAGCACATACTCGTTCTCGGTATCCACGGCAGACAGGCCGCCAAGCAGGCCACGCCAGTAGGTCCGGTCGCCGGTGAAGCGGCCTCCCAGTGTCCGGGCATCAATGCCGATTCGCATGAGACCGCCTCCGCAGCGCCGCTTTGAGCTTCTGGAATGCCTGAAAACGGGCTTCTTTCAGGCCCGAAGGCAGCAGCGCCGCCGCTAGGTTCAGGGCATACGGCACCGGCCCTAAATACTGTTTGATGAGCTGCAAGCGGTCGGCGATAAGCTGCGGGTCGGGCTGCTGCTGGCTGAGGCCCCCGGCGGCGTAATCGGCGATGACCCGCTTTGAGTAGATTTTAGCAACAGACGGATCGCCGAAGGCTTTCATGTTCCAGACATGGTCGGCCATGATGGCATACCGAGTGTCGAATGGCCCCAGCCGGTCAAACAGACTGCGGTGGGCGAACACAGCCTGATGGCAGATGTTCAGGCGACTCAGCTTCCACGGGCTGTAGCGGCCGTTGTAGACGCGGCCATACGCGGCGGCGTAGACATTGCCGTAGAAGTAGGTCAGCGGCTTTTGAGGGATCTCGGCGGCGAGGGCGGCGAGAATGCCGGGCCGGAGCGTGTCGCCCGCGCCCAGAAAGTAAATAAACTCGCCCGTCGCCGCCGCCAGCCCTTTGTTCATCGCCGCGTACACGCCGCTGTCGGGTTCGGAGACCCAGCGCATCGACTCAGGCTGCCGCTCCAGAAGTGCGACCGTGCCGTCGGTTGAGCCGCCGTCCCGAACGAGATACTCAAACAGGCTGCTTGGCTGGGCCAGCACCGAGGCAAGCGTCTTTTGGAGGCCGTCCGCGTCGTTGAAGACCGGCGTAATCACCGAAAACAGCGGCCTTCTCATAGGCGCCCCGCAAAAAGCGCGGTCTTTCGGACCGCCGCTTCGACTTCTTCCACGGTGATGCTTTGAATGCACAGCGGCTCCGGGAAAATGCAGACGGTGCAGCAGTCGGCGTGGTTTTCTCCGGCCTTTACGACGGAGCAGGGGCTGCACGGCAGCGGATGCCACAGCACCTGTTTCTTCGGTGTCCACGGGCTGAACCGATGCGGGCAGGACGGGCCGAACAGGCCGATGACCGGAATGCCGGCGGCGGCGGCCAGGTGCATCGGGCCGGAATCGTCGCCGACAAACAGCGAGCAGCGGCGCAGCAGCGCGGCAGTCTGGGGCAGGGAAGCCGCACCGGCGAGACTCACCGCGCCCGGCCCGATCTCCGCGCAGATCCGCTCCGCCTGCTCCCGGTCTCCCCCGCCGCCGACAACAACGACCGCGCCGCCGCCCGCGACCAGCCGGCGTCCCAGCGCAGCAAAGCGGGACACCGGCCACTGCTTCAGCACGGAATTGCCGGCGAACGGGCCAAGCGCGATCAAGGGCCGTGCCGAAACAGCGTTCTCGTCAACAGCATTCTCGTCAACAGCATTCTCGTCCAGCCACGCCTGCGCCCAGTCGTCGTCTGCGGCGGCCGAGCAGGCGGCAAGGGAAGTTCCGGCAGCCGTGCCGCCCAATGCCCGCAGAATGTCCAAATTGCGCTCCGCTTCATGCGCCACCGACTTCTGCGGCAGGCACTGGGTCAGCAGCCGGTCGTAGCTGTGGTTGTGGATGCGCTTGACCGGGTCAACAGCTTCCGAGTAGCCGATCCGCTGGGGAGCGCCGCTGAAGTAGGCGATAAACGTCTGGCAGTACCAGTCGGCGTCCCAGCGCGGCACGATTGCGAGGTCAAAGCGCCGGGGCCACAGGTGGACGATGCAGAACTTGACCGCCCGAAGACGGCGCTTGTAGTCCTGGGAGCGTCTGGCAAGATGCCAGTCGAATGTCAAGACTTCGTCAATGTCCGGGCAGGACAACGCGAGGTCTCGAAGCTCCGGCTTAACCACTAAAGTGATCCGGGACAGCGGCGCGTTTCGTTTCAGCTCGCGCAGCAGCGGCAACGTCAGCACAACGTCCCCAATTTGGTCGAGGCGCACGACGAGAATCCGGCGCATCTCCGGCAAAGTGCGCCCCGCCCCGCGACGCATCCCGCGCAGCCGGAACACCGGCTCGCCTGCCGCCAGGCAGGCGGCGGAAACCAGCGACAGAAACAAGGCTTTCCCCTTACTTTTTAGCCGGCTCAATAAGTGCATCATGGCTGTTGCTGCTGATTATGGCTGCTGCTGATTTCGGAAATGCTGCGTTTGATGTTCCCGAAGAACTGCTCTTCCGAAAACTGGGTCGCGGCCACCTGCTGCGCGTTCCCAGCAAGCCGCCGGCATTCTTCGGCGGGAAGCCGCGACAGCCGCTTGACTTCTTCGGCCATCTCCGGCAGGGACGGCGAGATCAAAAAGCCGCAAGTGTCTACGTCAATGTGGTTTTCGGGCGTCAGCACCGGGATCAAGCCATAGCGCATTCCGTCCAGCACCGCGCCCGGCTGGCCTTCCGCGCAGGACGGATGGAGGAGAAACGTGCATTTGGCGGCGATTTCTTGAAACAAGCCGCTTTGCAGGTCGAGATGGCCAGCGAAATGAATGTTTGGCGTTTCTTCCAATTCGCGCCGGTAGAGAGCGTAAAAGTCCGGGCGGATGCGCTGGCACACCGTAAGTTCTGCCACCCCTTGCATGTCCGGCTCTGAAAACACTTCCAGCAGCAAATCCAGTCCTTTGTGGACATTGCCGTCACTCGACAAAAACAAAAAGTTGGTCCGGCCCTGCTCATGGTCCTTCTTGTGGTTCTTCTTATAGTCCTGAGCGGCGGCCTGTCCCAAATTGAGTGGGTAAGTCGCATTGTTCAGCGCATAGACGACCGGAAACTTGCCGTAAGAGTCCCGCGCGGCCTGGTTGCCGAGACAGATGATCCCGTCCGCCAGAGCGTTAGCCTGTTCCTCGCTGTCTTCAATCGGACGGTCCGGGGGCAGCCGGACCCCGCGCCGCGCCTCCAGCGCGTCAAACCGCTGCTGCTCCGCCCGGTTATGCTCCCGCCAATAGGTCCCCGTTGAAAAGTAGATTTTCGTGCAGCTTTGGCCCAGCTTTCCGGCAAGACGCTCAAAATTGCGGCCCGCATGGCCGATGAAAAGCTGGTATTCCTTTCGCGGCGTCCACACTGTGTTGCTCCATTCAATAATATCTACCGCGTACCCCAGCTCCTGCAAGGCGCGGGCCATCAGCTTCGGGACCCCGGCGTGCGTGAAGAGTGTCGAGCCGGAGCCTTCTTTAAACGGAGCCGTGACATAAGACACTAAGGCCGCTTTTTGCGGCGGCTCCAAATCCGGCGGCGGCGTCAGACTGAGAGTCTGCCGGTCCGGGAAGTAGGTCAAGCCGCGCACGATCAGCCGCTGCATGGAGCGCGGCAGGAGGCGTTTTAAAAGGCGTTTCAAGAGGCTCATGCTTGCTGCCGGAACACGGCAAAGCCGACCGACTGCGGCGGGGGAACCACTTGAAGCAGTGACCAAGCCGGCGACGCTTCCAAATACGGGCGCAGAACCGCCATTTTCTCCGTGTTCCAATCGTGAGCCATGACAATCGAGCCGGGTCCCAGGTGCGGCTCAAACACCTGGAACTCTTCCCATGTCTGCGGGCCGTCTTCCGCCCCGTCTAAGAGAACCGCATCCACTCGGTCGAGCGTTTGGAGCAGCGGCGGATAGACCGATGCGCTTTCTCCAAAATGAAAGTTCACAAAAGGGCGCAGCGCGTGCAGGCGAGTCTCGTAGCTTTGAAGCGCGGCCTCGAAGAACTCCGGGTTGGCCTCGGTCGTGTGCAGCACCCCACTGCCGTTCGCGCGGAGGGCTTCCGCGATAAAATAAGTGCTGCCGCCGCCGCGCCAGGTGCCGCTCTCGCAGACCGTCTGCGGCACGCAGCGGCGGATGGTCTCGTATAAGACTTTGCGCTCGGCGTACCACATCTGCCCCGGCACGTCCGGGCAGCCCTCGTAGAACCAGCCGAGGCGTTTCGGCACAAACGGGCGAATCAGCTTCCACAGCCGCTGCTCGCGCGAAGAAGCGGCATTCAGCGATCTAATAACCATGTCCGCTCCTCGGAAAAAGCCCGCGCAGACGCCGCTTGAGCGCCCTAGCGATGCGCCGGGGCAGCGGCACGGGAGCCGGCCGGAACTGCTGCTCGAAAAACGGGCGCTCATAACGCTGGTCGGGAAACATCTGCGCCGGATGAACCAGCGCGTCGGTATCCAGTCGAAACACCGGCTTGAAGTGGTTTCGGTCCTGCTGGGGCGAATGATGTCCGACCGTGCCGATATTGGAGATGAGATTAACTTTCGGCACGATGCACAGCCCTGATTGGAACAAGCACGAATACGACCACTGAATGTCCCATGTGTCAATTTTGTTCTGCCGGACCAAATCGAAGCCCGCCCCGACCGCCGCCTGCATAAACGGCTGCGGGTAAAATCCCTGCAACTGCTGATCTGCCTTTTGCCGCTCCCACGCCGGCAGTGCAATGTCATACAGCGCCCATGCCCGCCGCCAGGTTGCCCAGCCCCACACGGAGTAATACCGGGCAAAGACATAGCTTTCCGGCACATCCAGCGTGTCCAGCAGATAGTTGGTCCCCGTCACCATCAGGACGCGCGTGTCTTCCCGGTAGCGCTCCAGCATTTGCGTGCAGAACGGGAAAAACGACGGCTCCGGCACACAGTCATCTTCCAGAATGATGGCTTCCTCGCACACCGAAAAGACCCAGTTCAACCCGCTGGATAAGCGTTCTTTGCAGCCGAGATTGGTCTCCGAATAGTGGGTTACCATCTGGCACGGCCAGTCCACGGAACCGATCACCGCACGGGCCGCATCGCAGTGTTCCCGTTCCTCGGCAGAGCGCGGGCCGTCGGCGATGACCAGCAGCATCGCCGGCTGGGCCTGACGAATGGCCTCAAAGACAGTGCGGGCCACATCAGGGCGGTTAAAGATAAAGAACGCTACCGGCGTTGTCAGGGGCATCATAGGCGACTATTCCGGGTCTTCGACATGAAGCCCCGCCCCAATCCCCGGCATCGGCAGGCGCTCAAAGCGCGGCGTGATCTCAATGTCCCGGTGCAGAAACACCGAAGTCGTAGTCACATAGTAATTAATTGGGTTAAAGCCCGTAAAATCTACCTGGATCAGCCCGGACGCCCGCAGTGCCTGAGCGGTCTTCGGATGCCAGTCCGAGTTATCCAGAATGATCAGGCCGCCGGGTGCCAGCGCCTGGATCGCCGCTTGGGCACAGGCGAACCGATGGCTGCCGTCCACGATAATGACGTCAGGCCGTGTGCCGCTCCGCCCCGCTGCGGCGATATACACTTCGCGCTCCTGCACCAGAAGAATGGTTTGGTTCGGCAGAAGCTGCGCGGAGACAATTTTGTGCCATTCTTTATTGTCTTCCACACTGACAATCTGCCGGCACCGCTGCGCCCAGAACGCCGAGCTGTTTCCAGAGCCGTACTCGAAAACCGTTTTCTCGCGAAAGTCCACGCTGGACAGATACTCAATCGCCGGGTAGGTATACCAGGGGATCGGCGCGTTGTCTTTGTTGACCGGTTTCTGCTTGGCGTAAGAAAGCGCGTGCCCCTGTTCCCCTTCCAGCGTGTCGAGAACCCACAATACCCGGCCTGCACCGACCGTCCCTTGATACGCCGCGATTTTCCGCCGTATCGGCGCTTCCCTCACAGTCCGATAGAGAAAATGCAGCAGACGACTCTCTCGGAGCGGCTTCGGAATGAGCTGTTTCAGCGCGGTGTTCATAATGATGAGCTTGGTCCCAAGTGCCCACAGTGACCTGAAATATCTGAGCCGTGACATCCGGGCGGTTGAAAACAAAGAGCACCGCCGCTGCACTGAGAGGGATAGGTCAGCGTGCTATAATTCTTGTATGCTTGTCATTGTGCAGCCGGTGGGACATCTCTGCAATCGGCTGATTCTGTTCGCGCACTTGGTCGCATTCGCGCGGAAATATCGCTTGATGCTGGTCAATTTGGCGTTTGAAGAGTTCGCGCCGCTTTTTCCGGCGACGCAGGGGGATCTCTTGTGCCGCTATCCGCCGGCACTTCCTCTTCTGCCCCGTGTCAAGCCGACCGCGCCGCGCCGCCGCCGGCTGTTCCGGCTGGGAATGCGCCTGATGCGGGACGCGGAAGCGGGCCGTCTGCCGCCGCTTTTTTTGCCCTGCCGCCTGCCGGACGGTCAGGCGTTTTCGCTGGACGCCGCGTTTGCGGGCCTTGCCCGCCGCCGGGTTGTTCTGCTCGGCGGCTGGCTGTTCCGCGATGCTGGCAGCCTCGCGGAAGAAGCCCCCGCCGTGCGTCCCTTTTTCCGCCCCCAAGCGTCCGTGGAAGAAGCAGCGCAGCAAGCCGTGCGGTCCGCCCGTGCGGGATACGACCTGCTGATCGGCGTTCACCGGCGCGGCGGCGACTACTCGCACTTTGAAGGAGGCCGCTATTACTATACGCCGGCCCAGTACGCTGCGCTCCTTGCCCGCACCACAGCCCTGTTCGCGCCGCTCCGCCCAGCGTTCCTGTTCTGCTCCAACGAGCCGCTGGAGGCCGCAGCTTTTGCGGGATTTCCAGTCACTTTTGGACTTGGAGACCAGATGGAGGACCTGTATGCACTGGCCGCCTGTGACTATTTGATCGGCCCGCCCAGTACCTATACAACCTGGGCCTCCTTCTACGGCCAAGTCCCGCTGTGCCATGTCATGCACCCGGACATGGCGTTCACGCGCGACGACTTCCACCTGTCGCAGCCGTGGGGTCAAATGTTTGGGCGGGAAGCCGTCCCATAAACTCACCCCAGCGCCTTTGTCCGCCGCCAGACTTCCTGAAAGAGTTTCACCTTGTCCCGCGCGGACGACCTCACGAGCGACAGAACCCGCCAGCCGGTTAAACGAATGGCCGCGCCGAGCAGGCAGTAGGCTCTCAGCTTTTTGCCGGCTGCCGGGCCATGGAAGCGCGAGAAGAAGTAAAAGCGGCTTTCGTTGTAGGCGGAGACCATGCGGGCGCGTTTCTGCCAGTCGGCGCTGCTGCTTGCGCCGAGATGGTGCGTAACGCGGACGTTTGGCGCGAAGACAACACGCCAGCCGGCCCGGCGCAGGCGGAAGTTCAAATCTACATCTTCATTATACATGAAATAGTGCGGATCGAAGCCGCTGGCCTCGCGCCAGGCGTCGGGCCGGATGAGCATAAATGCGCCGCAGATCTGGTCTACATTGTTGACGGCGGCGGATTGGGGCGCAATCGGGGGCGCAACGAACTGTGCGCCCGTGAAAGTCTGCTCGCGCAGAACGCCGAAAAGTGTTGGGTCGCTGCCGTAAGAGGTCTGCGGGCGACCGTCGGGCCAGAGTAATTGGCCGCCGACAAGGCCGATTTTCGGGTCCGAGTGCAGCACCGCCAGAGCGGCGGAAAGTGCGCCGGGCAGGAGGGCGGCGTCGGAGTTCAGAAGGCAGTAGGCGTGGCCTGACGCATTTTGCAGAGCCAAATTGTTCGCGCGTCCGAAGCCCAAGTTTTCGCCGGTCTCGATCACGCGCACCGAAGGAAACTCGGCTCGCACCATATCCGGGCTGCCGTCGGCGCTGCCGTTGTCGGCGACGATGATCTCCAGCGTCGCCTCACCGTCCGCTTCCCGTGCTTGAAGCGACCGCAGGCAGGCTTGCAGCAGGTCCCGCGTGTTGTAGGAAACGACGGCGACAGAGATGTCAGGCGTTCTAGTGTTCACTGTGGAAGTTCGCCCGGTATTCTTCCAGCACTTCCGCTGTCGGGCCATCGCGCCGGATAATCCCTTTATCAAGCCACAAGACTCGCTCGGCCAGCCGCTCGACATGGTCCAGCTCGTGTGTGACCATTAAAATCGTCTTACCTTCGGTCTTGAACTCCTCAATCTTGCGGAAGCACTTCTCCTGAAAGCCTTCGTCGCCGACGGCCAGCCCTTCGTCTATCAGCAGCAGGTCGGCGTCGAGATGGACGGCAATGGCAAAGCCTAGCCGAAGCTGCATCCCGGACGAATACATCCGCACGGGCAGGTCCATCGCCTGCCGGTCCAGCTCGGCGAAGTCCAAAATCGCATCATAGCGAGCGGCGACATCGTCTTCGGTCAAGCCTAAGATAACGCCGTTAAAGAACACGTTCTGCGCCCCGGTCAGCTCCGGGTCAAAACCCGCGCCCAGCTCAAGCAGGCTCATCATGCGGCCGGACAGCCGCGCTTCTCCGGCGGTCGGCAGGTAAATCCGCGACAGAATGGACAGCAGCGTGCTTTTCCCGGAGCCGTTGCGCCCGACCAGCGCGACCGCTTCCCCGGCGGCAATCCCAAACGAGACGCCGTTCAGCGCCCGGCGCACTTCGTAGCCGGAAACGGTCTCGCGCTGCGCCAGCGACTTTGCCAGCGCCGCCGCATGGCTCTTCAAAGACCCGAAATTGCGGTGGTACACCCGGAACTCTTTGACGAGGCTGGCGACTTCAACGGCAGGAGTCCCCCCCGCCCCCAATAATGGGGGAGTCAGAGAAGATAGCGCATCGGAAAATCCGGCTCCCCCATTATTGGGGGCGGGGGGGATTCTCATGGCCGCTCCGTAAACTTCCACTTGTGGCTGTTGAAGAAGGCGTAGCCCCACAGGCAGACAACCACGGAAGTGGCCGTTCCCAGCGCCAGGTAGCGCCAGTCGAAGGACGCGCTGTAGCGAATGACCGGCGCATTGACATTGGAAATGATGGCCTTACCGAAGAACACTTGCTTGAACGCGGTGATGAGCCAGGCCAGCGGATTGACCAGATACAGATGATATACCAGCCATTGCAGCTTGACCGGAATGCGGGGCGAGTAGACGACATTCTCGGCGAAGTAAAAAATCGGCATGAGGTAAAACAAAAACCCCATGACCAGCGTGAGGATGAACTTGACGTCTTCATAGAACACATTGGCCGTGGCGATAAAGAACGCCGCGCCGAGGGTCAGAAGAAACAAGTCGGCGACCAGCACCGGCAGCCACAAGATCGCAAGAGGCGGGGCCGTATTGCCGCCGTGCAGCAGCGGGGTCAGCGCCCAGCGGTAAACCATGAAAATGCCGAGCGAGATGAGAAATTGGACAAAGTTCTGGCAGACGGTAGCGATCAGCGGGATTTCGCGCGGGAAATAAACTTTTTTCAGCAGGCCCAGCTTTGCCAGCACCGACGTGGACGAATCGAGAATGGCTGTCTGGAAGAAGGTCCAGGGAATGGTCGCGCAGAAGATGTACGCGCTCAGGTTCTTCGGCCCGGAGCCTAGAATATAGCCGATGGCGATGGTCAGCACAAAGACTTGCAGGAGCGGGCTGACCATGGTCCAGGCGATGCCCAGCACGGAGTTTTTGTAGCGTACCCGCAGGTCGCGTTCGACGAGAGTGCGGATCAAGTGCCGGAACTGCCACAGCTCGGCAAGCTCCGCCCGGAGACCGGGGCTTGCGGCGCGTGCTTGGATGACGACAGTGGCAGGGGACGTAAATGACGACGGTGTCATGGAGTTCTTCAGGGGGCGGGTGTTACTCGGTTTGACTTATTAACTTACCCAGTTTAGCCTACTCGGTCTCGTCGGGGCCGGCGGCAAGTTCCAGGTCAACGTCCTGGGCGCGGGCGGGTTCCAGCAGCTTCAGAAGCTCCGTGCGCGGGATCAGCACTTTGCGCTTACCGGCGATCCGAAACGCATTGAGCTTGCCCTGGCGTATGTAGGAGCGAATGCTGGACTGGCTGAGCTGCAAGTAAGCAGCCGCTTGTTCGACGGTCAGCAGATCTCTGGATTCGGACTCCATCCGGTGCGGGTTCTCTCTCTCAGGGCCGCGTGTTTGGCACGCGGCGTAGTCGTTGATGCCTTGCTTTTGCTTAGTATATCTTAATTGTCAGCCGTTGTCAACAAACGCTGTGAAATCGCGGCCCTTTGTTTCTTGACACCGTCCGCCGACTATGTTAGAATAACGTGTTAATACTTGGTTACCTTTATGAAACAGTTCTTTTTTACCTTCTGCCTCGCGCTGGCTGTCTGCCGCGTTTCGGCGGACCCGGCGGGCGATTTTCTCCAAGCACGTCAGGCCGCGTCAGGACGCCTGCTCACCGGGGCGAGCGCAGCCGATGCGCTGCATCAGCCGGGCGCGTACACGGGGCGGGTGCTGGAAACAGCAGCGACCGTCAGCGGCGTCGTGTCGGCGGGCGACGACAAGACCGCGCTGCTCTCGATGGCCGACGGTTCCTCGGTCGCGCTGCCGATCCCGGCGAGGCTGCGCGGGGCAGGCTGGCTTGACTCCGGGGCGTCGGTGCGGGTGCTGCTGGCGGCAGTCGCCGACGATCCAAACCTGCCGTCGGGCCTGCGCCTCGTCGCCGTCGCGCCGGAAGGTGACATCGTGGCCCGCGACCTCGCCGCGAGACGGCAGGTGGCCCTGCTGGCGTCTGCGGCGCCGCGCGGGCGGCATCTTCTCTCGCGCAGTCTGCCCGCCCACCGAAGCGGGCGGCGAGTCGTCGTCTACTACGCCGATACCAATCCCGGCCATCCCGCCGGGGCGCTGTCCGCCCGTGCGCTCTCGATTTACGCGCCCTACCGCAGCCTGGTGCGCCGCTGGAACCGGCGGCTATCCGAGACCGACGTGGACAAAATCACGACCAGCATTCTCTACTTCAGCGACAAGAACAACCTGGACCCGCGCCTGCCGGTCGCCATGATCATCGCCGAGTCCGACTTCGACTTGTATTCGACCTCCCACACCGGCGCAATGGGCCTCAGCCAGCTCATGCCGGAGACCGCACGGGGCATGGGCGTCACGAACGCCTACGACCCCATTCAGAACATCGGCGCGGCGGTGCATATCCTGCGCGGCCATTTGGACAGCTACGGCGGCGCTCCGGCAAACGCCGGGATTATCCCGTTCAGCCAGATCGCCCTGACGATGGCCGCGTACAATGCCGGTCCCGGCGCGGTGCGGAAATACCACGGCGTCCCGCCGTATCGGGAAACCCAGCGCTACATCAAGCGCGTCGCTGCCCTGTACCGCCAAATGTGCGCCGGGGATACTGTGGCATCGGCGCGATAGGAACCCCTCCCGCTCGTCCCTCACTCCCTCAGCACTGGCTCCCTGGAAGGCCCCTGTTAGGGAAGGGCAATAAATACAAAATAGCCTCTGCCTCTTGTCAAGAGGCAGAGGCTCTCACTCTTAGCTCTTGTAGCCCTTCCCTAACAGGGGCCTTCCAGGGAGCCAGTGCTGAGGGAGCGAGGGACGAGCGGGAGGGGTTCGAACGCAAAAAACGCCGCCGGCTGATGCCGGCGGCGTTCTTGATGTGCGTCCTAGTGGATCGCCCAGAACAGGCGATAGACCGACAGCACCGCGCTGGAAATGACCAGCCCGACCATGCCCAGCTCGGCCCAGTCCAGCCGCAGGCGGTGAAGCCGAGCGGTGCGGGCAGCAAGCCGGGGTGATCCGGCGGCGGTGCGTGGCAGCGTCATATCCAGGGGAGACGAAAGTCCTTCCGGCTGCACTGCCGGCAGGGAAACTTCCCGTCCTGTATCCTGGCGGAGACCGATCTCCTGATGAAGTGTGGGTGCCATGATAATCTCCTTTGATTGTGTGGCTCCGCCGCGACAATGCGGCGGTGTGGCGAAATCGCCGTCTTAGTATACCCGGTGCTGAAGGGTAAAAGCGCGGTATTACCTTCGGTAATTGCCGGTTGTGTTGCTTTATCCCTGACTTTTTCAGCCCTCTGGTTCCTCTTTAATAACAGCGCACTGCGGCCTTTCGTTCCGGTTCAGACGCCGAAGCCCTCAGACGCCGAAGCCCTCAGACGCCGAAGCCCTCAGACGCCGAAGCCCTCAGACGCCGAAGCCCTCAGACGCCGAAGCCCTCAGCAGACTGGCTTTTCCAGCACAAGCGTATAGTAACCCTGAGCATTTGATGCCAGCGTTTCCGCCCTCAGCAGCCCGGTTATCGCATGGCGCACGAGGTACGGCGGCAGGCGGCGGGTGACGCGGCGGGCCAGCGACGGCCAGCGCAAATAGAGCCTCGCGATGCGCTGCAAATGCCGCAGGTTCGGCTGAATAGCATCCGATAAATCGCGGCACTCAGCGACGCGGAAGCCGCACTTCCGGGCAGCGGCAACGAACACGTCAATCCCCCAGAACCGCTCGACATTCATCGAAAGCTCAACTAATTGTGCGGCGATTTCCATGGCCGGCTCTAGGCGCTCGAAGCCGGGTCGGCGGCATCCGTCGGTCAGCACGAGGCGCCCGCCGGGGGTCAGGACGCGGAAGATTTCGCCGAGAACTTCCCCTAAATCGCGGGCATGGCAGAGGCACTCAATCGCCGAGACCAGCTCGAACGAATTCTCGGCGAACGCAAGATGCTGATAACCGCGGCTTCAGGACCGAAGCGCCGGGCAGGCAAAGACGCGCGAGCTGCTGGGATTTGCTCAGGAGATGCTGGGCCGGCTGCGTCCGGTGCTGGGGCTGCCGCTTGTCGCAAAGCCGCTGGCCCGGCTGGTGGGGATTATCGGCCCAATGTTCGGGCCGCCTCCCGCGCCGGGTGCAATTACGCTTGAACCGACCGATGCAGCCTGACATGGTGGATGCCGAGCGCGTGCAGGCTGCGGTAGCGGACGCCGAAATGCCGGATGGCAATGCGCGAATGCGTCACCGCCTGCTGGGCTAGTGTCTTTTCCAGCGGCGTGAAGCCGACCAGCAGCAGGGCGCAGGCTGCCGCTAGGGTGCGGGCGGGCCGCGTGTTCCAGACGCGCACGGTCCGCGCAGTTTCGGGTGCCGTTAAGTGAGCTTTCAGCACGGCGCCGGACGCCGAGGCCAGCGCGAGGCTGCCCGAATACAGCAGGTAGCGCGGTTCCCAGTGGGTCACGAATTTGCCCTTGAAAGCGTGCAGGCCCTGGAAGTTATAGGCGCTGTTCAGGCGCGTGTACAGGAAGCGGCGGACCGACGAAGTCGCAGCACTCTCGGCGGCGTCATCTTCCCCTGCCAGCGGAGACAGCCCCAAACTCAGCGTCTGTGCGCCTTCTGAGGCAAACTGCGCCGCCGCCGAGACAATCAAGAAGTCCATGACCCCGTGCAGGGCCTCGGCCTGCCGGCGCATGAGGTCCAGTGTCCAGCCCTGCCCGAACGCCGGAACAAAGCTTGCAAACGCCACTATCTGATTTGTGTTGGTGTCGCGGGCGACGAAGTAGCGGCTTTCGGCGAACAGGCGACTGTGCGGGTCGAACCCGCCCATGGCAAACCAGCCTTCATTGGCATGGTGCGCCGACCGCCAGCCTGCCGAGATGACGTCCATCTCCGCGATGCACGACGCAGGCGGCGGGGTGTCCGGCCCGTAGGCTTCCAGCACAACCCCCGCTTTTTCGATACGCCGCAGGTCGTTTCGCAGCTTCACATACTTTTTGCCGGCCAGCGAGAAGTCTGACAGCGTAATCTGCGCGTCTTCGCCGACCTTCACCGCGTGCAGTCCGGCCTTTGCGTACACGTCCAAATAATCCGGCGTCGTCTGGTAGAACACCGGCTTCCAGCCCTCACGCCGGCACATCCTCAGATAGCCGGCTACGGCAGCCGACGCGGCGGTGGGATCGCCGAACGGATCGCCGAGTGCCAGTGCCTGCCGTCCCTGCACCCGGTAGGCAATGCCCCATTCCGGCTCGCCCGGCCCGCTAAACAGGTAGCGCTTGTCGGCCAGCAGGGCGAAGTACAGCATCGGCGCTGCCCCCCACCCGTGCAGAAGCCGCCGCGCGTCTTCCGCCGTTCCGTCTGTGATACTGCCGTTCTCCGCCGCCAGTGCCGGTTTTTTTGCAAGTGTTATCATAGATAACGCATTTTACCACAGCTTCCCGGATATAGCAAATCGCCTCAATTTGTTAGGTATCATGAGTTTAACAGGAGGAAAACCAGATGACATTAACACTTGCGCCCGATACGGAAGCGCGTCTGCTGGCCGCCGCTGCGGAAAAGGGCCTTGCCCCAGAAGAAGTAATTGATGCTCTGCTGCGGCAAGACACGATTGAACCTATTCAGGACACTCCCGAAGAAGAGCAGTTGCGTAATGACTTTATCGAGTGGAGGTTGAGCAAAATAGTGACTGATGAGGCAATGGAGTTGACACAAGCCTCGCGTCGAGAAGAACAGGAGCAAGCACGTCTGCAAGATATATTTGCCCAGCTTCAAGTAGATGCGCTGGCGCTAGAGACAGAGCCGGCACCTGTCAGGCATGACCACGCCCCAGAAGAAGTAATGTTTGGCGAGATCATCACGGAGAAGTACCGAAAGCAGGGGTTCAACCTTCCATGACACCAGAAGGCACTCTCACCGACACCGGACCCTTGTTTGCCCTAGTCGATGCCAAAGGCCAGCCCAATCAAAATGCTCAGTGCCACAGCCTTATGCCCGTGCTAGCGAAGCCGCTTGTAACAACGTGGCCGTGCTTTACGGAAGCACTCTACCTGTGCCATCAACGAGGCCAATGGCCGATGCAAAAGCTGCTCTGGGGAGTATGGCAGAGCGGCGGCTTGAAGGTACATTCCATGTCGGAGCCGGAAACGGCACGCATGGCTGCCTTAATGGAAAAATATCGCGACGCTCCGATGGACACAGCGGATGCCTCGCTCATTGCGCTGGCGGAAACAGCGGGCTATACGCGGATATTCAGCATTGACAGCGATTTCTACGTTTATCGCCTCGCTGATGGAACCGTGCTGGAAGTCGTGCCGGGGCCAATGAGGAAAGGCCGCTGATGGGGAAGGGGCGAAGACAAGCTTCGCCCCTACAGTTATCGCCCGCGCGTGTAGGTGCCGCGACGCCGGGACGAGATCTGGTTGGTGACCAGGTTGCGCGTCTTGGCGACATCGGCTTCGGTGGCTTCTTTGGCGGGCACTTTCGGCTTGGGCTTCGGTTTCGGTGCCTCCTCGTCGGCGTCCGCTAAAATCTGCTTGATGGGCGACTTGGGAAGCTCAGGCGCAATCTTCGGCGGCAGGAACTTTGCCAATATCTCGACCATTTCCTCGGCGGTCGTCATCATCTTTGCCGGACTTTCGGGGGCAGCGACAAACACAACGTCCGGCAGGAACTGGTGCTGCATATAGGTCCGCGCGAGACGCTTGATGCTCTCCTGCGTCAGGTGTGTTCCCGTAAACCGAATGGCAAGGCGCCGCTTTTCGGCGACAATGGACGACACGCCGACTTCGGCGCAGCGCAGGCGCAAACGCAAGATCGCCAGCAGGTTCCAGACCGGACGGGGCGGGTCGCCGTAGCGGTCTTCCAGCTCGTCCTGAATACGCTGAACGTCGCCGATCTTCCGCACGGCGGTCAGCTTCTTGTACATCAGAATCCGCTCGGCCTCGCTTGGAATGTACGCGCTGGGGATCAGCGCGTCAAGCGGCAGAGAGACGTTCGGCAGCTCGAACTCGTTTTCGACGGGCTGGCCGCGCATCTCGTTAATAGCCTGGGACAGAAGCTGCGTGTACAAATCGAAGCCGACGGTCGCGACGGTTCCCGACTGAGCCGCCCCCAAGAGGTTGCCCGCGCCCCGTATTTCTAAATCGCGCAGGGCGACTTTGTAGCCGCTGCCGAGATCGGAGAACTCGCGGAGTGCGCCGAGCCGCTTTTCGGCAACGTCGCTGAGGCTTTTGTCTTTGCGGTACAGGAGGTAGGCATAGCCCTGGCGCTTGGAGCGTCCGACCCGGCCCCGCAACTGGTACAACTGGGCCAATCCGAGGCGGTCGGCGTTATCCACAATAATTGTGTTGACGTTCGGAATATCCAGGCCGCTCTCGACAATCGTGGTGCAGACCAGCACGTCAAACGCTTTTTCGGCAAATCGCAGCATGACATCTTCGAGGTCGTCCGCGTGCATCTGGCCGTGCGCGACTTCGCACCGGGCAGTCGGAACCAAGCGCCGGATCTTCTCGGCGACGTGGGTGATGCTTTCGATCCGGTTGTGCAGGAAATAGATCTGGCCGCCCCGGTCCAGCTCGCGTAAGATCACTTCCCGGACCAATTCGTCGTCGTATTCTTTGACATACGTTTTAATCGCCATACGCCCTTCCGGCGGGTCGTCAATCAGCGACATGTCCCGGATGCCCGACAGCGACATGTGGAGGGTGCGCGGGATGGGCGTCGCCGTCATGGTCAGCACGTCCACATTCTTCTTCATCTGCTTGATGCGCTCTTTGTGGGTGACGCCGAATCGCTGTTCTTCGTCCACGACAAGAAGGCCGAGCTTGTGGAACTTGACGTCTTTCGACAAAATCTTGTGCGTGCCAACCACAATATCAACGGTGCCTTCTTCCAGGCCCTTCAAGGTCTGGGCGGCCTCAGCCTTCGAGACAAAGCGCGACAGCATTTCAATCTTGACGGGATAGGCCGCCAGACGCTCTCTAAATGTGCCGAGATGCTGCTGGGCCAAAATGGTCGTCGGACACAAAATCGCCACTTGGCGGCCTGAGTTGACCACTTTGAACGCGGCGCGAATAGACACTTCGGTCTTGCCGTAGCCGACATCGCCGCAAATCAATCGGTCCATCGGCTTGTCGTCTTCGAGATCGCGCTTGACATCCTCAATCGCTGCAAGCTGGTCCGGGGTCTCCTGGTACGGGAAGGCTTCCTCCATTTCCGTCTGCCAGGGCGTATCCGGCGGCAGGGCATGGCCGGTCGCGGCCTTGCGGGCGGCATACAGCTTGATAAGATCAGCGGCCATCTCCTGGACCTGCTTTTTGGCCTTTTTCGTTGCCCGCGCCCAGTCACCAGAGTTCAGGCGCGTCACGGTCGGCGGCGAGTCGGCGGAGCCGATGTACTTCTGGACCCGGTCTACCTGGTCGGTCGGCACATACACTTTATCCCCGCCGTCGTACTCTAAAAGCAGGTAATCGCGCTCGGCCCCGTCGGTTCCCTTTAACCGCGAAATGCCCGCATAGCGCCCGATGCCGTGATGGATATGAACGACATAATCGCCCTCCCGCAGCTCCAGATACGACGTGATCTTCAGGCCCTCTTTGAAGGCCCGCTTGGGCGGCTTCTGGTGGGCGCGGTGGCCGAAGATGTCCGTGTCAGTCGCCAGCATCAGATTGGCTTCGGGCAGCTTAAAGCCGCCGAGAAGCGAGCCGGGCAGGACAAACACCCCCGCCTCGCCGCCGGTTTCGAGCCTGTCTTGCGGAGAGATCGGCAGCTTATGCTCGGCGAGTATCTGCCGCATCCGCTCGGCCTGCTCGGTGACGATGACGCACCGAAAGCGAGCGCCCAGCCAGCCATCTACGGCTTCAAAGAACGCCGGCATCCGCCCGGCAAACGTTTCCATCGCCCCGGCCTGAGTCGAGATCGAAGTCTTGATGCTGACCCCGTCGAGGCCGCGCCCCAGCAGGGCCAGAAAGACGGCGGAGCGGCTCCCACCCCCGGTACTCCGTACCGACCCCTCCCCCGTTCCGGGAGAGGGGTTAGGAGCGGGAGAAGTTCTGTTGTTATCTTCACCCCTCTCTCGCGAAGCGGGGGAGGGGTCGGCGCTTGCGCCGGGGGTGGGGGCCGTAATTGCCTCGATTACCGTGTCAAAACCACAGGCATGGGGCATGTCGGGCTTTAAATACTCGCCCCGCGCGGCCCGTGCGCCCATGATCTCGGCAATCTCGCCTTCGCGCTGCTCCCACCGTGCGCCGGCTTGGCTTGGCTCATCTAAAATGAGAAGCGTGTTTTCCGGCAGGTAGTCCAAAGCGCAGACAGCATCGGGATACAGGTACGGCAGGTAGTATTCAAGCGCGTCAAACGTGATATGCGCCTGAAGCTGGGCGATGTCGCCTTCAATGCGCTCTTCCAACCGCTCGGCGTGCTCCGCGCCGCGCTCCTCTAAATTCGCTTTCTTCAGCGCCGCCGCCCGGCCCGGCAGCTCACGCTTGAGGCGCGAAACCGCCTCGGCAACGGCGGCGTCCTCAAACGGCACTTCGCGCACAGGGGCAACAATGACCGACTCCGAGGTGCCGACCGACCGCTGGGTTTCCACATCAAAGGGCCGGATGCTCTCAATATCGTCGCCGAAGAAGTCCACGCGCAGAGGCAGGCGTCCGTCGCCGGGGAAGATGTCCAAAATGCCGCCGCGCCGGGTCCACTGGCCCGGCTGCTCGACCGCTTCCACGCGGTCGTAGCCAAACTCAGCCAGCGACCGCTCCAGGCTGTCAATCTCGACCGTCTCACCGACGGTCAGCACGGCCCGCCGATCTTTGAGAAGCTCCGGGCGAACCGTCCGCTGAAGCCATGCGCCGATGGGGCCGACCGTCACCTTTGCCGTGCCGAGCGCAAGCTGCTGCAACGCCGCGACCCGCTGCCCGGTCTGGGCGAGATCGGGCGCTCCCTCGGCAAAGATGAGCGTTTCGGTCGTCGCCGGCAGGGAAATCAGCGCGTCGCCCTCGACGCCGTAGCGGGCGAGATCGGCGGCGAGGCGCCCGGCCTGGTCGCTGTTGTAGGAGATAACGACCAGGGGCCGGTCCAGCTCGCGCTGAAGCTGGGCCAGCAGCCAGCCTTTGGCCGGCACCGGCAGCCCTTCGAGCTGGGTAACGCCGCCGGCTTTCACTGCGTCTTTGAGTTTTTGGTACGCCGGGTAATCGTCGGTGAGGCCGGGCAGTTCACGCAGGTCCATTCGCAGTTCTTTCTGTGTCGCCGAAACTTTTTGCCGATTCATTATACCCGGATTGGGCGTCTAACGAATAAGGAGGCGCGTGGGACTAAAGTCCTGCGCTGTGGGGCGAGGACGCCTAATGTCCACCTGCGTGGACAAAGAAAGGGCAATAACTGTAATCCTCTCTTGTGCCCGCGAAGGCGGTCACTTGGCGTCCTCGCCCCACAGCGCAGGACTTTAGTCCCACGCGCCTCCTTATTCATCAACTCCCTACCAAATACTGACCCGCGCTGCCGACGCCGTGCGGGTCTCGCCTGCCGGGCAGGGGAACGCAGCGGCGAACTCCGGCAGGTTCGCAAGTGGTCCCAGCACCCGGAACTTGTTCGGGGCGTGCGGGTCGGTCGCAAGGCTCATCCGAAGCGCCTCCGGGCGGACATTCGTGCGCCAAATCTGAGCATACGACAAAAAGAACCGCTGCTCCGGCGTGAACCCGCCGATTTTAACTCTGGGCTTGCCGATCTGCGACTTTTCGAACGCCAAGTACGCGATCTTGACCCCGCCGAGATCGGCAATGTCCTCGCCGAGTGTCAGGTGGCCGTTGACATGGGTGTCGTCAACGGCGATAAACTGATCGAACTGGGCGGCAACCCCGTCAGCACGCAGTTGAAAGTTCTTCTTGTCGGCGGCGGTCCACCAGTCTTTGAGGTTTCCGTCGCCGTCGAACTGCCGCCCCTGATCGTCGAAGCCGTGGGTCATCTCGTGGCCGATCACCGCGCCGATGCCGCCGTAGTTCGACGCATCATCGGCGTTCGGATCAAAGAACGGCGGCTGCAAGATGCCGGCGGGGAAGACAATCTCATTGCCGCTCGGCGAGTAGTAAGCGTTGACCGTCGGCGGGGTCATGTGCCATTCGCTGCGATCTACCGGGTGACCAAGCTTGGCGAGGTCCCGGTTGAAATCAAACCGATTGGCAGCTAAGACATTCACGACATACGACGGGCTGTTGACCCCAAGCTTCGTGTAGTCACGGAAGTGGTCGGGATAGCCGATTTTGATCCGCATCTTGTCGAGCTTCACCAACGCCTGCCGGCGGGTGTCCTCGCCGATCCAGTCCAGCGACTGCAAGCGTGTCCGCAGGGCGGCTTTGACATTCTGTACCAGCACGAGGGCGCGGGCTTTCGCGGCAGGTGGAAACGCTTCCGCGACATAGATCTGCCCCAATCCTTCCCCTAACTCACCGTCGGTTTCCCGCAGCACTCGTTTCCAGCGCGGCTGGTTCTGGGTGATGCCGCTGAGTGTGGTTCCCCGGAACGCGAAGTTTTCGTCCACAAACTTCGCGCTGAGATACGGGGCCGTGCTGCTGAGGAGGTGCCAGCGCAGGTACGTCTTTAAAGCCAGCGGCTCGGTCTTCATCAGAGCACCCGCGACCGCGAAGAACTTGGGCTGGCCGACGATCAGCAGGCCGGGGTCGGGAGCGCCCAGCGCCGCGAAATAGGATCGGTACGAGAAGCCGGGCGACAGGGCATCGAGCTGGGCCAGGGTCATCTTGTTGTAGGTCGCGTTCGGGTTGCGCCGCTCCACGCGGGTCATCGAAGAGGCGGCAAGCAAAGTCTCTATGTTCAGGACGGAACCGGCTTCCACGTCCGCCTCTGCCGGCGTGTCGCCGAGCAGGGTCAGCATCCGGGCAATGTGCGCCGTGTACGCCGCGCGAATGGCAACGGATTTCGGGTCTGTTTTCGTGTAATAGTCTCGGTCCGGCAGTCCTAACCCCCCCTGGTCCACCTGCGCGATAGTGTGGAGGCTGTCCTTTTCATCGGCCCCGATCCCGAAGTTAAAGACTGCCCCGATGCCAATTTGGTGCAGGTGGGCGATCTCGGCTTCCAGCGACGGTGTATCGGAAACGGCGGCGATGCGGGCAAACTCCGGGGCCAGCGGCGCGGCGCCGTCCTGCTCAATCCGCGCCGTGTCCATGCCGCTCCGGTAAAAGTCCGCGATTTTGCGCTTGACGCTGCTTTTGGGCGCAGGCGGCCCGGCGACGGCGCTGTCTACAATCCGGTGAAGCGTCGCCTGGTTTCGGTCGGACAACTCGGAGAAGCCGCCGAATGCCGGACGGTCGGCGGGGATAGGATGGCTCGCCAGCCATTTTCCGTTGGCGTACTGGTAAAAGTCGGTGCAGGGCGACGTGGTTGTGTCAATGGCGGCGAGGTCAACGCCGTGCGCCGCAGATTGAGCCGAAGCGGATTGGGCCGAAGCGGATTGGGCCGAAGCGGATTGAGCCAGCACAGGCGCGGCAGCAAACGAAAGGCCGAGCAGGAGTGGGGCAGTAAAGCGAGAAGGGAAATCAGGCATGAATGGGTGGTTACTTTCTGAACAAGAAGGGTTAGATAGTTATGAGGTTTTCAGCGGCATTGCTGTATGGAAAACCGCGTCCTTCAGGACAGGGTTCCTATTCTGGGCACATGATTCCTATCTGTGTACCGCCGCCCGCCGGGCAAGAATGTCGGTCAGCTTCGGGGACGTGCCGAGGTAGCGGCCCATCTGGAACTTGACATGCGGATGACGCGCCGCCGCTTCGTCAAGCAGTGTCGGCAGGTCGTCGGCGACATGGGTTCCGGTGTGCAGAAAGTACGGCACGGCGATGACAGTCTCCGCGCCGGACGCCGCGCAAGTCTCGGCGGCTTCCGTGATGGTCGGCTCATTGCATTCCATGAACCCGACTTCGACGAGGTCAAAGACGCCCCGCGCCTTAACTTCCTCGACCACTTGGAACATGGATTTGTTGGCGACAGGCCGGGGTGACCCATGCACCATCACTAAAAGGGCTGTTTTCATTGTTTGACTTGCTTTCTAATCAACTCGTAAATGCCAAACTGCGCCACGTCGGTACAGCAAGTGCCGTTCGGCGGGTGTTTGCGGGTCGGCGGCGGCTGGGTCGGGGCGGTGCGCGTAGCGGCCGACTTCGATGCCGTTGTTTCCGGCGACATAATCCCGAATCTGCATTTCCAAACGCCGCTTGTGCGAAACAAAAGGGTCAACACCGTGAATGTGCGGTCCCGTCTCGGCACCGAGCGCAGTTGTCACCGGGAACGAGATGCCGGGGACACGCCACCAGCAGACGAACCCGGCCCCGCGCAGTGTGTGCAGCAGCGCTTTGGTCTGCGGCGGCGTCAGGCCCGACACGGACAGATCAAACGCCGCGCAGTAGGGCCTTCCGTAGATTGTACCATCTGCGCCGTGTATGCCCGCGCTCGCTGGGTTAGTTCCTAATCCCTGCGTCACCCGCTCCGGTGCGATGCCTAGCCGCCCAAACACTGCCTGGGTGTGCGGATGCAGCGTTGCAAACGCAAGCGGCGGCGAGGGTGGCGGCGTCTGCCGGGGCCGCCGCAGAAGCACCGCCAAAAGGACGATCACCAGTGCAAGCGCGAACAAAAGCTCCCAGGCTAGCAGTTTGGAAGGACGTTTAGCACGGGCTGCATCTCGCATTTAAGGCAATGCCATTGACTTTGTCACTTTGCAGCCGCCACGGAATAAATTCCGAGGCTTAGACGAGAACACCGTCGAAGCGACGGAAGAATGGAAAACGCCTGCGCGTTAATCTTGTGTCGTCGCGACACTGTTTTGCCCAAGTCTCGGAGTTTACTCCGTGGCAGGCTTCCACCGTGTCGCAATGATGCCGGGCTTTCCTCATACCCAGCCCGGTTCAACTTTCACAAGCCAGCCTTGATAAACCATTTCTTGAAGCCAGCCACGGCACGCCTCAGCATCTACAGTTTGTCCGTCCGGCAACTGGCATTGCATATTCCATTGTTCGCCCACAATTTCGTAAACATCATTCCATGCGCTTATCCAGCATAGTTCAATGTCATCTTCCGTCGCCATACCCCATCTCATTACTCCACGGAGGGCCGCACCTGGGTATCGGGGGCGCTAGGCCACTTTTTGCCGTTCGGGTGCCGTAATCCGGTATTCCGTAGGCGTTTCAGCCTTTGTTTCTTCCGCCAGACCCTCTGCAAACTCTCGCGCTTCCAGCAGCACACGGCAGATCTCTGCAAGAGGGCCTGTGGCGGTCGTGGACAAAAGTGCAGACTCCGTCTCCGCGGAATGATGCCTGAGCGCTTCCAGCTTGTCCGCCCAGGAAGTCGCATAACGCAGTGAGGCCGACAATTCTTGAACCTCTTGTATCATAATGGAACCTCTACTACTCCTTTGGCTTTGCCCCTTCGGTCAAAGTCAAACATATCCAAGCCGCTAATCGTTGGTGAAGACGCCCCCAGCGATGCAGGTAAAGCGAACACATCCCCTACGAAGCCGAGCGCATGACAGGCTTGGTAATCCGCCCGCGCCCGCGCCTCTGCATGAGTCTGCACCAATGCTTCCGTGTCTGTACCAATGCTTCCGTGTCTGCATCACACGAGAACAGCAAATCAAAATCGCCGGGAGCTTCTTTGCTCGAAACAAAGCTGCCGTCCAAGATAATCAGTCCTGCTAGGTTTTCGGCGCGAGCGGCATCCCGCCATCTCCGTAAGCTTGCCAAGATGTCTGCCCGAAGGCTGCCCGGCTCACCGCCGAACAATCTCCTGCCAGGTGGCGGCATGGTGACCAGGAGGAAGCCAGCCGTCGTCACGGAAAGAAGGCAGCGCCATTAAACTGCTACTCCGCAAAAGGCCGCGCGGGAGTATCCGGGGCGGGGACGCGCGGGCAGTTCGGCGTCGCATACAAAGGGCAGTCGGGGCGGGCGCGGCAGCCCCTGGCGGCGGCGGTGAGGTCGTCGCGCCACCGGTCGGGGCCGAGTGGGTCCAACGCGCTGGCGATGAGGGCGTCGGCGAGGCTGACATCGTAGCCGAGGGCGTCGGCGACGACGAACTCTAACTGAGGATAGTCCGCTTTGACAGCCTCAAGCTGCTGCGGCAGGGTTTGAGTGACAAAGTAGCCGGGAACGAGAAAAAACGGCAGGACGACAATCCGGGTCGCGCCGGACGAAACCGCGTCCGCAACGGCCTGGGCAAACGTCGGCTCCGAGTAGTTCATGTAGCCGACCCCCACCCAGGGCCAGTCGCCGGTCCGGCGCAGGCGCTCGGCATGGGCGTCGAGCGCTTCGCCTGCGCCGCAGAGCAGGGAGCCGTGGGAGAACAAAATCAGTGCGTCCATGTGATAGATTGTACCTCCATGAACCAATTTCGTGCCGAAAGTGTTTAAAAGAAGCAATCAAAGAAGCAGAAAGAGAACAAAGCAATGAGTGATGAAAAAGTAATCAAGACAGAGGCCGAGTGGCGGGAGATTTTGACCCCGGAGCAGTACCATGTGCTGCGTGAGAAAGGCACCGAGCGGCCGTTCACCGGCAAATATGTAGACACGAAGGATGGCGGGACCTATGCCTGCGCGGCGTGCGGGCAGGAGCTGTTCGAGTCCGGCACGAAGTTTGACTCCCACTGCGGCTGGCCGAGCTTCTACGATGCCAAGCCCGGCACGGTAGACCTGCATGAAGACCGCTCGTTCGGCATGAAGCGCGTCGAAGTCACCTGCGCCCGCTGCGGCAGCCACCTCGGTCATGTCTTCGACGACGGCCCTAAGCCCACCGGCGAGCGCTACTGCATCAACTCCGTCAGTGTCAAGTTGGAACCCGCGTCGCAGGAAGTTTAAAGCCGCAGTCTCAGCCAAACAGTATTTTGGGGAAATAATCGCATGAAAAATCCACGCACGGCCCGACTCGCTTTGCTACTCTCGGTCTTAGGGACGTTCTCGCTTTTTGGCGCGGCGCTGGCGCAGTCTGCCGCGCCGCCCGCGATCACGCCGCCGGCGGGGAATACGCTGCTTGTCAGCGCTTTTGGGACAGGAATTCAGATCTACCGTAGCCAGCTTGTCGGCGGGACTTACCACTGGGTGTTTGTATGTCCGTCCGCGACGCTGTTCACAGAAAAAAGTGAAGTAACCGTGCTTGCCACGCATTTCGCCGGGCCGTCCTGGCAGGATGTCCTGGATGGCAGCGTTGTCGCTGGCAAAGTGGCTGCTTCGGCCCCTTCGCCCACCCCCGGCGCGATTCCTCAGCTTTTGCTGACGGCGAAATCACATCGGGGTGCGGGTCTGTTAAGTCAGGTCAGCTATATCCAGCGCATAAATACTGTCGGCGGGACGGCTCCCTCCACTGCCCCAACCCTGCCGGGCCAGGAGGCGGACGTGCCTTACACGGCGACTTACAACTTCTACGCGCCCATGAAGTAAGGAGAAGTTACTTTCGCCAGCCTAGTTTCTATGATGCCAAGCCTGGCACCGTAGACCTGCACGAAGACCGGTCGTTCGGCATGAAGCGGGTGGAAGTCGCCTGTGCCCGCTGAGGCAGCCATCTCGGCCACGTCTTCGACGAAGGTCCGAAGCCCACTGGCGAGCGCTACTGCACCAGCAGCGTCTCCGTCGAGCTACAGCCCTCTGCCATATAGTGAACGCCGCCAAACGCGGCAAAAGAAAATAGCCTCACCAACTTAGTTGTTGGTGAGGCTTTCTTGCTGCATTTTAGTTCAGCTTAACCCGGCTCGTGCGCGAGGTCGTCTGGCAAGAGGGTGCTCGACCGGCCGGCTTTTCGCGCCGCTTTCTTGTACTCTTTCCATGCCTCGGCGGCTCGCTGCTGGCTTTGCGGGTCATCCGGCCGATGCTTGGCTGCAAGCAGCGCCCCGGCGTAGTAGGCGCGGGCAAAGTTAAGCGCTGCTGGTGTCCGGCCAATGTCTGCTGTGCTGCCGTCCTGAACTTCGCCCATTCTTGCCTTCCCCTTGCGCTCATCTTCCTCTTGCCTGCGCGTGTTGTTGCCGAATATACTTCTGAAGGATGTTTGTGCATAAATCATGCCAAAAGAGCATCACTCGCAGGAGGAAACGCGAGGGAATAGACTGGAAGGCAGATGGGTAAGAGGCGTTATGGCGAGTTTTATGTTTGCGACGGGGATTGAGAATAGCTGCCCGACGATTTTGCTGCCGGATGGGCGGACGAAGCGGGCGGATGAGATGGAGAAGTGCGGGCATTATGCCCGCTGGCGGGAGGATTTTCGGCTGGTGTCGGAGCTGGGGATTAAGTATCTGCGCTACGGGCCGCCGCTGTATTCGTCGCATGTCGGGCCGGGGCGGTATGACTGGAGCTTTGCGGACGAGACATACCAAGCGTTACAGGAGATGGGCATCACGCCGATTACGGACCTGTGCCACTTCGGGGCGCCGGACTGGATTGGAGCCGGGTTTGATAACCCTGACTGGCCGGCGCTGTTTGCCGAGTATGCCAAAGCATTTGCCGAACGCTTTCCCTGGGTGCGGTATTACACGCCGGTCAATGAGATTTTTGTGGCGGCGACATTCTCCGGGCAGCTTGGGTGGTGGAACGAGCGGGCGGCGTCGGACCGGGGCTTTGTGACCGCGCTCGGCAATCTGTGCCGGGCGAACACGCTGGCGATGCAGGCGATCCTCGAAGTTCGGCCCGACGCGGTCTTTATCCAGAGCGAGTCGTCCGAGTACTTCCATGCTGCCAACCCCAGCGTGATGGCGCAGGCGAACATCCTCAATGAAAAGCGGTTTTTGTCGCTCGACCTGACCTATGGACGCCCGGTGAACGCGGTGATGTACGAGTATTTGCTGGACAACGGCATGACCCGCGACGACTATCATTGGTTTCTGCGGAATCAAGTCAAAGCCAACTGCGTTCTGGGCAACGATTATTATGTGACGAATGAACACATTGTCCATGAAGACGGCAATGTCACAGGATCGGGCGAGATTTTCGGCTACTACGTCATCACCCACCAGTACTACAGCCGCTATCACCTGCCGGTGATGCACACGGAGACGAATCTGTCGGATGCAGAGCATTCGTGGGACTGGCTTTGGAAGCAGTGGATGAACTTGTTCCGTCTGCGGGGCGACGGCGTGCCGATCATCGGGTTTACTTGGTACAGCCTGACTGACCAAGTGGATTGGGACACGGCGCTGCGGGAAGATGCCGGGCGGGTCAACCCGGTCGGGCTGGCGGATTTAGACCGCCAGGTGCGCCGGGTGGGCTGGGAATACAAGAAGCTGATTGAGCAGTGGCAGGACCTTTTGCCGACGGGCAGTGTCAGCTTGGAGATTGGGTGAACCCCTCCCGTCAAGAACCCCTCCCGCTCGTTCCTCGCTCCCTCCCCTGTTAGGGAAGGGCCAGAGGAGACAAAACAGTTCACGCCCCTTGTCAAGAAGCACCGGCTTTCGTCTTTTCCTCCCGTTCTTATGGCCCTTCCCTAACAGGGGAGGGAGCGAGGAACGAGCGGGAGGGGTGCCTACACCGCCGAATGTTCCCTTGAAGGCACGGGCGGGTACAGCAGGCGTTCGGAGCGCCGCCACCAGCCGGGGGTTTCGAGATGGGGGTGCGAATGCCGGCCCCGGCGGCTAAGGTCGCGCAGCATGGCGGCCAGCGCGGTCGTCTGCGGCTTGCCGCCCCGCAAATCAAACGCGCCGGGTTCGTAGTGACCGTCGTTTCGGGTAACGAGGCTGTCCCAATCATAAGCGCCGAGAAGTGACCAAGCGGTGACGGCACGAATGTCCACTCCCTCGCGCCGGAGCTGAAGCGCGGTGTCCCAGACTTCCCCGAACCAGCGCATCTGCTCGCCCGTCTCGGCGCCGAGATGAGCCTCAGTAACGGCAATGGGACTGCCGTAACGCTCCCAAACCTCGCGCAGCAGCCTTGCGGGACCGCAAACGCCGTCTTCGCAGACACGGATTGCTTCCACATCCGCGTAGCGGCCATGCAGGTTCGCCCCCACCGTCCACGGCGGATAGAGGTGAACGCGCTCGTCGAGAAAACGCTCACTGGTGACATAGTAGTTGATGCCGAAGAGGTCCGGCGGGCAGGGGTTGTCCTGAAAAACGTGCAGCTCCGTTTCCTGGATCCCCAGCCAGCGCAGAAAGTGGCTCATTGGGTGATGGAAATTGACCCGCCCGCACAGCAGATCAAAGGTCAGCCAGCGGCGCTCGTTCTCGAAGTCGGCCTGGTAAGCCATCGCCGGGGTGCTGTGAGTTTTGCCGAGGTCTTCCGTCTGGACAAGCTGGGCGTCTGGATTGACCTTTCGGATCGCCGCCATTGAAAGCGCAACAGCGCGGCACTGGTTCAGCAGAATACGTGCCCAGGTGAGGCCGTCGCTGGCGTGCGGGTACCAATGCCCATACAGGCCCGAAAAGCGAGCGGTCGTCAGCGGCTCATTGACCGGCGTGTAGCGGGATACCCAGGGGTAACGCTGGGCAACCGCGCCGGCATACTCGGCCAGCTTTTCGGGAAACTGCGGGTCAACGAGGCTGGTGGAGCGCGGGCCGCTGCCATGATGCACCAAGCCGACAATCGGCTCCAGACTCAGCTCGCGCAGACGCTTGAGCCGGGCATCCGGCCAGGTCCAATCGGCGTTTTCAAGGCCGTTTGGGGCGGTGCGCTCCCAGAGGACCGGGTAGCGGAGCGAACGCAAGCCCAATTCCGCGAAGAGGTCCAGGTCAGAAAGCCGGTGGGCATGACCGGTGCGCTCAAGCTGATCGAAGTACGTGTCGCCGACGCGGTTGACGGTGCATTCCGGTCCGCCCCAGAGTTCAAGTTGGGTGTTCATAAGTTGATTGGCAGCATCGGACACCGGCACTGGAAGCCTTCCAGGTCTGCCCTCCGGGGTACTCGCCGAGGCGGCAGAGCGTACTGAATAGCCAGTGCTGACCATTGCAGTGCCGGTGTCCTATCCACTACACCGGCTGCGCCACGCCGTTTCCATTTGTCGCAGCTTTTGGGCCAGCGGACAGTACGACGGTCGGCTCAGACGCTACGACAATCCGCTCCGGGCGGGCTGCGATCAGCTTATCGAACAGCGCGAGCGACTGGCCGACAACCTGGTCCATGTTGTAGTATTTGTAGGTGCCTAAACGGCCCGCGAAGTGAACGCCGTGCGTGCTGTCCGCCAGGTCCTTGTAGCGGGCGTACAGCGCGTTGCAGGCTGGGCTGGGGATCGGGTAGTACGGGTCGCCGTCCGCGCGGGGGTACTCGTAGGTGATGTCGGTCTTCTCGTGCGTCTGGCCGGTGATCCACTTCAGCTCGGTCGTGCGCGTGTGAGCGTGGTCATTCGGGTAGTTGAGCGTGGCGGCAATCTGGCCGTCCGAGGCGTCTCGCGTCTCGTGCTTGAACTCCAGCGACCGGTACGGCAGGCGGCCAAAGCGGTGGTCGAAGTACTCGTCCACGGGGCCGGTGAAGATGATCTCGCGGGCCGGCATGAGTGCCTTGATCTCGCGCCAGTCGGTGTTCAGCATGATCTTAATGTTCGGGTGCGACACCATCTTCTCGAACATCTTGGTGTAGCCGTGGAGCGGCATGGACTGGAACGTGTCGGTGAAATAACGGTCGTCGGTGTTGGTCCGGGTCGGAATACGGGCTGCCACCTGGGCGTCTAATTCCGAGGGGTCCATGCCCCACATCTTGCGCGTGTAGCCTCGGAAGAACTTCTCGTACAGCTCGCGACCGACTTTGCCGACAACGGCGTCTTCGGAAGTCTTTGCATGGCCAACTAGCTCAGCGCGAGAGGCATAAAACGCTTCCACTTCGGCGTCGGTTGTCAGGCTCAGACCGTACATCTTGTTCACGGTCGTGCGGTTAATCGGGATCGGCAGGAACTGGCCGTCTACCATCGCGAGGACACGGTGCTCGTAAGCACGCCACTGAGTAAACTCAGACAGGTACGCAAAAATCCGCTCCGAGTTGGTGTGGAAAATATGCGGGCCGTAGGGATGGATCAAAATCCCCTCGTTGTCGTAACGGTCATACGCATTGCCGCCGATATGGAGCCGCCGATCAATCAGCAGCACTTTTTTTCCGGCCTGCGATGCCAGCCTCTCCGCCAGGACGCTTCCCGCGAAGCCCGCTCCGACAATCAAATAATCAAACACTTGCAAGTCTTCCCTTCTAAACTTCCGCCACTGTAAATTCCTGTAAAATGTGTGCCGGTTCCGAATGCCCTATTCTTTTTCCGGCGCTTCCGGCGTTCCGCCTTCTGCCACGGTGCCGATTAAATTGTGCATCTTGCCCCAGATCTTGTCCCAGGACATCTCCGCCAGCACCGGGTCAACCCGTGCCAGACGCTCGGCGGCGTTTTCTTGCAGGGCCGCCTCGCAGGCGGCGACAAACTCTTCGGGAGTCGCCGCGATGTGCGCGAGACCGACGTTGCCGTATTGGCGGATCACATCCAAGATCGGCGTTGAAACGACTGCCTTGCCGCCGGCAAGATACTCCGGCGTCTTGGTCGGACTGATAAACCGGGTTGCGTCGTTAATCGCGAACGGCATAATCGCAACGTCCCAGCCAGCAAGATAGGTCGGCAGTTCTGAGTAGTCTTTGCCGCCGGGGTAATGAATGTTCGGGCGCTGGGGCAGGGCGCTGTCCGGGATTTTGCCGGACACAGGTCCGACCAGAATCCACTGCCAATCCGGGCGCAAATCGGCAGCGGCGGCAAGCAAGTCCCAGTCTATGCGCTCATCTAAAACCCCAAAGAAACCGAGACGCGGGTGCGGAATGTCTTTCTGGTCGACAGGCTCTGGCAGCGATTGCCGCGCTTTGGCAAAATGGGCGATGTCTACGCTGGACGCAAGAAAATAAACCTGCGAGTGCCGGTCTTTTTTGCCGTCATACAGCGAGCGTCCGCCGGCAAAGACTAAATCGGCCTTCTTCAGCAGTCTTTGTTCGCGCCCCAAAAGCTCCGGGTGCGCTCCCGCGAATGCCGACAGCTCATCCATGACATCGAAGACAACAGCCTTCGGGGTCAGCGTATCGGTCCAGGAGACCATCATCGGCGTGTAGTACCACAGCACATAATTTGTGATGGAATGCTCCGCCATGAACGCATCCAGCAGCGTCCGATACATCTGCCCATGCTCTTCTTCCGTCGGTCCCAGCGGCAGGTGCGCGACCAATACCTGTAAATTGCCGGGGCGCGGGGTTACATCCAGGCGCGGCGTTTCCGAGTCGAACACCGGCTCTTCGACGAAGAAAACGCGGTGCTGGGGCGTGAACCGGCTGATGAGATGCTGCGGCCGCTGGTAAACAAAATCCCAGCGCAAATGCGACAGGCAGATGAGGTCGTACTCAGGTGACATGGTTCCTCCTTTGTCCGTAATTATACCCGGTGTTAATAACTATCAAAACTTGTGTTTGACGTGAGCCTGTATGCTAAGATGAGGCGGCCTAGTCGGCATCGCATGTTTCCGGCATCAGCAGCCAGAAGAACGTGAGGCCAGCAAGAGCGACGCCGCCGAGCGCAAGAAACGAGGTGTGCGCTCCGGCGGCATAGTAAAGTGAGCCGAAGGCGGCGTTAGACAGCGACGCGCCCAGCCCCGGCGCGGCGGCGAATGCGCCCTGCGCGATGTTGAAGCGGCCTGTGCCTTTGGTCAAATCGGCGATGATGAGCGTCGAGACCACCGAGGCAATGCCCGCGACAACGCCGTCCACCGACTGCACCGCAACCAAAGCGACCGGGCCGTGGACCACCGACAGCAGGACACCGCGCAGGGCGACTGCGTCTATGCGCTGTTCAAGCTGGAAGCGGCGGAGATTGCACTGGTTGAGGCCGCGACCAAGTACCAGTACGGGGAAGTGTAGCGAAGCACCCTAATCCGTTTTCTCTCCGTTACCATAATTGGGACTATGAACAGTTCCAAACGATTACAGAGGGCGGCGGCGGTGCTGGTATTTGGCGCGGTGGCTTTGCCCGGCACGGTCCGGGCCGCTCCCGGTGCGCTCCCTCTTGCCGAAGCCCACGACGCCGCCGCCAAGCGCTATGAGCAGCAGCGGCGGCTGCCGGAAGCGGCGGCGGAGTATCAGCAGGTCATTCGGTATCAGCCGCACTGGTCCGAAGGGTACATGGGACTGGCCTGGGCGCTGCGCGATGAAGGCCGCCCGCAGGACGCGGAACAAGTGCTGCGGGAAGCCGTGCATGTGAACCCGAAGTCCGCCGAGTGCTATTACGGCCTCGGTGATATGCTGCTGGAACAGCGCCGCACGGCAGACAGCATCGCGCCGTTCCTGAAGTCCGTTCAGCTCAACCTGAAGCTGTGGATGGGTTACTACCAGCTTGGCGGGGTCTACAGCATGACCGGCCAGTGGCACAACTCCCTCATTGTAGACCGTGCCTGGGCACACCGCCAGCCGGGAGCTGCGGACGCGCACGACGGCCTCGGCTATGGATATGAGCAGAGCGGCAACAGCCAGGCGGCAGCGGCGCAGTACCGGCAGGCGCTGAAGCTCGATCCTTACGATCCCCTCGCTGCCGACAACCTCGGATGCATTCTTGCCAAGTCGGGACACCGGGCCGAAGCCCATCAGCTCTGGCTACGGGTCCTCGCCCACCCCAGTGCCAGCCATATGCATCCCGACGGAACCTCCCACTCCGAGGCGACCATCGCCGATGTGCGCCAGATGCTTGTCAAGTACCCCTAGAAGGCATCCGTCAGCGTTTCAATTTCAGCGTCCAAGCCGGGCGGCGAGGGTGCAGAGGGTGAGGCAGAGGGAGACGGAGACAACCGTGAGGACGGCGGCGGTGTGGGTGTCGCCGGCGAGAACGGCGTCGTAAATGGCAAGCGAGAGAGTCTGGGTCTGGCCCGGCGTGTCGCCCGCCACCATCAGGGTCGCGCCGAAGTCGCCGAGGGCGCGGGCGAAGGCCAGCGTGGTTCCGGCGATCAGGCCGGGCCGGGCCAGCGGCAGCAGAATGTGGGTGGCAAGCCGAACGAAGCTCGCGCCGTCGGTCCGGGCCGCGCCGATAATGTCCGGGTCAATCGCGGCCAGCGACACGCGGGCCTGGGAAACAAACAGCGGCAGGCCGGCCACCGAGGCGGCAAGCGCCGCGCCCTGCCAGGTAAACACAAGCGGATGGCCGATGTGCTTCAGCCAGCGGCCCACTGCTTCCTGCTGTCCGAGTCCCACTAAAAGCGCGTAGCCCAGCACGGTCGGCGGCAGGACCAGCGGCAGCAGGGCCGCGCTTTCGAGGAAGCCGTGTCCCCAAAACTTCGTCCGGGCCAATCCGTAAGCGACGGGCAGGCCGAAGACGACGGAAAGAAGCGTCGCCCACCCTGCCACCTTCAGCGAAATCCACAGCGGCGACCAGTCAAACGAAGGCGGAAGGCCGAGCGCCGTCACCCGCGCCCCGCTTCATCCACTACGAAAAGGCGCTTGATCGAATGCACCCACCGGCCTGCTTTCACGTCGTCCGGGACAACGAGATCAACGCCGCCGTCTGCCGCCTCCCCTAGCGGGTGGCCGTCTTCGTCTACCGCCAGCCAGACCGGCTTGTTCCCGAATGCCGGGGCCAGCTCGCCGAAGCTGAACGCCGCCGTGTAGCCGTCCTGCCCGCTGACCAGAACGACGAATTGCAGGACATGGTTTTTGATCTGCGGATTGATGCGCGGCTGGGCGGCTTGCAGCACGGCCCAGAGCGGCACGGCATGGGCAGTGTGCTTCACGCCTCTACGCGCGTAGGTGATCGCTTGCAGGCTGCCTTGAAACTGCCCGCGCAAAGCGCTCGGCAAGTCGCTGGCCGGTTTCGCCACGGCCCCGACGACTTGGAGGCCGGCAGCGGGCGGGGCGGCAAGGATGGGCAGGGGCAGGAGCGCAAGGAGCAGGCAGAAGGTGGAGAAGTGCAGGTTTGGCATGATGTTACCAGCAATACAGAAAGCGTGGAACTGAAGTTCTACGCTGTGGGGCGCAGACGCCTAATGTCTGCCTTCGCGGACAAAGGATAGGAACATGTCGCAGTCTTCTCCTTGTCCATGAAGATGGACATTAGGCGCTTCGCCTCACAGCGTCGCAATTTATTGCCACGCTCTCGACTTCCACGCTTCTTCTATCGCTTCGCCTTTCCTGGCAGGCTGTAGCCGTACTTTTTCCAAATCTTTTCAGCCTCTTTGCCCGTCAAAAAGTCAATAAACTGAAGCGCCTGCGTTGTCTGGGTCGTGGTCTTCACCAGCCCCAGGCTCTGCGTGATGGGGTCATGCAGTTTTTCCGGCACGATAAAATACGGGTCGGTTTTGTCTTCAATCACTAAAGACAAGGCCGTCAGCGCAACATCGGCATTGCCACTTTGGGCAAATTGCAGCGCCTGGCTGATGTTTTCCGCCTGCACGAGACGCGGGCTGACGGCGGCGGTTTCGCCGGTCTTGGAAAACGCCTGCTGGGCAGCCAGGCCGTAAGGCGCGGTTTTCGGATTGGCGTAGGCAATTTTGGCATAAAGTGGACTCGCTAAATCCTGGATGCTGGCGGGATGATGGGCGGCGTCTTTCCGGGACCAGACCACAAGCTGCCCAATCGCATACGGATGGACCGTGCCGACAGACAGCAGCTTTTCGGCCAGCAGCTTCTGAGGGGTCGCGGTGTCGGCGGCGACAAAAACATCAATCGGAGCGCCGTTCTCAATCTGGGTCGCCAGCAGTTTGGTCGCGCCGAAAGTCGGTGTGACCACCACGCCGGTTTTCTTGGTGAACGCCGGGAGGAGCGCTTCGGTGAAAATCTTTTGCAAGTTCGCCGCCGCCGAAACCCGGAGTGGGTCGGCCTGGGCGGGAGCGCACAAGACTGTCAATAGAAGAAAGGCCGACGAAAACTTAACTGGAAACTTAACGGGCAAGAAGCACCTCCGTGGATTTGATGAGTGCCGTCGCGGTGACGCCGGGCTTCAGCCCAAGCCGCTCCGCCGAGGAGCGGGTGATGACCGACACGATCTCCTGTCCGTTTCCTAAATCCAGCACGACTTCGCACAGCACGCCGTCTCCTGTGATTTCGCGCACAACCCCAGTCAGAGCGTTGCGGGCGCTGATTTGCATCGGGGCCTTCGCCTCATCCTCAGCCGCCGCCTCTGGGTCTGTGCCGAGGGCGGCGCGAATGGCGGCGACGGCGGCTCCGTCGTACAAGCGCCAGCCGCGCCAGTCGCGTTCAGGCATCGGGATGCGCCCGGACTTCTCCCAGACCGCCAGCGTTTTGGGCGTGATGTGCAGTGTCTGCGCGACTTGGGCGCGAGTGAGCTTGACGGACATAGTAATAGGTAAGTAGGGTAAGTATACCTCAAAAAAGCAGAAAAAGAACCCCTCCCGCTCGTCCCTGGCACTTGCGGCATCCTGCCTCAGTGTCGCTCCCTCAGCACTGGCTCCCTGGAAGGCCCCTGTTAAGGAAGGGCTATACAGATAAGTTAGGAAGGAACAGAGAGGCTGGAGCCTCGTTTCTTGCTCTTTATTGCCCTTCCCTAACAGGGGCCTTCCAGGGA
>JAABUQ010000668.1_pt1 | contig 79832 bp, 50 predicted proteins | sample 5560001 | NCBI WGS metagenome assembly JAABUQ01 (sample SAMN10711888, study PRJNA513371) | rock metagenome | isolation source: Antarctica rocks | place: Antarctica: Victoria Land, Finger Mt nord | collected 2015-12-18 | reverse complement strand
TCGATGCGTAGATTAAATGTGAATTGCGTGATCACATTGTTCGAATCTAAGTACTTGTGTATTCTAGTCAACTTCTAGATTGTGCTACTTTAATCAAGACATTTTTAAAACGATATCGTAAATAATTATTCTCACTATATTAAAGATTAGTTTTTCGTGATGTTGCTAAATAGCTATCGATAATGATTTCGTTTCTTTGTTTACTTTTTCATTCTCGTCGAATAATGAGTTTTTATCTACAATTACTAGATTGTAAGCGTTAAGCTTCTTTCGAGTAAAGTATTCTTTTCTCTCTACAAGAGTTTTGGTCATAAAATTATTTATCGCATCAAAATTAATCATTGTAGTGAGTCAACGATCATTGATCTTAATTGATGTGATAAAGCATCGTGCGTATATTGTTAAGTTTAATTGCTATTGTTGGACTAACATATTGCATTCCTCTAATATGCTCTTTATCAAAAAATTTGAACTTTTTTCTTTTTTTATGTTGCGACTTCTATTTCAAGCGTCTTCTCGCGTTAAGCTCTCTCTTGTTGCTAGATTACTAACTTTGGCTTTCTAGGAAATTAATTGACTTCTTTCTTTTCTTCTAGATAAGTTTAACATAAGTCGTTGTAGCAAGCGATTCAATTAAGTGTCTTATGTTTCTTTGCTTTCTTTATCTTTTGTCTAGATAGACTAACACTATTTAGTTGTTGTTCAATTTTGTCGAAAATATTCTTTTTTATAGTGGCGTCGCTTTCTAGCGCTTTCTCGCATTTGTTTACGATTTAATTAATTTAATTTTCTTTCGATGAACTAGCTAAAGTCTCGAGATAATTCGTGATGTCTTCTATGCATTCGTGAAAGTTCTTTCAATCATATTCTTCGTTTAAGTTAATAACTAGACTATGAGATTTAATAGTTTTCTTAAGTGCTTTGTTAACTTCTTGCGTAGATGCGAGTGCCTTGCTTAATAATGTTTTATCTAGAACTTTCTATAACTAATTTAGATTTTCTACTAGATAGTAGTCGTCGTTCGATCTAGTCTTGGGAATGTTCGCTTTTGTGTCAATTTGCTTTCTAATGTCGTTCTAACTATCAAATATCTCTCTTAACATAGCATTGATTTGTCGACGATTTATCAAGTTTCGCGATCGACAATCTCTTGCGAAGTGATTCGATTTGCCACATGAATAGCACGTTTTCTAGAATTTGTTATCTTGCTTTTCTCTAAAGTTTTTTTTTTTACGTTGTTAAGTAAAATTCAATTTTATAGATGCAAGCTTACAATAGTTTAAATTATTGTACTTCTAATTAGAACGAGATTCTCTCGAATAATATTCAATCGTTAATTCAAAGAAGATTCTTGCTCTTTCTTAAAATTGATCGTATTTTTTTTTCATAGCTCTTTTATACAACTTGTCGTCGAAATCGATAACTACTTCGATAAGATTAAACATATCGTTAATAAATTTGTCATTGCGCATAATTTCGTCCTTAAGATTGTTTTTAAGGTCTCGTCGAAACATTGTTATAAGTGCGACATCGTTTTATTTGATAAGATTGACATACTTTTGAAACCTTGCTACGTACTCTATTGCAAAGATTTGTTAAATTAAATGCTAAATTACTCTTTTCGCAATTTGTTTCTCGTTAAATGTTTCAAAGATTTTTCGAAGCTCTCTTTTGAAGTTGTCGAAATTCGTGAACATTGCACGAGGATTTTCGTCATAATTCTCTAGATACTTGCGTAAGTTTGGCTTGAGCTAGTGCTAAGCTCTCTCTCTAAGAAATGTGAATGCGAAAATTGTCTTCTTGTTCGCTAGAACAAGATAGAAAATGAAATAAATATTCATTTACATAAGCTAGTTCTTCAAGTCGATACGATCTTCATAATAAATGTTAGACTTGTTAATCTTGATCTTGTCGTCTTCATCAATAGAAAATCGACGTGATGTTAATGAGCTAGTGCTCGAGATAAAGGCGTGTTAATCTAATACAAACATTCTTAGAATATTCAAAGTGTTACGCTAGTACTTCTCACGAAGATATTAAAGAGAGTTATGCTATTGAAGAGATTTGTAAACGTCTTTAGACAATGCAAGCAATCACTTGATAACAAGAGTTTGCAACTTTAACAATTGTAACAATAAATTAAGACTTAAAATAAATTGAACACGATTCATAAGAAAGTCGTGTTTAAAAATCTATATATACTAATGAGATTCTTTCTTGTTCGTCATGTTCGTTGTCGAACATGTCGAACATTGTTCGCTTTGTTCGTTGTCGAACATGTCGAACTTTACTCGCTTTGCTTGCTATCGAACATGTCGAACTCGCTCATTAGCGTGTCGAACATTGCTCGTTTGCCAAGTTGTCGAACACGCAAATAGTCGTGCTTCGTGCCACATATCGCTTCGTAAAATATATATTGGTTGTGACGAGCTAGAATCGTAATAATTAACTTGACAAAACTCGATTTTAAGATCTAATTCGCATCTTGATCTTAATTTAATTCTACAAGATTTAAGAGAATAAATCGAATTAAGAAAAAAGTGTTTAATTCGATTTAACAATTATATTAATCTAGAGATTTAAGTCAAGCTTTGCAAGAAACAATCTTAATATTTTTTAATATTGCGTTCGTAAATGCGTTTATTCTATATTATAATTATAATTTGCTTGCATAAGATGCGCATACGTTCTCTTAATTTATTAGATTTATCTTAAAAGTAAAGTTTGCTCAAATTGACAAAATCTAACGTTTAAATCGAAAAATATAATAATTTGACGCAATTATATAATTAGCAAGCAATTGTAAACATTTGTAAATATTGCAAATATTAAGAATTTACACGTTAAAACGTAATTTAATTTAATAAAGATCTTGCAACTTTGTTAATATAATTATTAAATCAATTTAAACATTTTTTTCTTAATTTGATTTATTCTCTTAAGTTTTGTAGAATTAAGTTAAGATTAAGATGCAAACTCGATCTTAAAATTAAATTTTGTCAAGTTAATGTTAAGAACTTAAGTTAATTTTATTGCGTTAGTATTTGCTTATCTTATCTTATTTTATTTATGCGTTAATTTAATTAAGCTAGCGTAGAATTTATGTTAAATCGATTAAGTTAACGCAAAGTTTACGTTAATCGCATATAATTAGCGCGTTACATAACGTTATGTAATTGAACGAATTAAGTTAAGCATTCGACACACTTTATACGTTCGATTTACTTGATTAAACTAGAATTTTTATTTTAATTTGTTAATTACGTTAAACTTTGTTAAACTTTAAGAAAACAAAACAAACTTTTTAGGTAAATTCTATCTTAATAACATTAATTTAAGTACGTAGAATAAATAGATTTGTAAGATTTGCAAGATTTAATAAATATCTTGATTTTTATTAGTTCGATCTATCTTCTAAAACGCGAATGTTCTACAATTTCTATTTCTAAGATACAATAAATTAAATAAGTAAAGAATAACTATCTTAAGACTTGATCTATCTATTAGAAATCTTTACAATTATTGTTGATTTAAGTCTCTTTAAAGAGTTTTGCATAATAAAGAGATTACTATTAAGAACAAGAAAGATCGAGATAATAGTACTTAATTATCTACTATACTATCTAGTATAAAAACAATCTATTGTACTTTTCTTCTTATTGCATTTGTATCTTTTAAACTCTTTCTATTATTTTTGTTCTACTTCTATTATCTAGATATTAGAAAGTTATTTAATGTTAAAGCAATTCTAATAATTCTTTCGATAACTTTATGCTATTAGTATTCTTTGTTAAAAACATCTATTAATAGCAACAAAAATACTTCGAGATAATCGAGAGCTTAAATATCTCTTATATAGATAAAACTTAAGTACTTGTTTTTGAAGTGCTTTAAGTTTTAAAAGCAATAGTATTAATCTTAAGCAATTATATTGTTCTTATCTTTTCTTTCTTTTTCTTCTTTCTTATATTTAAGACACAATCTTCTTAATTAACAAAGAATAACTATTTTAAGACTTAATCTCTCTATTATAAACTTTTAAATTTATTGCTAATTTAAGTTTTCTTAAATTTAAGTTCTTTAAAAGATTATTAGCGTTTTTGTTAATAAAATTCTTAATTGTATATATATTGTATGCGTATTATTAGTATACTATTTATATATATTACTTAGTACAATTTAGTATAAGATATTTAACAAATTGTACAATTTAGTTTAAGATATCTATAAATTGTTTGCACTAATAGTATAATAATTAATTCTTAATATTAAGATTAAGATTAATTCTAAATATAGTTCTATAATAATTTACAAAATATTTATAAAATACTTATTTTTTTCTGAACGTTGTTCGAAGAAGAATTTTTAATAAGAAGTTAAAACAAAATACGTATAATTTTACTATTTTATTGATAAATAAAAATTACTATTGATAATATTATTATTAGATTAATTGATAGACGATCTAATAATCTAGAATATTCGATAACTAGTTTAAAGTCTAGAAGACGACAAATTTAGAGCTTTATTCTCGAACGTTGTTATAGCGACAACAATAAAGAAGAACAAGAATATCTAAATGTTCGCAGAAGAGATAAACAATTACTATAAAACGACCGTCTATATAGTCTTAAAAGCATCGCACTATTAGTGTACTAACAGTGCAAACAGTGCAGTTTAGTGTTGCCTCAAAAACGCACCGTTTGCGGTTTACTTAGGCCGTACGGTTTAGTACGAGGCCCAAACTGCATGGTTTGTACGGTTGAGAGTCTTGAGTCGGTGCTCTCCTCGAAATGCGAGCAGATCGGCTACGGCGCTCTGCCTCCTTTGCGCCGCCGCCTTAGCACATCACATCAACGTCTCCGTCACTCCCACAGTTCGCACCCCCAGAAAGACCTACCTATACGGCGTCATCGAAGTTATTATCGACACCGCCAACAGCATCTTCGCACAATCCCAGCAGCACTCGGCAAAGACTAAGTTCGACAGCATATCGAAGATGATCGGCGTCCTCACCGTAAAGAGTTCTCACAATGCGTCGCCATAAACGGGATATTGTACATCGTGGGGAGCGTAGATAAATTTTGAATTCGAAGAGGGGGTTAATCCGATGCTGGCAATACCGATAGAGGTAGGCTGGACGACGTTCCATAGTAGTAAGGAGGCGGTGATGTCTTTGGAGCACTGACTCGGTCTAGCAGTTGAAGGGAAGCTGCAGGTGCTAGTTTAGAAAGTTTTTGAGTGGCTTGAAGGAGATGGTGGAGGCGCATAGGTTGCTGGCTTCGAATCGACCGGGGGTAAGATTGTGGTTGCTGTTGAGTGCGTACGTGCATACATCGAAGTAATTGAAGTTCGTAGATCTAGTGAGCCCAAAGCAAGCGAAGACAAATACAACGATTATGCGTGAGACAAGACATTATGGTACACGAAAATCAGACTTCTTACAGACGGGTATAGGATACTCGAAATAGGACCTTGAGCTACACCCGGAAACTCTTGAGAAGTGGAGACTTGAGATTCTCTCTACGAAAATGGAGTCGTTGCGAAATGGGAGGATGGTCGGACTGGAAACGCGATGTTCGGATACGTGTGTTGCAGAGGAAACCTCGGAGGGCCTGATTCGAGTCCGAGTACGAATACAGGGAAAGGAGATTGGAGATTGAAGACACTTGACGCATCCTCATGACCTTGCACAGTACTCTATCGGGTCCATATTCGATAACCTTACCCTTAAGTCGCGCCTCAGACTTCCTGCAACTTTGCCCCGTGGTTTGAGATAAGGCTGCTGGATCGCACATGTTCGTTAGACTCTCTCCCTTGGTTCCTATACCTCCATGTCTGTTGCAGCTCCTAGTCCGACATGCGGACAAAAGAAGTACCGACCAAATAGCGACAAGAAAAATCCAACAACTCAGACCGATCACCTCCTCCACGGCCCAGTCGGTGACGACCCTCCTCTTATCATCCCCGTGCCTACCATCCCCCACTTCCCATCCATGATATCAATATCCACCCCAAAGTACCCATAGAGACTATAAAACAGCGCGATACCCCTGAACGCACTCGTCACGATGCCATATGTCAGCCGCCGAGCTGGCGGTGCCCAATCATCCATAACCATGATAACCTCCCCATACGACTGCACGTATTTGTTCAATCTCAGAAAACCGTCTTGCTTGTTTTTAACGACCGTGGCGAAGATATCGGCGAGGGCTTCGATGATGCAGAGGTCCGTCTCGGTTTGGTACACGAGGGATTTGTAGTTGGAGAAGCGGAGGGAGGTCGAGGTGCCGGGGACGCGAAGGGTGACTGCGTTGTTTGGAGGCGTCCTAGCCTGGGATTCAACTGGAGTCATAACAATGGTAGGATTGGCTCACCTGAAATTACTGAAATTGTTGGTGGAGCTGAGGGTGAGGTTGGTGACTGGAGGAGCAGCAATGGTGGGTGTGTAAAGCTGACAGACGGCGATGTAGAGAGCCACCACTGCGAGCTTCATCGTGCTTGACGCTCTGTACTAGAGGGGATGATTCCGAACCCGGGAGGAAGCGTTAAGGTAATGGACAGGTTGAGGTTTGTCATTGTTGGTCGAACTGTGAAGAATGCTCCTCGTAATCTGTCGTGAGCCAACTTTGTCGCGTCCTCGATACGCCAACGTACTGGCGATATCCGATCTTCGCGACGAATAGCTGTCTTAGATTTAGACCAAATGTTTAACATTTACGCGACGTGCAGTTCAGAGGATTTGAGAAACAATTGTAGCAAACATTACGTTGGCCGACGACGTCTTAATCGATCTTGAAACATTTCAAGAACAGAAACGGTTTCCTGCCTCAATCTCCCCAACTCGCCACTGTGCGAGAACGAATTTCATACTCAAGCCTCACGACTTAGACGAGTACTGCAATTCGATAAGTCACAAGATTCAACGTAATTTTAAATACTAGACGGATTTCGAAGCTCTAGTTACGGGAAGGACGATCAAAGCTATTTCCAAACCTTCACTAGGTAAGTCACGTGATCGTGAACCAGAGAATAGACTGAGTAAAAGTCTTCCCATAACTGTAAGAAGAGAAGCCACGGAAAGCCCGCGATAGTGCTGTAGCGGTGCTCCAAGATATCCGATCTTAGCATCTGCCTGCGTCCAGACTTGAGATCAAATATTGGAGGCCTGACCAGCGTCAAACGCGATAGACATAACTGACCCGACATGAAAGCGGAAGAAGAGAAGAGAGAAATCGAAGCTCGATTGCATATCGCTCACTATACGACTTGAAAAGCAGCTAAAACATTCTGAATGCAACGACGTCAGCAAAACACCACTAACATCTAGATTAAGATTGAGCCCTACAATTCTGAGCATACTTCCATAGCGGGGGCTATGAATGAAAGGCATATCAGACGTATCTTATTAGTTATCTTTCTTAGACCAATCGCTGATATATATAATACAAGAGCTTTGCTCCTATTCTTCAGCCTATAACACAGGTGGAAATTGCTGGACGCTTTCCTGTTCCCCAGAATGCCTTGTCCTGATCTTCATGCTTTACTTGCTGACCTTGAACACGTTGAACGTGCCATTTGGCGTACGCTGATATCCAGTTCCGAACATGACATAATCCTGGACAATGGCAATGCCTCCCTGCCAGTAAGTATCCAGCGTCGTTTCCTTGACGATAGCCCCTGTGTGCTTGTTCAGGGGAAGCAGGGTACCTGGAGGTGTCTTCTGCAAGATCCCCACAAACGGCCCTGAAACTCCGACAAGGACCACGTCGTTGACGACCGAGGGCGGCACAAGCGACGAGCTATTGCGCGGTACCGGAGTTTCCCACAAAATCTTTCCATTGCTCAAAGACGCCGCGCCAAATGCACCGTTCGAAAGTTTGGTGCCGTCCTGCAGCTGCCATGGCGTGCGCAGCGTATTGACGGCTGTGTAGTAGATTGCGCTGCTGTCCACAGCGACGCCCCAGATCAAGCCGCCTTCGGTGCCGTCCGGGCTCGTAGCGGTGGCCCAGAAGAGTTTGCCGTCCTGCGCAGAAAGCCCGTAAAGATTGCCGTTCTTCTGCCCTATGACGATGGTGTCTTCGCCGGACGGTGTGTTTGGAGACGCAGGGATGAATGTTGGTGCCATACCGAAATCAGCGTCGGGGCCAGGATTGGGCGGACATGCGCCGGGATTAATCGTTGTAAAGCCTGGAAGACATGCTAGGTTCCATGCATCCAGAGGGTTGAATTCACGAAACCATGCAATGTGCCCGGTTGCGGTGTCGAAAGCGATGACGGATTCCTGGTAGAGACCTTGAGGTGCGCAAGGGTCTGTGGTGTTTTGTGAGTTGGTGGCTGTCGTATTGGCTGTCTTATTCCGGCAAGCTGTGTACGAGTCGGGTACAGAATAGACATTGCCAGTGCCTATGAGAACTCGATTACGTGCCGGATCAATGGCAGGCTGAGAACCCCAGACGGCGCCCCCGGAGAAGTTCGACCCAAGAGGAACCATTGTCTGCGTCCACAGGAGTCTAAAGTGACCGTGCTGGAATACTAGACCGTTCATATTTCCGACGAACGAGCAGCATACGTACCCAGGGATGAAGCCCGCTACAGATTCTTCGTCGCTGGCGGTTCCCACGAATATCCTGCCCTGCCACACAGTCGGCGACATTGTGATAACTGCAGTTGGATGGTCATTCAACTGGATCTGGTCTACTAGCTTCCCGTTTCGCTTGTCAACGGCGAGGAGGAGTGCATTGGCTTGTGTTCCCAGGATGAGCACGTTGCCACTCAACGTGGGCGTTGTGCGTGAGCCAGTGTTCACGATTGTGCGAAGCTGAGTAGGTACTGGCCTGTATGCCAAAGAGATCTCTGAAATGTTTGTCTGCCAGAGCACCTTGCACTTGTTGTAGTCAAGTGCCACCAAAAGGCCACTCCAGGTGGGGTAATACACAATGCCGTCGACAACGAGGGGCGTGGCACTTACTCCTTTGGAGTACTCCTTCTGGCAGACTGGATGAAGAGAGGCGACATTGGCTGCGTTGACTACAGCGTCCGGGGCTGCCAGACGGTTATTGTAGACGTCGGCACCCCAGCCAAGCCAATTACCATTGCTTTTTCTTGGTGGGCCATGCTGATCGTAATCTCCCTCTTGCAATCCACCGGCGTCCGAAGTGATTACTGAGCTACGAGCGACGGAGCTGAGAGCGCCAAGAGGTACAAAAGCAGCTACCAGTAGGAAAGAAAAGATTCTAGAGCCAATCATGATCAAGACAGAGGTACCTGCCTTGAGAGTACATCTATAAAGGGACCAAGTGAGCAGAGTCAAAGCAGGGCTTCGTCACAGGCTATGTCGGGATGCAGGGGCCTGAGACGCAAACAGGAGGGTACATTCTCCCTTATAAGCATCCTGTGAAACCTATGCATGTTCGCGGAGTATAGTAGGACTGACGCAAGCTTGAGGGTAGTCGACACCAACGTAGGACTAATCGAATAGGGAAGGGGGAAGCGATGAGCTCGTAAGATGATTTTGTGCAAGATGCTGACAGGCGCAACGAGTGAAAGGATACTTGAGCCTAAAGACTGTGCTAGGGCAACTCCTCGCCCACTCCTCCGTTTGAAGGGACGACTGCGATTGGCTGTTCCTGGACCTGGACTGGCGTACCTCCTCAGGTCAAAGAAACATTGATTTCTCGCCGTCCTTGGGGTTTGCAAATGGACTGACGAGATGCGACTATCCATACCAGCCTCCAGCTCCGACCTCGTAATGCCACTTGTCAACGACAGTTCGAAGCGAACCGATTTTTGGCAGATGACGAAGAAGTGCAACATCTCCATCGTTGAGTTCCGTCTCGGTTCGTGGTAGCCGAAGGAAATCTTGGCGCATATTGATCGGGCTTAGCGTACGGCAGGAACTGGACCACTTCGCCTTATGTTGCCCTTCCAGAAAGGCCCCACTTTGATCTCCCACCAGCTCTTCCTTTCACCATTCATACTTCATCGGATCACTTTAGCCTTATCCCTTCGGACCGTATGCGGTGCAATTGATGGCCGAACTTCCCCAGACCGGAACCCGCGGACCAGGACATGGTCGGCGGGGAAATCTTGAGCGAACACAGCCGAGAGATCCATCGGCTCGTTCAGAGTGACGATGGTCATGCGGGGGTCATGCAGGCATCCTGCACATGCAAGGTTGAGAAGTCGGGGAAGTTCGGATGACGAAGACTCAAGTCAGGTGCAGAGCATCCACCGGGACTCACGGGGATAATGCACTTCTAGTCCGATGCATCTGCAAGTGGGAGGGAGCAAAGGGAGTCGAAGCGAGCACGTGGGACATCGGTACTCTTTTATCCATTGAAAGGTACTTAGAAGAGGGTAAGCAGACAGCCAAGGGGCAAAGAGATTAGCTTAGAGGAGCAGTGGTGATGAAATCGGCCTCGTCCGGGCCTGTACAGGGAGGGTTCGGGGAGGGGAAGTGAACTTTCCGTATACCAAGGTGGAGGAGCGACCGGCTTCTGTATGTACCGGACATGGTGTACAGCGGGATTATAATTTCATTGATTCCTCCACAGGATTCTTCGCTGAGAAGCATTGGATAGTTAACTTGACGCGTCATACATCAATTGATTCGTTGATCGTACGCTACGTCATTGGCTTCAAGCTCCAGCCAATTTGTGCCAGTCTACAGCTGATCGATCCTGCCCAAGAGCCACTCAAGATGGCGATAAGTGACTCGTGGCTGGAATTCAGGCTGCATGTGCCCAGCCAGATAACTCTCGGCCCACATCAGTCCCCGCTCATAGTGCTGAACTCCCATGATGCCTTGCGGTCCGTCAAGTCCATCGGCACCGTTCGCCGCGAAGACGGCCGCATATTGCAGGTCGGGAAGCTGGATGTCGATGGGGGTCGCAGGCTGCTGGTCGAAGCCTAGCTTGCCATTCCACGTCATGTTCTGGATCGCCATCAAGGTCCCGTTGGTGATGATGATCATGTCGAAATCCCCGTTGCTGACAAGAACACGGTTGGTAGCTTCGATGACTTGCGGCAGGACCTTTTGGATAGGATCGGCAGAGAAATCGCCCTCGGCCTCGGGGCCACCGGTATAGTAACCACCGGCCGATTTGTTGCCACCGACGAAGACAGGATGAGTAGAACACTCTGCCCAGTCGACGTACTGTGGAGCGTGCAGTGCCGCTTTCACGTCGGAGCGGTTGAAGTAGACATCGGCACCCTCTGGCGTGTACACAAGCTGCGTGGGAAAGCCGATGACATCCCACAGCAGGGGACACTGCTGATTGATTTCGTAAATGTCAAAGCAGGGATTGATTTCCAGTAGGGCGTTGTCAAGCAGGCTGAAGACGTCGCAGCTCGCTTCGGAAGTCAAGTTCAAGTATTTCGACGGCTGGTAACCTGAAGCTGGAAAGGTGAGGTACTTCTCCCTAAGCGCAGCATATCCGCACGACTGGTCGAGTTTCTCCATCTGGGCGAGGAATGTATCATTAAGGTTGAGAATGTCTTGGTGAGCTTGCACAAAGGGAACAGCGACAACTTCTTCTTGAGTGTACGTGAAGTCACCAATGACTGGGTCGTACATCAAGGCGCCTTGAAGCACGTGTAACATTAGCAAAAAAATTCTGCCTTCGCTCATTGACACTTACCAGAAAGGTCGTAGTAAGTTTTATCTTTCTCGTCCAACATGGCAGCGGAGATATAGGGCACGTATCGACCAGCATAACTTTCGCCCGTAACATATATCTTGAAATTCTTAATCCCGAATGCCTTTTCAAAGTTCATGAAGAAATGGATGAAGTCCTGAGCGATCTCTTCCTCGGACGTGGCCGTTATATCTCCAATTGAGTAGCCTGTGCCGACTGGCTGCTCAACCCTGTTGCATAAGTTAGCCTCCATTTAAGCGATCCTTGAGCGTGCTCTGGCCAAGAAGCTTCGGCTAGGAATGTCGTACCATAACATGTTGGTCAAATTAACCCACGAGCTAGATCTGTCAGTAGAGGTCTGTAGACTTGAGACGCCTGGTACACACTAAGGATTCTCGACCGGGGCATAGGTTCCCGGCTGCCATAGGAATCTACCCATCTCTTGCAAGAAACCTTCGAGCGAGGAACACCCGGGGCCACCGTTGAGCCAGATTGTCACCTCGTCAACCGGCTTCCCGATTGTAGGTTCGAAGAGGAAGAAGAGTGCTCTCGACGTGTTGCTTTCCGATATCGGCATAAGCCCAGAGTACATCTCTCCGACGTCGAAATTGACCTCCGGGAGCGACTCGACAACATATTCTGCATAGATCAGTAAGTTACGTTGGAGGTAGAAAGAGGATCACAAACTCTGACTGGCCGTGGTGTTGAATCGACGAGCTGGCTTAGGCTTCGCAGTACCATTCGTAGCACGCTCTGTGAGTCTGTCGCGGGTCGCCTCTCGCACTATCGCTCGAGCCCTGTCTTGTGCCCTTCGTGATCTGGAGCCCAGACTGGGTCGTCCGGCGGCAAGAGCTCCATCCACCACCAAGGCGGCGAAAACCAGTGACGTACACAATTTCTGAAATAACATTCTGAGGATGTCGCAACAAGTTCCGCAAGCCGAAAAGGATGCGATGAAGAGAAAGATGAGAAGGGAAGTACTCGTTCATATGTATGGCTTACATTGGTAGAGTATCGCTGCGAGGGACAGCAACCCCTCTTGAAGGTTACCTCATCCCAGAGTACAAGGCACATCCGCCTTCCCAAAAGATCATAGTACCTTTGATAACATCAAGCCATTGCAGGTATGCTTGCTTCAGTCTAGGATCAAAGCTCCGACGTCCTGTAGCCATGATAGGCCATCCATTGCATACCCTCAGTGTAGATCCACAGACCGACGAGAAAGCTCATGAATGATGCAGCTATTGCGCAAGCTTTCATGCATGCTCTGGTCCTCATCTGTGACGACCAGAAAAGGTTGGTAGATAACCAACCTCGGTCGCATCTCGAGTGAGATCCACTCCCTCTTTCCCATCAACATCTGCGGGAACATCGAACAACCACTTCGATGGCCCACTCCACGGATAAGGATTCAATGTCGTGCAAGATAGGTTTCATGGAAGGGAGGGGTCGGTTTCCTCCAGTCTAAAGTACAGAAAATTGTCGCACCTTCCTATCTAGTCATAGCGGAGCAGGATACTGACGGCAAGAACGGCAGCGTTAGACAACGGAACTGTGGCATCCGCAATTCTTGGCACGACTGACAAGCTGCAAGATGATGCAGCGCTCCTTCTGGCCATCACTAAGGCAAGTACCACTATCCATCTTGAATAGTCAGTGTCTTGATCAAGTACGAATCAGCCGCAGATCCCGGCGATCTCTTCCGGCTCGGACAAACTGACGGCCCGAGCCACGGGCGAAGTCCTTTACTCGCAACCTGAATCGCATCGTTACCGCGTCAACGTTCTCATTCACGTCCCATGCGACCAACTCCATAGACTAATTGTGTATGTTGTGCTTCCCCTATGACTGTCGTTTCGGACAGATATCCCTTAATGCCACGATAAGCAGGATGTACTATCTCCCCAGCTCTGACCAGTCGATTATCAGGCTAAGATAGAAATATCTTATAAAGCGCTCACAGACTTACTGGGCCTTCTATTGATGTTCGAGTCAATGGAGTCACATGCCCAGGAAGGCGCCTTGAATGCGTACGGGCCACGCACGTAATCGTGCCAAGTACATTAAATAGAGCCTTGATCTTCCGACGTAGTTGGCGCAGTCTGGCCTATGCTCGTCAAAGCTATCCTCCCAGTCTCTCTCCACAGTTCGAGAGTCCATGATATTTCGTAAGGAACTGTTTCAGAGAAACGTCTCCAAGACACCATTGTGTTGTAGCGTGCATTGCCACTCAGCTGGACATCATCCGAGATTTTGGAAAGGGAATGCCGTAGTAACTGGGATGAGCAGCTGAGGAGCAAGTATCCCGGTTTCGACAGGGAAGATCTGAACCAATCCATCACCATGCTCAACCACCAGGATCACGTCAGTATGTCCATGTCAGGCCGGCTTTGGCGATTGAGTCAGGCGGTGGAAATAGCACTCATTCTCGAGGAGCGATGGGCGGCGGAAGACTTGTTGCAGAAGTACATTACTGATTTCATGGCCGTCAGAGAGCATTATGATGAGCGTGGGCATTGAATTGCTGCGGGTCGCCAGGTCTGGGCTCTGCTGGGTGGTGGCTTCCTGGCTAAGGCATTGCATGTGTCGGAGGAAGCGATTGCCAAGTATGTCGATTGTGTGCTCGAAATACTCACACAGCGTTTTGACATTGGGCCTCAACGCCCATGCAAGGGTAAGAGTATCAAGGAGATGGTCGAGCTCCTGGACAAAATCTGGTCAGAAATCAAGCCGTTAGAACCCGATAATTCAGAACTAGTAAACTACGGCGAGGCTGTTCCAGCAACCTTCACGCACAAAGGTGTAAGTGAGGACGAAAAAGCCGAGATGGAGAAACGGCTCGAGATTCAGCTTCCGACGGACTTTAAAGAATTCCTTTCCTCGAGGAACGGGTTCTATCATGACAAGCGGATTGGTAATAACAATTTGTTCACAGACGCGTCGCATATGGTTTGGGAGCAAGGCCCCTATGGATTCGAACTCATGTGCTGGGAAGAGCTCTCAATTGCGTTCCTTCGTTACTTCGAATGACCCAAACCATTTAAGGGTATACAGACCGGCAGTGGTCTTGACGAAGGACGGCAGTTGTTGATTGAGCCTCGATCAGTCAAGGAGGCGATTATGGAATTTGACAGGAAATAAATATGAAAATTCAGTTGAAGGGACGAAGAGGGTTCTGGAGAGGGCTGCCACAGACTTTTTTGGAGGTTTGGAACAACTGAGGGAGATGGAGTGGATAGTGAATGTTTCGTATCACTGGAATACTGGGTCCGTGTCATATGGGTACGTCAATGCTCCAAGTCCCATACGAACCAAATCCATAACCGGCCTGATAGCTCTTTCCAAATATTTCTTGAGGATCTGCTACTACAAGCGCAGGAACGTCTACAGAAGGTCAAGCACAATGGTGAAAAGGTAGAGAGAACCAAAGAGCTCCGTGAGTACAAGGAAGGAATAGAAAGAATCGAGATCGCGCTAATGAAGGTGACGAAAGTAGCGATAGCGACGAAGGTGCGGGTGAAGACAACGAGAGGAATGAGCCTAGCGACGGTAAGAACGCAGACAAGGAAGAAGGGATAGGGGAAAACGAGCTAGAGTCTAAGGACTATGGAGAAGATAAGGCGGAAACAGTAAGCAAGTGAATGCGGAGCATAGACAATATGGACAATGGTGGAAGTGGAGCGACATCGAACACTAAAGGCAGAACTCACACACAACGCGATGTACACCTTGCCTGAGGAATCAGGAATAATCTTTATTGACGATTGGTTACCAATGCAGACATTTGCATTCCTCGCCAATGTCGGCCGGTCATTCATTGTTATTGTCGCACGACTTACCTCCTCCACTCTTATATTTTCATCGCTCAAAAGGACTCCGAAGGTCTAAAGCTCTGCGTTTCGAACGTTCGACATGTTACTTGCAGTCATACTCTTGCAGGCTATTTGGTCCCGAAAGATCTGGGCCCAAGCCAGTCTACCAGCCTGTGCCGTATGTTTTCCTACTGAATCCATGCAGGGCTCTCCAGCCATTTGTTGACAAAGCTTACTTGACCAAGGAAATCTGCCTCGAAAGTTCGACACCGGCACAAGGCAAGTGCTCGAACGTGGACATTGGTTGTCTGTGCAGTAACGTCGAGTATATCGATGTACTTGCTTGCTGCCTGTCCAAGACTTGTAATGCTGCTGATCAGCAAGGTATGGTCATCCCCTGGGGCATCTTTATTGATAACGAAAGCTTACTGGCTTCCAGTTGCTCAAGCTTTTAATCAAGCCCTATGCGCCGGCGTCAATGTCATTATCCCAAATTTCCTTGGTTGCGGAAATGCTTCTACCACCAGATCATCTGCAGTAGTCGGGCCTGCATCAACCACCGTTCATCAAGCCGGCATCGAACTGGCAGTCACCGTGCCCACTACAGGCGCAGTCGCTAACTTTAACGGTCACGCGCTCTTGACTGGCACATGTTCGATCGCACACCCAGTGCTTGCGACAGTCGACAATGGTGGCTTGATGGAGTATCCTAGACTTGGTTGTTCGAATGAAGATCCGGGGTGTTGCCCTTTCGATATTCACGTCGGTGGCCCGTTGAGTGTGTGCCCAGAGGACTATACGACGACCAGCGGAGCGTGCTGCCCATCGTAAGCTAGCTATTCGAAAATGAAGTGACGAGGACTATCGTAGCTGACTCAACCATGCAGAGGCTGGTCCGTGTACACTTCTGATCTTGCAGGCCAGACGCCTTGTTATACCACGACGCCCTTGGAGCTTGCAACGTCCACCACACTCAACATCAATCAACGAGACGTCGCAACTTTTACGTCGGTATCATCCGGACCTGTACCAACAATGCTCCAGAAGCGCCAATCCTTGCAAGCAGTCCACGTTATATCAACGCATCTCTTCACTCTGAGATATAATCTAGTACCCGCTAAGAAAGCGTCTCTTTCTCAGGGAGCAAAGGCAGGCATTGCGGTCGGTGCAACGATTGGAGGGTTGCTGATCATTGGCCTCTTGACCTTCTTCTTCTCAGGGATGATGCGCCGGCGCCGTGAACGGAGAGCTGCTGCAGCAGCCGCCGCATTTGCTGCCAACTCGGGAATTGCAAGCCCAATGACAGGATACTCAACACATCCAGCTTCTACGTTTCATGGACAGGTTGGAATGAACGGCCATGCCGGGAGATTTGTGCCGCAAGGTATGCACCCATCTATGTCGAATCAAGCAACAAAACCATCGTCACGGAATGGGGCGTCTCCACCGCCAGTAAATGCAACGCCCATGGAATTGCCTGCTGCTGAGCCGGTCGCACATCCGACTGCGTCGCCAGAAGCAAGAGCTGCTTTTCAAGGTGGAGCGGGCCCGCTAGAACAGCATCCTTTTTACAGCCCCACAGGAGGAGATCTTACTTAATCTGGATCCTTATCGATGTTCAAGGCGTATTTTTGTGTCCTTTATTGGTGTACCGTTGCTTCCACAGAATCAGGTCGAGTCAAGTGGAGCCTAAGCAAGCTCGTGACTCCAACTTGTAACAGGTATCCGGGGCTAGCCTGATCGTTATCTCTATGTGCCACTACTACAAGTAATCCCCTCACTTCCCCATCACCGGAGAATCTTCGAAGAATACATACGTTCTGTTCCCGTTCACCTCATGCAATATTCCGAATCTTGGGCATATCCGAGCTGTAGCGTACGTGAGTCTTAAAATCTTTCACACCACGTGTGCATGCTAGGTCAATGATTTCGGGCAAAATCCCGTATGCCAATGTCTCGGTTGTGAGGAGCTCCTCCGCATCCAGCTCAGGCTGTGATTCATTACGTACACCCTTAACGACCCCATCTTCTAGACCGACGGCCAGGCATTTGTCCGGCTGCAAGTTGCCCCAGAATGGCCTTTGACTTGTGTAAGAGGATGCACAGATGGTAGGACCGATGATCTAACCGTGTATCAAAGAACACTTGGATCCAGGAGCAGTCGTCGACGTGGGAGCCATCTTCGGGCCGGCCAGACTCGGGTGAGGCTGGAGGCATTCCAAGAGGCTGCACATGTCCATAAATTGCTCCATGCTGGTGTTACATCTTCAGTCTCGATTTCCCTCTGATGCAGATCTCGGTGATGGTCTTGGTCGAGGTAGCGAGGCAGGCTTAGTGGAGCTTTCCGCACTGATGGATCTAGACGTGGGAGGCCCGTTGGACACTTGACCCCATTGATTCAATCCTTAAGATACTTCGATCGTGGTCTGCTGTCACGCCATTGCGTCGTCCTACTAAGCATACAGATCAGCTGAGGCCAGAGCGCAACGGCAGGAAATGACAGGGACAGAACGTGGTAAGCGTTGTCAATTCCACAAATCGGTGCATATCAACTGGCCTAATGACTACCGACCATTTTCTGTGGTGGAAGGCCACAAGACGTAGAAAAGCGGCCATAGCTGCGCAAACTTAGGAACGACGGAGAGGGAGAATTATCGATACTTTTATTCCTTGGCGTTCGCGGAGGGCAGGACGGGCCGAGGGGCGCGGAATCACTCGCCAGATTGCGACAGCACTTCTTTCGTCCCTGTTGTTCTCCACCTCAAGCCTATTTGTTGTGACAGCAAAGGCTGCCTGACCCTCAAGGACTGCTTCAAAGTAGATGGGAAGACACTTGTGCCTAACATGAGACGCAGCGCTCACGCATGTCAAAGCACGAGATGACATGGTCCTAACCAAGATGTGGTCACAGATTCGCTGCACCCCCGCAATGCATCACCAGCAGGATGCGAGAGGGTCAGGCATCCGAGCTCGAGCGCAGTATCATCTCCTGCGAGGAATCACTTGCTCTTTCGAGGGTGCTGTAGTACTCTACCGGTAGCGTTCAGTCTTCTGATCATCTGGACATGTCCAGTAGGGCTGCCTGGTAAAGGTCGGTAAACTCTCACTCACGGCAAACTTCATCGCAATGTCTACAAAAGTACAGCGTATGAACCTTGGTCTTACTCTCTTCTCTGTACATTGTGTCAATATGTCCGCATGCTTAATATCGTCCTCCATTTGCTCCCAAGAATGCAATTGTTCTTGTCTCGGTATTCGAGCTGCAGTGCTACTATCCTTGCCCGGTTCTCCAGGTCCGTGCCGACCCTCCCCCCTCAAGAGTTGCTTTGCCTCCTTTGTTTCATCTCTGCTCAATCGCTCGGTGTGGAGCTACTGGCGCGTCACACACGTGAGCCTAAGCGCTTGGACCGAGCATCTCTACGCTCAGGTACATGTCTCTACACCACATCTACCTGGTTTGGAAGATGTGAGATCCTTGCCACATTGAGAACAGTCTAAGTCTTCGCTGGTCACAGCATCGTCTCCTACAGCTTAGCCAGAACTGCCTTCTCCCCTGGTGGGAAGGTCTGTGAGCTGGCCTGGCCTGGCATAATCCTCGGTTTCTGTTACACCTTTGCCATGACCACTGCATCGCTCGGGCTTCTTGTCAATGGCTATCCAAAATGTCCCCCCCCCCCCCTTCAGGTGGTCATGTCACTCATTCCTAACGCTAGAAATCTGAAAAGGGGTCATGGGGGCTTCCGTGCCATCACACGACAAAGCTATATAATTCGTCTTTGTCCTCTCCTGTCGCCTTCTCCCCAAAATCTAGCTTGCCACCCACCTATCGGGCCATCAGTCCAATACTTGATTTCCTTGCTATGTATCTCTCAGCTTTATTACTCCTTGGATTGTCATCAAGGTTCAGTACAGCTACTTATGTGCTTGAGGACAATTACACGCCCGATGCCTTCTTCGGCATGTTCAGCTTCTTTACGGTACGTAGGACATCATAGATAGACTTACAATAGGGTCAGCTCACAATTGCTCAAGGGGTCTGACCCTACACATGGCTATGTCACCTTTGTGGATCAGCCAACGGCTGCGAGCGACAGCCTCATAAACAGCAGTAACAACCAGGTGTACATCGGTGTCGATAGCACGAACGTCGCCTCGGGTACTGGGCGCAAGAGTATCAGGATCACGAGCAACAAGTCATACAACCATGGCTTATTTATTCTTGACCTCGCGCACATGCCTGGTGGCATCTGCGGCACATGGCCCGCCTAGTAAGTCCTTCTCTAGAGCCTAGAGTATCCAGCTCACATATCTAAGCTGGCTCGTCGGCCCCGATTGGCCAAATGAAGGCGAGATCGACATCATCGAAGGCGTCAATGACGGCGCCCATAATGCCATGACATTGCATACATCGGATGGCTGTTCAATCACAGACGACGGTCGCTTCACCGGCACTCTTGGCTCCACCAATTGCTATGTCAATGCTCCAGGCCAGAGTGCCAATGTCGGCTGTGACATTCAGAACCAGGACACACAGTCCTATGGCAACGAGTTCAATGCCATTAGCGGTGGAGTCATTGCTACCGAATGGACGAGCTCCGACATCATCATCTGGTTCTTTCCAAGGGGAACAACCCCTCCCGACATTACGACTGGCAACCCGAATCCTGCAACATGGAAGGAACCAGTGGCACAATTCCAGGGCAATTGCGACCTCGACAGTCATTTCAAAAACCAGCAGATTGTACTCCTCCCTATCTCCACCTGAGAGCTCAGGAACTAACATACACAAAGGTCTTCGATACCACCTTCTGCGGTGACTGGGCCGGCAATGTTTGGGGTACTAGCGCTAAATGCGCCTCCCTTGGCCCGTCATGCCAAGATTACGTTCAGAACAACCCAGCTGCCTTTGCAGATGCTTACTGGCGAATCAATTCACTTCAGGTTTATCAAGCGGCTGGTCCAGTCCAGGCTCTCGCGCATAGTGCCGCCATCGAAGGCAAGAATCATACTCTTCCTCTGCTTACCACGCCGTTGGCTATGGGAGGTGGGTTGCCTCCGAGAGAGCAGAAGAAGATGCAAAAGCCTCAGTGAGGCTTGTCAGCTTTTGACGCTGCAGTGAGCAGGGGTGAGTTGACTGGACATAGCCGCAGCAGGAGGCGAAAATTGTATATGATCTACCAGACAGGACTTGTATTTCTTTGACATGTTTCTGGAACCATTTATCAATTACATTCCGTCGCTGTTGCTGTCTCGCCGTGTTTAGTAAACATCTTATCGCAAACCTTACTTATACGTTATCAGATCTCTCCCCCCTTAGACTCCCTTCAACTCTGTGGCCCCCCTAACATTATCTTGTCGCTGTATTGGCCCCGCTATTAAGTTCATTAGATACTTGGCCTCGGGCGCCATCTAGGCATGAGCAGGACAATATGCCAAAAGTCCCGATGCCAGAGTGCTTCCTAGATGGCGTTGAGTAGATAAGTGATTGACAATCCGTGTGATGGAATCAATGATTCGGGTGGCACAACTTTTGGAGTATGAGTAGCGTTCTGGGCCACGATTCTGGCGTGTGATTAGGACTTTATCGTTTATTTTGAAATCCTATGTAAGGTAGCTATCCGATTATAAAAAGGTGAGGTGGTGCTAGGCCTCAGGAATCAGCCCTAGGCATGCCCTAAAAATTTACGTCATCAGACGAAAACGATGTACTGCCTTGATATTTGAATATTTACACTCCTAGACAACTTCTTGACGACATCAGGGGGCATGGCTCAGTGGTAGAGCGTCCGCTTTGCATTCATGAGGCTCCCAGCACGCTGACCGGTGTGTTTGGGGGCCGAATACTGACTAAGTATGCGGAAGGTCCGGGTTTCGATCACCCGTGCCTCCATGATTTTGGTTTTTGCTCCAATTAACGAACAGCGATCAAATCCTTCGGCATTGGGGTTTTATTGTTGGCAAAACTTGCTCCACAGAGCTGGGGGGGCGGGGGGGGGTTGATCGCAAGTTTCGTTCGTTGCCGAGATTCGGCGCTTGATTAGCGGAGCGCATCGGCAAAAGGAGCTTTCTCCGGCAAACCGTTCCCATTGCACTGAAGTTTTGTGTCTGATCTATTTTGCATTGAGGCTGCAGCACTAGGATGAGCTTCAATCGTTGTCACTGCTTCTGGCTTCTTCATCTAGTTGCGATCCTGTCACTTGCTGGAGTAGTACGTGCATCAATTGGTGACCGCTTACCAGAGTTCCGAGACTGTCTATATGTCTGTTCCAACCCCTCAGACTAGACATGAGCCTGGCTAAAAGTGAAGATAGGGATGCTTCAAGACGAATTGTGTACCAGGCCCTTTTCCCGTACGTGAATATATTCGTGAGTGGACCGATTGCCCAACTTGGCTGCTTTGCTAATCTAATAATCCCACCAGCGCTGCACCACCGCCTCCTGTTCTGGGAGTGCCAGAGCAATTGCGACTATGTATGCCAGCATATCATCACGGAGCTTCGTCTGAGCCGGGAACCTCCGGAGCCGATTGTACAGTACCACGGCAAATGGCCCTTCCAACGCTTTCTAGGCATGCAGGAGCCTTTCTCCGTCCTGTTCTCCCTTTTCAACCTCCTCGCCCACCGCAATGGCCTTGCGAAGCTCCTCGAAAGTATACCAGCAGGCTACCCTCTCCGAAGATACTACATAGCCTTCAGCTACATTGGGATGGCGAGCTGGGTATTCAGCATGATCTTTCACACACGAGACTTCAATATGACGGAAAAGCTGGACTACTTTGCAGCTGGGGCTAGTGTGCTCTATGGATTATACTACGCCCCGATCCGCATCTTTCGGCTGGACGAGAAGAAGCCGCCCATCAAGCAGACGTTGCTGCGGCTCTGGACGCTCACGTGCATCCTACTCTACATGGCGCATGTGTCGTATCTGACACTGGTGAGATGGGACTATACATACAACATGGCGGCCAACGTGGCAGTTGGGGTGCTACAGAACATCCTATGGAGCGCTTTCAGTGTCCGGACCTATCAAAAGCTGAAGAAGCCATGGGCGGCGTGGCCCGGGTTGATCGTGGCATTGGTCGTCTCGGCCATGAGCTTGGAGCTGTTGGACTTTCCGCCATGGTGGGGATTTATCGATGCGCACAGCTTGTGGCATCTGGGGACTGTGGGACCGACGATATGGTGGTACAAGTAAGTCTTGAGAATTCATCGTTGCTGCGTTCATTGTGCCTGACAAGTCGGCTTAGCTTCTTGGTGAAAGATGCGCAACAAAACATGGCCGGTCAAAGATTGAAGGCCTGAGGAAGCTGCTGTATCCACGACACCGCGTCGCCCGCGGCCCATAGCATGACTTCTCCTTCCACACCGTATCTGTGGAGCCGAGGAAGCCTTCTCATCCTTCGCTGACCGCTGCGTTGTGGGCTCGTCAAAGCGTCAAATCCTTCTCCTACAATTAGGATGGTAAAATGGTTCGGCCAAGGAAGGTCTGAACGCGGTTTGTGCAACGAACGGAGGTATCCGCGGTTCTCCAACGTACCTTGCAGGGCATGATGCCGGTGACCGGATCTCGACGATGACCAGCATGGGCGATGCTGGGCGATGCTGCAGGACAACGCATTGAGCCAGGGAAGGAATGCGGGGGAATCGTCCGTGCCAATCTCCCGCTAACCCCATCCGAACAAGCGTGCATCCACGGAGTGTGGGGGTGGCTGCTTTTCAAGCTTCTCACCAGAACGTCAATTCCGTTGGCAATTACCTTACATCTGCGAATCTTTCCTTTATCTCTCTTTCCTCCTCACCTCCTTTCTTCACAATTCTCGTTGTCCGTCTGAATCCATGGCTTCACAGCATCCCATCGTCGCGGGCTCAGTCAGGTTCACAAAGCCCGCAGATCAGGCTTTTCAATATGGCACAGCTGGGGTGAGTCAAAGCGCCCTGACCATTGATACTGGACGCTTATCAGTGCTGCGTTCAGTTTCGCATGAAAGCGTGAGTAGTACCACCAGGATCTCCTAGTACTTGTTTCGTTCTGCCAAGCATACAGAAGGCTGAAAGCTGCCATTGGCCACAGTTCGCTACTTGATTCCGTCGTCTACCGGGTTGGGTTGCTGGCAGCCTTGCGGTCAAGAAAACTCAATGGCCAAATCATTGGAGTTATGATCACGGCTAGCCACAACCCTCCTGACGATAATGGCGTCAAGCTTGTCGACCCTATGGTGTGTTCGACCTTCTCCCGTGCAATGTTGCGTGCTTGCTGACGCCGGCTTGCATAGGGAGAGATGCTCGAGGTGTGATCCATACAGCCAATTCTACACAGGTGACCCCCATTGACACATCAGCTAGAGTTCATGGGAAATCCATGCCACAATCCTAGCCAATGCTATTGACGACCAGACCCTCCTGCAAGCCTACCATCAGCTGGAGGAAGACTTTAGGATAAAACCTGGGGCCAAATCCCGAGTCATCTTCGCCCGCGATACTCGAGCCTCTGGACCACGTCTCGTCTCTGCGCTTACCGAAGCATTGGAAGCCACCGGCACCGAGTCGACAGACTATAAGATTCTTACCACACCTCAATTACATTACCTCACCCGCTGTCTCAACACGAAAGGCACACAGTACGAGTATGGGGAGCCAACAGAGCAAGGATATTATGAGAAACTCGCTGCCGCGTTCAAGACAGCCATGCAAGGCAAGAAATTCAATGGCTCTGTCACAGTCGATTGTGCCAACGGGGTTGGTGGCCCCAAGCTCCTCGAACTTATCAAACACCTACCATCATCTTCGGAAGGCGGTCTCGAGATCAAAGTTGTCAATGACGATGTCGTCGACCCCGAACGACTCAACCGCTTCTGCGGTGCCGACTATGTCAAGACCGGCCAACGCGCTCCTCCCTCCTCCCAAGCCGCCCCCCTAGCCCGCTGCGCCTCTCTCGACGGCGATGCCGATCGCATAGTCTACTATTTCCTCGATTCCGACAATAGCTTCCGCCTCCTTGACGGCGACCGCATTGCCACTCTCGCCGCGCTCTTCATCGGGGATCTGATACGCTTGGCTGGTCTGACCGAAAAGCTGCAAGTTGGCGTGGTGGAGACCGCGTACGCCAACGGCGCGAGCACAGCCTACATCACCAACGACCTCAAGCTGCCTGTCGTGTGCACATCCACAGGCGTCAAGCACCTACACCACGCCGCCACAAAGTTCGACGTGGGTGTCTACTTCGAAGCTAACGGCCACGGCACCGTGGTGTTCTCCGACCTCGCGCTGAAGCGCCTGGTGAAGTACGAGCCCAAATCTCCGGCGCAGTTCTCTGCCTTCACCACCCTCCACGCACTCACAAAACTCATCAACCAAACGGTTGGGGACGCACTCTCGGATCTCCTCCTAGTGGAAGTGATCCTCGCGCACAAAGGCTGGGGCCCGAAAGAGTGGGATCAAACGTATACGGACCTCCCCAATCGGCTCGTAAGGGTCGAAGTTGTGGACCGGAATATCTTCAAGGCGGTCGATGCGGAGCGGAGGCTGGAGAAGCCGGATGGGGCGCAGGGGATGATTGATGCGCTGGTGGGGAAGTACAAGCAGGGAAGAGCGTTCGCGAGGGCAAGCGGGACGGAGGACGCAGTGAGGGTGTATGCGGAGGCGGCGACGAGAGGGGAAGCGGACGATTTGGCGGCCAAGGTGGCCGGGGTGGTGAAGCAGTTTGGGGTTTGGGATGATTGGAAAGAGGCGCATGAAGTATGATGAGGTGACGGGCAAGGAATAGGGCTTGGGGTGGGGATCGGTGTGTATCATGATTGTACGACTGGGATGGGGCGAATCAAAAGTTTGTGATTTCGAGAGATGACTTCTCTCGCTGCCGGTTGGCGTTCGATGGCGGCATTCAGTACACCATAGGAACCAACGACCGGCCCAAAAAGGCGATAGCATATATATAGCATGCGCTGGCACCCAAGGATGCTAATAAATATGCTTGCCAGTCCCAACGTGGTCCACGCTGCTGCGTTGATCGTTCTTGCGATGCTGCAACTGAACCACCAATATTCCGGAACATCGGCTGGCTGCTTTGGAAATTATTAGGTGTTACGGGTTATTATTCTGTTGACGAGACATTCACTCCTTTAATCAATCGCTTCTGGGTTCAGTCAGCCACTGGGATCAGGGTTGTGGAATAGTGGCTCTAATGCACTATAACTCCAGAGTTGCGCGCAACTGCTTCTCTTCTACTCTCTAGAGCCCATCACTTGTCTCTATCCCTGCTGTCCCACCACCAGGCCCTTCCTTCCCAAGCAACTTCGACCTCATCCCCGTCATCTCCTCCAAATCAACGCCATCGAGAACGCCACTATCCGGTAGCTTCTGTGACCAGGAGGTTGCAAACTAGATAGTTTTAGGACTAGTTTTCCTAGTGGCTTGGATGACTATTTAGGTCCTCCTGCAGCTTCTGCAATCAATCATCCTTTCTACTCACAAGAATCTGCACCTACTAAGTAGTCCGTTTTCTAATAAACGTGCACGGGATACTAAGTAGTCCTGAAAGAGATTATATTAGAGTACTCTATTTAGTTGTTCGTTTATTATTTTAGTTTCTACAGTCTATCTAGTCGTCTTCGTAGTTCTTATATTATTGTTTACTTAGTTTTGCAAACGTTACATCAATCGATTCAGTATATATAGAGAGAGTTTGTTACGACAGAACGCCATATAGTGGAGTTAGTGAACTAGGTTGCCTGTCAGGGCGCTCAGGTTGACCTTTTGGATTAGTGTTAGGCCTAACTTTCTAATAGAGTTATTTAAAAGAGCTCTATTTAGAAAATTACAATATTAAGAGAGCACACAAGTTAATAAAAGTTAGACTAATTATTAGATCGAATTTCGATTTCAACTTTAGAGATTAATTTGATTCGACAATTCTAATATTAGAAATCGATTTAAAACTCGATTTAATTTCTATTATTTTAAAATTAACTTAACTCAATTTAACTCGATTTTCGATTTTAATATTAGAAATTAAATCGAGTTGTCAAAAATATCAAGAATATCGTCAAGAATATTAAGAATACTAAAAATAGTATAAATTAAATTTAGATTTAGATTTTTTATTAATTATTAGATAACGCAAAATAGTAATATATTTATAAAAAGAAATTTCTAATATATTTATTAATTAATTTAAATAGATTAATTGTTTCTATTAAATTATCAATTAATTTTTACTAAAAATAATAAAATTTACTAAAAATAATAGTCTTGACAATTTGAATCAATTTTTTCGAGTTAAATTTCGATTCCAAATATAGAAATCAATTTAAATTGTCGATTTAATTTTAGAAATCGAATTGTTAAGACTTTTAAGTTAAATTAATACGAATTGTTAAGATTCAAATTAAATACTTAATTCGAACTTGATAATTCGACTCGACACAATCAATCTAATAAAAATCGATTGTTGTTAAATAGATTAAGATTGTCTCTTAAGCAATTCTATACAAAGTCTCTTAAATTATTCTCTTAATTGAAACTTATATCTATATTTACATTTATATCTATATAATTATTAAAATACTTTTTAAAGATAGCAAGATTTAATAATCTATTTTATTAAATATTGTTGTTTTAGTTAATTAGAAGATCTAAGTCTCTATTAAGTTAGAAAAGTATATTATTATCTTTCTTATCTCTTGACAATTCTAAACAGAGCAAGAGTTATTTAAGTAATAGAACTATTACAATTACTAAAAAGAGTACTTATTTGTTAGGAAGTTAGATCTAATTTAATTCAAAAGATTAATTCGAACGTCTTGACAAGTAATCTAGTTTACTAACTTTACTATATAGCGTTCTATCGTAACAATTTGTTTTTGTTACGATCTTAGCAAACAATTGCTTATCGAGGTGGAATTGCTAGTTTATCTAGGTGAAAGATGCGAATTATCGCTATGTATTTAGGCAGGCTTCTTTTCATAGAAATCAATCATCTTTCATTCATCTTATCAATTTGATAGCTTCAACCTTTTGATTTGTAGTATAATATTTTATTGCCTATTTATTCATCACGTATCTTGAGTTCTTCTAGATACATTATCGTCAATAGTAAAGTCACGATTTCTTGTGTCAACTTTGCAATTATCTTTTATCTAGATGATTTACGATTATTAAGAATCTTATTTTTCTTGTCTTACTATCTAGTTAAGGAACTTCTTATTAAGATAGAAACTTGTATCGCGATTCTTTTATCTTATTGTCAAGAAATTTCTTATTATATTGTAATTCTCATCGCGATTGTTTTACGAAAGCATCGAAATATTTATCTCGACGATGACAAGATAACTATTTTATTAACATTTTTCTCACATTTGCTTATTTGTGCTTTTTAAATTTACAACTACTTGAAGACAACGAATCTACTCTATTCTTTTATCGAAACAAAATTCATTGTCATTAGCATCGTCGAAGAACGTCTTCGTTTTGTCGTAATAAAAAAATTTACTAGTCGAATTACACAACGAGCACAATTCTTCGAATCGTAGTCGTATCTTGCTAAGTGAACTATTGATCGAAATCGATTTATCGCAAACATTAAAAGCTTCGTTGCGAAATACAATATTTAGAAAGTCGAAATCGACGCTAACAACAAAAGATTAGATATAATGACATTATTTAGAAAGAATTATTTTACAAATATTACGTTTATTTATACGTCTTTTGCTTCATAAAGAGAGTTCTATAAACACGAATATCTAAAAGATTTCTAGTTCGTCAATAAATTCGTTCTATCTTTCATAGAAAAATTTATCGCAAAAGGAAATTTCTTTATTAGCAATTTTTCTACGAGTTAAAATTCTCGAAGCAAATCTACGTCAACATTATCGTTTATCATTATGTCAAACATTTTTTAGCAAAACATTAATTTTTTTAAGCAACAATGAAATGCTTTGTAGAATTTTATTGAAGAAATTCGTGCAACGTTTGATTTCGTCAATCTTGTTAATCTTATTAATTCTTTTGGTTTTGCAAGAACTACGAAAGGTATTAATTCTAATAGATGAAACGTTGCTAAAATAGAGTTCTTTAATTCTCATTATAACGACAAGATTGTCGTCATCGTTTCGACAATAGAGCACATCGAAAAAGATATCTATTTTCGCGACGTATACGTCTTCATAGAGCGTTATAAGAACATAATTGTCATCAAGAATTCTAAAATAATCAAAAATAATCTTTACACTTGTCTTCGTAACGTTGCCTTGAAATGATACATCTTTACGTTGTTAAGAGAGCAAAAGTTCTTCGTCAAGTACGAAGATAACATCGTTCACTAAGCGAAGACTTTGATTAAGAGATGAAAGAAATTCTCTTTTACGACGTTAGCTACGATTATACGTAAACGATACTTCATGAATGATGCACTGTTACGAGTCGCGTGCTCAAGTCTATTGATCACGACGCAAAGCTCTTCACAGTATGTAGGGCACAACCTGTCAAGGAAGTATCATGTGACTAGATTAGTAAATCAATTGAATCAAAGACATTAATTCATTGAGATCATCGATTCAAAATCAATGAATTATTGGGATCAAAGATATTGATTTAGCGATCTAGTTAATTTATCATGTATATAACTAAAACTAAACGCGACTCTCTTATAGATCGTGTTCAACTTATCTTAAGTCTTGACTTATTGTTACGACTAACTCAAGTTGCAAAACCTTGTTATCAAGTGATTGTCTACATTACTTAAAGACGTCTACAAATCTCTTCAAAGCATAATTCTCTTTGATATCTTCGTAGAAAGTACTAGCGTAACACTTTGAACATTCTAAGAATGTTTGTATTAGATCAATGCGCCTCTACCCCAAACATTAGCTCTACAACAAAAGAAAAACAACTCGTATTAAATCTTATAAAGATCGACGATAACGACAATAGTATCGACAATGAAGAAGAAATTTTATCAAAGATTAAGATCAATGCTTCAAACAAATATTATGAAGATAGAATTGAATTGAAGAATTGAATTACGTAGATTGAAATCTACTTTACGTTTTATCTTGTTCTAGAAAATAAGAAGATCTTGTTGGCTTTTATCTTTTTTCGAAAACGAGCTTAGCATTGATTGAAGTCAAATCTTCGAAAGCATCTTAAGAATGAAGAAAACCCAAGAGAGATCTTTATTAACTTTGGTATCTTCAAGGAAGAACTACGACGAGTATTTGGAATATCCAATGAAAAATAGACAACGAAACGAGTTATTTAGCATCTACAACAAAAAACGTTAGCAATAGACTACGTCGCCAAATTCTAGAAATACGCAAATCTAATCGATTGAGACAATGCATCACTAATGACAATGTTTAAGCGAGACTTAAAGAAGAATGTTAAAGATGAACTTATGCGTAGCGATGCAAGATTCGACATTATCTAAACTTTAGTAAAGATAGCAATCGACGTAGACGACAAATTGTATAAGAGAGCTATGAAAAAACGATACGATTAACCTCATGAGAGAGCAAAAATCTTCTTTGGATCGACGATCGATTATCACGCGAAAAGAGATCATTTCAAGAAATATAGCAACCTAGATTATCGTGGGCTTGCACCAATGAAATTGAACTCTACTTAGCGACGTAAAAAAAAGAACTCTAAGGGAAAGCAAAGTAACAAATTCCCAAAAACGTGCTATTCATGTGGCAAATTGGGCCACTTCGCAAGAGATTGTCGATCACGAAACTTAATAAATCGTCGACAAATCAATGCTATGTTAAGAGAGATATTTAATAGCTAGGACGACATTAGAAAGCAAATCGACATAGGAGCGAACATTCCCAACACTAGATCGAACGACGACTACTATCTAGTAGAGAATCTAGATTAGTTACAAAAAGTTCTAGATAAAACATTATCAAGAAAGGCACTCGCATTTACGCAAGAAATTAATCGAACACTTTAGAAGACTATTAAATCTTATAACTTAATCATCGACTCAAACGAAAAGTATAACTAGAAGAACTTTTACGAATGCATAGAAAACATCACGAATTATCTTAAGACTTTAGCTAGTTTATTGAAGAAAGAATAGATTAGTCAAATCGTAAACAAATGCGAGGAAGCGCTAAGAAGCAACGCCACTATAAAAAGAGATATTCTTGACGAAATCGAACAACAACTAAACAATGTTAGTTTATCTAGACAATCAAAGAGACATGCGACACTTAGTTGAACAACTTGCTACGACGACTTATGCTAAACTCATCTAGAAGAGAAAGAAGAAGTCAATTGATTCTCTAGGAAGCCAAAGTTAGCAATTTAGCAATGAAAGAAAGCTTAGCACAAATAGATGCTTGTAATAGAAGTCGCAACATAAGAGCAAAGAAAAGTTCAAATTTCTTGATAAAGAATATATCAAAGAAATGCAATATGTTAGCCCAATAGTAGCAATTAAACTTAATAGCACACGTACGATGTTTTATCACATCAATTAAGATCAATGATCGTCGATTTATTGCAATGGTCGATTTTGATACAATAGATAATTTTATGATCAAAGCTCTTGTAGAGAGAAAAGAATACTCTATTCGAAAGAAGCCTAACGCTTACAATCTAATAATTGTAGATGAAAACCCATTATTCGATAAGAATGAAAAAGTGAATAAAGAAACAACATTACTATTGATAGCTATTTAACAACATTACGAGAAACTAATCTTTAATATAGTGAAAATGATCACTTACGATATCGTTCTAGAAATGTCTTAATTGAAGCAACACAATTCAAAAGTTGACTAAAATATACAAGTACTTAGATTTGAGCGATGTGATCATGCAATTCATATTTAATCTACGCATCGATAGCGTTCGATAATAGATAAAAGATTGAGTCGAAACTCGATCGCAAGAAGCGAACTTGTTATCTTGTACAAAAACGATTAACAACAATTCGACTCGTTAAGCATTGACAAAGATTAGTCGAATCATAAAGATAAAGTAAGTGAAAAAAACTACGAATCTTTTGAAAATTTTGAACTATTTAATACAACGAAGAAATCGCTAAAGCACGTATTACGAATATACAACAATTGGGAGCATCTATTTTAAGAAAAGAAAACGACAAAGACTCTTTCTAAACATTAATCGTAAAATTATGAAATCAAACTTGAATTAAACAAGTAGCTCACGTTTGAACTTATATATGCTCTATTCAAGAAAAAGCTCGAAGTACTTCGCGAATACCTAGCAAAAAACGAAAAGAAAAAATTTATTAAAAAATCTTAATTATAGATAGAATATTCGATTCTCTTTGTATTTAAGAAGAATAAAACTCTTTGTCTATGTGTTAATTATTGAAAGCTAAACAATATTACGATCAAGAATTAATATTTACTACTCAATATTAGCGAGCTTTAGAATTGATTATTCGAAGTCAAGTACTTTATTAAGCTAAATCTACGAGAAGCGTACAACTAGATTAGAATAAAGACAAGAAAAGAATAAAAAATAGCTTTTTGCACACGATATAAACTATACGAATACACGATAATGTCGTTTGAACTTACGAACGTCTCAACAACGTATTAAGAAATAATCAATAATACATTACGACAACATTTAAATCGATTTGTTATAATATACTTGAACGACATTATAATTTACTCGAAAACTTTGAAAGAATATGTTAGTTATGTCTTCAAAGTACTAGAATGTCTAAATAGAAGAAACTTATATTTTAAATTAAAAAAATGCGAATTTCATTAAGAAGAAGTTGACTTTCTTGAATTTGTTGTAGAACGACACGAAGTACGCATGAATCTTGAAAAACTACGAACAATTAAAGAATAAAAATCATTTATTAATGTTAAAAAAGTGCAATTCTTTCTAGGTTTCATAAATTACAACAAAAAGTTCATCAAGAATTACTTCGTTAATGCGATATTATTAACAAATTTTACGAAAAAGAATACGTCATAAATATAAGAACTTCTAGAAAAAAAATCATTTTAGAATCTTAAATTAGAATGCTTGAAGAAACTAGTATTAAAGATGTACGATTTACAATTATTAAATAGAATTGAAATTGACGCATCAAATCTAGCTATCGATGCATACTTTAGTCAAGAGCATAAAAGCATATAACACTTAATGACATATTTCTCGACAAAACTCTTGTTAATCGAACAAAATTACGATGTTTATAACAAGAAACTATTCGCTATTGTAGTCTTCTTAAATTCATGAAGAGTATACATCAAAAAATTATTAAAACTTACGATTCTTACGAATCACAAAAATCTTGTGCACTTTATCATTATTAAACAACTTAATAGAAGACAAATACAATAATTAAAACGACTCGAATAATATAAATTCAAAATACAATATATTTTAGACAAAGATAACGATAGAGCAAACGCACTTAACAAAAGAAGTGATCACATAAAAACGAAGAAATCGTTTAATTACAACATACTTAAGATTAACAAAGACAAATTACTATTAGCAAACAAGCATAAGCTAAATGCTACGTTACAAATACTTAGAGATAATACGAAAGAATTTTTAGTAAAAAAAGAAAAACTTCATATATCTATCAATAAGATCGACGAATATATAAGAGAACATTATGACGAATCATTGCAAAGACATTTGAAAGTGACCAAAATTCTTTAGCTTTTACGTTAGCATTGTTAGTTTTCACAAATAAGACAAGTTGTCAAAACATATATTAAACGATGCCTTAGTTATTAATAAAACAAATATAATACACATGCGAGCTATGGCGAAATCCAATATTAGAAATTACTTAAATCGTTATAAGATAAAGTTACAATAAGCTTTATTATCAAGTCGCTCAAATCGACGAACTCAACAACTAGAGACAAATATGATTCGATACTAGTAATGATAAACAAACTTATCAAGTATTTATATATTATCGCATGCAAAGAGAAATTTATAGCAAAACAACTAAGATACATCGTACTAGATTGATTAATTAGATATCATAATATACTCAAAGAATTAACTAGTGATAGAGACAAGCTCTTTACGTCTAACTATTGAAAGACATTTCTATCAATGTTAGATACAAGGTTTCGAATGTCCATTGTCTATCATTCGATCACGAATGATTAAACAAAAAGAACAAACTAGAGTCTAGAGTAATATCTAAGGCACTATGTCAACAATACTTATAGCAATTGGGTATCACTTTTATCTATGACACAACTAGCTCTTAATGCAAAGGTTTCGAATATTACTAAGATAACTTTATTTCTTGTTAACTATAACAAAGAATTCAATCTCTTTAAGAAAAAGCGCACACATCTATTAGCACAATCAATCATTAAGAGAATAGCAACATTGAAAAAGATACACGACAATATCTCAAAGATGCAAGAAAGATCAATCAAGTATTAAAATAAAAAACGAAAAACGACACCTTAGCTAAAGAAGAAAAATAGAGTGTATCTTTTTACAAAAAATCTTAAGATAAGAAAGTCAAACAAGAAATTAAATCATGTCAAGATCGAATTGTTTCTCATTAAGAAAACTAAGAAATTAATCAATTACGAACTCGACTTATTTAAGAACGTCAAAGTATTTTTAGTATTTCATATATCATTGTTGAAATTAATAGATCTCACCACGCCTTTATAGAACACCTTTTATTTTTATTCACAAGAAGAGAAACAATTTAAGATAGAAAAAATTCTACAACATAAAGGTTAGAAGTTTCTTATCAAATAAAAAGGATATCTTACATCAAAGAATACTTAAGAATCACTTAAGAATCTTCGTCGATACAAGAATTTAATAGAAGAGTTTTAGGCAAGAAAACGCTTTTCTAGAAATTAGAAGACAACTTTTGAAACAAATTGTCAATAGAGAAGGCAACAACAACTTCTTGATTCAACTTTTCGAAATTTAAATTATTCAAAGCATTCAACTCGTTTAGGCTTTAAATCCCACGACGAAGCATTTTATTATTACGCTCTTTCAAGGATTTCTTTTGTTTGCGCAATCTCTTCATGCGTGCGTATTGCTCTTGAAGCTCTTGATGAAGCTTATTCGCACAAACGATTGTCAATCGCATCTTTTCTTCTAACGCATCCTCTTATTGCTTCAAGAATCGTCATTCAACATCGAAAGAATTACGACAATCACACTTCGCCAATGATCTCACACATTTAGCACAACAACTAGACTCTTTCCTCATCTTATAAAGAAACTCACGATAAGAACATCGCGAACATTAAGACATAATAACGTTTGTTCGAAGCAATCGTCGATAAAGCTCGTGTCGTTGTTTGAATTTTTTAGAATTTCTAGGCATAGCGAAGAAAGAATGAATCAAAATGTTTTCGAAACGAAAATCTTAAAGAAGGAAGATAGTGTTACGAGTCGCGTGCTCAAGTCTATTGATTACGACGCAAAGCTCTTCACAATATGTAGAGCATAGCTTGCCAAGAAAGTATCATGTGACTAGATTAGTGAATCAATTGAATCAAAGACATTGATTCATTGAGATCATCGATTTAGAATCAATGAATCATTGAAATCAAAAATATTGATTTAGCGATTTAGTTGATTTATCATGTATATAACTAAAATTGAACGCGACTCTCTTATGAATCGTATTCAATTTATCTTAAGTCTTGACTTACTATTACGATTGACCCAAGTTGCAAAACCTTGTTACCAAGTGATTGCCTACATTACCTAAAGACGTCTACAAATCTCTCCAAAGCATAATTCTCTCTAATACTTTCGTAGGAAGTACTAGCGTAACATGTACGTCGACGACGCGAATTTATAGAATACGCTCAAATCATTACGAGAGCAATTAGATTCACAAACATGTCGATTAAATTGATCGCATTAACTCGGAAATGTCACGTGCAAATGCCAAGATCTAGGTCAAAAAAATTCGAAGAATCGAATCGCTCAAAGTAGTTTAGTCGATTACTATAAGTAGTTTAGCGCGCTTCGCGCTAAACTATTTTGAGCGATTCGATTTCAAAAAATCGTCACGACTTAATCTTGGCGTCGAGTCGAATTAAAGAAGTAATATTATAATTTAACTCGACGATCAATTTAATGTCGATCTACAATTAAATCTACTTAATGTACAACGATTTCGATCTAAAATTTTGTCGAGATTTGAGTTTATTTATCGAAGCGATCAATATAAATTTCTTTCTTAATAGGATGAAGATTAAGAAGAAAATTTGATAAACATTAGATGCTAGACATCGCGAAAATATCATCTACGTGACATTTGCTAGAAATTAGCGCAATGTAGACGACTTCAACAATCGTTCTAATAACGCAATTCGATCGTACGATCAAGATTAGTACTATTAAGACAATAATTGAAACGACGATGATGCTATAAGAATAGACGACAATACTAGTGAAATACGATCTACTTATTCTAGCTCGCAACTTCTATTACGCAATTAATTTTCTACGTTCTATTAATTTCAATTCTCTAAATCACAATTTTAAGCGTCTTCTTATTAGAATCGTGCTTATTAATCTTAATAGTCTTAATAGCAAAGATAGCTATTCTAGCAATTTAATAATTATCAAAGTAGATCTTAGAATTAGACTTAGATTACTTCAACTAATCAAAATTAATTATTTGGAAACATTGATCAATTTATGTTATCAAATCTCGCAATAAACGCGTTCGCTTCGTAGCGATCTCTCTTTCGTCTCTTTTAAAATTACAATAACTAGATTTAGTTCTAGCGTTCTTAGTATTCGCAACAATAGCAAACTCGCGCATATCATAATAAAATAGACGAGAACAAAAATCTTGATCAAGAGAATAATTCTAATTATGAGAAACATAACTATTAGAAAAATAAAAAATATTATGTCAAAAATGACATCAAGAAGAAGCAAAATTACGACGTCGAAATCTTCTTTCTTTAAACTTTTAAGTCACGATTAAGAAACACGAAATGCAAACGATGTAGCATGAAATTCTTTTTTAAAAATAAGCTTTATTAGCATCTTCGCAATTGCAAGATTAAATCGACGAAGAAATTTGTACTTACTTTAACGAAAGCTAATTACGATGAAATTATTATCTCGATAGCTTATTATGACATTTTGAAGATCGTCTACTTAGAGATGTCTTTTGACGAAGCACAAAATCTAGATTTTCGATCGTGGCATTACGTCATTATTAAGGCCTCTATTGTTGTTGTTTAGAACGATAATATTGTTTTAGATAATAAAAAAGATAATGATAACGTTATTTCGAACTTCGAATGCACGATGTTAATAATTGATTGCGAATTTCTACATAAGCAATTAATTATCGCGATCATCAAATATATTGCTTAGTCAATTAGAGTTCGCGACATAAAAAATATCTATTTCTTATTATCGAAATACGTTACTTTAAAGCTATTAATGAGCGATAGTCTTAAAGATGCTTCGATTCGTGACAAGCTTTAAAAATAGATGCACATTATAAACGATCTAAAGATCAATATGTTAATTGATTCGAATATTTTAGATTCTTAAAAGATACATCTAGATTACGAGTACGAACGACTTATTATAAACAATTGTAAAGAAATGTTTGTTTCGATAAAAGTAATTTCGATTAAGAACAAGATAAATCGAATGATACGAGCTCTTATAGTAATCACGATTTTATCTAAGTGTAATACTATGATTTTTGTGCGTTTACGTGATAATACGCAACTATCATAGAGTTGTAATTTCATGTTTCTATTATACTAGCAAACATTTAATCGCTTTGATTTAGAAGACAAAATTCTTTTTCACGTTATTAACGTTAATTTCTTTATAATGCAAGTAAACAACACTCTTAATTAATCTATTAAAATAGACAAAAATTCTTGTCTAAATAGTTTGCAAAAGTACGAAAAAAAAGCTATTATATAACAATTTCGAAATACTTTTATCTAATTGTTGACTTCGACATCTTTACGAGATTATAAGTGAAAAAAGTCTTCAAGTTAGATGTGAGTGCTATGACAATTTTTGTTTTCGTATTTATTGAATCTAGATTAACTATCGAAGCATTTACGTCGCTTATAATAACATTCTTCGTAATTATAAATGCTTCTTTCGTTATACAAGTAGAATCTACTTTAACGAATTTCATTTTCGACATTATTAAAACATTATCTAATTCGATAAATTAGACATTTATGAAGTATAACAATTTTGATAACGTCATCTTTTACGATGCAATCGAAGTTATTTGAAAACAACTTATCGCAATTGCGAAAGCTTTTTCATTACTATAATAGAACGTCGATCGCACAATCGATCTATTTGAATTGAAATAAATGCCAATTATTTTGAAATCGAAAATCAAAATTGATGTCGCAAAGATTTATTTACTTAATTTTGCGAACAAAGAATTTTTTAATCGAAAATTTAATAAATTGTACGATCAAGATCGCATGCAATTTATTACACAATCTACTAAATTCGAATAATTTGTATTCGTAATATAAAGAATCATAGAATAAGCAAAAAAACAACTTCGCAAAAATAGAGTTATAATAGATATTCGCAATTTAAACAAAATTACTATTACTAATAGTTATCTTTTATCACTTCAATTAGACATTATCTCACAAATAGCTAGATGTGACTTTATAATCGTAATAGATGTCGCGAGTTTCTTTTATCAATAACTAGTTCGCACAAAAGATCGAAACAAGTTAACGATAATTTTTTATCGCAATCAAGAGCAATTCAACGTAGCGATAATAAAATTCAAGAATTTATCATTTTACGTGCAACGATAAATCGATAATCTTCTTCAATTTTATCGTCAATACGCCAAAGTCTACGTGAACGACATAGTGATATTCTTCAAAATCTTAAAAGAGTACGTCGATCATCTACGTACAATCTTTCATTTGTTGAATTTCAAGAAAGTTATCTTATTCTCTAAGAAGTCATTTTTGAACTACTTGTTCGTCATCTTATTAGAACAAAAAATAGATATCTTCGATTCTATCGCCTTAATTGATAAAATTGCGACTATTAAAGATTTAAATTTCTTGTACAAGTTAGTTGATCTAAAATTATATCTTAATTTAACAAGATAACTACAAGAATACGTTGCACACTACGTTTAAAAAACGAAAGCTCTTCAACGTCGCAAAGTAGTATTGCTTAAATCGTTCTCGTTAAACAAGAGTTGTATAAGGAAAATCTATAGTTAAAAGATCGTGTTGAAATTATCTATCGCGAAAGAATTGAATTTCTATTGGCAACTTTAGAAGTCTTTCGAACGCGTTAAATTTCTCGTTCACTTTAATTGCGATCGTATTCTTTACATCGACATAGACGTCTCTAAGTAGCGTAACTTCGATGCTATGATTTATTATTTTAAGAAAGATGTCAATTCAAAGAAATTACGAAGAATTGACGTGAAATCTATTTTATTTCTTAGTTGATTACTTAACTTCGCGAAAACGCGATATTAATTTATCGAATTAGAGATAATAGACTTGATGTGAATAGTGAAACGCGTTCGACATATAATCAAGATAGCTTCTACTATTACGATTATTTTTATTAATTATTTTGTTAATTCTTCTATAATTTGTTAGATTACGCTTAGTTTAAACAATACAAATAAATTTAATCTACGCTTAATGCGTGTGTTCATTTATTTTAGTTAATTTCAATTAAATGTGAAATATTGTCTTAAGAAATAACACATTATTCTTAACGCGTTTTCTAGATTGCTTGTTGCATTTATTATGAAAATAAATATTAACGATTTGAAAGCATTAAACATAAATATCTATTACGATGAAATCGAGAATCTTAAGATATCAAATTAGATATACGTTTATTAAGACATCTTGATCGCTATGTTAGTAGACTTCAAACAACGTTTGCTTGACGAATACGCTAAGAATTTTTTTTGGCGAAATCTAATAAACATGTTGACAAGTTTAAAGAAGCGAACATCTTTAAAGCAAATATCTAATGATAACAATTAAATTCTTGATAATCATAATAATATTAATAAGTCTAGAAATGTTAAGAAATTTGTCTTCAAAAAATTTTGTATCGAAATCGACTTTAAGTTTCGCAACAATCTAGTATATTACTTTGGCGAAGACAATATTCGTCTACGACTATGCATATCTAAATCGACAAAAGAGAACATCTTCAAGACGATTTATAACAATAATTATTATTTCAATTATTATCGTTGCTAGACTAATCGTTAAGTCGAGTTATAATATCATCTCTTTAACTCGACTCGACGCCAAGATTAAGTCGTAACGATTTTTTGAAATCGAATCGCTTAAAGTAGTTTAACGCGAAGCGCGCTAAACTACTTATAGTAATCGACTAAACTACTTTAAGCAATTCGATTCTTCGAATTTTTTTAATCTAGATCTTAGCATTTGCACGTGACATTTCCGGGTTAGCGCGATCAATCTAATCGTTGCTTCGCAAGAATCTGCGAAACGCTCTTTATTTCTTGAGCGTTTAGTAAAATTCGCACTTATGTCGAACATTGTTTTGTCTACTAGATTAATTAAATTAAACGTCATTATCTCTATAATATATTAATGTCAATATTTATTAAATCTTATTCTTTTCACATTATAGCTATGAATTACGTAGTTAAACTATTTGATAAATACGATTATTTATTTATTATTATTGATAAGTTTAGTTGTCGTTTGCAACTAACTCTTGATTACATTATGAACTTCGTAATCGTTTAAGTATAACGCGTTTTAAATCGTTTATAGACAACAAATTAAGATATATCTTAGATCATTACTTTCGATTGCGACTCGAAATTTATCTTTGAGTTTTAGCAAAAAAAATTTCTTCAACTAGATACATTACTTCTAACTAGTATAGTCTATTATTCGCAAACGAACGATCAATTAAAGCGATCTAATTAGATCGTGAAAATCGCTATTCGTTATCTTATTATTATTTATCTTGACGTTAAGTGATAACAAGCTTTATCTATTCTATAGTTATAGCTAAACAATAGTTCAAACGTCGTCATCGATCTTGTCTCTAACGAGATAGTGTATAAATTCAAGATTAAGAAAGCACTTTTCTTACTTCATAACGATCACTTAACTACGAACGTGTCTAAGAAACGTTTAAAATTTCGCGTCAAAATCGTTGATGCGATCGCATTTGTCAATACAAAGACGAAGATTTATTATGACGTCAAACATTAGTCTATGCTATTTAATTTAGATAACAAGGTCTACTTGCATCTTAATTATAACTATCATTTATTAAAAAAATTAAGCAAAAAGATTTTATCTTAACGTTGCAATTCTTTCCTTATGAAGAAAAGAATTGATCGTTTCGCCTATTTATTGAAATTATTATCTATATAAAAAATTCACCCAATAGTATTCGTAGCTTAACTAAAATCTTTTTTTTTCGATACGAATCTCTATAAACGTTCTAAATCGAATTATTTAGATTTGATTAAAATCGAAGGCGATACATCGCAATGAAAGTCTTACGAGATGAAACGCATTATCGACAAACGAATGCGCACTTATAACAATGAATAAATAGCACAATATCTATTAAGATAAAAAGATCATAACTTTAAAGACGACGAATGACGAAGCATTATCAAGCTAGATGATTGCATAAACTTGATAAAGAACAACGAGACAAAGATTACGAAATTATTTGATCGTTGTCAATTAAGATCGCGAAAAGAATTACAATTACGAAAATTTGCTATCGCAACACAATCTTCGATATCACAATAAATATTGTCGTCTTGTTCATCTAAATTATCTCATTAAGAGTCTAGTTCTATCACAAGAATTTTACGCAATTCTATGATAATTATATTATTATCACGCAATCAAGAATTCTCTTCGATCGTTCTACGTCGCTCTATGATACTTATATCTTGTTGCGATTCGTCTTAATAAAGTGTCTATGTAAGAAGAAATCTCGCTATGAGAACAAGAATTGTGTTACGCTAATACTTTCATAAGAAATACTAAAGAGAGTTATGTTATCGAAGAGATTTGTAGACGTCTTTAGGCAATGCAAGCAATCACTTGATAACAAGAAATTGCAACTTAGTAGTCGTAACAATAAGTAAAAACTTAAGATAAATTGAACACGATTCATAAGAAAGTCGCGTTCGAAAGCTATATACTTTTTTATTATTTAAGATTTAAGATGTTTAAGATGTTTAAGATCTTAATTATCTTAATCATCTTGCTTCGAAATTCAAGATGCTCAAGAATCAAGTTATCTTAATTATCTTAATCTTGATTATCTTGATCTTGTTAATAGATCTTTTCTTTTTAATTATCTTGTGAAGAGCGATGCGTAACAAATAGTATCTATTAATACGCGACTCGTAACAAATTGCCTAATGTATTTTTGCTAAGTATAATATTAGCGAGAGCGCTAATCTTTTTTTTGTTTTGATAGCATATTGTTACGATCTTAGCAAGCAATTGCTTATCGAGATGAAATTGCTAGTTTATCTAGAGGAAAGATGCGAATTATTGCTATGTATTTAGGCAAACTTCTTTCCATAGAAATCAATTATCTTTTATTCATTTTATTAGTTTTAAATAAGCGAGAAAGTATACGTTCTTGTGTGCAAAACAAACTTATGAAGCATTATATAGACGATCTTCGAACGCACGATCGCATTCTAAGCACTATTACAACTATCTAATTGCTTCTAATAGATAGAAGAAGAATCAAATTCGAGATTCTTGTTAAGAAACAAGATGTGATAATTAATTACGTGTAGTATTCGTTAAGACGCACTAATTAAAATTTGTTAAAGTTATTATTTGTTAGAAAGTTAAATCTAACTTGATTCAAAAGATCAATTCAAACGTTCTAACGAGTAACTCAATTTACTAACTTTACTATATAATGTTTTGTCGTAACATTATTAAAACTTCTTAACTTTATCTACTATTTCGAATATTTTTGAATCTTCTTTATATTTGCAATCTTCTATTATATTTTTTATTTATAAATAACAAGATTTAAACTTTAAGTTTTGCGATCAATTTATTAAGAAAAGTTATTTTATATATAGATAATTAAAACGTCTAAACTTCGAACTAAAGAATTAAAGAAAATCAAATAATTTTGTTCTATTAAAAAAAAATTTTAAGCGTTTAATTTTTTTGATTTTCGAGAATGCTCTTGTTTATATCGAAGTCTATTTAATAACTTTGTTTATTATAAATAAGAAATTTACTTTAAAAAGAGTAATTATTTTTTGTAATATACTTAAGAAGAGTTTTTTCGAAAAAATTACAAGAGTAAATACAATAAACTTTAATAACAAATTAGCAAATCTATAATAATAAGAGAACAAGATTGTAATACAATATTATTAAAAAGTAACATCTGTAATGCAATGTATTAAAGAGAAAAATCGATTTTTAATTATTGTTTTTTCTACTTTAAAGTCGACAATGCTTAATATAATAATTTAAGTATTTGTAAGAAATCTAGCGAACGCTAATATTAAATTAAAAATTACTCGAACAATAATAATAATTAATTGATTGTTAAAAGTTATATACAATTTAATTAAAGAAACTCGATATACTAAAATTCAAGAATAAGAAACTCGACTTTTATCGCATCTTAGTATAGAATACTATATCGAAAATGCAATTAAATTTATTTATAACAATCTATTAATTTTAATTATTTAAAACGTAAAATTTTAAATCTCTATTATTATTTCTCTCTTATTAGAGAATGTTATTATTTTTTTCAAATTATTAAAAGAATTGTTAGAGAGACTTTAGATCGACAAAGTTAGCAAAGAAGTTCTTCTATTAATTAAAGAATTTAGAATTATTTGTATTTTATTGTTAGCAAAATTTTTATTAGAATTTATTTAATAGAAAAAATATTTTAAGAATTAATCTTTTTTATCTTGTAATAATGCGAGCGCTTCTAGAGAACTTTCTAATAAGTTAATATTTAAAAATCTTTATATTAATAATTTACAACAATAAGAGCAACGCAAAGATAATTCTTTATATATAAAATGCAAGAAGATAAAATATAATACTATCTTTAATTATTATTGTATTACTCTTTTTGCATAAGAGCAATTCTATCTTTGTTATATAGTTTTCGAAGACTTTTTTTAGTTTATTTTTGCAATAACTTTCTTTAATGCTTGTAATAACAATATATATTTGTATAATATAAAATTATTTAATTCAATTGCGTTATTAGTTGTTATAACTTTAAGTATCTCGAAGTCTAATGTTACGAATCGCGTACTAATAAATACTATTTGTCGCGCATCGCTCTTCACAAGATAATTAGAAAGGAAAGATCTATTAACAAATTCAAGATAATTAAGATGATTTAACTCTTAAGCATCTTGAATTTAGAATTAAGATAATTAAGATAATTAAGATTTTAAACATCTTAAACATCTTAAATTCTAAATAATAAAAAAGTATATAGCTTTCGAACGCGACTTTTTTATGAATTGTGTTCAACTTATCTTAAGTCTTTACTTATTGTTACTTTAATTTAATAAATCATTTATAAAAATTTATTAAACATAAAATTGTCTATAGTTGCAACTCTTGTTATCAAGTAATTGCTTAAATTGTTTAAAGACGTCTACAAATTTCTTTAATAATATAACTCGCTTTAATATTTTTTACAAAAGTATTAATGTAATACTTTGAACACTTTAAGAATGTTTATATTAGATTAACGTGTCTTTATTTCGAGCAATAGCTCAACAACATTACGTCGACTCTCTATTAATAAAGACGACAAAATAAGAATTAACAAATCTAACGTCTATTATAAAGATCGTATTGATTTAAAGAATTAATTTATGCAAATAAATATTTATTTTATCTTCTATCTTGTTTTAGCGAACAAAAAAACGATTTTCGCATCAATATTTCTCAAAGAAAGAGTTTAAAACTAGCTCAAGTTAAACTTACGCAAGTATTTGAAGAATTATGACGAAAACTCTTGTGCGATGTTCACGAACTTCGATAATTTCAAAAAAGAACTTCGAAGAATCTTCGAAACATTTAACAAAAAACAAATTGCGAAAAGAATAATTTAGCACTTAATTTAACGAATCTTTGTAGTAGATTACGTAGCAAGATTTCAAAAGTATATTAATTTTATTAAGTGAAACGATGTCGCACTTATAACAATGTTTCGACGAAATTTTAAGAACAATTTTAAGAACGAAATTATGCGCGATGACAAATTTATTAACGACATGTTTGATCTCATCGAAGTAGTTATCGATTTTGACGACAAATTGTATAAAAGAGCTATAAAAAAGCGATACGATCAATTTTACGAAAGAGCAAGAATCTTCTTTAAATTAACGATCGAATATTATTAAAAAAAAATTCGTTCTAATTAGAAGTACAATAATTTAAATTATCGTGAATTTGCATTTATAAAATTTAGATTTTACTTAACGACGCAAAAAGAAGAATTTTAGAAAAAAGCAAGATAACAAATTCTAAAAAACGTGTTATTTATATGACAAATCAAGTTACTTCGCAAGAGATTGTCGATCATAAAACTTAATAAATCGTTAACAAATCAATGTCATGTTAAGAGAAATACTTAATTGTTAGAACAATATTAGAAAGCAAGTTAACATAGAAGCGAACATTCTCGAAACTAGATTAAACGACAATTACTATCTAATGAAGAACTTAAATTAGTTACAAAAAGTTCTAAATAAAACATTATCAAACAAGACATTCGCATTTACGCAAGAAGTTAATTAAGCATTTTAGAAAACTATTAAATCTTATAGTTTAGTTATTGACTTAAACAAGAAATATAATTAGAAGAATTTTCACAAATGCATAGAAGACATTACGAATTATCTTAAAACTTTAGTTAACTCATCGAAGATCGTAAACGAATGCGAGAAGAAGCTAAAAAACAATGCTATTATAAAAAAGAATATATTTGACATTACAATAAGACAATTGAATCTTATAGCACACTTAAATCTTAGTTAAATAGTTTGCTACGACAACTTATGCTAGATTTATCTAAAAAAAAAAACGAAATTAATTGATTTTCTAAAAAGTCAAAGTTAGCAATCTAGCAACAAAGAAAAGCTTAGCGCAAACAAGTGTTTAAAGTAGAAGTTATAGCACAAAAGTAAGAAAAAGTTCAATTTTTTTAATAAAGAGCATATTAGAGAAATGCAATATGTTAGTTTAATAGCAACAACTAAATTTAATAACGTACGTACGATGTTTTATTACATTAATTAAGATTAATAATTGTTAATTCATAGCAATGATTAATTCTAATGCGATAAATAATTTTACGACTAGAGCTCTTGTAAAGAGAAAAGAATACTTTATTCGAAAAAAGCTTAACGCTTATAATCTAGTAATTGTAGATAAAAACTCATTACTCGCAAAAAATGAAAAAGTAAATAAAGAAACAAAATTATTATCAATAGCTATTTAGCAATATCACGAGAAACTAATTTTTAATATAGTGAAAATAATTATTTATAATATTGTTCTAGAAATGTCTTGATTAAAGTAGCACAATTTAGAAGTTAATTAAAATATACAAGTACTTAGATTTGCGCAATGTGATTACGTAATTCACATTTAATCTACGCATTAATAGTGTTCAATAATAGATAAAAGATTAAGTTGAAATTCGATCGCAAGTAACGAATTTGCATTTTTGCAAAAAAACGATTTAATGAAGTTCGACTTAACAAACATTAACAAAGATTAGCTAAATTATAAAATTAAAGTAAGTAAAGAAAATTGCGAATCTTTTAAAAGTTCTAAACTATCTAATATAGCGAGAGAATCGCTAAAGCATATATTACGAATATACAACAATTGAGAGCATTTGTTTTAAAAAAAGAAAACGATCGAGATTCTATCTAAACATTAATTGTAAAATTACGAGATTAAATTTGAACTAAGCAAGCAACTCACGTTTAAACTTATATATATTTTATTCGAAAAAAAGCTAGAAATTCTTCGCGAATATCTAGCAAAAAACGAAAAAAAAAGAATTTATTAAAAAATCTTAATTATAAACAAGATATTCGATTCTCTTTGTACTTAAAAAGAACGAAATTTTTCGCTTATATGTCGATTATTAGAAGCTAAACAATATTACGATAAAAAATCAATATTCATTATTTAACATTAACGAACTTCAAGATCGATTGTTTGAAGTAAAGTATTTTATCAAATTAAACTTACAAGAAACGTACAACTAAATTAGAATAAAAATAAAAAAAGAGTAAAAAACAACTTTTTGTATACGATATAAACTATACGAATACACAATAATGTTGTTTAAACTTACAAATGTCTCGACAACGTATTAAGAAATAATTAATAATACATTACGACAATATTTGAATCGATTTGTTATAATATACTTAAACAACATCATAATTTACTTAAATGTTTTGAAAGAACATGTGAATTATATTTTCAAAATATCAAAATGTCTAAATAAGAGAAACTTATATTTTAAATTAAAGAAATGCGAATTTTATTAAAAAAAAATTAACTTTCTTAAATTTGTCGTTGAACAATATAAAGTACGCATAAATTTCGAAAAGCTACAAACAATTAAAGAATAAAAATTATCTATTAATGTTAAAAAAGTTTAATTTTTTCTAGATTTCATAAACTACAATAAGAAATTTATTAAGAATTACTTCGCTAATGCAATATTATTAACGAATTTTACGAAAAAAGAAACATTATAAATATAAGAATTAATAGAAGAAAAATTATTTTAGAATCTTAAGCTAAAATGCTTAAAGAAATTAGTATTAAAGATGTACAACTTACGATTGTCAAACAAGATTAAAATTGACGCATTAAATCTAGTTATCGATGCATGCTTTAATTAAGAGCATAAAGATATATAACACTTAATAACATATCTTTCGAAAAAACTTTCGTTAATCGAACAAAATTATAATATTTACGACAAAAAGCTACTCGCTATTGTAATTTTTCTAAAATTATAAAAAATATACATCGAAAAATCATTAGAACTTATAATTCTTACAAATTATAAAAATCTTTTATACTTTACTACTATTAAATAACTTAACAAAAGGCAAATGCGATAATTGAAGCGACTTAAATAGTACAAGTTTAAAATACAATATACATTAAATAAAGATAATAATAAAACAAACGCATTTAGTAGAAGAAGTGATCACATAGAAACGAAGAAATCGTTTAATTACAATATACTTAAGATTAACAAAGACAAATCATTATTAATAAACAAATACGAGCTAAATGCTATTTTACGAATACTTAGAGACAATAAGAAAGAGTTTTTAGTAAAAAAGAGAAAACTTCAAATATTTATCGACAAAATCGACGAATATATAAAGAAACATTATGATAAAGTATTGCAAAAACACTTAAGAGTGATAAAAATCCTTTAGCTTTTACGCTAGCATTATTAGTTTTCTTAAATGAAACAAGTTGTCGAAATATACGTTAAACGATGTCTTAATTATTAGCAAAACAAACATAATACATATGCGAATTATGACGAAATTCAATATTAAAAATTATTTAAATTGTTATAGAATAAAGTTACGATAAACATTATTATTAAATTGCTTAAATCGACGAATCTAGTAATTGAAGACAAATATAATTCGATATTAATAATAATTAACAAACTTATCAAGTATTTATATATTATCGCATGCAAGAAAAAGTTCATAATAGAACAATTAAGATATATTGTATTAAATCGACTTATACGATATTACGATATAATTAAAGAGCTAACTAGTGACAAAGACAAGCTCTTCACATCTAATTATTAAAAGACATTTTTATTAATATTAAAAACAAAACTTAGAATGTTCATTGCTTATTATTCGATTACGAATGATTAAATAGAACGAATAAACTAGAGTCTAGAGCAATATTTAAGACATTACGTCAACAATATTTATAGCAATTGAATATTACTTTTATCTATAACTTAATTGACACTAAATGCAAAGATTTTAAATATTACTAAAATAACTTTATTTTTCGTCAATTATAATAGAGATTTTAATTTCTTCGAAAAAGAGCGAAAGCATCTATTAACACAATTAGTCATAAAGAAAATAACGACATTGAAAAAGATATACGACAACATCTTAAAGATGCAAGAAAGATCGATCAAGTATTAGAACAAAAAACGAAAAACGACATCTTAACTAAAGAAAAGAAATAAAGTATATCTTTTTACAAAAAATCTTAAGATAAGAAGATTAAGCAAGAAATTAAATCATATCAAAGTTAAATCGTTTTTCGTTAAAAAAACAAAGAAATTAATCAATTACGAACTCGACTTACTTAAGAACGTCAAAGTATTTTTAGTATTTTATATCTTATTATTAAAATTAGCGAATTTAATTACGTCTTTATAGAACATATTTTATTTTCATTTACAAAAAGAAAAACAATATAAGATTGAGAAAATTCTACAACAAAAAGATTAAAAATATTTTATTAAGTAAAAAGAATATTTTATTTTCAAGAATATATAAAAGTTACTTAAGAACTTGAAGAAGTGCTTTAACAAATTGCGACGATTTCGTTAACGACAAAATTACTTATAAGAGTCGACAAAGCATTAAGAAACAAAAGAGCGAACAATAAAGAATCGATAATAATATTAAATAGAATCTTAAGCGTCTTTTTAGTAGATTTGATCTCTTTTTTATTTTTCTTAATCTTTAGAATATTCTTCGACTTCGCATTATTCATATTTTTTAAACGACAAAGTTAATGTTTTCTTTGTTTCGTCTTTCGCGCAATTCTTAGACGCAATTTTGTTATTTTATCATTTAGCTTTTTAGTCTTTTGAATAGTTTTATTCATTCCTTAATAGTTAGAAGCTAAATCGCATTTTCGATTCTTTTGATAACACTTCTTACATTTAAGATATTTTTTATTTATTCGACAAGATACGTCAAATGCGACATAGATTCGACAAGAACGCATTGTGAGAAAAGCGTATTTATAGCGACAATTAGCAACGAAATTGCGACGTTGTTTAGTAATTAACTTGATTAACATAATAAGAAAGAATAAATGATTTCGAAACGAAAATTCTTGAAGAGAGAAAATAGTGTTACGAGTCGCATGTTGATAGATATTATTCGTCGCACATCGCTTTTCACAAGGTAATTAAAAAGAGAAAATTTATTAATAAAATTAAAATAATTAAGATAACTTGACTCTTAAGCATCTTGAATTTAGAATTAAGATAATTAAGATAATTAAAATTTTAAACATCTTAAATATCTTGAATTTCAAATAATAAAAAAGTATATAGCTTTCGAATGCGACTTTTTTATAAATTGTACTTAATTTATCTTAAGTCTTTACTTATTGTTACTTTAATTTAGTGAATTACTTGTGAAGATTTACTAAACATAAGATTGTTTGTAGTTGCAACTCTTGTTATTAAGTGATTGCTTGCATTGTCTAAAGACGTTTACAAATCTCTTTAATAACATAACTCGTTCTAATATCTCTTACGAAAGTACTAGCGTAACATCTAAATATTTTATATAATTAAAAACTTTATTTATAATCTTTAATATATTGGAATTGCAATTATCGAATAAAGAAATAAAGCAAATAGACGTTTTCCTCAAAGAAGATAATAATTCTAATAAAAGAATCTATATTAAGTTTATTCTTTAATTAGTCTTGCAATAGCAATAATCGATAAATTAGATTATTAAGTCGACTATTTAAGTAAGATTGCGTAAAAAAGATATTAAGTAAATAAAAAAGATTGCTAAATTAGTATTATTAATAGATATAATAAATAATAAAGTTAATATCTATAATAAATTAATATTTATTTGTTAAATTTTTAGAAACAATAAAATAAATATGTCTTGAATAGATTAACTAGTTTGATTTTTTGCTATATACAAGAAGCTAAAGCGTTTATATACTTGTGTTATTAAGAAATGCAAGTCTAAAGCTAAGCAAATATTACAGTAGCAAACTTAGAATTCTTTTTAGTCTACTTTTTAGTCTATCTATTAATTTATATATCAATTATTAGATTAGATATTATCTATATTCTACAATTTTATTTGCATTTAATAAATTCTAACTTTAGTTCTAAATATATCTAGATTTGTTATAACAAAAGTTGCAGTTTTTTGTTACTAATATCTAGACTTTGTGCGAGATTAAGATTAAAGCTAGTAAATCTTATACTATTTGCGAGAATCTAGAGATTTAAGTCAAGCTTTGCGAGAGACAATCTTAATATTTTTTAATATTGCGCTTATAAATGCGTCTATTTTGTATAACAATTATAATCTACTTACGTAAGATGCGTATATATTCTCTTAATTTATTAGATTTATCTTAAAAGTAAAATTTGTTTAAATCGACAAAATTTAATATTTGAAGCAAAAAACGTAATAGTTTAACGCAATTATATAACTAGATTGATCGCGTTAACCTAGAAATGTCACGTGCAAATGCTAAGACTCGAGTCATAAAAAATTCGAAGAATCGAATCGCTCAAAGTAGTTTAGTCGATTATTATAAGTAGTTTAGCGCGTTTCGCGCTAAACTACTTTGAGCGATTCGATTCCAAAAAATCGTCACGACTCGATCTTGGCGTCGAGTCGAGTTAGAGAGATGATATCATAACTTGACTCGATAATCAATCTATATATAACTAGCAAATAAATGCAAATGTTTGTGCATATTACAAATATTAAAACTTTATGCGCTAAAATATAGTTTAACTTAATTAAGATTTTGCAACTTTGTCAAATATAAAGAAAACAAAATAAGTTCTTCGAGTAGATTCTATCTCGATAATACTAATTTAAGTAAGTAAAATAGTTAGATTTGTAAGATTTGCAAGATCTTAAGAGAATCTTAATCTATCAAGCTCAATCTATCTTTCAAAACGCAAATATTATCTTCTATTTAGAATTAAGAGATATTAAGTATGCTTTAATCTATACAATTATTACAATTACTTTTATCTTAATTTCAATTAATATAATTTATTTAGTTGTTGTATTAAAATTAGTAACAAAGTATAAGCACTTACGTTTTCGATATATCTTAAGCGAACAATTAAACTTGTTTAGTAAGAAGCATAGTAAATATAAAAAAGATATTTTGTATTTCTGCTTAGATAGAGATAGAAGAAAAAATTGTTAATCTAAACAAGTTAAGAATTTAGACTAATTAATAGTTTAATATAAACGTCGCGTTTATAGAAATTGTCAATCGATTAAACTTAGAATTAAAATTACTTGTTAAGATAAGATTTCAAAGTCTATTGATAAAGACGACAAATTATAGAAAAACAATTCTATATTATTAAGTAATTATTAAACTAGACGTAAAATAAGTATAAAGAACTATAAGATATTTTGTCGCTCTTAATATTAAATATTAGAAATATCCACTTCTAAATATCTTTTAACTTTGTATTATAAACACTATTATCGAAATTTAGTAATTAATAATATAAATCGACAATTTTAAGATAAGAGAAGCAACTAGAAATATTGTCGAATTAGAGCTTGTATATTATAGCAATTACAATCTTTTAATATATTTAAAAGCAATTATTTTATTATCTTTAAAATATACTATAAAGTTAAAAGATAAAATCTTAGATTTTAGTTCAAGTTTGTTATTTAAGAATAAGTTATTAAATATAGAGAAAATTGTACATATTTTAATTATTATTAACTTTATAATATATTTTCGATAAGTTCTTAGCAAGACGATTATAAACTATCTAAGTATTTTGCAATTTAAAGCATTAAATTTCTCGACTTTTAAAAGAATAAACTTAAAATTATTTTTTGTGTTAAATAATCAATCTTTGTATTTAATATTTTCGAAATACTTATTTTAATCTTTTTATTTGTCTTATTTAACTTATATTCTAGAAGACAAATATGCAAAAATACTAGAAACAAATTTATCTTTTTGTTAAACAAGTTAGAGTTATAAGCTAGACAGATAGACTTAAAGTTACAATCAATAATTTTTATAAAAAAAGATAGAATAAAGATATTACAATTTCTTTACAAATATTGTTATCTTGATAAAGAGAATATTATAGATTTTTTATCTTATTTATCGAATACAAATAAAATCGAAGACAAAATTAATATTAAATTTAATTCAAAAACAACAATCAATATATACTAAGTAATAGCTAAGAAAGATAGTTAAGAATAATTTAAATAAAGAGATCTATAAGCTTGCAAAGTCAACTAATAATAGATTCTCTTAATAAAATGCGAGAATTATTATTGTTAACAAGATTAAGAACTTTAAATCAAAGAAAAAGCTTAGAATAACGTTTAACTACTCTTAAATGTATAAAAAACTATTAGATATTTATATAGAGCTCTTAGCGAAAATCTACAATTATCTATTAGATTCTTATTATAATTGCTTGTTTGCAACTAATTTAAAATGCATATATTATATTATTTTGTTATATTAAGAGAACAAATATTACTTTGCTTTTATTATTTCTAATATTAATTAATTGTAATCTACTAGAATATAACAAAAATTGCAATTAACAAAGTTTATAATAACAAAGCTAGTATATAGAATGTTTAAGTTTATTCGATTATTTTGTTTAAAGTCTTTGTTTCTTTACTTAGACAATCTAATTATTCTATTGTTTTTAATATTTTATATAAATAATTTTTTCGATAGATTTTGCAACTTCGAATATCTATTTATTTTTCTAAGAGATTATTTCTTTTTACGAGTCGAATAAGCAAGATTAAAGTTGTTGTTCAAGAAACTCAAATTGTTTATAAATAGAATAAAGATTTTAAGAATTATATATATAGTAGAAGATCTTGTTTATATGCTAGATAATCGAATTAAAAAGATAATAAAATAATTTATATCTATAGACGCAATTAAAGTGCGTGCGTTTTTGAAAACAATAGATATTACTAGACAATAAATAAAAAACTTCTCGAAGATTGCTTAATTATTATTACAATTAATAGAAAAAGCAATATAAAATCAAATAGCTTTTGTTCGAAATACTACAAATTAAATATACTACAAAGACAACAATATATAGTATCGATTTATTTATAATTATTTATTTCTATACGAATGCTTTAGAATTTAAAGCAAAATTAACAATTACTCAGTTTAGAAGAGATAATTCTAGAAAATTTTCAATAAAGATATTTGTGTTCTACAACTTATTTATCTTCTTATCTATTTAGAAGCTCTATTTTATCTATAAGAAAAAGTAGATTAATTGTCGAATTAAGTTTCGATTTTAACTTTAGAAATTAACTTGACTTAACAATTTCAATATTAGAAATTAACTCGAAATCTAATTCGATTTCTATTATTTTGAAATTAATTTAACTTAATTCGACTCAATTTTAATTTTAATATTAGAAATTGAATTGTCAAAACTTTCAAGTTAAGTTAATACGAATTGTTAAGATTCGAGTCAAGTACTTGATTCGAACTCAATAACTCGATTCAACACAATTAATCTAAGAAAAAGTTATATTTAATAATTAAGTTTGTAGAGTAATACAATTATCTTTGCAAACATTCTTATAATTAAATTGTTATTTATATAGATTATCGATCTTTTATTTACTTTCTTAAGTTCAATCTTTATAAGAGAATTTATAAATACTAAGCAAATAAACTTAGAAAATTAAATATTATTATTAAGTATATTTTTGATTCTCGAAACAAGATTATCGATAATCTATTAAAAACAATATTTAATAAGACGTGCAATAATTTTAATTTTATAATAAATTATAAACTAAAAGTTTTAAAAAAGCAAGATTCGATATAAACATAAATAAATAAATAAAAAGAATATAATGTATTTCTTAACTTCTTAAATTCTTCGCAAAAAGAGAAAGTTTTACATCAAAATATACTTAATAATAATAGTATATTTACTTTTACAACTATTTCTATCTTTAAATCGAATTTATAAATAATAGTCTATAGACAATCTATATAATTTAAGAAGATATATTGTTATTTACAAAACAAAATTTTTCTTAACGCAATAACTCTTCAATTAATGTTCGACTATTAAATAAATAAAAACAATACTTTATAGAAATATTATAGAGACTCTTATCTATTATATATTCTCGAGAATAAGATAAGAAAAACCTTAGAAAAAATATATAATAGAAATAAATATTAAGCAAAGACAAGAATACTAATAAAGCTACAAGAGATTGCGTACTAATCAAGATAATAGACAAATATAAAGAGATATATTCAAGAATATTTAACTTGTACGAAGCACAATTTAATTATTCGATCGCAATTATTATATTTTATAAAGATTTTTTTTTTTTTCAACTAATTGAAATAAATTTTATAGACTCTCTAGAGACTATTGCAGGCGAGAAGAGATATATTCTTTATATAATTGATTATTTTAGTCAATTTTCGATATTCTATATTACGAAAACTAATAGATTAAATAATATTATTAATTGCTTAAAGATAATCTTCGTATTATATTGAAGATTAATTGCTATTTATTGCAATTGCAATTCTTACTTTAACAATTAGAAACTGCGCAATTAATTACACAATTAAGAGATGTTTATCGATTACAATCTATCAAGATTGTCAAAGAATACAAAAATAATAAAGATTAGCAATTGTTTACTTAAGAACGTTTTGCAAAAGAGTTTAACAAAGTAGAATATAACTCTTTTTAAATTTACTAGATTTCTAAACTCTTAATCAATAATTTATTTAAATATGTTTTCGACGAAAATTTTATTAAATTAATTTTTATCGATCACAATCTCTATAGATATTAGTACAATTATTATTATTTTAAATTACAAGCAAATATCTTAGTTATTTTAGTCTCTATTGTATGTTGCACTAGTATAATAATACTTTAATTATAGAGTCTAGCTTTACAATATTATATAATAGTTGTTAGAAACTTAAAAGAAAAGCAAAGCAATTTGCTATAATTAAGAGATTGTAAAAGCTAAGTTTGATTTCGAAAATTATATTTTTATATTTTAAAAAACTATTATTAAGTTGAAGTTCAAATAGAGAAACTCTTTTATAATATTGAAATATAGAAATTATAAGATATTATATATTCTTAAGTAGTTAAATATAGATAGTCGTAAAATTCGAGATACGTTTTATAGAAGTTATTTTAAATTGTTTGTTTTGCAAATCAATTATTTAGCTCTCAATAAAATAAGAGGCAATTCTTTTGTAATTTATTAACTATTGCATAAATCTAAACAACAAAATAAAATATAAGAAAATTTCTCTTCTATCTTGTAGTATACTATTCTTGCTTCTTCTTTGCTCTAATACTTGATATTAATATTTACAATCTTCATAATTGCAATCTATAAATATTTATTTTTCGATTAGAATCTCTATTATTTTTTAATATTCGAATTTGTGCAAATTTTTTTCCTTGTTTTATTTTAGTTTACTTTACTTCAATTTGCAAAAAAATTCGATTAAATTTCTTGTTAAGCAATTTTTACTTTTCTATTATTTATCTTTTATTTACTTTGAATTATATTATTTTATTGTCCATTATCTTATTAACTATTAATTAGTTAAAAAAATTTTAAGTACTATTGCTATAGTGTGCGATTAAGTAATTAATATAGTTATAACAACAATATCTCTCGATACAATATTATCTAGTAAGATTCTCTCTATATATACAATATAAATTAAAATCTCAATTTCGAATAAGTTTAACTATAGAGTCGACTTTAAGATTGAATTATTAGATTATTGCAAAAAGTTAATTAATTAAGTAGAACTAGATAATTCTAAAGTTAAGTTAGTTGACGTTGTTTAATACTAATATAATTACAAAATCTTTAACTTCTTTTCGACAAAGATTAAAGATATATTTTTCTACATATTTTTACAAAATTATTATGTTAATATAATATAAGTCTTCGATTAAGAAGACGTTTTTAAGTAATCTAAGAACTTTAATAGTAATAAAACTATTAGATTTAATTGCAAGTTAAGAGATTATACAATTAAGAAAGAGAATAAAGATATTAAAGAGTTTTTTTACAAGATAATAAATAGAGTTTTGCTCTATAAAAATAAGAGCACAAGAAATATAAAAGTTTTGTCGCGTATTAAGAAGTCTAAAAATAACAAGAATATTCTTTGCGTAATACAGAATAATAGAACATCTATTTTAAGAGAACTAATTTTGTATATTACAAAGAAGAGAGAGAAAGCAAAGACAATTGTTGTTTTTACTATAATTATATTAACAAAAGCTACTACTTAGTTTAATTTAATTTAGAACAATTTATTATTAAGTAGAGCTTTAAATACAATTATTTAGTCGACTACTTAGCTAGCAATTTAGCAAATTTCTAGAATCTTCGATGCAACTACTAAGTCTTTAACTAAGTATTATATATTATCTTTTCTAGCAATTAAACAAGTTCAAAGTATATATATTAGCAATTAGATAAAAGTTTAAAAACAAATTCAAGAAATCAATAATTTAACTTATCAAACTACGTTATTACAACTAGATTGACTACGTCGATTCGAGAAATCGAGTTTAATTCGAGAAATCGAATTGAATCTTAACAATTCGATTCGATTCGAATCGAAAGTCTTAGCAATTCGATTTCTAAAGTTAAAATTAACAATTCGATTTAATTTCAAAGGTTAAATCGAAAATCGAATCAAAAAATTGAATCAAATTGTCAAGACTATTATTTTTAGTAAATTTTATTATTTTTAATAATAATTTAATTATTTTTAGTAACAATTAATTAATAATTTAATAGAAATAGTTAATCTATTTAAATTAATTAATAAATATATTAGAAATTTCTTTTTATAAATGCATTACTACTAAGTATTATCTAGTAATTAATAAAAAATCTAAATTTAAACTTAATTTATACTATTCTTAGTATTCTTAACATTCTTAATAATTCGATTCGATTTTAATCTTTGAATCGAAAATTCACTTAATTTAATTCGATTTAATTTTAAAATAGTTAAAATCGAATTAAAAATTAATTCAATTTCTAAAGTTAAATTGTCGATTCAAGTTAATTCTAGAAATTGGAATCGAAAATCGAATTGACAGTCAATCTAATTACAACAAGATAATATTTTTAAAAAATTAGTAAATCAAAATATATAGATCTTGTCTAAATTACTTAATTCTAAAAGATTGTTTAAGAAGTTTATAAAAGAATTTGCAAATATAAAGAATAGTGCAACAATTCAACTTGCGACTTTTGAGCAAGAATTCTTGCTTAATTAATCAAAAGCTATTGAAAAAGACAAAAATAACAAGAACTATTAGATTTCGATAAACATAAAAAAGTTTTTGTAGTATTAAATATTTGCTATTGCAAAAATTATTAAGATTAAGTTTAAAATCTTATTATAAGATAGTAAATACTTTAAGAAGTTTCTCAAATTACTTACTTTTATTATATTAAGAATAAATTATTTTTACAACAAAATCTTTCTTTAGTTCTTGTACATAATCGAGTTTACAAGATTTCTAAATTATTATATAGATAAAATAACAAATATTCTTTATAACGTTGTAAAAATGCTAATAAAAATAGATATTAACAAGATACAAAAAATAATTGTAATTATAAGAAACTACTATTAGAAGACTAGATTTGTTCAAAATAATTATATAGTACGCATAGCAAAGAGTCTTATATTATAGACTATTATCGCAAACTTTATTCTCGACTTATTAAAGAATGTTTTTGACGTTGCTTCTAAGAATACTATTACTTAGAAAGCACAAGTAGTGTACGCAATATTAGTAAGAGTAATTAAAGCAAAGAGAGAGATCAAGAGCGAGATTATAGAGATTAATAAGGCTTGACAATCTGCTAATAGAAAGAAAAGAGATTGCTTTTTGTAATTTTTCTTTTGCTTTGCTTTACAAGCTTACGACCTACTACTTTATAAGATCGCAAGGGCTTCTGTTTTGAGCGTCGATAATGTAATTAGGAGATTGCAAACTAGATAATTTTAGGACTAGTTTTCCTAGTGGCTTGGAGGACTATTTAGGTCCTCCTGCAGCTTCTGCAATCAATTATCCTTTCTACCCACGAGAACCTGCACCTACTAAGTAGTCCGTTTTCTGCTTCCCCCTCCTGAAGATAATGCGCGGTCTCCTCTTCCCTCTCACAGCCAACCCCCCATACGTACTCGCCTCCACCTTCAGCCTTATTGCAAACCCTTTCTCCGGCTCATAACGCACAACAACCGCAAAAGCCGGCTGCTCATAGATGCCGCTGCTCGTGACCTCGTTCTCAGCCATCGACCACTTCGCCCCCGTCTGGTCGCCGACCATGCGCCCATGCACGAGATGCAAGCCCTCGCGCACGAACGTCTTCTCCACGCCCACTTCAACTCCCACCCCCACGGCAGCGGTATCCACGTACCCTTTGATGCCGTGCTTCTGAGCCGCGGTCTGGATATGCCCCCGGATGAGCTCGGGGTGGAGGCGCAGCACCAGCGGCCGAAAAACCCCCCCTCCGTCACTGTCGTCGCTGTCACCGTCTGAGGTCTCGTCAACTTGGGCGATGTCGCTGGAGTCTGCATCGATGGTCGCGCTCCGGAAGCGGAACCAGCCCCGCCCTCCGCCTTTGGGGCAGAAGTCGACTTGGATGTGGATCAGGCAAGCGGGTTTGCCGGCGAAGATGCCGAAGAGGGCGGTCTTGATGCGGGCGGAGAGCTCGGAGTCTCCGAGGCGGCCTTCTTGGATGAGTTGTTGCTCGGAGGGGCGATACTTCTTGTCGGGTTCGTTCTCCTTGTGGCGGAAGCTGAATAGCTCGTCGTTTGAGGCGGCTGGTTCGAGGGCGAGGGAGAGTTCGAGGTCTGGCTCATAGGCGACTGTGTCGGGGTGCTCCATGATGTATGCTCAACTGGAGTCAGATCACGCAATAGCGCTGTGCTCACAGGTCTGCATCAGTTGCAGTGCCCAACGTGGGTGGAGGCTCAATCCTCTTTGGCACGTCAGGGCTTGTTGGCGAGGACGAAGTACCCTTTACGTTTGCATTCGTTATCACTTGCCAAGATGCCGGTGTTTGATTATGCAGGCGATGCCTCAATGGAAAGATCTCATTGGAAAGATCTCACCAGGCTGCAGATACGTGCAGCCGAGGCCTATAAAACAGTACCACTGCAGTTCCCGCTTCACGATTGGGCAAGTACGAGGCCCACAACCGTCCTGCAGGTATGGCCTGATCGAGATCCACAATCATACTTCTAGCTCTCACATCAATTGAACTACAGCGCCATGTCCTCGCCGCATCGGACTGGACGCATTGTCTATGTACATAACGGAGAATGATATTCTTGGCTACGAGATCGCTCCATGACAGCCCAAACCCGATCACAGCGTTGTCTACGCGAAAATTCGATCAAGTCAAGATGGCCGAGGAATCGAGTAACGAGGAAAAAAGTGACTCCATGGGATCCATCATCTGTCCACCAGGCTCCCTGGATGCCCGAAAATTCAGATATGGCGATATCCGTTCGCTCCATCATACCCTAGATACTGCAGCAGCCGCTCGGTTGGAGGAAGCCGCTCTCTGCTGCTGCTTGCGAGACTTCGATTCAGCGGTGGCAATTTTCGATGCCTTCCCGGTTGAGTCGCTCAACCACCCAGTTATCGCCTACTATCATAGTCAGGTTTATTGGTTGCAATGGCGGCTCTTCAAGTGTGCAGACATCCTTGAGAGAGCATTGACTGCGGCGAACCAGTCCCTACCGCAGTTCGGAGATACTGGTATCTGTACCTTACTTCGTGTATTTCGCGGCTCGGTACAGTACTATGCCGAAGGCCAATTCACTCTGATGCGAGATGCCATGAGAGAAACAAAAAGTTGGCTGTTCGACGTGCCTATTCAGCAGTACACAGACGTTCAGGTACCTCCCCAATAGCATCATGTAGGTATGAAATAAGCTTGCCACCTGACCTAGTCTTTTAGGTTCACTGTCTTGTCCGATATTACCTGATGCTTCTTATTGTGGACAACGTCACAACAGACTTTGATTCGAGTTTTTTCGAACGTATCCCGTATGGGTGGAACCAGAAGGCTCCAACAAGACTAACACCACTTCGCGAATACCTGCAAAGTACAGGCCGACTAACAGAAGCTCGCACCGTCTTAGATACAGAGCGTGGCCTGTGCGCAGATCCTGAAGACCAATCGAGTGCATGTAGGTCGTTACTGGAAGCTTGTTCTACGCATACAACATATGAACCGATCTGGTGGATTACTGGCAGAGCCAAGCTGAGACATGCCCAAATACTGCAAGTAGTTGGTCAATCCCAAGAAGCCCGACAGCAATTCGACTCTGCCTGGGAATCTTTGACGCAAGTCGGCGCCCCGGGCAAAAGCAACAGGGCCGAGCTCTTTTCTCGATTGCAGGAGCTGAAAGTCTTTTCGCAGATAATTGACGATGGCTTATCTACTGACGGTGCCGGTCTATTAGAGCGATACAAGGTCTTGTCGAACGATCCTCATGTGCAAAGGGACGCCTACATATTATCCACGGTGCTGACCCGTGCTTTAATTGTCGCCGTAGCCATCATCGAAAAGGACCCGAGCTCCTTCAACAGAGAGGTATTTTGGAAGTGGTCGACAAAGACCGAAACGCTACTGGAAGAGATTGGTGATATTGCCAATCTGTACATCAACCGTCTTGCGACTGGCGACATTGCTTGCGCACAATTCGGCGACTTCGGTGCTATCATCAAGTGGCACCAGCAATTTGACGCAAAGTATCTAAAATTCAAATTGTGGCGATCAAAGATAAACGCGAAGAAAACCCTTCAAATTATATATACGCGGATCGTGAATCAAGATCAAGCTATGAAGATCATAATAGATACGAAAAACATCTCCGCAGACCAAGACAATTTCTGGAGCGAAGAGGGTTTTAGACCCCAATGTGAAGTATCTTCGCAAGGTGCGACCGACAAAATTGATCAGAGGTTTTTGCCCGTTGCGTTCCAGACCGAATTCTCGAGGCCGAGAAATTGGCTTTCCGGTTTCTCGAAAAGTCTTCCTGCACAGTTCATCAATACGTGGGATATGCGCCGGATTGAGGTGGGCTCCGACAGAATCAAAACTTCTACTGAAGTGGAAGAAGTGTTACTCGCACTCATGAGGGATGATTTCGCCAATGGGGTACTGAGCAGGAACGACCTACAGGCTCTATACAGCGGGTTGTTCTCTCAGGATGCCAGTCACAGCTTGGAAGAATCCATGGACCATCTCGCATTTCTCAATACCATAACCCCGGAAGGATTATCGACAATATTGTATGGGACAGCTACCTCTCCTACTCCTGAAAAACAATGGGCGGAGATATTCGAAATACTTTCGGTATGGCTTCTACAAAAATCTGCTAGACCTGAGAACAAGCGACATTTCCTGCTGCACCAGATTCAATACTACAGACAGAGCAAACTTTGGCACTCAAACAGCTCCTATGAGACCAACGCAGCTGAATCGCAAAGGCTGATAGACTTGGTTCCTCGCCTCAACAAGCCGGTACAAGACCAAGTGTCTTCCAATATCCCGCACTTGAGGAGTCTTGTGGCATCGGCGAAGGTTTTCCTGTATATGCAGAAGAACAACCATCCTTTCTTTGACATTGAATGCCCAGAGTTTGCCGAAGTCCTTGGTCTTTACCAGCAATGCCTTGAGGAAAACCATGGGAATAACCGATTCATTCGCGAGGTCTATACACAGGTGGACATCGCCCAACTCTACTTCCATGCCGCTTTCAGGCTCAACCAGCAAGCCATTGACCCCTTCTTCCAGGCTTTGGACAAGGCATTGACCACGCTAGATAAAGTCAGAGACGGGTGGCGGGCTCTAGAGGGATGGGAAGTCTCACGCTAGCTTTGGAAGACCGAATGATAATGACCATCAGTCCCTGGGCGGTTGCTGTCCTCCGTCAATTCCCAGACACCCATGGCGAGGTGAGGAATAACATGATCTGGACCATGATTCAGGTGGCGAAATCCATGGGGTTAGTATGGCTGCTGGAGATTAATGCAGGGATTGTCCGGCAACCAAGAGGTGGACAAGCGCGTGAATTGTGCCCCTCACCAGCCGCTCGAGGACATTGAAGATAGACATGTCGACGCTGGAGATGCAGAAGACTCGCCTGAGTTGAAGACGGTTGAAGCCGAACCGAAGCAAGCTCCCGATGATCAGAAAATCCCCAATGACATTAACGCGCAATCAGTACCAGGTCAAGACTCGGAGCTTGCAGCAAGGGACACTAACAAGCCGGGCGATAATGACGAAGCTCCGGATACGACAATCGAAGACATGCAGGCAAAGCTCCAGCAGTTGAGTGACATTGGCGGCAGCGCGGTCTTCGTAGATAGGTACAACGGAACATCTCGTCTTCAACCCTTCGCCAAACCGCTCATCGCAACCATCTCACCTGGCGAGAAACCCAAATGTTACATTGCAGACATCACGTGGGAGACAATTGACGAAGTTGTCAAGGAATTCATCCACCTGGACACAAGCGACCTCAAGAAAAGGAAGAACTACAAAATCCTATACAAGCTGAACCCCCTGATAGAACCACTGCAAAAGCTCTCTCAACCAGGCCAAGTCCTGGTCTTCTCCCCCTGCGGCAACCTTCACCGCATCCCTCTGCACGCTCTAAAAATCGACGGCGAAGCGCTCATCCACCGCAACCCCATCGTCTACACCAGCAGTCTCAGCGCCCTCATCACCGCCTTCGAAACCCGCCAGCGCACCCAAACGGCGCCCACCACCACCACATCCCAACCCCCCCCTCCCCTCCGCACCGCCATCTACGGCGCTCCCCCCACCCCCACCGGCATCGCAGCCCTGCACGCCACCGCCCTGAACTTCGCCACCCAACCCCACACCACCACCGCCTTCACCGCCTCGCGCTTCACCGCCAACCTTCAGTCCCCCGGCCTGCACCTCGTGCAATACCACGGCCACGCGCACTTCTCAGCCACCGCCCCCATGGACCAAAGCCTCGCATTCGCAGACCGCCACTTGACTTTGCGGGATATGTTCGATATCCCGCCCGGGCGCGGCCGAGGCTTCCATGCCACGCTGCTGGGCTGCGGCAGTGGGGCGAGCACGACGGCGAGGACGGATGATGTTATTGGCTTGGTGCCGGGGTTTTTTCATGCTGGGGCGGCGAGCGCGGTGGGGTCGCTGTGGCCGTTTGCGGATGGGGATGCGGCGCTGTATTCGGAGTATTTCTACGGCGATGCGCATGGAGTTGGGAAGGGGGGTGGAGAGGTGTTGGAGAAGGACGTTGAGGGGATGAGGATTAAGGAGGGGGAAGGAGGTAGGGAAGCGGGGATGGAGGGGGTTTGGAATTTGGCGAAGGCGAATCAGAGGGCGGTGCTGAAGATTAGGGAGCTGAAGCCGGAGCTGTATCATTGGGGGGCGTTTGTGCTGAGTGGGTGGTGGATGATGCGGGTGCACCATTTGGGAAGAAGGGATGGAGATGGAGTGGCTGCCTGAGGTTGAACGGGTTTGCAGGGATGGAGTCGGGTGCGAGTTTCGTGGCTGGGATGTGCTCGAGAAGGGTAGGAAACAGCTGAAGAAGAGTGAGATAGGAAAATGTTTCTCGAGCATCCGCTATATATACGAACACAGTCCTGGGAATCGCCGACACTCTTCTCAATTCTTTCAGAGAGATCTGAATATCATGTTGGCCCCCCCTGCCGCAGCGGAAAGGAATGCAACCCACGACACGCGGTATCGACGCTAGGAAAAGAATGTTCCCCTCGCCCCCTTCTGGTAAGGGCTACGGAGTTTGAGCTTCTTTCTTCCAGCGTATTAGAGAGGAGAGGAGAGGGAAGGGGATAGCTGGTGCGTCTACACCTTCAGAAAGAAAGAGTGTCTTGGCGAGAGGGAGCTTTGGTACGTGGCTGGGTCTTCTTCAAGCAGATCGGTATTCGGTGCGGGGGTGATATACGGGGGAGTTTGAGAGGGGAGGGGCCGAGGTTCGAGAGGAAGGATGGAGGGGCATATGGATATTTAGGGGTATGCACTTTTACGCATAGGTGGGCTTTGGAGGTGGGCGGATTTGAATATGGAGAAGGTCAGGCACGGAATGTTGGTTATGGGACTTTTTTGGGGGAGTTTTTGGGGGGGGCTGGGGTGGGTAGGTTCGAGTAACGGGCGATGGGGAGGAGATATGTGGCAGCTGTGAGAGGGGGGATCTACGATTTCCGCTGAGAAGAGTTGCGGAAGGCTGTGGCTTGAGCTATTGGTGGATTAGGGTTTCTGACTGGAAGAGAAAAAAAGATTACTTGCTGAGAAGTATGGATCTGTGGATTGAAGGATAATAGATAGCCAGAATGCATTCGCTGGGTTTTTGATATTTTGATTCCTCTGCGCAGCAGGCCAGTATGTATAGCCTGTAAGTAACGCTTGCTTGCTTGCTCCCGCTCCCCAGATCGGTGGGAATCTTGGGAGTTCGAAGAGATTTATTCTGACCCCCAAGTGATGATTGACTCGGCTGTGCTTCTGCCTACTGATCGTAAGGGCGTAGAACGTCGAGAGTTGTGCGAGCTGTTTCTCTCCCCTTGGAAACCCCCTTTATTTGTTCCAGTCCCACCTCATGGAGGAGTGATAAGGGGAGTGGGTTGCGGTCAGAGCGCTCATGCGTAGAGCACTAACTGTTTGGAATTGCTGTGAGCTTGGTGGAGGAAAGCGATCTCTGCATTCTGGCACCTCCGTTTTTGGTTTGTGGAAAGGGCGTCGTTTGATGGTGGGAAGCAGGCTCTGGTTGCTTGCCATTTCCGCTGGCTCAGTGGCCAGGAGGTAAAGTCGGGGTCCGCGGATTACTGAAGGAAAGGTAGATGAGCTCGTACAGTACAGAGAACCGAGATCACGTGATATGCTTAGCTCGAAGGCCTATGCCAGTCCCACTATCCGGTTGGCTAAGTCGACGAGTCAAAGCCCACGGAGTACAAAAAGGACGGTGAACGAGCTCACACAGAGGACTGAGATCCCGTGATATGCTTAGCTTGTGGCCTTCCCCTTGCTGCCGGCCATCCACCTTCATCATCCGCCTACTGTGAGGTGAGATCCGTGCGAAGCACGACGTTAGCGCGAGATGCAAGGATCTCCTCTGAGCCAACCAAGAGGGAAGGCTCTCTTGAGTCCCACCCGATCTCATCCCTTTTCCCGGTCGGGCAGCTCCGCCCTCTGCGCTTGCCGTGGCCAGCCTGGTAGCTCCGCCATAGGGGCTTGTCGTCCATGAACCTCATGCCTAACCGTATCTTTTCTGTCAAGCCCTTCGTACATAGCCTGACCGTTCTGAGGTTCGTCGCCCTCGACTGGCGGCTTTCTTTTTTTTGCTCGTTTTCCCAGGTAGTATGCCGCAGCGGCGATAAGCAATGCAGCGATGAGGGCGCCGATGCCGATACCGGCTTTGGCGCCTGGTGTTAGGCTATTTGAGGACGATTGGGGCGAGGCTGTTGAGGTTGAAGGAGGGGGTAAGGATGTCGTGAGGGAGGTCGATGCGGTGCTACTGCTGCTTGACGTGGAGGGCTGAAAGGCGGTCTTTGACAAGGTGGATGGCGGCTGGGATGTCAATGTAGCGAATGTGATTGGGCCTACCGCTGATACTACGGGGGTAGTTGATCTTGTATTACTGCTGGGCGTGGCAAGCTGACTCGGGGATGTTGATGCTGAAGATCGCGTCGTGGCTGTGGAAGGGCCGCCCGGCGGTGTCGAGCTGACGAAAATTGTCCCAGTGATCGTTATTGTGCCAGCTACAGGGGTGACGACTGACGGCTGGCCAGTGACAACGCCGAGGGTGTTGGTTTGATCGAGAATGGATGTGGGTCCGCTTGTCTGATTGACTGGTTGTCAGCGTACTGCGCTCGTGGTTGAAGGCAAATTTCAAAACAAGCATCTCTAGGCAACGAAGAGACATGCAATATGGCTACATCAATCGAAGTATGGGCGCGACAAGAGACGTACAGATGTTGAAATAAACATTATTAGGGGATCTGGCATTTTTGGCACTTCTGCGACGGCGACGGGAATCAATACGAGGAGGCAATGAAAGTCCAGTCAGGATGGTAACATCAAGAGTGCTTCTAGGTAATTCCTAGAAGTCTGGAAGACAGGAAGTATTGCATAGGGTGTCTGGAAGACAGGAAGAAGCGAAGGTAGAAGTAAAGCTACGATTGAACATTTGGATCAAGATGAGCCAGGAGGCCAGGCTCTTAGGATATTCTGAGGTTGAGATTTGCGGGGCCCCCAAAAAGCAAATGCAAGAAAAACCCTTTTGAGAATAGATCTTCCTAGAGTGCAGGAGAACCGCGATTAACGAGCCAATAACTCTCGATTGGCGGTTTGCAAGGGCGCCTACACATTGATGTGATAGGTCAAAGTCCGAGGAGGCTGTCACGACTCCACGAGAGGCGCTTAACCTTTGGCAGCCCGGCGTTGTGATAATGCTGTGCAGCGGTGGATATTGGTACTTCTTCCCTTCAAAGCACTCCAGCGCCTATGGAAACTCATGTCCCTCCAAGTTGTCGTGCATGGGATTGATAGCGTCCAGTACAGATGGAATAAAAGGGTTCGTTGGGACACAGATCAACGATAGTAGGTGCAAAATATTCTCGTCAGACGTACTTTAGGGTCTTCGAACCACTTTAGAGTCGGGTAGGCGTACACCTCCACGTTCTCAGAGCCAGTGCCTATGATCTTAAGCAACAGGCTCCAAGTTCTGTGGAAACATACCTATCTTTGCTCGCAACTGCACAACAGCTAGGTCAATATCTGCGTTCATTAGCATCCGTATTAGGCCTTCACACTAGATCACCATTTTCGGCTAGGATCGAGGGCTATCCGTCCTCCCTATCCATATCCTCTCTTCCTCGTTTGCCCCCTTTCACCGGCCCAACGGGCCGCCTACCTCTCAATGTAGCCCCCCGAGTTCCTCTCTTTTCATGCAATTCCTTCATCTCCCGGATTGCCACTCTTGCAGCCTCCTCAACCCTCTCACCCAAGACATCCACCTCCTCCCTATTCACAGCGTACTCCTCCAACTTCTTCCCCAACGCGCTCTCAATCCTCTGCCAGATGTCAATATCATACTGGGTGACCATGCTTATCGCGTGCCCACTCTTCCCTGCTCTTGCAGTCCTTCCGACGCGATGAATGTATGTTTTGGAGTCGGGTGGTAGGTCGAAATTCAGCACAAGATCGACGGACGGGACGTCCAAACCACGAGCAGCAACGTCGGTCGCGACCAGAATGTCCCTGCTTCTGGATCTGAACTTTCCAAGGGCGCCCAATCGTGCGCTTTGTGAAAGTTGGCCATGAAGTGGGATAGCGCCGAATCCAAGACTGCGGAGAAGTATTGATATTCGCTGCGTTTCATTTACGGTGCGTGTGAAGATAATGCAGGAAGCGCCGGCGAAAGGTGCGCTGAGCAAGTGGGCGAGGTAACGATCTTTGTACTTGTGGGGGATGAAGATATACGATTGGAGTAGTGTGCTGACTGTCTGATACTTGTCCGTACTGACAGACACCCGCAATGGGTTTTTCAAAGAGGCCCGCTGAAGCGATTCGACTTTCGAGGTCATTGTTGCGGAGAAAAGGTATGTGTGGCGGGTTTCCCGTGGAAGGACCTTTAAGATCTTGTCGATTATGGTACCAAAGTCAAGGTCTAGGAGACGGTCTGCTTCATCCATAACCAGGTATTTGAGATGTTTGAGGGAGAATCCTTTGGTGTTCTCGAGGTGGTCAAGAAGACGCCCGGGCGTAGCGACGACAATGTGGGGCTTCTTGCCCAGAGCGATAGCTTGGGGTACCATGTCCATCCCACCAACGATAACGGCGGTACGTACCGATATAAGCGAACCAAGCGCATCGAAAGCTTGGGATATCTGGTAGGCGAGCTCGCGTGTGGGAGCCATGACGAGGCCGAAGAGAGGTTGGGGTTTGTCCATCAATGCTGGTGTTCGTCAGTCATGAAGGTTTGGAGGGACTGCGGATAGGTCCTACCGTGCAGAATAGGGAGAGCAAAGGCAGCAGTTTTGCCGCTGCCCGTCTCTGCAAGCCCTATGAGATCTCGTCCTTGTAGCGCAAGTGGAATGGCCTGCTCTTGGATTGGAGTGGGGCTTTTGTAGCCCAAAGCCTCGCAGGCTTCACATAGGGACTCTAGTACACCAAGATCCCTGAAAGATTTCGTTGTTGGGCCTTTTGGCGCAGACTCCAAAGTTCCAGCTTCGCTTTCAGACTGCTGGAGATTGTCCACTGGGGCAAGAGATTCAGATTCTTGTGAGGTTGGCCTAGACCGCAGCTTCTGCACAGGATTGGTAGGGCCATCGAGCTTCCGCCTCTTGGTTTTAGACATGTCTGTATACGCGGACTGTTCAAAACAGTTATGGCACGGGGAATGGAATTACACGGTGGTGGTGGTGGCTTAAAGTAAAGTAGACACACGAAGTGCCAAGGCTGTAGGGCTAAGCGAGACTTCCAGCATGGATCGCGCTAATCTTATCGATAAGTCGAATTGTCCTAAATCTTGCAAATTTCTTTCCTCCAAATCTTGCATTGACTGTGGTATTCAACATTCGGGAAGATGGCGCGTCGTCGTACGAAAAAGCACACGCACGTAGGTGCGCAAAATGGTTCCTCTAGCAGTGTCAGACCCACTACATCGTCAAGCCGAAACCCGAAAAGCATGGTCATTCGGATCGGAGCGGGCGAAGTTGGCCCCAGTGTTAGCCAGCTGGTGAAGGATGTCCGAGCGATGATGGAGCCTGAGACGGCCAGTAGGTTGAAGGTATGTCCGCTGACAAGGCCGTCTAATGGCATACCTAAGCCATTGTGAATAGGAACGCAAATCGAACAGGCTGCGAGACTACACAACCATGGCCGGTCCTCTCGGTGTATCCCATCTCCTCCTCTTCTCCCGATCGAACACCGGCAACACAAATCTGCGCTTAGCTCTCACTCCTCGAGGTCCTACCCTACACTTCCGTGTGGACAGGTATTCCCTGGCCAAGGACGTGCAAAAAGCCCAAAAGTACCCTAAAAGCAGTCGCCAGGAATATCTTACCCCGCCTCTTCTTGTCATGAATAACTTCATCTCGCCACCTTCACCGAATGGCTCGGAAGCCACTTTCCCGAAACATCTCGAGACACTCACAACCACCATCTTTCAATCTCTCTTCCCTCCCATATCTCCTCAGTCAACACCACTTTCCAGCATTCGCCGAGTTTTACTCCTCAATCGAGAGTTGACCAAGTCTTCGTCTGATTCATCTTCTGCAGACCCTGGTCACTATACCATCAATTTACGACATTATGCCATCATGACGAAACGTACAGGACTATCAAGGGGAATTCGAAAGCTGAATGCGGCTGATCGGCTCAGTAGGGAGCGTAAAAAGAAGGGTGGGTTCCTCAACCTTGGTCGCCTTGATGATGTCGCAGACTATGTACTCGATCCCTCAGCAGCTGGCGGCGGATTTACCTCTGGCAGCGAGAGCGAGGTCGAGACGGACGCCGAAGTCGAGGTAATGGAGACAAACGCAAGGAAAGTCCTGAGTAAAAAGCAAGTCAATGATATGCGAAGCAAAAACGTGAAAGTGGGTCAGCCTGGAGCAACGGCGGTAGAGAAGAGGGGCGTCAAGCTGGTTGAGATCGGGCCAAGGATGAAACTAAGAATGACGAAGGTTGAAGAGGGCGTCTGCGGAGGGAAGGTCATGTGGCACGAATACTTGAGTAAAAGCAAGGAAGAGGTGAAGGAAATGGAGAAGGTTTGGGATACGCGACGGCGGGAGAAGGAGGAGAGGAGAAAGATTCAAAGAGAAAACGTTGAGCGAAAGCGGGAGGACAAGGGCGGAAAGCTGGGTAATGGGGCCGAGGATGGTCAGGAGGAGGAGCAATTCTCAGATGAAAATGATTGGGATGATGATGGTTTGGAGGATGACGAGGACATGGCCACCGATGACCGCAATGAAGGTGTAGCTGTTGGCTAAGATCATTCGATGTGCTTGAACAGGCCTTGCAGAAAGCATCCGCAGCGATGGTGGATGGTGCCTTCCATCTTCGATAAAAACATGCACTTGCAGCCAACTGCGAATCAAGAAGCACCGAGTTATCCTGTGGGTTCTTTCTTGCAGCGCCACTCTCTCCTCTTAAGGTCCCCAAACCAGTTCATTTCACCAAGCATTGATTACTGGCTCGACTTTTTGGTTGCAGTTCCGCTCTTTTGGAACTCAAAATCTGGGCTTTCAAATGCTTTCGCGCGGTAACAGCGGCGCTGCCACTCGGCTGAGACGGGCAAAGTCAGCTTCAACCGTTCAGACCTACAGGCCTACTTCTAGTGACATTGTTGTGGATCCAGAGATAGCGTATCAGCACGCCCTCGTAGCAGCATCCGTCGCTTTTGAGCAAGCACATGGACGCGAGGTGAAGAGCAAGAGCAGCGGAGAACATGGTACCCGTCAGCCCCTGAGAGACCGACAAAGCGTTCGTTTCACAGGACCATCCGCAATACCACTTAAGCAACGATCCATTACCAGGAGGGATGCGGCAGATTACAGATCTAGTCTCGAAAGATCCGAAACCATCCCACATGCTCAACACTCACGGCGGGAACCAACTCTTCGCACGTCTGATAGCTTCGTGACTGCTCTGCCGGAACAGAATGAGGAGTATGTCGAGCAAAGAGTATCGTCCGTCCCCTCATCATATCGGAGGCTTCGTAAGACTAAGTCTATGGTCAATCCCGATAAAAGCTCCGCTTTCTCACTAGCAAACGGCTTCTCCTGGACTAAAGGCCACCATTCATTCCGGCCACAACCTAACGATACTGACCCACGCTCCTCCCAAGACTCACGCCTCCGCAGGTCACTTTCTTTCCGGCGGCAATCGACCGCGTCTCCTGAACCACTTCGCAAGTCCATCGACCAGGACAAGGCTGTACAAATAGCGCGAGACCAATTCGTTCGCCAGTTAGAACAGCAAAGAGTGAGGGAGAAGACTTCTGTTGTGGATTTCGCTCAGAAACGCAAGTCCGCGAAGCCGTTTCGCCGGACTGTCCGCACGAGCAGTACCACCAGCTATGGCAGTGCTATCGCATCTCCTGCGACCGAAGCACTGGATCTCCCGAAGAACCAGGGCCTCGGACGTAAAGCGAGAAACATTTCCATTTCGCTCAAAAGCCGGTTGAAGCGGGTATTCCAGAAACCTTCTACCATTGAAAAGGTTATGCCAGCGCAACAGCTCGATGCAAGCCGTCCACACTTTGGAGACTTTATGTCGTCATTCAATGGCACCCAACAGCGCTACGACCATCACATTCCCTCGCCTGACGACAAAACCATACGGAGGATTGACTCTCGTGGTCCGACATTCCGCGAAACATCTGCCTTCGTCGAGCACAGTTCCCGACCGGGCAGCATCCGTAGCGTTGAAAACGGCGTCGGCGCCGAAAAGGATGAGTCTCGTGTCTCAAGCTGGGGAACCTCTACTGCGGCCAATTCTTTGGTAACGCTCCAGTCCAGAGAGAACAAGCGACTGTCCACCATCAATGAGGGAGCCCCGTACCAACCATCGTCCATCCGTTCGTACGGGGATTTGGGGCATAACTTGGCAACTTACACGGATCCGACACGTGACTTTAGTGCCGGGAGCCTCTACTCGAGGCTGAGGCGAGAGATTGCAAAGAACGAGCGTATGGCGAGGATCCGTGGAGAGACTTTAGATGAAGAGGAACAGGCAGCAGGGGGCTTGAACTACGTCGCCAATCTCACGCCCAGAGGCTCCTCATTGGGCAACCAACAACGTGATGGAGTACGAATGTCAGAGTCTGTCATCTTCAATCCCACGTCGGTCATGATCGGAAAGCAGTCCGAGGATTCCCAGCATACCCACATCATGATCCAAGATCCCACATCGCTGTCGACAGATTCGTTGCATGATTCGCTAGAGCGTAGGGAAATTGGTGGTTCACCTTTGAAACGACCTCTCCACGAAGTCAAGTCAGCTTTCTTCCCACCGTCGATCCATCTTGAAAGGAACAGCACAAGCCCGTACAGGCAAGCGATGCGCGGCAGTAGTGAGTCGGACTCGACGCCCGTAAAGCCCGGAAAGGCCCTCAACCTCTCAAAGACAGGTACTGCCTGGAATGCGCAGTCACCGTTCCTCCAGGTCCGGAATTTTACCGACTCGGACAGCATTTACTCGCGCACTACCAGTGGGAACACGCCTGGAGCGAGTGACAGCCCATCATCAAGCTCAGAGAACGATGAACGGCCTGGTACAGCTGTCGTTGCAAGCAAACCGATGCGATGGGACCAGTCGTTATCTCCTTCGCACAACAGGAAGACATCTACCGTCCAGTCGAGCGGTGACTGGAAGAGGTGGTTGTCCACCGAGGTTGCGCAGCTGGAGCGGAAAGGCACGACCCATACACGGATTCATGACGGTTCATCGGTCAGCATTCTAGGACACAAAAGAGAGAAAGCGCAAATTGATGTTGATGATGTCGAGGTTGGTCGGCTGCGACTGACGAATGACACGCAGCCTATGGCACAACAGCAAGGCCTATCGCAAACTAAACCCATTCTGGCTCGTCAAGGTACCTCAGACTCGATGGTCGAGAGGTACCCTTTACTAGAGATTGGGGCACCACACCCGAACGCCCAGGGCGGGCAATCGCATTCGAAGACACCTCTGCCTACACAGTCACGAAAGCAGTCAGGTGCGGAGATAGAGAGTCCGCAGTCTATTCGTACCTTGAACCCAGCGACAGAGCTCCTTTCCAAGTCTTCCCGTCCATCACTGCAAAGTCAGGCCAGTAGCTTTACGATGCAGAAGCGCCATGGCATAAGCTTCATGTCTTCGCGTACCGGGTCATCAGACACGCTTCGCACACCAAGTCCTCGCATCGCTATCTCTCCAAAACCCAGCCTGAACTCAGGTGGTCCCCATAGTGGGGAAAGGGAAGCTCGCCTCCGTCGCATGCAAAGCAGCACTTCGCTGGACTCGCGTCGCAACCAGGAGAATCGACCCTTCGCTAGTAGTGAGACCAAGGGCTGCAACGAGGGACAGTTGAAGGGTGCAAGGCAACCTTTTTCGAACACGGGGTCTGCTAATGCGGTCGAGACAGAAGGAAGCCAAGGCCTGATTGACCGCTTTCTCAGCAACCGGCGAAGGGATATGAGGGTCAGTGAGGAAAGTGGTGCTGACCCGGCTTTTATATGATGATTCGTAAATCACTCTACCTACAAATCGTGCCGTTCTTCCTGTCGCAACGCACGTCTTGAAATCAACCTTCCACTATGGTCTGTGGGTGAACGCCATTTATACTTATCACGAAGCAGCGACCAAGCCGTATGGTCTCTAGAATTGGGGGCACAATGCTAAAGGGAAGCACCGAAAAGTATTACATTTGGTGGCTAAGCTTGTTCATTAAAAATACAACAAGTATGAGCAGTGGGCAGCATTGGCTATTAATCAGACCTTGGCTATAGATACTGCGGTACAACTACCCAGAGGAATCAGAGTACAAGTTTTTTCATACCGGTATTTCCATTTACACCCTCTTTGCTCAAAGTAAACATGACCGTCGATTCTAAATTCCACCAAGACAGTAGTGTTGCCGGCCTAGGGCTGAAGCGGTAGGGTTGGCAGGGTCAGCTGTTTGCATTGTTTGCCTTTGAGACCTGCCTTGCGCATCTTGAAGCTCCTTCTGCGCTTTACCAGGCTCTACCAAAAGGTACTGATTGACTATGCGCCTGAGTGCGCCTCTTCTGGGGACAATATTCTTACTGGTCTTACCTCTACCGACAACCGCAACATACGCCGACGAAGCCTACACAAACGATTTTCATCACGCACTCCTCGGTACTCCCCAATCCCAAACCACCTTCTTCCACCGCCCTTCAGCCGCCTCGAAAGCTTCGCTTCTATATACTCTGTCCGAAAAGCTTGTGCTTGGAGCGATCAATCCGAAAGATGGTTCGGTAGTATGGCGGCAGCGGCTCAGTGCTCGAAACGGTAGCACGGGCGGAGGACATCTGAAAGCTGGAGAGGCTGGGACAGTGATCGGTTCAGCCAATGACGAGGTACAGGCCTGGGACGCGGCTGACGGAAGGCTGGTATGGGGATGGCAGGGTGCTGGAAGTGTAAAGGGCCTGGAAGTTCTCGAGGGAGGTGGGCAAAGCGGTGTCCTGGTGTTCAGTGAAGAGGAGATTTCCAGAACTGTGGTCAGGAAGCTGGCAGCAGATAGTGGGAAAGTGGAATGGGAACATACGGAAGCAAGGTGGGTAGCCGAGGTCACCCCTTTCCGAGATTGTCGAAGTTCGTGGGCTGACGTTGTGAAGTGGAGACCAACCTTTCGGACTCTCGTCATCCTTAGACAAGGCCTACAGTATCTCCCTGCACTCAGCACTGTTGAAGGGCTACAAAATCAGGGTGACAGCCTTCGACACAACGACTGGCAAGCAAGGGACCCAGCATACTCTGAGCTCGGATAGCGAAGTCACCTCCGAAGATGAAATCCTGTACATTGGCTCGCAAGCTGCTTCGCCGCTACTTATCTGGACGGATAAGGCCTTGAAGGTTCTCAGAGTGAACATCCTAGGTACTAAACACGTCGCCACTATTAGCATCAGCAACGAAAGTAGAGAAGTCATCCAAAAGATCTATGTGCATGCACCTTGCGCCATTGGAGCTCCGGCTCACTTCCTGGTCCATTATCAAGCTGCAAAGAGCCATTGGGCGGAAGTATACCATGTCGAGCCATCTACTGGAGCCACAACTAGGGCATATTCTCTACCGAAGGTCGAAGGCATGGGCGCTTTTTCGGCGAGCAATCAACGTAGTAAAGCATATTTTACGAGGCATACTGACTTCGACATTGCACTTGTACCTTCGACATCCGACGAGGTGCTCAATACATGGCCTCTACGACCAAGAAGTAATGGAGGTCTTGCCGATCCTCGTGGGCCGTTACACGCAGCGTCCGAGGTGATATCGAAAGGCTCTTCGAACTTTGCTGTCAGGTCGGCTTTGACATTGTCCTCCGGAGACTGGGAGCTTATTAGGAATGGCGAGCCTGTATGGATCAGGTCAGAATCCGTTGCTGGAGCGGTCGCTGCAGCGTGGTTCGACTTGGGTGCAGGAGATGGCCTTGCTCAGGAGCTAGCTGCTGAAGCTCGTGGTGGTATCCTTGGTATCTACGTACACAGGTTGAAACGACACGCTCGAGATCTCATCAAGTACCTCCCTGCATGGGTCGAAGGCTTGCCCAGCACGATCATGAGTACACTTTCAGGCAATCCAACCCCCGCTGTTGCTTCACAAAGTCAGCGAGACAGCTTCGGCTTTGATAAGATCATCCTCATTGCCACAGAACGCGGGAGAGTCATGGCACTGGAATCTGGCAATCAAGGGAAAGTCCTGTGGAGCGTCAAGGCCGTCAACAAGGCGCCAAAAGAGCCATGGCATGTTCTTGGTATGGAGGTCGAAGACGGGGTTGCCCTGATCCGAGGTTCGGAGGGAGAATTCCTGCGTCTTAGAGCAATCACTGGAGAAATCCTACAGTATCAACCAGGAGGTTTGATATCCGCATTGAAGACATCTACGTTCGTTGTGGATACTTCTGGGAAAACGATCTCGATACCCTTGAATGATGATGGCTCTATAAAGGAAGTCCCGAAAAGTGAATTAGGAAATGGAACTGTCATCGTCACTCAGGGCGACGAAGGAATTGTGAGGGGTTGGTCAGTCTCCCAAGATGCTAATCCAGTCATCACCTGGGAATTCATACCCAGAGCAGACGAGAAAATATCAAGCATAACAAGCGCACCCTCTGGCGACCTCGTTGCATCGATTGGCAAAGCCCTTGGAGATCGAAACGTTTTGTACAAGTATCTCAACCCCAACCTCCTGGCCATAACCACACTACAACGTACAAGCTCCCGTGCTATAATATACCTTCTCGACTCAATCTCCGGCGACATCCTCTACAGCTCTGGCCAAGTTGGTGTTGATACATCGCAGCCTATCCCGCTGACCGTGGCCGAGAATTGGATAGCATACTCCCTGTACCTAAGTCCTGTGAGTAATGAGGCAGAAGCCTCTAACAAAGCCCCAACCACACCGAAAGGCCACCAGCTCATCGTCTCGGAACTGTTCGAATCACATGTCCCCAATGACCGCGGTCCTCTCGGCTCCTCATCCAATTCTTCCAGCATCCTCCCCAGTACTGCCACGGGTGACGAAGTCACAACTTCACCCTACGCGATCTCCCAAGCCTATCTCCTCCCCGGACCCATCTCCAAGATCACTGCAACCTCCACGCTCCAGTCCATCACTCCACGATCCCTCATCTGTATCCTTCCGAACCTCAACGCCCTGATTTCAATCCCGCGCTCCGTCGCAGACCCCCGCCGCCCCGTCGGCCGCGATCCCACGCCGGCCGAGATCGAAGAGGGTCTCTTCCGACACGATGCCCAGCTGGACTTCGAGCCGAAGTGGATTCTCACCCACAAGCGCGAAGTAATGGGCTTGACGAACGTCATCACGACACCTTCGCTGCTGGAGAGCACAAGTCTGGTATTCGCGTACGGGGAGCTGGATGTCTTCGGAACGCGGATTGCGCCGATCGGAGGATTCGACATGTTAGGAAAGGGATTTAGTAGGTCCCAGCTCGTGGCCACGGTGGTGGGCTTGGCGGTGGTGACCGGTGCTTTGGCGCCCATGGTGAGTGCCCGAAACAGAATCTCAAGGGTTCTACTTTTCTTCTTGGATGCCCGCTGATACGGCGAATAGATACGCAAAAAGCAGATCGATGCGTTGTGGACGTCTTGAGAGTGCGCGTTTGCCCCTTCTGTACATGCTTCGGATAACGCAGGACCTGCGCACATACCCAACGGCCGCCACAAGTCAAATGGGAGATCAAGAAAGAGTCGTCTGTACCACGAGCGGCGGCGTATCTCGTGTCGTCACCTCTCCCTCCCCTATTTCGTGCTACAAATGGTAGTCCGCATAAGTATTCTACGTCGATCATCGCCTGTATGGTATCAATGTAAGGTAGTGTTGAGACAGGGCTACCTGTTTCCAATAAATCGAAAAAGCATGCAGTTGCGCAGGAATCAGGACGAAAATTGGCGCATCAAGGCCGTCCATAATAAAATCTTCACTGTGTGATTCTCTACCTCAGTATTGACAGCCGAAAGCATGGCCCAAGCCAGCTTTCCTAACAATATCTTTCATTTATCGCCCCGCCTCTTGATTGATCCTTCTCCCCCCCTCCTCATAATTTCGTTCCATTGATGGAAGAGACATTCTCAGCCTGCCACACGTTCGAAAGGCAGATGCGATTCGTTTCCTGATCGAATTGGCAGTCTCCCTTACCCTTGCGGGCCCAGGAATATTCTCAACGGCGTAGACGTGCTGATGGGTCTGAGAAGCAATAGCCCTTGGAACTCACGGTCCCGCCTCTCGGCTAAAAGTGACTTCTTAGCGAACGGGATGGGTGGTAAGACCAAGATATCGGGGTCGAGGAGTTTTTGCCTATGTTCCCCTTTCTTCTTGGATTCCGTTGCGAGTCGCGCAGCTAGAGTGGCTTTTTCACATCCCGTGGTATCTTGTTTTGCGTGCTTGATTTTGAGTGTCAAATGCTGTACTTGGAGCAGGCTCTTGATACTCAGCTGGAGGGGACAATTCGTGCCTTCCTGCCCAGATGTGACGCTGTTGGAGTTATCGCTAGCGCAATCCCTTGGGATCGATAGCACAATCCCATATAATGATCTGCATTACCTTATCATAAGTTCTGCGAGCACGAATTGCTTAAGGTACTACCTCCATGAGAAGACAAGAGTGGCGAAATCTCTACGTGCCTACGACATATCACTCAATATACGAAAAACATCTCGAGTGGAATCATGGCGACATGGTGAAGGGAGCGATCGAACCATACACACCCTTCCATGATTCCGCGCAACAGCTTCTGCTGGCGATAGCTCAACCAAGGTGTTGGTACCTCATCTGGAAGCTAGAAGTACTGAGCCACAACTATTATGTCTGTTTCGAAGCCTACGCGTAGCATATTCTGCGCCCCAACTCCCGAGCCTCCAAGATCTTCGCGTCCATCAGTCAGCAAGACGACCCCTGGGGCTGGACACCCGTAACCAATTTCTTTAGTGGCATTCGACTGTCGCAATGAAACGATGATCCAGAATACTTACGGCGGGCTTTAGAAAAAGGACTTATCCGAATGTCATGCGAGGATGCCAGTCCCACTTCCTCTCAAATTCGGAATACATGTACAGACATGTACCACAGTATAAGAATACGGGTTATCTTATAGTCTTGCAGACTGTCGACGGATCCAAACCTTTCTGTAGCCCAACCTTCTCTGGTTGTTGTTCTTGCTTCCAATTGAGTCCATAAGGCGTTTGTAATTTCTATGCTTTTTTTTTGGATACATCACTCTTTGCAATTCCACCATTTCCATCCCAGTTGTGGGGTGCGTTGATATTCGTAAGCCCAGAGGCACCAGATGCCTAATCCTCAGAAGTAACAATGTGGTCAAGAGCGGCATGAAAACCCTCTTCGGCCAAGATCACCATCGATACCCTCCACGAGGGTTGATGCATCGATCTGGAAGCCGGTATTCGGGCTCCGTGGGTCCCGTCCGCAAATGAGAGCTACATCCACCGGTCCCGTTCTTGTACTTCTGATAAGGTCTTATGATCCTATACTGAACAGGCCGGTTTGTCCTTGTCTACATTGTTTGCTGGTAGCTTGTGATGTCCTACCATGGTGATGCGCGCGCGGTGGTTATAAATAGCCCTCTTCCTCTCTTCACCTCCTTCTTCAATCTTTACCCTACTTACCTCCCAGATCTCACGAGAGACTGCCCAACGACATTCAAAATGACTTCCCGAGAACCTCCAAGCACCCCAAAGCCCCACGATCCACCACCAACGCAAGCAAATCCAATCGCTCCCGTCGACGTGACCTACTGCGTCATCTGGTCCGAATTCTCCAACGAGAAACCCCAACGCCACGACCTCGACACGGGCTCCCGTATCCGCATCCGCAGCACCAGTCATGCAGCCGACGACCATGGCTCACTGCGCTGCTCCGCGCGTTTCTCCTAGGGCACATTCCGCGCTTCGTTTGACTGCCTTTACCATCCCTCTACGGACACGTTCTCGAGGCTCGAGGTGCG
>JAABUQ010000667.1_pt1 | contig 79836 bp, 75 predicted proteins | sample 5560001 | NCBI WGS metagenome assembly JAABUQ01 (sample SAMN10711888, study PRJNA513371) | rock metagenome | isolation source: Antarctica rocks | place: Antarctica: Victoria Land, Finger Mt nord | collected 2015-12-18 | reverse complement strand
CTGATGAACACGTTCCCGCAGCCCGGGTTGGCTGTGTAGTCGACGTTGTAGGGGGTGTAGGCGGCCGGACACGGACGTTGCGGGTCGCTGGAGACGTAGATCACGCCGTTGGTAGGCCATCCGGTCTGCGTGGTGCCGTCGCTCTTGGTCACCGTCATGGTGGCGCCGTTGAGCACGATGTGGGTCGTGCCGGTGAAGGTCCAGCCCCCGGACTGGGCGGTCGCCAGCAGCTCTCCGTTGTTGGGAGGAGGAATCACCGAGTTTGCGGGAGCCTTGAACGTGCCTCTGACCCCAGCGAGGAAGTAGTCGCTGCAGCCGCCCGGGCCGGCATAGTGGCCGGGCGTCGGGACCGTCTCGATCGCGTCCCGCGAGTTGCGCCCGAACGTCGGATTGCCGCAGATGGACAGCGAGTCCTCGCTGTGCATCGGTCCGTTGATCGCGTCGCCGGTAGTGAAGTTGATCGAGCCGCAGGACTGGGGGCGCTGGCCGTAGGGATGGGCGCAGTCCGGTGGGTTGGCGGGGTAGTAGGTGGCCGGGTCGAGCGTCTCGTACTGGGTGTAGTAGACGTAGTTGAGAAAGCCCTTGCGTCGGAACGTGCTCACGATCGTGCGGGACACGTTGCGCGAGTAGCCGGTGGCCTGGATGCGGAACGTGCCGTTGGCCGCCTGGCCAGACTCGAGCATGGTGGGCACCGGATTGAGCGGGTCACACGTGGGCGGCGCCGGAGCTGTGCTGGCCGCCAAGGGCACCCACGAGTAGGACTCGTCGGCGGAGCCCGGCACCTGAACCCGGTTGGCCGGCGCCGAAGGACCTCCGGGCGCCGGGCTGCGCCCCCCCTGGGTGGCGCTCGTATAGCAGTACTTCCAGTAGCTGACGTCCTGGTTGAGGTGGAAGGCGTAGTTGCTGATCGCAGCCTGCGCGGCGTAGTAGGCCTTCTTCTGGTCGAGATCGTTGCGAACCACGCTGGTGTCGCCGTCGGTGGCGGTGAACGCGGCCACAAGCAGCAGCGAGGAGACCATGAGCACGCCCATGGTCACCACCATCGTGAAGCCGCGCTCATCGGTCGCCCGGCGCAGGCAGCGGCGACGTAGCATCTGAATCAGGCACCTCATGCGCAGGGGAACTGCGTGGTGGCTGGAGTGGGCACAGGCGTCAGGCGCAAGACCACCGAGTCGTCGAAGTTCACGGTGCGCTTGACATCCGGGCTGCCCGACGTCGGCTGGGCGGCAAAGGCGATGGTCACGGCGACGGCCGAGCTGGCGACGGCGGCGCTGAAGGGGGGTTGGAGTGGCGCGCTCAGCAACTGGCCATTTGGTCCGTACGCGTAGTACTGAAACGCGGGCTGGATCGTCGGAGGGCTGCCGACCGAGGCGGCGGCGACGTTGGTCAGCAGCTGGTTGATCCTGGTCGGAGACGCGGCGAACGTCCAGTTCCCCGCGGCTCCGCCAGCGTTGGCCGGGTACACCGTGTCGATGATCTGTCCGCCGGCCACCGAGATCACGTGCAGATCGGGCGTCAGCAAGGGGGCCGAGCCGAACTGGCTTAGAAATGCCAAGTGCGAGCTGTCGCTGCCGGGGTGAGTCCCGTCGCTGGCCTGGATGGGACCCACCGCCGGGGCTACGCAACTCGAGTGCAGCTCCTGGGTGAGCGTCTCCAGGGCGTGGCGGCCGCGCTGGTCGGCGTCGACGCGCTCGGTGATCTGGGCGGTCTGCTGTACCGAGACGTCCAGCATGTTGAACGCTACGAGCAGGACGATCATCCCCACCACGAGCGCGACCATGAGCTCGATAAGGGTGAAGCCGCGTTCGTCGCGCAGCGCGGCCCGGGCGCGCGTCGTCGGGCTCACGGACAGCTCCCCTGCGACGCGACGCCCTCGTACAGGGGTGCGGGAGTGCCCGTCGAGAACGTGGAGTTGCTGACGGTGTTCGAGGTGTTGTACAGCTGACCGCCGATGTTAGCGTCCCCGCACACGCTGAGCGGGCCGTAGGGCTCGCCGGGATCGGTGAGGGCCCCGGTGGACGAGGTCGGAGCGGTCAGCGCGGCGCCGCTGTAGCGGCGCTTGACGCCGCAGCTGTCGGTGACCGTGACGTCCTGCAGGGGCTGGTTGATCGCGGTTCCGGGATTGCCGGGGCCGCTGCCGGTGTACACGCGCACGAGCACGGCCGGCACCTTGAGCTGTGCCGGCGGGGCGGAGGTCTGGCCCGAGACGACCGTGACGGCCGCGGGCGTGTCGGGAGAAACAGGCTTGTCGGCCGTGCATGAGCCTGCGTACAGGGAGTAGCTCGTCGGGAACGCCTGCAGCGAGGAGCTCACCGTCGACTGGTACTGGCCCGCCGCCCCGACCGTCGCCGCCGAGGTCATCCCGGGGCTGTAGGCCACGAACCGGTCCTGGCTTGAGGCGAGCTGGCCCACGCCGGGCACGTTGGTGGCAAACGTGGCCGACATGCCGCCGGCCTTGGCCATTGCGAAGCTGTTGTGGTAGGTCGTGCCCCCGCTGACGGTGGCCGATTGGGTGGGCGCCGGGTTCCAGTTGCTGTCGACCCAGGGGGGAGGGCCGGCCTGACTGGCACTGACCGTGTAGGGACCGACCCCCAGCCCGCCGAAGATCGCACAACCGGCCGCGCTGGTGGTCGCCGTAGCCGAAGACGTGGTGCCCACGGCGGTGCCGGTCGCGGTGACGCTCATGTTTGCCACCGGCTGAGGAGGGTTCTGAGAGTCGAGCACCTGGACGACCAGCGAGCCGCCGGCGGGCGGCGCGATCAGGCTCTCCTCCACCACAGGCTTGCGCACACCCATGCTCGCCCAGGACACCGAGGACGTCGTCTTCACGTAGTCTGCGTTGCTCGTGCCGGTGGACGAGCAGCTGGGGGTACCTCCGGTGTCGCTGACGAACTGGGCGCTCGAGACGATCGTGTACTTGGCACGGTCGAGGGTCACCGGCGGCGGGCTGAGGCCGGGCCCGAGCAGGGCGGCAACCGACATCCCGCGCATCCGATCCTGATCCTGCTGGGCGAGTGCGTCTGCCTGGGCGTGGCGCTGCTCCTCGACCGACGCGCGCTGCGTCTGATCAAAGCCGGACAGCATGGCGATCACGATCATGCCGATCAGCAGCGCGCTGATGACCACCTCGATGAGCGACACGCCGTCCTCAGTGGCGGCAAGGGCACGCAGGGAACCGGGCTCGCTCGGGGGCCGGCGGATGGCAGGACGTGGCTGGCGCATGGTCAACGTGCTCTGGCAGTCGGCGCGGGCGGGGCTTTGCTTTAGCCCACCGGACATCTGTCCACCACATGACCAGGCGAGTGGCCGTGAGCGCCCACGGTGCTGGAGCGGGTGCAAGGAGGCGGACCCGGGGTCCGGGCTACCGTCTCTCCCGTGACGACCGTGACCGATGTCTGCTGCGCGGTGCACGTGCACTCGCTGTACTCCGACGGGACCGGGACCGTGCAGGAGATCGCGCGGGCAGCCGAGCGCGCCGGGGTGGACGCGGTGCTGCTGACCGACCACGACACCATGGCCGCTCGCGACGGTGGCCAGGAGCGCCGATACGGTCGCGTTCTGGTCTGCGTCGGCGTGGAGGTGAGTCCGGTGGGCGGCGATCACTGCCTCGCCTTCGGCCTTGAGCGTCCCATCGTCCACCGGGGTCTGTCCGCCCCTCAGATCCTCGCCGCGGTGGATGCCGCGGGTGGCATCAGCTTCCCCGCTCATCCCTTCTCGCGCGGCTCACGTCGCTTCCGGCGTCTGGGCGACGGGATGCCCTGGAGTGACCTGGACGCGGACGGCTATACGGGGGTCGAGCTGTGGAGCTTTGTGACCGATACCGCGGAGAGCCTCGGGTCGTTGCGGCGCGCGCTCGGCTTCGTGGTCAGCCCGGGCCGCGTGGTCGATCACCCGCCGCGCGCCAACATTCAGGCCTGGGACCGTATGTGCGCCGCCCGGCGCGTGGTGGCCATCGGCGGCCTGGATGCCCACCAGCTCGGCAAGCGCATCGCCGGTCGCGTGCCCCTGCGCCTGATGGCCTACCGCCGATCCTTCTCCCATCTGCACACCCACGTGCTGGCCCACGGCTGGACCGGCGTGGACGCCGACTCAGACCGGCGATCACTGTACGCCGGTCTGGGCGAGGGTCGCTGCTACCTGGCCATGGACAGCCTGGCCCCAGCGCGGGGCTTTGCGCTGTGGGTCGACGCCGGCGAGCGCGTCGAGCAGGGCGGCGAGGCGGTCGTGACCGCGGGCACGTCGGCCACGTTGCACGCCCGCCTGCCGCGGCCGGCCGCGGTCACGGTGCTGCGCGACGGTGAGCCCCTGGCCGCCCATCATGGCGCGCGGATCGACCTGACCCTTCCCGGGCCGGGGGTCTACCGGCTGGAGGCCATGCTCCCGGCTCACGGACGCATGCGTACGTGGATCCTGTCCAATCCCGTCTACCTGCGCGGCGGCTGAGCTGTGCGGGGACGCTCCAGCGGCGGCCAGCGCTCCGCGTAGACACTTCGGACCTTGACTGTCTACGTCCTGTAGACAGGCCGCTCTTGATGTCTACAAGGGAGCGTTGGCCGCCGGCGGCGACCGGGAGGGGTTGGTCGCCAGCGACGACCGACAGGGCAGACCGCCGACGACGTGTCGCTGATGTCAGCGGCAGCGCTGGCCGCGAGCCATGAGAACGGCCCGAGTGCTCACCCTTCGGCCTGGATGCGCATCCGTCCCTCAGCGTCGATCGACAGCGAGATCCGGCTGTTGAGCAGCTCCATGATCTCGGCCCCCACGAGCTCTCGTCGCCAACCGCGCAGGGTGCGCACGTCGGCTTCGCCTCGATCATGGCGCCAGGTCGTCACCAGGGACTGCAGGTCGGCCCGCGCCGCAACCAGCTCGTAGGCCAGACCGGCCTCGCGTACGCGAGCGCGCACGAGTGCTTCGCACAGGGGCACCACAGACGCGTCCTCGGGGGACGGCGCGGGCGGGCGTTGCTCGTCGGCCAGCCCCCCCGTAGTCCGCTGACGACCGTCGGCCACCGTGGCCAGGACCTCCTTGCCAAAGCGACGCAGCGTCCCGTCGTTGACCCCACGGATCTGCTCCAGCTCACGTAGGGAGGAGGGTCGGCGCTTGGCGATCTCCACCAGGGCCGCGTCGTTTAGCACCGTCTGCACGGGCCGGTCCTGCAGACCGGCGGTGCGCTCGCGCCACCCGACCAGCTCACGGGCGACGGCCTGAGGCTCGGTGCGCAGGCCGCGCACGCGCGGCAGGCGAGCGAAGATGGCCTGGGGATCGCGCTCGTCGCTGGCCTGGGCAATGGCCACGCATTCCTGGAGCGCCCACTCCAGGCGCCCGCTGGCGCTGAGGCGGTGCTTGAGCTCCTCGGCGAGCTCGAGCAGGTGAACCACGTCCTCGCGCGCGTAGCCGAGCTGCTCGGCGCTCAGCGGCCGGCGGTCCCAACGCGTGAAGCTCGCACTCTTCTCCAGGCGTACGCCCAGCAGCTCGGACAGGAGGGCGTCATAGGAAGCCTGCGCCGGGAGTCCCGCGAAGCCCGCCGCGACCTGGGTGTCGAACACGTTGGTCACGTCGGTGGCAAAGCACCTGCGTATGAGCGCGATGTCCTGGGGCCCCGCGTGAACGACGACCTCCACCCCGGGGTCGGCCACGACGGCGGCCAGCGCGCTCGCGTCCAGCTCCTCGGCGAGCGGGTCGATGACCTCGATACGGGTCCCGTCCCCGTCGGGTACCGCGATCTGGATCAGGCACAGCAGCGTGCGGTAGCGGCCCTCGCCCATGAACTCGGTGTCAAGGCCCAGCCGACCGGCGCCCCGTGCCAGCTCGGCGAGCTCCGCCAGGATCTCGCCGGCGCTCACGCGGGTGCCACGCTCTCCGCAGGAACCTCGGCCAGCGGCAGGCGCAGCGTGAAGCGCGCGCCGGGCTGGCTGCCCTCGGGCGCAGGCGGGCCGTCCTCGAGCTCCAGGGAGCCGCCCATGCGCAGGGCCAGCTCGCGGCCGATGGCCAGTCCCAGGCCAAAGCCTCCCTGACCGCCGGTCGCGCTGCCGCGCTGGAACCGCTCGAAGATGAGCGACTGCTCGTCGGGCGGCACGCCGGGGCCATGGTCGACGACGGTGACCGCCGCCCAGACCTTTCCGCAGGTCATCTCCACCGCGACGACGGAGCGAAACGGCGCCACGCGCAGCGCGTTGTCCAGCAGGATGCGCACGATACGCGCCGTGGCGCCGGGATCGGCGGCCACCCAGCAGGGTGTGGGAGGAGGGGAGACCTCAACGGCCACGTCGGAATCGCGGCCCCGCAGCTCGAACTCCGCGACCACCGCCCGGCCCAGCTCGCCGAGCTCCAGCGGCTCGCTGCGCAGGGCCACCTCGGCGTCCAGACGGCTGAGATCGAGCAGATCCGAGGCCAGGTGCGACAGACGCTGAGACTGCTCCTTGGCGCGCGAGGTGCGCTCGCGTGCATCATCGAGATCGAGGTTGTCGGCGCTGAGATCGTCCTCGATCAGCTCCAGCATGCCATCCAGTGAGGCCAGCGGAGTGCGCAGCTCGTGCGAGGCGGTGGCCACGAAGGCGCGCCGCGCCTCCTCCTGGCGACGCATGCGGTCGTGCATGCCGGCGAAGGCGCGCGTGAGCTCGCCGATCTCGTCGCGCGCCCCGTCGCTGAGCGGCTCGGCGTCCATCCCCTCGCTCTCCAGCCGGCGCGTGGCGTCGCGCAGGCGCTCCAGGCGTCGCAGCAGCGTCCGGGTGAGCACCGTGCCCAGTAGCAACGCGATCAGCAGGCCCGCGCCCGCCGCCTCCAGGAAGGCCGCGCGCACCACGTGCACGGCCGAGGAGACGTACTGCAGGCGCCGGCGAAGCGCCAGCCCGTAGAGGTGACCGCCGATGTGGATCGGCTGGGCCACGAGCAGCTCGTCGTCCTGGATGGAGTGATTGCCGCGCCCGGTGATCATCGCCTGGCGCACGTCGGCGAATCCGTCCTCGATGTCGGCGTCGGGTGCGACCGTGCCGTAGACAGGGTGAAGCTGCGGGTCGAGCACGAAGACCAGGGCGCCCGCTCGGCGGCCCAGACTCTGAGCTATGCGAGCCAGGGCGAGGAGATCCGGGGCACCGCTTCGCCGGTCCACGTGCACGTCCTGCAGGGACGGCTTGGTGGCGATCGCCGTCGTGAGGGCCTGGTTGGCGCCGTCGACGCGCAGGCGGTTCTCCAGCGGGCTCAGCAGGGCCAGCGCAGCGACCGCCAGGGTGACCGCGGCCGTGAGGATCAGAGCGCCCAGTAGCCGGGGCCGCAGCCCGAACGCCTTGGTGAGCACGCCTAGGTCTCCTGAAAGCGGTACCCGGCGCCGCGCACGGTGAGGATCAGACGCGGCTCCTCGGGTCGCTCCTCGAGCTTTTCGCGCAGATGACGGATATGCACGTCAATGGCGCGCGGGTCGCGGTAGGCGGAGTCCCCCCAGATCGCTCGCAGCAGCTCCTGGCGGTTGAGAAGCCGTCCGGGTTCGGACATCAGGCGGCCCAAAAGCTCGAACTCCGAGAAGGTCAGGCGTGCGGGCTGGCCGTTCACGGTCACCTCGCGGTGGCTGCGGTCCAGGGTCACCCCTCCCACCGTCAGCACCTCGCGGCCCAGGGCGCGCGGCCCCGAGCGGCGCAGCACCGCACGCACCCGGCTGCGCAGCTCGGCCAGGCCGAAGGGCTTGGTCACGTAGTCGTCAGCCCCGGCCTCCAGACCCTGGACCGCGTCGGCCTCGGAGTCCAGGGCGGTGAGCATGATGATGGGCACCACGTTACGTCGCTCGCGCAGCGAGCGACAGACCTCATAGCCGTTCGGACCGGCCCCCAAGGCCACGTCGAGCAGGATCACGTCGTACTGCTCTGTGGTCGCCCGGTCGATGGCGGTGTGGCCGTCCGCCACCGACGTGACGTTGTGCCCCTCGCGCGTGAAGGAGCGAGTGAGCGTCTCGCGCAGCGCGGACTCGTCGTCGACCACCAGGATGCTCAGCGATAGCGGTGTCTCCACGGCGTTCACGCTAGCGCCCGGGGCAGGCGCCACAGAACCCGGTCTCGCGCGAGGCCGGCATCACGCGAGACGTCCTGGCCGTGACTGCGTACCCACAGCGCGGGCGCCGAGCAGGACGCGTCCAGGCGCGGGGTGTGCGGCCCGCAGAAGCCCTGGACGACCGCGTAGCGCACCTGACCCAGGCCGATGAGCTGGCGCAGCCGGGCGATCGACGTGAGGGTGCGAGCGTCATAGGTGGTGAGCACGATTACCGGACGGGCGTCCTTGACGATCAGCCCCGCGGCCTGCGTGGCCGACGATGTGGCCACCTCATAGCGCGCGCCACCTTGGTGGGCCCGCAGATAGCGGCTCAAATGCGCTACCTGATCGGGTCGCAGGTCGCCGACGTGGCCAGCGTCTGAGAGCCGCTCCGAAATGGTCGCCAGCGAGACCTTCAGGGGGATGGCCAGCAGCGCGATGCACGTGAAGGCCAGCGTCAGGCCGGACAGAACTGCGGCCGGCAGGCCCCGGCGCGCGCCGATGGCGCCCAGCGACGCGCTGGCCAGCGCGGCCAACGCTGCCGCCAGCGTGAGCCACCAGATCGCGGTGGCGCCGTAGAGCAGGCGGGCGGCGTAGGCCAGCAGCACGACGGCGACGAGCAGGCCACCGGCCAGAGCCAGCGGACGCTGTCGCGCGCGGTATGAGGAGACCCAGGCGACGCCCGCGCCCAGCACGGCGGCCACCGCCGGGGTGAAGCCCTCCACATAACGAGGGTGAAGGCGCTTCATGACGGTGAACAGCGCGATCCCGGTCACGAGCCACAGCACCAGGCCGCTGCTCGCGGCGCGCCGCAGGCGCCACTGTGGCTCGCCGGGGGCGCGGGGGACGGGCGGCACTTCGGTGCCGGCAGCCGGGAGGGTGGAGGCGACCGCTCCTGGGGGGCTCGCTCGCGTGCGCGACGCGCTCGGGCGCCGGCGCGACCACCCGATGAGGGCGGGAACGCCGAGCAGCAGCGCGGCCAGCAGCATGAAGCCCAGCCGCTCGCCGGACAGCGGTCCGATGCGTGTCAGCAGCCGCGTCGGCGCGGCAGGGGTGATCGGTATGTGGTCGCGCTCGGCCTGTGTGCGCTCCGGGTAATGACGCCCCTGGCTGAAGGTCTGGTCCTGGGTCTGGGTGGCCTTGCCGGCGATGCGGTCATAGCCGTTGAACACGAAGGCCGCGTTCCACGCGCTGCCGTTGGTCGAGCCGATGGCAAATGGACGCTCGTGGGCCGGAAAGAGCAGCGTGGCGCTCAGCCAGGACAGAGAGACGACCACGAAGACCGCGCCGGCGCCCAGCAGCATGGACAGGCGCCGTCGACGCGTGCCGGGTAGGGCCAGGTAGGCAAAGAGGGCCAGACCGGGCAGGGGAACCAGTGCCTCCAGCAGCTTGACGTTGAAGGCCAGTCCCAGCGCGGCGGCGGCCAGCAGCAGCCATCGCAGCCCGCCGGTCTCACCGGCCCGCACGGTGAACAGGAGGGCCAGCGCGAGCAGGAACATCATCACCGCGTCCATGGTGTCGCTGCGCGCGGTGAGCACCTCGATGGGCAACACCGCGAGGGCCAGGGCCGCGGCCAGCCCAGCCGGGGTCCCGAACAGGCGCCGTACCGCGGCGAATAGCACCGGCACGGCCAGTGTCCCCCCCAGCGCCTCGGGCAGCTTCAGCGTCGCGGACCCAAAGCCCAGCACCTTCACGCTGATCACCTGCAGCCACAGGTCGACCGGCGGCTTGTCGATCGACACGCTGCCGCCAGGCTCGAAGGCGCCGAGGAAGAAGTTGTGCCAGGAGGTGCCCATGCTGCGCACCGCCGCGTCGTAGAAGGGGTCCAGACGAACCTGGCCCAGGCCCACCAGCCGCAGGGCACCCGCGCCCACCGTGATTAGCGCTACCAGCAGCCACACCGCCCAGGGGGCGCCCGCGCGCGGGCCCCGCGGACGGGGGTCGCCGGCGGGGACGGGAGGATCGGTGGCGGCTACGGCGGTGGAGGACATGGTGAGATCCTCGCGAGCGCACCGGCGGCGCGGCGCGGGTCGTGAGGGCCAATTATCGCGCGCAGCGTGCACCTGACCGCTAATGTCGCCCGGCCGTGGCCTCCCCTGACGAACAATCATCCCCTGGCGCGCCGTCCGCGGCGCTCGACGCCGACCACGGCGCGCAGAGCACTCCGGGGATCCCGCCAGAGGAAGGACCGCAGCCGTGCCTGGCTTGCCGGGGCACCGGTCAGGTGATCTCCAATCTGGGGGGCACGGCCACGCAGGTCCCCTGCCCGTGGTGCGGGGGTAGTGGCGTGCGCCCGGTCGAGCCCATCGACGCGCAGGCACCCTGGCGCGAGCAGAGCGAAGACCAGACGCCGCCGCCGCGGCCTGAGCGACCAGAAGCCGCCGTCGGCGGCCTGAGCGACCAGAAGCCGCCGTCAGCGGCCTGAAGCGAGATCTCCCCGAAAGCGGCTTCCCGGGCCGGCTTTCATGCCGCTTATGCCGTGATCCAGCCCTGTGCTCTTCACTTGCGCAGGTTCTGCACAGCTGCCGTAGATCAATTGTCCATTTCCGTGTCGACTCTCAAGTGGTCGGATCCCACGACCGATGGTGGGGCCAACAGGCCAGGTCACGGTGACAAGGGCAAGGCGCTCGCGAGGGCGTCAACGCAAAGCCACGAGTCTCTCAAGCGACGATCGCGTCGATGAGAGAGAGTCGGGTTGCCACCAAGGGCAAGAGCTCACTGAGGGGCTGGCACATATCGAGAATCCAGGAGGATTCATGCTCTACAAGATGCGCCAGCGTGCCAGTGCCGAAGAGGGGTTCACCCTGATCGAGCTTCTGGTCGTCATCCTGATTATCGGCATTCTTGCCGCGATCGCCCTGCCGACGTTCCTGAGCCAGCAGAGCAAGGGCCAGGACGCCGCAGCCAAGTCCAACGCGCGCAACACGGTGTCGCAGGTGGAATCCTGCAACGTCGACGCCCAGAACTACAACAACTGCACCACTGCGGCGCAGTTGGGCAACACGGGCATCGCCGTCGTAGCCACCGCGCCGGGTCCGAACCAGGTGCAGATCACCGGCAGCCCGAGCACCGGTACCGCGACCGGTTACTCGATCGTGGCGGGATCAGCCTCCAACGCGACGTTCACCATCACCAAGGATCCCACCACCGGGGTCACCACTCGCACCTGCTCCGCCGCGGGCAAGGGCGCCTGCCATGCAGCGGCCGATTCGCAGGGCAACTTCTGGTAGCCCGCAGAATCTAACACTCCGATCGGCGAGGCGGGCTTGGGCCCGCCTCGCCCCTTTAAGGCCAGACCCGTGCAAATGCCAGGAGGATTCATGCTCTGCAAGATGCGCCAGCGTGCCAGTGCCGAAGAGGGGTTCACCCTGATCGAGCTTCTGGTCGTCATCCTGGTCATCGGCGTTCTTGCCGCGATTGCGCTGCCGACGTTCCTGAGCCAGCAGAGCAAGGGCCAGGACGCCTCGGCGAAGTCCAACGCGCGCAACGCAGTCACCCAGGTGGAGGCGTGCAACGTGGAAAAGCAGGACTACAGCCAGTGCGCCGATGCCACGGCCATGCCCAACACGGGCCTCAACATCGTCGCGTCCGGAACCACGCCGGGAGCGAACCAGGTCAGCATCACGGGCACGACAAGCGGTTACGTGATTACCGCGGGATCGGCCTCCAACAACGCGTTCACGATCAAGAGGGACAGCACGGGACTCACCACGCGCGACTGCACCACCCACGGCCAGGGCGCCTGCCACTCGACGGCAGACGCGCAGAACAACTACTGGTAGCACCAGAACACGACACTCGAAACGCTCCGGGCTTCGGCCCGCCTCCCGCCGTTCTACACCGGATCGCCGTGGTCACGTCACCCACCGGGGCTCGCTGTGAAGGTCAACGTCGCGGCTCGGTGGCGGCCTCCAGGACACCGGCGATCGATTCGGCGTCGTCCAGCTCACGACGGACAACGTCGATGACGAGCTCGTATGCCTCGTCGTTGGTCAAGGTCAGGCGCAGACCGTTCATGCGTAGAAGGCGAGCGTCGCCGCCGGCGCAAGCCGCTTGTTGCCGTCGATCAAGCCGCGGCTGCGGCCGAGCGAGTGCAGCAGGGCCGCGGCCTTGTCGTGGATGACGGGGTAGGCGTGCGCTCCGAGGGCGCTGGCCTGCGGTCGGGCGAGCGCCGCCTCCAGCAGCCCGTAGTCGCGTGCAGCCGGCTGACGTCCCAGCGTGCGTTGGGCGATCACAAGCAGGTCTTCGAGATCGAGGAAGATCGCCCCCCGAGTCGTTCGAGCGCTTGCGCGTAGCGCGGCAGCTCGTCGTCAAGCAACGCTCGAGCAGCTCACGCCGACTCACCCGCTCGATGTAATCACGCACGGCTTCGCGCGCGACCTCTTTGCATGGCGGCATCCCAGCCTCGGTGGTCTCCGCTGGACATACGGTCGAGGCGCGTGCTCCCCCCTCGTGTACATGGCGCCCCCGGCCGACAAGAGCGACAGGATGTTGCCCGCCCAACGCCGCCACCGGACCGCCCACCTTCGCGCCCGCGTCAGCATGGTGACCATGCTCGTCAGCGCGCTCCTGGTCGCTCCCGCCGGCGCCCAGGCGTCCTCCCCCGCACCCCGGGCAATGTGCTCGGGCGCAACGAGCCGGGTGCGTCCCCGTACGACCACCATGACCACGCCGTGCTTCAACGCGTCGCCCGATCCCGTGCAGATGGGCGGGACCGTCCGCTTCGACGCTTCCCGGTCACCTCCGCCCACCGTGGGGGCGACCATCACCGACTACCGCTGGGACCTGGACGGCACCAACACCTACACCACCAATACCGGCGCGACGCCGACAATCACCCACGTCTACGCAGCTCGCGGCACGATCAGCGTAGGCCTGAGGGTGACCGACAGCACCGGGACGAGCAGCACGACCACGGTGGCGGTCACGGTCCTCGCGCCCCCCACGGCCAAGATCTCCCAGTCGCCCACGCCGGCGGTGGCCACCCAGCCGGTCACCTTCGACGCCAGCGGCTCGCACGCCGACAGCGGCGGGCAGATCGTCGACTACCGCTGGGACCTGGACGGCAGCGGCGCCTACGCCACCGATACGGGCTCCAGCCCGACGGAGACCTACGCGTTTGCCCAGCCCGGCGCCACGCAGGTCAGCGTGCGGGTGACCGACAACGCCGGCGGCACGGCGACCGCGACCATCCCGGTAACCGTCAGCAACCCGCCGGCTTCCAGCGGATCGGGATCCTCGGGCGGGACAGGCTCGTCTGGTGGATCGGGATCGTCCGGTGGGACAGGCTCGTCTGGTGGATCGGGCACGTCTGGTGGATCAGGCTCGTCCGGTGGATCAGGCTCGTCGGGAGGCTCCTCTTCCGGGTCCGGTTCTTCGGGAGGCTCCCCTTCCGGGTCCGGTTCTTCGGGCACGTCAGCCCCGTCTTCGAGCTCTGCCAAGGCACCCTCGGGCGGCTCGCCGCCGGCCTGGCTGGCCAGCGCCTCGCAGCCGTTCGCCGCACTACGTCCGGCCGATCGACAGGCCATCGTCGCTGGCAGTGACAGCTACTTCGCGGCCATCACCGGGGAACCCGTACGCCGCTCGCTCGCCGTCGCCGCGCACGGACTGTGGGTGAACCTGGTCGCCGACCGCTCGGTGCGCTTCAGCCTGACGGTCCAGGTGGCGCCAGCAGACGCCAGCCGCCTCGGCCTCTCGCGTCCTGCGCGCCGCGTGCGCCGTACCCGCCACACCCGCACTCGCCGCACGCAGAGCCCGACGGTGATCGGCAGTGCGAACGGCGCGCTGGCCGCCGCCGGACAGCGGCCGCTGGACATCTCGCTCACCGGTGCCGTGCGTACGGCGCTGCGCCGCCGGCACCTGACTCTGCGGGTCACGGTCGTGGGTACGGCCACCGACGTGCATGGCCACCAGACCCGCGTCGTGCGCGCCTTCCTGCTCCGGCGCTGATCCGGGCGGTCCGGCCGCCCCGGGGAAACGTGGGTGTCCGTGAGACTCAAGCTTCTGCGGTGCGGGTCCGATGACCTCTGGCATGCAGGGCAAACTGCGCACGACACGGTGAGAGGAGAGCCATGACGCCCCTGGCCTTCGAGCTTGTGGCCGCCGTGATCGGCGGCCTGATCGTGGGCTCCTTCCTGAACGTGGTGATCCATCGCCTCCCGCGGGGTGAGTCGCTGATCCGGCCACGCTCGCGCTGTCCCGCCTGCACCGTCAGCCTGCGCGCGCGCGACAACGTGCCCGTGCTCTCGTGGCTGGCGCTGCGCGGACGCTGTCACGAGTGCGCGAACCCGATCTCCCCGCGCTATCCCCTGGTCGAGGCCGCGACCGCGGCGCTGTTCGTTGCCGTGGTGCTGGCGTCGTCCTCCTCGGCCGACATAGCCCTCGGCCTGCTCGCCGTATGTGTGCTCATGCCGGTGGCCCTGATCGACCTGGACCACCGCATCATCCCCAACCGCCTGCTGCTCCCCGCCGCGGTCGCCGCGGTGGTGGCCGGCACGCTGCTGGATCCCGGCGGAGAGCCGGGTCGCCTGATCGCCGCAGCGGCGGCGGGAGGCTTCCTGCTCGTGGCGGCCCTCGTGCGTCCCGCCGGCATGGGCATGGGCGACGTGAAGCTGGCCGCGGTCATGGGGCTCCTGCTGGGGGGAGCCGTGGCTGTGGCCATGCTCATCGCGCTGGTGCTCGGCGTGCTGGTCGGGGCGGTGATCATGTCCCGTCGCGGCGTGGCCGCCGGCCGGCGCACCGCGGTGCCGTTCGGCCCGATGCTCAGCGCGGGTGGCCTGGTGGGGGTGCTCGCGGGGGCGTCGCTGGTCACGTGGTACCTGGGCACCTTCACCTAGCCTGCGCTCAGCTCGGCCGATTGCGGCCAGGTCTGTCGGGATCGCGCGGGCGGGGCCCGGCCTCGCCACGTCGCTGCGCGGCGGCCGAGGACCGGCCGCCGCCCCCCTGGACGAATGTTTGACTCAGCTTGTGGGCTCTCAGGCCGACGCTTGTGGTGACCGAACTGTCCTCAAGGGGGGGCGATTCGAGTCCGACGGCCCCTGCGAACCTCATGCGTCTACCTCCAGCCATCCAGTCCGCTGCCTCCCAGCTGCGCCCCCGGCGCGGTGACAAGCACGCCGACGCCCTCGCGGTGGCGCCCGCTGTCGAGTCTCGCCGCGCGAGGCTCGCTGGGGCAGCCGCCCACGCACGCCGTGGGCCCAGCCTTCAGCGCCGCTCTGCCGGGCGCGCCACCGTCACCGGACTTGACATCCAGCCCGGGCACGTCGCCGCCGCCGAGGTGGCCCTGAACGGCTCGATCGCCCTGCGTCACGGGGCCAGCCTGGAGATCGCGGCGGACATCGTCCGCGAGGGCGAGGTTCAGGACGGCGAGGCACTGACCGTCGCCCTGAAGAAGCTGTTCGCCGACGGTCGGCTCGCCAAGCGGGTGCGACTCGGGGTGGCCAACCAGCGCATCGTCGTGCGCACCATGGAGCTTCCCGTGATGGCGGACGCCAAGGACCTGGCTGCCGCGGTGCACTTTCAGGCCGCGGACGCCCTTCCCATGCCCCTCGAGGGCTCCGTCCTGGACTTTCACGCCCTGGACGTCATCGACACGCCGAGTGGCCCGCGCCAGCTCGTGGCGCTGGTCGCCGCCCGGCGCGACATGGTCTCCAGCGTCCTGGGCTGCATTCGCGCAGCCGGGCTACAGCCGGTTGGAGTGGACCTCTCGGCCTTCGCCATGATCCGCGCGCTGCATCGGCCCTCCTCCGAGCCGATCACCGGGCGCACGTTGTACATCCACGTCGACGGGGTCACCAACCTCGCTCTCGCTCACGGCGCGATATGCAGCTTCACCCGCCTGCTGGGTGGTGGGCTGCCCGCCATGTCCGCCGACCTGGCCGAGCGGGCGGGCATAGACGTCGTTCGCGCCGGTGAGCACGTCATGGCCGTGCGCCTCGACGATGAGCGCGCCCCAGCGAGCGGTCAAGGCGATTCGCTGGTCAGCGCCGCGGTCGCGGAAGCCGATCCCCTGACCGAGCTCGCGGCCACCGTGGTGCTCGAGCACGTGCGCCGCATCGCGGCCGCCGTGCGCAACTCCCTCGACTTCCATCACGGCCAGCAGAACGAGCTTCCCGTGCAGCGCGCCGTGCTCGTGGGTGCGGCGGCCGCGCTGCCCGGCTTCGCGGCGGCGTTGTCAACTCAGCTGGGCCTGCCGGTCGAGCCCGCCGCGGTTGCCGAGGCTCATCCCGGCGCCGGTGGCGCCGTCTCTCCCTTTCGGCTCACGGTGGCCGCCGGCCTCGGCGCCGCGGAGGCTCCCCAGTGAAGGCCGTCAACCTCATCCCGGCCGACGAGCGCGCGGGTGTCGGCGGAGCAGCCGGCCGCTCCGGTGGTGCCGTGTGGGTGCTGGTCGGTGGACTGGTGGGCCTGGTGGCCATGGCGGGCGTCTATGCGCTGGCGGTCAGCCACGTGGCCGACACGCGCGTCAAGGACGCCGCGGCGATGGCCCAGGCGGCGGGAGCCCGTTCGCGTGCCGCGCAGCTGGCTCCCTACCAGCAGTTCTACACCGCGGGTCATGGCCGCATCACCCAGGTCGCCACGCTCGTCAAGGGCCGCTACGACTGGTCGGCCGTGATGCACGGGATCGCCGTGACACTGCCGAGCGACGTGTCGCTGACCACGCTGTCGGCCAGCCTGTCGGCAGGCGGAACGGCGGCGTCCCCGGGCACGCCCGCGGCCGCCCCGGCTCCCGCGGCCTCCACTCCCGCCGCGCCCGGCACTACCCCGGTCGCCGCGGCACAGGTCACCCCGACCGTTCTGCTTGGTGGGTGCGCACGCAGCCACCCCGAGGTCGCCCACGTCCTGGACGCCCTCGGAACGATGAATGGCGTGCAGAACGTGAGCTTTGCCTCCTCCACCAAGGGCAGCACCACGCAGGCCGCGGGCGCGGGGGCGGGCGGCTGCCCGCCGAGCTCACCCGCGGTCTTCCAGGTCACCATCAGCCTTCACCCCACCGGCGCCACCGCAGCGGTGTCCCCGGCCGTCGCCGCTCAGTCGGCGGCCAGCCCGGCGGTCGCCGTTCAGAACGCGCCGGCGGCTCCGCCCGCCTCTCGCCCGGCACCGGTGGCACCAGGCTCAGGAGCCCCCCGATGACCGGTCGCGATCGTCTCGTGGTGCTCGTGCTGGTCGCCCTGGGTCTCGTCGGCGCGTCGTGGTGGTTCATCGTCGCTCCCGAGCGCCAGCAGGCGGCCAAGGCCGACCAGCAGCTTGCCGCTGACAACCAGGCGCGGGAAGGCGTCATCGGACAGGTCGCCCAGGCTCGCGCCGCTGTGGCCGGCTACGCCACCACCAAGACCGCGTTGGGCGCCATCGACCGTGCGGTGCCCACCACGGGCGACGTGTCCGACCTCATTCGCCAGCTGGCCGCTACGGCCGGAGCCAAGCACGTGGACTTCCGCGTGATCAGCCTGACTCCCGCGACCGCCGCCGGAGCGGGCGCAGCCGCGCCTGCTCCCGCCCCCTCCACGGCCGCCGCCACCAGCGGCACCGGCGCCACACCTGGATCCGCCGCCCTGACCGGGGCGGCGAGCAGCCCGGCTGCCGCGACGGTCAACACGCTCACCTTCAGCTTCACCTTTGTCGGCGGGTACCTCGATCTGGAGCGCTTTCTACGGGCCGTCAACGCCTACGCGGCCACTGATTCGGCCGGCCTGAAGGCGTCCGGACGGCTGCTGAGCGTCAAGTCGATCACCCTGGCTCCGTCCGCGGGTCCCTCTGCGCAGACCACCGGCGCCTCGACCGGGCCGCAGGCCTCGATCACCGCCGAGGCCTACGTGCTTGCGGCCCCCGCCCTGGTGGCGCCCGCGGCCCCGAGCGGCACGGGCGCTCCGGTCCTTGGCTCCGCCGCCCCCGGCAGCGCCCGGACCCCAGCCACCGTGCGCCCCGCGCCCGCGCGACGGTTGGTGCCCTTGCCCGGGACCCCCGCGGCTCCCGTGCACCCGCCGGTCGGCTTGCCCACCCGCACGCCACAGGCTGCCCTGGTTGGGCCTGTCGCGCCTACCCCGTACCCGCGTCCGACGGCCAAAGCGGCGCGAGCCGCTGGAGGCACCAGATGAGCCTTCTCAACGACATCGCCGCCGATCTGAACGAGAAGCGTCTATGGCCCGTGGTGGCCCTGCTCAGCGCCGGCGCAGTGGGCCTGCCGACCGCAGCGTCGCTGAGCTCCGCCTCGGCCCCTGACGCCGGTGCCGCGACGCCGCCGGCCATGACCCCCGTGGCCGGAGCTGGTCTCGCCCCGGTGCTCCCCGGGCTGCTCGGCCATGTCCCTGCGCGCCGTCACGTATCGGCGCTGGAGCACGATCCCTTTTCGGCCACGTCCGGGCACGCCGCGACGGCCACGCCAGCGGCCACCGGCGCGCCCTCCACCGGCGCGACCGCCGGTGGTGGCGCAACGAGCGCGGCTCGCACGGGGCCCGCCCACTCGGCAGCGTCCTCATCGGCGCCCGGGGCCGGGCCGGCGCCAGGCACGCCCAGCCTGTCCGCCCCGTCGGGCCCCGTTCCGTCGTTCAGCTCACCGAGCGCAGTTCCCAAGCTCACGCCGGTACCGAACCTGCCCACCCCCAAGGGCGTGCCCATCCCGGGCGGCGTACCCGCGCCCTCCCCGGGGGCCAAGCGGTCCGGTGGGCATCACGCGCCAAGTCCCGTGGTCGCGCCTGACCCGACGCGCTACTTCGCCGTCTCGCTGCGCTTCGGTGCGGCCACCGGTAGCCCGGTGCTCGCCAACCCGCCGCGCCTGCAGGTGCTGCCGTCCATGCAGGATCCCGTCGCTCAGTATCTGGGCGTGCGTGAGGACGGACGCTCGGCGATCTTTCTCCTCAATCCAGCGGTCAGCGCCAGCGGCGACGGGACCTGCTCGCCGAACCCGCACAGCTGCCAGCTGATCACCCTGCACGCGGGGGACAGCGAGTTTCTCGACGCCCACAGCGCCTCGCGGGGAACGGTCCAGTACGAGCTCGATCTGCTGTCCGTCTCCCAGCACCACAGCTCGGCGGCGCTCGCCGGTCGCGCGCGTCGGCGCGAGTCGGCGGCCGGCCGCCGGATGCTCGGCGCCTCCAAGGCTTCGGCGCTACGCGGGCTGCTGTTCTCCCAGGACCTCGGGGTCGTCGTCAGTCGCGCGGCTCACTCTGCCTCGAGCGCCGGCGCTCGCGCCAAGGCATCCGCGGCCACCACGGGAACGGCCAGGAATCCCGCCGCCCAGAGCAGGATCCTGACGCCCGCGCCGGTCGTTCCCGCCTCCCCGGCCCCCGCACCCGCACCCGCTTCGGGCCCGCCCGCGGCCGCTGTCGCCCCCGCACCCGCTGCCCCCTCTACTCTGCTTCCGGTTGGGCCCAGCCCCAGCCCCGCCGTCGCGCCCGATCCGGCCGCCCAGATGGCCCTCAGCCTGCGCGCGTCCTGGTCGCAGGCGTCGGGCTGGATGTTCACCCGGTAGCCGAGACGCGCGCGCGAGGGGGCGCTCACCCTCCCGAGTGAGGTCCTATTTCCGGTTGGCTCGCACACCCGAGGCGCCCGATGGCCTTCGTGGTGCGGCGTCCTCGGGGTTCGACGTGGCTCTGCCACGCCTTCACCCCTTGCGTCCTTGCCCCACTCGACCCTCGAACACCTCGGTCGCACGCCCCAATCGGCATAGAACCTAAGCTAGGCGCCCATGGCACTGCGCCTGATCACCGCCGGTGAGTCGCACGGCCCCGGCCTGACCTGCATCGTGGAAGGCGTTCCGGCCGGTCTGGCGCTCACGCCGGAGGACCTCAACCGGGACATGGCCCGCCGCCAGCTCGGCCACGGCCGCGGTGGGCGCATGAAGATCGAGCGCGACACCGCCGAGGTGACGGCGGGCGTGCGCCACGGGCGCACCCTCGGGGGTCCGGTTGCCCTGCAGGTGGCCAATCGCGACTTCGCCAACTGGGAGGAGCGCATGAGCCCCTGGCCGGTGGCGGCCCCGGTGGCCGAGGTGCACCTACCGCGCCCCGGCCACGCCGACCTGGTCGGCGCCCAGAAGTACGCCTTCAGCGACGTGCGCAACGTGCTTGAGCGCGCGAGCGGGCGGGAGACCGCCGCCCGGGTGGCCGGTGGCGGCGTCCTGCGCGCGCTCCTGCGCGCCGTCGGGGTGCAGGTGGTCTCCCACGTGGTCCAGATCGGGAGCGTGCACGCCCCGCGCTATGACGAGCCGCTGGGCGCGGAGGACTTCGCCGCGGTGGACGCCTCGCCCGTGCGCTGCCTGGACGCCGAGGCCTCGCGAGCGATGGTCGCGCACATCAATGAGCAGCGCAAGGCCAACGAGTCCCTGGGGGGCGTCTTTGAGGTCCGCGCCTTCGGCCTGGTGCCCGGTCTGGGCTCCCACGTCTCCTGGGAGGAGCGCCTGGACGGTCGCCTGGCCGGCGCCCTGTGCTCGATTCAGGCCATCAAGGGCGTGGGCATGGGTGCCGGCTTCGACCTGGCCGGGCGTCCAGGCTCTGAGGCCCACGATGAGATCTTCCACTCACCCGAGCGCGGCTTCTACCGCGAGACCAATCACGCCGGCGGCCTGGAGGGCGGCATGACCACCGGCGACCCGCTGATCGCCTCCGCGGCCATGAAGCCGCTGCCCACGCTGACCAAGCCCCTGCGCTCGGTGGACACCCAGACGCTGCAACCCGCGCAGGCGCTGCGTGAGCGCACCGACTCCTGCACCGTGCCCGCGGCCGGCGTGGTGGGGGAGGCCATGGTGGCCTTCGTGCTCGCCGACGCCTACCGCACCAAGTTCGGCGGAGACCACGTCGACGACATGCGGGCGGCCGTCGACGCCTATCGTGAGCGCATCGGGTGGGCTCGCTGAGCGCCACGCTGAGCCGGGGAGCTTCAGCGCAACGCGCGCGTCCTGCGCGCGCGCTGGTGCTGATCGGCTTCATGGGCGCGGGCAAGTCCACCGCCGCACGCGACATGGCGGCGGCCCTGGGGGCATCGGCCGTGGACGCCGACGCCGTGGTGGAGGAGCGCCTCGGCCACTCCGTGGCCCAGGAGTTCTCCGCTAACGGCGAGCACGCCTTTCGCGCGCTGGAGGAGCAGGTGACCTGCGAGCTGCTCGAGCGTGCCGGCCCGGGCACCGTGCTGGCCCTCGGCGGGGGCAGCGTCGCCTCCGAACGGGTGCAGCGGGCCCTGGCCGACCACCTGACGGTGCTCCTGGACGTCGACGCCGACCGGGCCTGGGAGCGCGTGAGCGAGGATGGCCTGGAGCGTCCCCTGGCCCGCGACGGGCGCGCCTTCGCCGCCCTGCTCGAGTCGCGCGCACCGCTCTACGCGCGCCTGGCCGACGCCATCCTGCCCGCTCGGCGCGGAGTGCCCGGCCGGGCCCTTGACGCCCTGGCCCTCCTGGCCGCCGCACCCCCGGGCACGCGCATGCTGTGGGCATGCTCGGCGTCGGGCGACTATCCCGTCTTCGTGGGAAACGGTCTGCTGGGCTCGTCGCTGTGGCCGCTTGACCGGGAGGCGTCGCGACCGTTCTGGGTCACCGACGAGACGGTGCGCGGCCTGTACGCCGAACGCCTGAGAATGGGCGAGCGGGTGGTCGCCGTCGCGCCCGGCGAGCGCCACAAGACACTGGCCAGCGCCGAGCACATATGGAATGTCCTGGTCGAGCACGGCGTCACCCGCGCCGACCATCTCGTCGCCCTGGGCGGTGGCGTCGTCGGTGACCTCGCCGGCTTCTGCGCAGCGACCTACCAGCGCGGGGTGCGGGTGGTGCACGTGCCCACCACCCTCTTGTCCCAGGTCGACTCGGCCTACGGGGGCAAGACCGGGGTCGATCTGCCCCAGGCCAAGAACTACGTGGGCGCCTATCACCAGCCCGCAGGGGTGCTCGTGGACCCCGCCACGCTTGACTCCCTGCCCGCGGCCGAGCGCGCGGCGGGCTTCGCCGAGGTCATCAAGACGGCGCTGATCGCCGGCGGGGAGCTGTGGCGGCGCGTCAGCGGGGGGGATGGGGCCGATCAAGAGATGATCCTGGCCTGCGCGCGCACCAAGCTCGCGGTGGTGGCCGAGGATGAGCGCGACGACGGCCGCCGCCAGGTGCTCAACCTGGGCCATACGGTCGCTCACGCCATCGAGACCGCGAGCGACTACGCGCGCTACCGCCATGGCGAGGCGGTGGGCCTGGGGCTGCTGGCGGCTCTGCGCCTGTCGGGCCAGGAGGAGTTGCGCGCCACGGTGGCCGGGGCGCTGGCCGCCAACGGGTTGCCCGTGCGCCTGGAGCACGTGGACGCCGAAGCGGTGGTGGCGGCCACCGCGCGGGACAAGAAGCGCCTGGGCCCGCGAGTCCCCTTCGTGCTCGTGCACGGACCCGGGGACGTACGCGTGGGAGCGCAGGTCAGCGACGCCGACCTGCGCGGCGCCGTGGCGGAGCTGGCCGCGTGATGGCCGCGCCCGGCGGGCCGCGGGAGGCGCCGGCGGCGCCCGATCCTCAGGCGGACGCGCCTTCCCATCCACAGCCCGACGGGCCTGCCGATCGGCTCGCAGGCGAAGTCGTTCTGGCCCACAACCGCGTGGAGGTGGTGCACGGGGTGAATCTGGACATGCTCGGACAGCGCGACCCCGAGCAGTACGGGACGCTGACCCTGGCTGAGCTGGAACGGCACATCAGCGAATGGGCCGGCGCGCTGGGGCTGCAGACGCGCTTCTTCCAGACCAACTTCGAGGGCGAGCTCATCGAGCACCTGCACAGCCTGAGAGACATGGCCGATGCGATCGTCATCAACCCCGGTGCGTGGGCGCACTACGCCTGGGCCATCTCAGACGCGCTCCAGATCGCCGCCCTGCCTGCGGTGGAGGTGCACCTGTCCGACGTCAAGGCCCGCGAGCCCTGGCGCCGCGTGTCGGTGATCGAGGACCTGTGCGTCGCCTCCGTGGCCGGACGCGGCGCCGAGGGGTACCGCGAGGCGCTCGAGCTCCTGCGTCGTCACCTCGCCGGCCAATAGGCTGGCTCTCAGACGTGAGCGAGGCCACCGCACCCACCACCCTGGTCAGGCGCGCCGAGCAGCTGGCCGCCGAAGCGGTGGGTCGCGAGCTTGACGCCGTGCTCGTCAGCGCGCCGGTCAGCGTGCGCTACCTGAGCGGCTACACCGGATCAAACGGCATTGCCCTGCTGGGCTCGGGCCCGTCGCAGCTGTGGCGCTTCTTCACCGACTTTCGCTACCTGACGCAGGCGGCCGAGCAGGTCCCCGAGCGCTTCGAGCGTGAGATCGCCACCAACCTGTTCGAGGCCGCCCTGCGCTCGCTGGAAGAGCTGAGCCCGAAAGGGGGACGGCTGGGTTTTGAGGATGAGCACGTCAGCGTCGCCCAGCACGCCAAGCTTCTAGAGAAGCTGCCCGACGGATGGGAGCTCGTCCGGTGCACCGGGATGGTCGAGGCGCTGAGGGAGATAAAGGATGCCGGCGAGCTTGCCCGCATCCGTGCGGCCGCCGAGCTGGTCGACGACGTGCTGGGCTGGCAGGCCGAGCGGGGGCTGGTCGGGCGCACCGAGCGCGCGGTGGCCCTCGAGCTCGAGCACGAGATGCGCCGTCGCGGCGCGACGGCGCCGAGCTTTCCCTCGATCGTGGCCTCCGGCACGCATGGCGCGCTGCCCCACGCCTCACCCCGCGACGTGGCCATCGCGCGCGGCGAGCTGGTCACCATCGACATGGGTGCGCTGCTTGACGGCTACTGCTCAGACTGCACGCGCACCTTTGCCACCGCGGAGCCCGACGGACAGGCTCAGCAGGTCTACGCCGCCGTGCTCGACGCCCAGCAGCAGGGTCTGCAGGCCGTTCAGGCCGGGAGCAATGGGCGTCAGGTCGATGCGGTGGCCCGGGCGGTCATCGCCGATGCCGGCTACGGCGACAGCTTCGGCCACGGCCTGGGACACGGTGTCGGTCTGGAGATCCACGAGGCTCCGCGCCTGTCTCCCAGCGCTCCCGACGAACCACTGCGTCCCGGGCACGTGGTGACCGTGGAACCGGGCGTCTACCTGCCCGCCGTTCTGGGAGTGCGCATCGAGGACCTCGTCGTGGTCGGAGCGGACGGCCCCGAGCGACTCAGCCACTTCCCCAAGGAGCTGACGGTGGTCGGATGAGCTGCACCTGGATGTCGAGCTCGAGGTCGGCCCAGGCGTGCTCGGCAGTGACTGCTGGGGCGCCGAGGCGCTGCGCCAGCGCCAGGCAGGAGCGGTCACCGAGCGATAGGCCCTTGCTGGCCGTCCTGGGATAGAGCGCGGCGGCGGCAAGCGCGTCGCGCTCGCTGAACGGCTCCACGGCGAGCTGTTCGCGTAAGGGGGCGAGGATCTTCTCGGGAGGCTGCTCGCGGCGGACGAGCACGGTCGCTACCTCGCCGAGGTTGACCGCGCTTGTGCTCGCGCCATCTGCGATCGCGTCGGCGACGGTCTCGGCACCGGGCTCGGCGAACAGCAGCGCCAAGAGCGCGGACGCGTCGATCGCCGCACTCACCGCGATCCGCGCTTCGCGTCTTGATCCTCAGCGGCTGCCTGCCGTCGGCGCTCGGCCCGCAGGTCATCGACTACGGAGCGCTTCGGGTGCCCGGCCGAGCCGATCAGCGCGCGCGCGGCGGCGCGGCGGCTCTCGACGCGCAGCACGCCGTCGGCGTGCTCGCTGATCCTCATCTCGTCGCCGGCGCGCAGGTCGAGGCGGCGACGCAGCTCCGCGGGCAGCACCAGCCGCCCGCGATCGTCGAGGCGCACTATCCCACTCACTTCGCTCATATGGGAAACCATAGCAGCAACCCACAACAAGCAGTCAGTGGGACTGAGGCTGAGCGTTCAGCTGACGGTTCATGACTCCGGTCCGATCGTCTCCAGCCGGTTCAGCGCAGCACGAGCTGAGCGATCGCCACCAGTCCGACCACCACGATCAACCCGCGCAGCGCCCCGGCGGGTAGGCGTCGGCCTACGCGGGCGCCGACCTGGCCCCCGGCGACCGACCCGGCCATCAGCAGTAGCGCGGGCGCCCAGGCGACGTGGGCCACGAACACGAACACGACCCCGGCCACCAGGTTGACGATCAGGGCCAGCACGTTCTTCAGCGCGTTGATGCGCTGCAGGTCCTCGGTCAGGGCCAGGCCCAGGATGGCCAGCAGCAGGATTCCCTGCGCCGCACCGAAGTAGCCGCCGTACAGGCCCGAGCCGAATATCGCCGCCAGGGCCAGCACCCCGCCGTCGCGCGCGGCGCCGGGGCCGCGCTGGCCCAGGCGGCGCGCCAGGCGCGGCTGCAAGATGACCAGCGCGAGCGCGATGGCGATGAACACGGGCACGATGGCGCGGAACGCGGACGCGGGCAGGAGCAGCAGCGCCACCGCGCCGAGGATTCCGCCGACCAGCGAGGCCGCCCCCAGGCGCGCGGCCCGTCGACCCTGACCGGCGAGCTCGTGGCGGTAGCCGTACGCTCCTGAGAGGGACCCAGGCACCAGCCCGATGGTGTTGGACACGTTGGCCACCACCGGCTGATAGCCGAAGGCGAGCAGCACGGGGAAGGTGATCAGGGTCCCGCTGCCCACGATCGTGTTGATCGTCCCCGCCGCCACGCCGGCCAGCAGGAGGGCCAGCACCTCCAGCGCGCTCAAGCGCTCACCGGTGGGGCGCGAGCGTCACCAGCGCCGCACTGCTGGGCGGCATCGCGAACGAGGCCGTGCCCTTGGCCACGCGGACCGCGGTCAGGTGATGTGATGGATGCCAGCTGCCGTCGGCGGCCACCGGCTTCTGGCCCAGGCGCACGCCGGTGGTGGCGCCCGGGCTGGGTGCGGTCAGGCGCAACACGCTGCCTTGCTGGAGGTCATGGCCCACGGGAACGTGGACCATGACCGGCCGGGCGCCCGGCGCCTGGTCGTCGACCACGACCAGCTGCAGGCGCCGGTGCGGAGCGGCAAACGCGCTGTAGCTCAAGTTCAGCCCTCCAGGGCGCACGCTGACGGGCAGCGGACGGCTGCCCTCGAGCTGGTGGGCCAACAGCAGCGCATACCACTCCGGCTGAGCGTTCAGTCGCCCAGCGATCAGGTCGCTGGGCGTCAGGGCGGCCAACGGCGAGTAGCCGGTAGGGGTGGCGACGTTGCCGTGGAAGTTCAGCCCCGAGACCCCCGCCGACATGGCCCGAGCGGCGTAGTCGGTCGCCCACAGCGCCGAGGCGAAGGTGTCACTGACCCCGGGCACCCCGCCGCAGGAGACGTTGTTGGTCTCATCGACGCGCACGGGCAGGTTGTAGGCGTGCCCGATGGCACCCGCGCGCCGCAGGTTGGCGGCCGCCGCGCTCCCGATCCGAGGCCTGAGCAGGCGGGCGATGGTGGGGTGATCTGTGCAGCTCAGCGAGTAGTAGTGGGCGGTGATCAGTGCGGGTGGGTCCGAAGCGGCCAGCATCTGCAGCCAGGGGAGGTGGCGGCGTCCGCTGGAGCTGTCAGGGCCTTCGACGGGAAGCTCGGGGACGGCCTGCTGCACGGCGGCCTTGTAGGCCGCGACCTCGGTGGCGTACTGGGCGTAGGTCCAAGGATCGGTGCGCAGGCGGTCGGGGCGCACGAAGGCGTCGGGCTCGTTGCCGAACTGCACCCCGGTCAGGCTGTCGCCCAGCGCGGCGTAGGCGGCGCTGACCTCCGAGGCGGCGGCCTGCGGGTCGTAGTGGCCGAGGTTGAGCGCCAGCTGCACGCGCCAGCCGGTCTCGCGGGCGAGGCGAGCCACCCCGGGGAAGTCGCCGGGCGCCAGCCCCGTGGTCGCCCACGGCGGTAGCGTGCCGGCGGTACCGAGCCAGGCGACCTGCGTGCCGGCGGTACCGAGCCACGCGACCTGCGTGTCGGCGGTCACCCCTCCGAAGCGAACCAGCCCACCGCTGAGGGAACGAAGCAGCCCGGGCAGATTGCCGCGGGTCGCGTACGTGCCTGTGAGGTGCAGGTACTTGACTTCGAAGGACAGGCCGATGAAGTCCTTGGGCACCGTCGTGCGCGGATGGGCGCGGTCGACGGTCAGGCTGACGGGACGCGCCAGCACCGACGCGGTGCTCGCCGGCGCCCCGCTGGCCGGGGCGGCCAGCAGCAGCATGGCTGCGAGGCCGGCCAGCGCCGGCCTGAGCGGCCGCCGTGCCGCGCGCACCCCCCGCTGTGCCGCGCGCACCCCCCGCTGTGCCGCGCGCACCCCCCGCTGTGCCGCGCGCACCCGCCGCTGCGGGCGCGGCGCGCGTGACGTCGCTGAGAGGCCCGGGCCAAACACGGTACGCAGGCTAGTGGCCCGCGACGCCCACGCGCCCCGGCCCCGGACAGCGGAAGGGGCGACCCACGACAGGATCAGCCCGACGCCGCTACCCTGACGCCCGCGTGATCAGCACCAATCAGTTTCGCAACGGAAGCCATATCGACGTCGATGGCACGATCTTCAAGATCGTCGACTTCCAGCACGTCAAGCCGGGCAAGGGCGGCGCCTTCGTGCGCACCAAGCTGCGTCGCGCGTCCGACGGGGCGTCCATCGACCGTACGTTCCGCGCGGGCGAGAAGTTTCGCTCGGTGCGCACCGAGGCGCGCAAGATGCAGTTCTTGTACGCCGATGGCAGCGACGCACACTTCATGGACTCCGCGTCCTTTGAGCAGATCGCCATCCCCGAGGCGGCCGTGGCCTCCACCCTGCGCTGGGTGAAGCCGAGCACGGAGGTCGACCTGCTGTTCATCGACGATCAGCCCGCGGACGTGCAGCTGCCCAGCGCCGTCGACCTCGAGGTGACCGCGACCGACCCGGGCCTGCGGGGAGACACCGCCTCGGGGGGCGGGACCAAGCCGGCGACCCTGGAGACCGGCGCGACGATCTCGGTACCGCTGTTCGTGAACGTCGGCGAGCGTGTGCGCGTGGACACCCGCTCGGGCGACTACGTCTCCCGCGCGTAGCCGGGGTGCGGCGCACCGATCAGCGCCGCGCCGCCGTGGTGGCCCTCTACCAGCACGATCTCACCGGACGTTCGCTGTCCCAGACGCTGGGCGGCGACGCGGCGCTGTTCACACGAGCCCTGGCCCACGCTGCCGCCGACCGCGCCCCCGAGCTCGACGAGGTGATCTCGCGTCACGCCCACGGATGGAGCGTGGAGCGCATCCAACCACTGGAGCGCAGCATCATGCGCGTCGCCCTGGTGGAGATGCTCCATCCCGACGCGGCCCCCGCCGATACTCCCATAGCACCCGAGGGGGCGATCGACGAGGCCGTGCAGACCGCCAAGACGTTCTGTGGCAGCGAGGCCCCCGGCTTCGTCAACGGCGTCCTGGCGGCGGTCCTGCGCGAGACCAGGCCACAACCGCGCGAGGACGATCAATAGTGTCCGCGTGGGTTGGCCTGACGAAAAGGCCCATCCGCTCCTGATTATGACCGAGACGCTTGACGACCTGATCCTGCGCCTGGAGCGTGCCGGCGAGCAGTTGCGCTCGGGAGAGCTGTCCCCCGACGCCGCCGCCACGCTGGTCGAGGACTGTGCCGCGCTGGCCACCCAGGCCAGCACCGAGCTCGAGCGACGGGCCCGGGCCGACGTGCCCGCTCCCCTTCCTGGGCAAGACTCGCTGCTCTGAGTGCCCTAAGGCCCGATCTGAGTTGTCCGCACACCCCAGGCGCCCGACGAAGCGGGCGCGGTGAGCGCGCCGGGGCCCGAGCCTGTCCCCTATCCGAATCACCTGCGCGATGAGGTCGAGGGCTACCTGCAGGGTCTGCGCTTCTCGAGCGAGGCGGTAACCGGGGGTCTCGAGGAGGCAATGCGCTACTCCCTGCTCGCCGGGGGCAAGCGCATCCGCCCGGTGCTGGCCCTGGCCACGGCCCGGGCCCTGGGGCGCGAGCACGCCGAGATGCTGCCGCTGGCCGGCGCCCTGGAGCTCATACACACCTACTCGCTCATCCACGACGACCTGCCGGCGATGGACGACGACGACCTGCGCCGGGGGCGCCCGACGTGTCACGTGGCCTTCGGCGAATCGGTGGCCATCCTGGCCGGCGACGGCCTGTACGCCGAGGCCTTCCATCACGTGATAGCCCACCAGGACGCCCCCCCCGAGCGCGTGCTCGCGGCGCTGGCGGAGCTGGCGGCGGCCACCGGGGTGAGCGGAATGGTCGGGGGCCAGTACGTCGACGTGAGCAGCGGGGCACCGGCCGGACCGCAGGGGCTGCGTCGCCTGCACGAGCTCAAGACGGGCCGTTTGATCGCGGCCTCGATCCTGTGCGTCCTACTGCTGGATGGCACGAGCCGACCTGCGACAATGCACTACGGTCGTTTCGCGGCTGAGTTGGGGGTGCTTTTTCAGATTGTGGACGACATCTTGGACGTGACCGGTACGGACGCGGCGCTCGGCAAGCCGCGGGGCAGCGATGAGCGTCACGGCAAGCGCACATACGTCAGCGAGTTCGGGATCGAGCCCGCGCGCGCATTGGCCTCGCAGTCTCACAGCACCGCGAGGGAGGCCCTGGCCCAGGCCGCACCGCAGGGCGCGGCCGAGCTCGAGCAGATAACCGACTTCATCTACACCCGAACCTCATGACCCCCGCCGCCGCCGAACCTCCCCACCCACCGCGCCTGCTCGGCGGCATCGACTCCCCTCAGGATCTGCATGGGCTGAGCACCGAGCAGCTCGCCCAGGTCGCTCAGGAGGTGCGTGAGCACATCATCGACACCGTCGGTGAGATCGGCGGTCACTTCGGCGCCAACCTGGGCACGTGCGAGCTGGCGGTGGCGCTGCATTCGCTGCTCGACTCTCCGCGCGACAAGATCCTGTGGGACGTGGGCCATCAGGCCTATCCACACAAGGTGCTCACCGGCCGGCGCGACGAGCTGTCCACTATCCGCCAGTACGGGGGCCTGGCGCCGTTCTGCTCCATCGCGGAGTCGCCGCACGACATCATGGGAGCCGGACACGCCTCCACCTCCGTGGGCTACGCGGTCGGCATCAAGGAGGCGATGCGCCACACGGGCGGTTCCTCCAACGGCCGCGTCGTCGCCGTGATCGGCGACGGTGCCATGACGGGCGGGGTCGCCTTCGAGGCCATCAGCCACGCTGGTGGCATGGGCACGCCCATGGTCGTGGTGCTCAACGACAACGGTATGTCCATCGCCCCCAACGTGGGCGCCCTGTCGCGTTACTTCAACCGCGTCCGGCTCAATCCCAAGCTGTGGCACGCACGCGAGGAGGTCGAGGGCAGCCTGACGCGGCTGCCGGGCGGCATCGGCGCCGCGTTCGAGCGTCTGGGGCCCCAGCTCAAGGAGTCGATCAAGGCCTTCTGGGCTCCCGGCCTGTTCTGGGAGGAGCTCAACTGGGCCTACATGGGGGTCGTCGACGGCCACGACGTGGATGCCCTGCGCGAGTCGCTCAGGGAGGCCCTCGAGGCCGAGCGGCCCGTCGTCGTGCACGTCTCGACCGTCAAGGGAAAGGGCTTCGCGCCGGCCGAGGAGGGCGGCCTCGAGGGCATGGAGGAGTGGCACGCAGCCAAGCCCAAGTCGATTGCCAACGGGGCGGCGGTGCTCAGTGGCCCCGTCCGGGCGGACGCCATCCCCAAGCCACCTCAATACACGAAGGTGTTCGGGGAGGCCCTCGTGCGCGAGTGCGAGCGAGACCCTCGCGTGGTCGGCATCACCGCCGCGATGAACTCGGGCACCGGCCTGAACATCCTGCAGAAGGCCATGCCCGAGCGCTACTTCGACGTGGGCATCGCCGAGCAGCAGGCCATCCTGTTCGCGTCCGGCCTGGCGCTGGAGGGGGTCAAGCCCGTCGCGGCGATCTACTCGACCTTCCTGCAGCGCGCCTACGACCAGATCGTCCACGACGTCTGCCTGCAGAGCCTGAACGTGGTGTTCGTCATGGACCGCGCCGGACTGGTGGGCGACGACGGGCCCACCCACCACGGCGCCTTTGACATCGCCTATCTGCGCTGCCTGCCCAACATGGTCCTCATGGCCCCGCGCGACGAGCAGGTGCTGGTGGACATGCTGCACACCGCGCTGCTCTACGACGCCGGGCCGGTTGCGCTGCGCTATCCGCGCGGGGAGGCCGTCGGCATCGAGCTGCGTGACCGTCCCCGCCGTATGCGGATCGGGACTGGGGAGATCGTGCGCGAGGGCGGAGCGAGCGCGTCCGCCGGCGCCCGCGTCGCCCTGATCGGCTACGGCTCCGGTGTGAGCAGGGCGCTCGAGGCGTCCGACATCCTGGCCGAGCACGACATCCCGGTCACCGTGGCCGACGCGCGCTTTGCCAAGCCCATCGACGCGGGGCTGATGGCTCAGCTCGCCGCTGAGCACGACCTGCTGGTCACCGTGGAGGAGGGCGTGCTCGCGGGCGGCTTCGGCTCCGCCGTCTGGGAGGCCCTCAACGACAGCGGCGCGGCCACCCCGCGCATCCTGCGCGTGGGGCTACCAGACCGCTACGTGACCCACGGCAAGGCGGCTCTTCTGCACGAGGAGGTCGGCTTCACCGGCCCGCGCATCGCCGAGCGCATCGAGGCGGCGATCCTCGACCGCCGCTCGGCCCCCGTCGGGGCCTGAGCACCCACCCGGGGCGCAAACAGAAACGGCCCGCCAGAGGCGGGCCGTTTCCGGAGGGGAGGGTGCTTCGGTACTGCTTGGGAGGGATGCTTCTGTGCTTCGGGTCGACGTAATGATGCCCCGCCGTTCCCGAGGTATGTGTGACGTCGATCACACTTATGGCCTGGGGGTAGGTAGCGGCCGTGGATGTCGGGGATCGAGGACGGCGAGGGGTAGGGCTCGTCTTGGGTCATGGGTTGCCTCCTTTGCGGTTGAGGCGCCGCCGGCTGCCCCGTGGAGGATTGTCGTGCGTAATCTCTTCAGACCGAAGTCGAGGGTGCCCTGAGAGCCCGGTTGAAGCCGATCTCGAGCGGGCGACCTCATCCGGCAGTCATTGCGCGGGGCTGCGGATCGGGCGCACATCGACATCGAGCGCGATGCTGCTCCAGGCTTGGTCGCCGGTCAGGACCGGGGTGGCGAGCCGGCGCGCGAGCGCCAGGCACGCGCGGTCGGCGAGCGAGAGTCCGGCTGCGCGGGTAAGCGGGCGCAGTCGTGCTGCCTCGATCGCGTCGGCGGTCGTAAACGGCTCGAGTGTGATTGCGCCGTCGAGCAGCCCGCGGGCGGTCAGGTCAGAGGCGACGTCTGCCGGGTCTTGGCCGCGCGCCGCGAGTGTGCTCAGAGCCTCGGCCAGGTTGACGGTGGAGATCGTCGAGCCCGCGGCGATCGCATCGGCGACGACCTCGGCGCCGGGCTCATTGCCGAAGTAGGCAAGCAGCGCCGAGGCGTCGAGCACGGGGGCAGAGGCCGCCTCGGCCATCTACTCGTCGCGTTGGGCTTCGGCGCGCCGCTCGGTGACCAGCTCGTCGACGAGCGAGCCTGCCCCGGCGAGGCCGGCGAACAAGCCTCGGCTCGCGTCGGCTACCGCCCGATAGGGACGCAACCGTAGAGAGCCGTCCGCTTCAGTGCTCAACAGCATCCGCGTTCCCGGCTTGAGATCGAGCGCGGAGCGAATGGAAGATGGCAGCACGAGCCGGCCGCGATCTCCAATGGTGACCTGCTCGACGCGGGACATATCGAGACTGTACCACGTCGCAATTTTATGCCATAGATAGTGGCTATCCCACAACCCTGTGCTCTGCTGCTCCGCGCTGCTCGCGGCCGCAGATCACCGGTCTGCGGGCGACGAAGGGTCCCGCCCCGCGTGTTCGCGGTGCGAGCGGCTACCGTGGGCCGCAGGGAGCGAGCGGCTACCGTTGCGCGGGCCGATGCCCAAGCAGCGCCTGGACACCCTGCTGGCCGAGCGCGGCCTGTTCGAGACCCGTACTCGCGCGGCCGCGTCCATCATGGCTGGGGAGGTCCAGGTCGGCGACGGCGGCCGGCGCGCGTCCAAGCCGGGGGAGATGGTGGACGAGAGTGCGTCCTTGACGGTCGCCGAGCGTCCCCGATTCGTCTCCCGCGGCGGGATCAAGCTGGCCAATGCACTCCAGTCAAGCGGCGTCGCCGTCGCCGGGCGGCGCGCGCTGGACGTCGGAGCGTCAACCGGCGGATTCACCGACTGTCTTCTGCAGAACGGGGCGGCCGCGGTGATCGCCGTGGACGTCGGATACGGCGAGCTCGCCTGGGGACTGCGCAGCGATGAGCGCGTAACCGTGCTCGAGCGCACCAACGCACGCACCCTGACGCCGGCGCAGTTGCCCTGGCTCCCCAACCTTGCCGTGCTTGACGTGTCGTTCATCTCGCTGACCAAGGTGCTGCCGGCGGTGCTCTGCTGTCTGGCTCCCGACTTCGAGGCGCTGGCCATGGTCAAGCCGCAGTTCGAGGTCGGCCGCGAACGCCTGGGGCGCGGGGGCGTCGTGCGCGAGGGGGCTGAGCGTCGACGGGTCCTCGTCGAAGTGGCGCGAACGGCTCAGAGCCTCGGAGCTGGCGTGCTTGGCTTTCACTCTTCGGGGCTTCCCGGTCCCAAGGGCAATCGGGAGACCTTCCTGCATCTGGCCGCGGGAGGGCGGCTCGGGGCGGCTGGCACCGCGGACGTCGAGCGACTGGCCGCGATGGTGGAGCCATGAGCACCTCACCCGCCGCCGACTCGCGCGAGGTGACCGTGCTCACCCACCGGCGCTCGTCGACAACCGAGTCGGCCCTGGCTCAGCTGCTTGACGTCGCGCTCGAGGCGGGCGTGATCCTGCGCTTTGACGAACAGGAGACGCGCAAGCACGACCTGTCGCCGGGCCCCGGCGTGCTCGTCAACGCTCCCCTGAGCGACACGGTGAGGCTCTGTCTCGTCCTGGGGGGCGACGGCACCATCCTGCGGGCGCTTCAGCGTTACGCGGACACCGGGGTGCCCGTGTTCGGGGTCAACTTCGGCGAGATCGGCTTCCTGGCCACCGTCGAGCCCGACGAGCTCGAGGGTGGCCTGCGCCGCGCCTTCGCCGGGGAGTTCGAGCTCCTGCGACTGCCGGCCATCAGGTTGGAGACACCCAAGGGAATGGTGACGGCCATCAATGACATCGCCATCCACCGCAAGGTCGGCGAGCGGGTCGCCGAGATCGCCTACGCGCTCGACGGCGAGATCGTCGGCAGCGTCCGCTGCGACGGACTGGTCGTGGCCACCCCGGCGGGGTCGACGGGCTACAACCTGGCCAACGGCGGCCCGGTGATGGCCTGGGGGGTGGAGGGCTTTGCCGTCAGCTTCATCGCTCCGCACTCGCTCACGGCGCGCGCGTTGGTGGTGGCTCCGGGTGACCTCTTGAGCATCTGCAACCGCTCGCGTGAGCCGCTGGACGTGGCCGTCGACGGGCGTCTGGTGTGCGAGATCGGGTCCGAGGACGCGATGGACGCTCGCTTCGTAAACGGGGCAGGGACGATCGCGCAGCTACCGGGCTCGTCGTTCTACCGGCGCCTGCGCGAGAAGTTCGGCCGCCTCGCCCGCTGAGCAGAAAGCTGCACATAGGTCGGCGAACGAGGTCATAGGCCAGCAGGACTGCGCGGGGAAGAGCCCCCGCCCTTGCGTCAGTCAAGCTGGGGCCCCTATGGTGCGCCAATGCCCAGCCTGACCCTTCATTCTGCTCGCTCGATGTCCCGTACCCGCGCGGAGCCCGTGAGCTTCTGTAGCCACTGTGCCCGGGTGCCATCCGGGACGCGACGTTCGCGGATCTGCGGTCACTGCGAGATGGGGGTGATCCTCGAGGCCGACCCCCGGATGGCGCCGGCGCCCGACGGTGCCTTCCTGGTGTGCGACGAGCTGTTGCTGGTGTGTGCGCTGTCTGGAGGGGCCGAGCGGCTGCTCGGCCGCGAGGAGCCGCAAGTCATCCACCGGCCGCTCAGCCAGCTCCTGCTGGGGGCAGAGCTCGACGAGCAGGGGATCCCGCGTCTGCCGGACCTGCTCGGCGAGGCCGCGCGCGGAGATCTTGACGTGACCGACACCATCGTCTCCCCCCTTGAGGAGCCCCGCACGCGCCTGCGCTCCCGCGTGGGCAGCTGCGGCTCTCCCGTCGCGGCGCTGTTGGTCCTGGACGGCCCCGGCCGGCTGAGTCCCGTTCCGGCCGTCTGAGTCCCGTTCCGCCGGCTGAGTCCCGTTCCGGCCGTCTGAGTCCCGTCCTCGCCGCCTGAGCGGCGAACGCGCGGGGCGCGCGGGCCGGGCGATGTCTCAGCCCGCGGCGCTGCGCGCCACGGACCCGTCGCCGCGCAGCGAAGCCACGAAGCCGTCGAGCTGGTCGCGCGAGAAGCGGCGCTGGCCACCGGGGGTGCGGTAGCACTGCAGGTGCCCCGCGTCGGCCCAGCGCCGGATGGTGGCCAGGGAAACGCCGACGTAGCGGGCGGCCTGCGAGCTGGTGAACACCAGCTGGCGGTCCAGCGGGGCGGGCATGGGGGTTACGGGGTCCAAGAGGTACCTCGCCTCGGGCTTGGGGGGCGGGATCGGGTGGCTGCTCCTACCCCATGAGTGTCGGACGCGGGGAAGCTCGAGTTGAGCCGCGGTCACCTTTGTAGACGTTTGCCCGAGAAAGGCGAGCGAAAGCTGCCCTCTGCCCCCGTGCAATTTCTCACCCAGGCCGCTTGACATAAGCGGAGCGAGAACGGCCAACGGCTGTTCGAGTTGCCATAACCCCTCCAAAGCCGGGGTTATCGCGTTTCAGGGCGCAAACGCAAGTGGCCTCAGGAGCCCGACATACGTCCAATTCGTGAACGTGCTTGCCATTCCTTCCCAAACACATACAATCACCGCAAAACCTACGCAAAGGTGTCGGCGGTCAGGGAGCGAGACGTCGGCTGGAGCAGGTCTGACGGGGGAGTTCACATGATGTGGCGCTGCTGAGTATGAGAACGCAGTAACGGCCGTTAGGCGTGAGGCGCTGCTCCAAGGCAGCGCCTCACGCGTTTAACGGCCTGGGGGGGGGGGAAGGTTGAGGTCAAGTGGGCTGCGCGAGGGCGCGCGCGCGTCGCTCGAAGTCCAGCTCGACCTCGAAGTCGGCGGCGTCGCCGTGCGCGAAGGTCGCGGGCTCCTCGCGTTCGAGCATGGAGATGAACGCGCCGACGAGGTCGGGATCGAGCTGGCTTCCGGCCGACAGGCGCAGCTCGACGATGGCCTCCCCCGGGGTGCGCGGCGGGCGATAGGAGTCGTGCGCGGTGAGCACGTCGTAGAGGTTGCAGACGGCCACGATGCGGGCGAGCAGAGGGATCTCGTTGGCGATCAGGCCCGCGGGGTAGCCGCGTCCGTCGAAGCGCTCGAGGTGGTAGAGGATGATGTCGGCGACCGGGCCGTAGCCGTCGAGCCGTCCCACCAGCGTGGCCCCCTCCTGAGGATGACGGCGCACGAGCGACCAGTCGTCGTCGGTCAGCCTGTCGGCGCGCAGGATCCGGTCGGGCAGGGCGAACTTGCCGATATCGTGCAGCAAGCCCGCGCTGTGCACGAGGTCCTGCTCGCGCTCGCTACGGTCCATCTCACGGGCGAGGGCACGCGCGGAGCGGGCGACGGCCGCCGAGTGGCGCGCGGCGCTGGGGTCGCGCAGCTGGAGCGTCTCCACCAGGGTGACCAGGACGCCGAGCTGCAGGGTCGCGAGCCTGCTCGAGTGGGCGGCGAGCTGCTCGGCGCGATCCTCGGATCGCAGCAGCGCGACCGCGAGGTACTGGAAGATGAGGATCACCACCACGACCACGAGCAGGACGGGATAGCCCAGGTGGGCGTAGGCGGCGGCGAGCATCGAGGAAAGCAGCGCAGCGGCGAGCTGGTCGGGGAGCATGGGCAGCAGCAGGGAGCGCGTCTGCGTCCAGAGCCCCCGCGCCTCGAGCACCTTCTTGTTGATGGCGATGAGCAGGAAGTTCAGGACGTTGGTGAGCAGGAAGACCGCGAACACGACCAGCACGAAGCTCACGCTCGCGGTGGTGTGCCCGGTGTGGACATTGCCGACGATCAGCCGTGCCACCAGCGCGCCGCTCAGGAGGCAGGCCAAGTACGTGGCCAGGTTGGTCAGCACCTCGACTCGGGGCGGCCTTCTCAGGCCGGAGTCGACCAGCACCGCCAGCCCTCCGATGAGCGCGGCCGGCGCCGGTCCCAGCAGCGTCATGGCCAGCACCAGCGCGATGAACGAGGCCGACAGGCTCTGATTTCCCACCGTCACCGCGAGCCGCTCGCCCACCACGCCGAGGACGAGCAGCAGGACGAGCAGCTCCAGTGGCCGCCAGTCGGCGGCGCGCGAGCTCACCACCGCCCCGGCAACCGCGACGGCCAGGAGCACCCACTGGCTGGCGAGGTACAGGTTTCGTCGATTGAAGCCCATGGATGCGTGGTCGAGAAAACGACGCCTTGTCGTCCTTAACGACCGATGGCACGTAGTCCTTTAACGCCGCCTCAGCAAGGGTTACGCGTCTGTGCCGTGCGAACGCCGGGCGCTGGCCATGCACGGACTCGCGAGGGTCAGGCAGCGCAAAGGGCCGCCATCCTAGGTTGGGCCTCGCGCCCGGGGCGCGCGGCGGCCGGTGAGACGCTGTGTGTCCGTGCGGACCGTCTCGCGGTCGGTCTCAGCGCGGTACTTGCCGGATCTCTAGCAGGCGTCCGCGCAGCGGTGTGCTGCCGGTGGGCGCAGGCGCGCAACCCTCGCGAGCTGCGGCTCTGGCTCGGCCGCGGGGTCGGGCTCGGGCTGCGGCTCGCTCGCCGACCTCAGGACCTTCAGCTTGGGATGGCGGTGGGCGAGCAGGCGCTCGAGCTCGTGCGCCGAGGCCTCGGCGAGATCTCCGGTGAGGATCACCAGGTGACTGGTGGGAGCCTGCGCCAGGACGCTCCAGAGGTCGGTCGTCTCGCATACCGTGGCATCGCCCAGGGTGGCCCGCACGTGCTCTCGGACGCTGCGCCGACGTTCCGGTCCTCCGCCGGCGACGATCACGCGTGGCCGGTGGTCGACCACCCGTAGACGTCCGCGGGCCAGGTGCCTGGCGTTCGCTGCGGGTGCGCCGCAGCCGCCGTGGCCGCTAACGGCACGCAGGGGCGCCCTGACCGCCGGCGCGATGGGGCTCATCGCATGCTCTCCCGCGGTCCGGGGGCCGATGCGAGCAGCGCCGCGCTGGGGCGGCGGCGGACGAAGCGGGTGCCGGTCACGGCCGCGCTCGGGCGGCGCGGGGGGACGGTCACCGTTCGCTTCCCGGCGACGGTCACCGTAGCGGGCCCGGCGAAGCGGCTCGGCACGTGACGCCCGGTCGCCCCAGCGTGTCCGGTCGCCACTCCAGACACAAAAGACGCCCCGCCGAGCGGCCGCTCTGCGCGAGCGGCGGCACGGCACAGGGCCACCGCCATCAGCGTGAGCGATGCCCAGATGCAAAGGAAGGCCACGACCATCGTCACGGTTCCAACTCGGGGGCCGTGGGCGACTCGCTGCGGGACTTGCTCAGGTCAGTTGGCATATGACGTGGCGTGAGCCGGACCTACCGGGATCGCCGAGCACTCATGATCGGTGAACGGCCGCCGTTTGTCTGTCGCGCAGATCGGGACCAATTTGTCGTCCCAAGCGGGCAGCACGTGTCCGCGGCGGCGACGGACCGCCCGCGAGCTTGCCGTGGGCCACCGCACGGCGTGGCGGTGACGCCTGAAGAGAAGGCGCCTGGGGAGTCGCTACGGTTGGAGATCGTGGCCCCATCGGCAAGCGACCGAGATGACGACGCGCAGGAGACGGGGCCCTTCTCCGTGGTGATCGCCGACGACCACGCGATCGTGCGCGATGGCGTGCGCACGCTGCTCGAGAGCTCTGACGGCGAGTTCCGCGTGCTGGGCGAGGCCGCGGATGTGGCCGAGGCCGTGCGCCAGGTGCGTGAGCACCAACCCGACCTGCTGATCCTCGACCTGTCGATGCCGGGGGGCCCGAGCCTGGGCGCCGTGCCCACATGCCTGGAGGCACGTCCGAATCTGGCCGTGGCCGTCCTCACCATGCACGAGGATCCGGCCTACGCGCGGGAGGCGATGCGAGTCGGGGCACGCAGCTACGTGGTCAAGGAGGCCGAGCCGGCCGAGCTCCTGCAGGCCTTTCGCAGCGCCGTGCACGGTGGGCGCTATGTGCACCCCCGCCTCGGTGCGCTGCTGGCCGACGAGGCCTCCGAGGAAATGCGCACGATCACCCTCAGCGACCGTGAACGCGAGGTGGTGCGCCTGGTGGCGCTGGGCCACACCAACCCTCAGATCGCTGACCTGATGCACGTGGCCGAGCGGACGGTCAAGACCTACCGGGCGCGCGCGGTCGAGAAGCTGGGCTTCTCCACCCGGGCCGAGCTGACGTCCTATGCCCGACGCGCCGGGCTGACCGGCTGAGGCTCTGAGGCCGCCGGGGCCCCTCTGGGTGGGGCATCGCCCGGCGCGAGAGGGCCTAGCCCGTGGCTAGGCTCGTGCGCCCGTCGAGGGGGACCGTGAGCATCACCGTCGTCCCGCCTCCGGCCCGCGCGCGGAGCTCGAGCTCGCTGCCGAGCAACTCGGCTCGCTCACGCATGCCCGCCACCCCGAAGCCCCCGGAGCGCAGCTGGGGCGGGAGCCCGCGGCCGTCGTCGCTGACCTCCACATTGACCGAACCGGACTCGCGGACGACGGCCACCGTGGCCGCCGAGGCGTCGGCGTGGCGGCTGACGTTGGTCAGGGCCTCCTGTACCACGCGGTAGATCGTGCTCTCGGTCTCGCTGTCCAGGCGCTCCTGGGTACCGTCCCCGAGCTCGATGCGCGTGGTCACGGTGAGTCCGTCGATGGCCTGGGCCCGTCGCGCGAGGGCGTGCAGTGCGGGCGCCAGCCCGAGGTCGTCCAGCGCCGCGGGACGCAGCTCGGTGATCAGGTGGCGCAGACCATCTATCTCCGCTCCCAGGCCCTCGAGCACGGCGTCCACCGCTTGACGGATGTGCTCGTCATCGCGCCGGTCGCGTGCGTTGGCCAACATCAGGCGCAGGGCGCCAAGCCCCTGCACGGTCTCGTCGTGCAGCTCCCGGGCCCAGCGGGTGCGCTCACGCTCGCGTGCCTCCAGCCCGTGGCGCAGTCGCTCGATCTCCACCGAGCGCTCGGCCACCAGTCGCTGGGCGACGCTGCCGGCGAACGCGTGCAGGGCCTCGCGATCGGGCCCCCGGAAGCCGCCTCGCTCGCGTAGCGCGATGATCATGCCCCGGCCGCTCTGGCCCATGTTCAGCGGCTCCACCAGGATGGCACGCGCGGTGATGCCCAGCTCGTGCAGCCAGGCCGCGTCGGCGCCCCGCGGATTGTCGAGCGCCAGCGGGCGCCCGCCGCGGTGAACCACCCCCAGCGCGCTGCCCTCGACGGGCAGGATGCGCACCCGCACCTCGACTTCCCCGCTGCTCGCGGCCACCTGCAGCTCGCCGCGCTGCTCCATGACCACCAGCAGACCGGAGGCATCCAGCAGCGCCACGCCACGGTCGGCCATCAGCCGCAGCAGCCACAGCTCAGAACCGGAAAGCATCGCCGCGGCAAGCTACCGCAGTCTCAGGCGGGTGGACGGTCGCGGCCGAGGCGGCCGCCTGACGCGCTGTGCCGTGCCGCGCACGCCCGCTCGTGGGCGTCACGCGCAGGCGACCGCCTACGCCGGCGCGGCTTCCGGTGACCCCGGGGGGACCGCTGCCGTGGGGCGGGCGCCGCGCAGCACCGAGCGCGCCGCGCGTATGAGCTGCACGCCGTCGGCCTGTGCGCGTCGCTCGGCGAGCCCGATGGCCACGTGCAGGGGTCGTCGTGCCCCTTCGCTCTCGAGCTTGACTGCGTTCAGGCGGCGCAGCAGGCGACGGGCCGTCACCTCGGCGCCGGTGGCACCGGTTCCCGAGAGCAGGACCACGAACTCCCCCTCGTTCAGAGACCCGACGTGATCCAGGCGGCGCAGCTCAGCGCGCAGGGTGGCGCCCACGTGGCGCAGCGTCTGGGCGTGCAGCGAAGCTCCGTAGCGCTCGGAGATCAGGGCCAGATCGTCGAGCGCCACCACCAGGCAGGTCAGGCTGGCGCCCTGGCGCTCGTCGCGCGCGATCTCGTCGTCGAGCGCTGCCCACAGGCCCCCGGGATCCAGGCAGCCCGTGCGGGGGTCCCGCTGGGAGCGCGAGCGTTCCTCCAGCGCAGAGAGAGCCACACCCGCCACGCCGCCCAGGGCCGCCGCCGTGGCCGACAGACCATCTCCACGCTGGACAGGCTGTCCGAGCACGAGCACGGCAATTACGGGATCAGACCGTGCCACGCCCCCGACGATGAGCAGGGGACGGTCTGAGGGAAGATGCGCGACCAGCTCCGGTGGCAGTCCGTCGCGCTGGCCGTTCAGCGCGCGGCCCTCCGCGGGAAGGGGACCGCGCAGCAGCGTCGCGCGCGCCCCGGCGCTGAGAAGGTAGGCCCCCGCCGGGCGGCAGGGCCGCCGGTAGGCCCGTGCCGTGGGCTGATCGTGCTCGGCGGCCGGGCCCACCAGGTGGACCTCGGTCACGTCGGGGAGGGACAACAGCTCGCGGGCCAGGGCATCCCACACGTCCACCGGTCCCTGGGCGGTGCCCAGCAGCTCGGTGAGTCGCTGAACGGCCTCCAGGCCGCCCGGTTGCGGCGGCTCGACGTGGTGCGACGGCGCTCGGCGAGCGGTGGCGGTGGTATCGGCGGTGGGCCTCATGCCTGGGAAGGAGGGATGCCACCCGGCCGCCGTCCGGGACTTCGCGCACGGGCGCTGGCGCAGCCACCCTAGCCGAGCGGAGCCGCCGGCGCCAGTGCCGGTAGCGCCGCCGGCCGGCGATCCGTCGGTGGGCGCTGATAGACCTGCTCGCATGCTGTGTGAGCTGCGTGTGGAGAATCTCCTGCTCATCGAGCGGGCCGAGCTTGCGCTCGCGCCCGGGCTGAACGTGCTCACCGGCGAGACCGGAGCCGGTAAGACCGTCCTGGCCCACGCACTCGACCTCCTGCTGGGCGGACGAGCGCGTACCACCGTGGTGCGTCCAGGCGCGGCGGAGGCGTACGTGGAGGGGACCTTCGAGCTGGGGGAGGGCCTGGGCTCGGAGATCGGCGAGCGGCTCCCGGCAGGCGCGGAGGAAGTGGTGCTCGCGCGCCGGGTTGCCCCCGACGGGCGCACGCGGGCCTACGTCAACGGGCGCACGGTGAACGTGGGCGATCTGCGGGAGCTGGCCGAGGGCCTGCTCACCTTCTACGGTCAGCACGAGCACCGCAAGCTCACCCTGGCCGCGGCTCAGATGAACGTGCTCGACGCCTTCTGTGGCTCCGCTCAGGCGCAGCTGCGCCAGGGCTGCGCGGCGGCCTACCGCCAGGTGCGCGGGTTAGAGGGCCGGCTCGAGCAGCTCAGCGAGCGGGCCGCTGTGCGTGATCGCGAGGTCGACCTGCTGGACTTCGAGCTCGCCGAGATCGAGCAGGCGTCTCCCGACGAGGAAGAGCACAGGGCGCTGCTCGCCCGGCGTGAGCGCCTTCGCAGCCTGCAAGCGCTGCGCGCGGCCGCCGGGGCTGCCGCGGCCCGGTTGACGGGCGAGCAGGACGACACTCCGGGGGCCGCGGAGCAGCTGGCGGGCGCGGCAGGCGCGTTGAGCTCCCTCGCCGGCGTGGACGTCGAGCTCGACGCCCTGGCCCAGCGGCTGCAGGCGCTCGTGCTCGAGGCCGGCGACGTGGCCAGCGAGATCGGCTCCTACGGCGAGCGGCTGGAGGAGGAGCCGGGCGATCTGCAGGCGGCCGAGGAGCGCCTGGCCGTGCTCGAGCGCCTGATGCGCAAGCACGGGGGAACGATCGGCGCGGTCCTCGAGCACGCCGACCGCTGCCGAGCCCGTCGCCAGGAGCTCTCAGACGCCCAGGTCTCCCTGGTGCAAGCGCGTGGGCAGCTAAAGGAGGCCGGCGCCCAGCTGCGTGAGCGCGCCCAGCAGCTGCGGCGTGCGCGCTCGCTCGCGGCTCCCCGGCTGGCTGGCGCCGTGCGCGAGCGCCTCGCGGACCTGGCCATGGCTGACGCCACCTTCGAGGTCGTGCTGGGTGAGCGCCCACCCGGGCCCACGGGCGCCGACAGCGCGGAGTTCACCATCGCGCCAAACCCCGGCGTATCGGCCGGTCCCCTGCGCGAGATCGCCTCCGGGGGCGAGCTCTCACGGGTCATGCTGGCGCTCACCGGCGTGGCCAGTGCCGACTCTGAGACCACGCTGGTGTTCGACGAGGTCGATGCCGGCATCGGCGGCCAGACGGCCCGGGCGGTGGGAGAGCAACTGCGCCGCCTGGCCGACACACGTCAGGTGCTGTGCATCACCCACCTGCCCCAGATCGCCTCGCTGGCCGCTCGCCACTTCTCGGTGGTCAAGGACACCTCAGCCGACCCGACGCGTACGGCGGTGGTGACCCTAAGTAGCGCGGAGGTCGTCAGCGAGCTGGTGCGCATGCTCGGAGCCGGAGAGGACGACGTCGGCGCTCGCCGTCACGCGCGCGAGCTGCTGCGCGCGGCCTAGGACCGTGCCCCCGCCGGCACGCGCCGGCTCGCTAGGACCGCAGCACGATGCGCGCGGTGTACGTGCGCCCGGTCGCGGACGCGGCGCCGGCGTTCGCGGAGGGCGTCGCCTGCACGGCGACGGTGGCGGTGATGCGGTGGTGGTGGCGCAGGGCGTCCAGTAGCCGGGTCAGGTCGGCGTGCGCAAAGGACAGGAATACCCCCACCGAGTGATGAGCGCGCAGCACCAAGCGCTGGGCACGAACGCGTAGGTGGCGATGGTGGCGCGTGAGGCTCAGATGGCCGTGGACATACACCGAGCAGTCCTCGCTACAACCGAGGACGAGCACGAGGCGGTTGTGGTGGTAGCGCAGGCTCTCGCGGCGGAAGGCCGACGCGACCAGCGCGAACGGCGTCGCGCGCGCCTGTCCCCCCAGCCCGCCGCCGCTCGGCGGAGCCGCTGGCGCCTGCGGCCCGGACGGCGTCGGAACGGGTGATGGCGGTGTTGGCGGCATGTATCCCGGCGGGTTCGACGCCGGTCCGGGAGCAGGATGCGGCGGGAGCAGCAGCGGCGGCCGTGGACTCTGGCTGAAGTCGAAGTCGCTGAGCAGGTTGCCCAGACCGGAGTAGCTCTCGCGCACGTCGGGTCGGGGATCGGGGCGCCCGTCGGTGCTTGGGTCCAGTCGCTGGCCGCCCAGGAAGTCGTCCTCGATGAACTTCAGGTACGCGTCGTGGCTGAGCTGCTGGTGGTCGATGTAGCCGGCCCTGGCATAGGGGCTGATGACCATTCCCGGGACGCGCATGCCGTAGCCCTCGCGGTCGACGACCGTCGGCGGAACGTGGTCGTAGAACCCGCCCCAGTCATCCCAGGAGAGGAAGATCGCCGTGTCCTTCCAGCACACGCTTTGCATGATCGAGTTGATCAGCGTCGTCGTGTAGGCCTGCCCGTTCGAGACCAGCGCTGTCGGGTGCTCGGAAACCCTGCCGTTGGGGTTGATCCACGAGACGCTGGGCAGCCCGCAGCTCGTCGGTTGATGGACCCCCTGGTAGAAGTTGGTGAGCGTTTGCACGTTGGCGCTCTGGTGATCCTGGGCCACGTCCGCCATCAACGGCAGCGGGTTCCAGATGCCGGGGGTCGTGGGGCCCTGCGCGACCGGCTTGCAGGACACCGAGCTGTCGGACTCGCAGTCGGGCTCGGTGCCCTTGAAGACGTAGTAGCCCCAGCTCACGCCTTGTCGGTGCAGCAGGTAGGTGAGGTCCGTCCACGGCAGCGTCTCGGGCCTTGGATTCTGCGCGGTCGGCGGCGGTGGTCCGTTGACGTCGCTGGTGCACGTGGACACGAGCGCGAAGTTCGAGCACGACGCCGACCAGCCCGAGAGCTGGTAGAGGCGCTCGGGCCAGCTCCAGGACGCGTTCGGCTCGTACATGTTGTCCTGCAGCACGAAGTTCTGAGCGTAATTCCAGTAGTTGGGGATCTCGCGCGCGTCGTGGTAGCCCATGGCGTCGACGCACTGGCCGCTGCTCTGCGCCGTGCATGGACTGCAGCCCGGGCTCGTGCTCGAGCACTTCGAGCCGGCCTCCGCCTGCCCGACGAACCCATCCATGCGTCCGCCGTCGACGTCGGCGGTGGAGTTGGAGGCGCCGTGCGGCCCTCCGTAGTTGAGGTCGTTGGAGTCGTGGAAGGGCGCCACGCATCCGCCGTGGAGGGGATCGGGCACGCAGACGCCGCCGGGTATGCCGTTGGCGCCGGGGTAGGTGCCGAAGTAGTGATCAAAGGAGCGGTTCTCCTGCATGATCACGATCACGTGGCGGATGTTGTGAATGCCGGCGCTGGGCGCCGCCGACGAAGAGGTCACCGACCCTCCGAGCGCGGTCATCACCGTGGCGGCCACGATCACCACCAGACCCCAACCATGACGCGTGCCCATCTCGCCGACCTCCCCCCGCTGTGACGATTGCCACTCGCCCAAACACGGGCTCTCGGCGCGGGTTGCGGTGATCGGCGCAGGTGGCCCTCGCTGCGGCCCCTCGCCGTGTCCTTGGTCGGCGCCCACCACAGCCTGGCGCGCTCGAGGCCGCCGCCGCACCACCTCCGCGGTCCGGACTATCTAACCTCGCTCGATGGCCGTCACCCCGCGCCGCCTGCAGCCCGATCCTCGGCGCGGCCTCGTCGGGTTGCTGCGTGACACGGCGACCCTGTACCGGTCACAGCTGCTGGTCGTGCTCAGCGTGAGCGCGGCGATCGTCATCACCGTCGATCTGATCGTCGGCCTCGGCCTGCACCAGATCGCCGGACGCTACCAGGCCCGGACGAGCCAGGGCGCCAGCCTGGTCGGGCTGGCCGTGTCGGTGCTCGTGCTCACCCCGCTGATCACCGGCGCGATGGCCCAGCTGCTGGTCGACGTGTACGCCGATCGCCGACCCGCAGCCGCCCAGGTGCTGCAGCGCGCCCTGGACCTGTTCGCCCCGATGTTGCTCGTGGTCGCGCTCTACGCCGTCGCCGTGGCGGCCGGGCTGTCGGTGCTGCTGCTCCCCGGTGTGTACCTGTTCGTGCTGTGGTACTTCGCCAGCCTGTGTGCGGCCATCGAAGGGCGCCGCGCGTTCGGGGCCCTGCAGCGAAGCGCTGAGCTGGTGTCGGGTCGCTGGCTGCGCACGCTTGCCTCCGTGCTGGTCATCAACGTGGCCGGTGCGGTTCCCACCGTGTTGCTGGGTCTGGCCGTCAACGCCATCGCGCGGGCGGTGGACCTGCGGGTGGTAACGCTGGCTGGGACGATGATCGTCCAGATCCTCTCCCTGTCCTTCGTGGCCCTGGCCGGGGGACTGCTGTTCTTCGACCTGCGCGCTGGACGTCCCGTGCGCGCGGGGTGAGGCTCCGCTTGACGGACGCGTGGTGCGAGCGGAACATCCGGGGCGGGGTGGGATGGCGCCTGGGTCGCGCACTGACCGCCGGAATGACTTTTTCACACAAATAGAGGAGAGGGTCTTGTACGACTACGTGATCGTGGGAGCCGGCTCGGCCGGCTGCGTGCTCGCCGCGCGCCTGACCGAGGACCCCGACGTGCGCGTGCTGCTCGTGGAGGCCGGGCCCCCCGACAGCGCGGACAACATCCACGTGCCCATCGCCTACCCGCAGCTCTTTCGCACGCAGATCGATTGGGACTACTCGACCGCGCACGAGCCTCACGCTGACCGCCGCCGGGTCTACCTGCCCCGCGGACGTACGCTGGGCGGCTCCTCCTCCATCAACGCGATGATCTACATACGCGGCAATCGCGCCGACTATGACGAGTGGCGCGATCAGGGCTGCGAGGGCTGGGGCTTTGATGACCTGCTGCCCTACTTCAAGCGCTCCGAGGACAACGAGCGCGGCCCCTCAGAGCTGCACGGCGTGGGCGGTCCGCTCTCCGTCTGCGACGGGCGCTCGGTCAATCCGATCATGGATGCCTTCCTCGCGGGCGTTCAGGAGGTCGGCCTCGAGGCCAACGAGGACTTCAACGGCCCGCGCCAGGAGGGCTTCGGGCGCTATCAGCTCACTCAGCGCGACGGCCGACGCTGCAGCGCGTCCGTGGCCTACCTGCACCCCGCGCTCGGGCGCGGGAACCTGGAGGTGCGCACCCGCACGCTGGTCCACCGGGTGCTGTTCGAGGGAGGCCGGGCGGTCGGAGTGCTCGCCGAGCGCGACGGCGACGTGCACGAGCTGCGCGCCGAGCGCGAGGTCATCCTCTGCGGGGGCGCCTACAACTCACCCCAGTTGCTGATGCTCTCGGGCATCGGCCCCGCCGAGGCGCTGACCATGTTGCAGATCCCGGTCGTGTGCGACCGCTCCCAGGTCGGTCAGAACCTGCAGGACCATCCCGCGGCCGGCCTGGCTTACGTTCACGACGACGAGCGCTCGCTGCTCAGCGCCATGAGCGAGCAGAACATGGTGGAGTTCGCCACCCAGGGCCGGGGTCCGCTGACCTCCAACGTGGCTGAGGCAGGCGGCTTCCTGCGTACGCAGAGCGGGCTGGCCGCCCCCGACATCCAGTTCCACGCCGCGCCCGCCCTGTACGTCGACGAGGGTCTTTCGCCGGTGTTCGAGCACGGCTTCGGCGTCGCCCCGTGCATGGTCAAGCCGGCCTCCCGCGGGGTGGTCGCGCTGATGAGCGCCGACCCGACGGCCAAGCCCTACATCCTGCACAACTACTACGCCGAGGACTCAGACATGCAGGCCATGCTCGCCGGTATGCGCGTCGCGGCCGAGATGTGCGCCACCAGCGCGGTGGCGCCGTTCTGTCGCCGTCCCTACTACGTGCCCGCCTCGGACTCCGAGCGCGATCTGCGCGCGCACGTGCGTCAGCAGACGTTCACCCTCTATCACCCCGTGGGCACCTGTCGCATGGGCGCCGATGAGGACTCGGTGGTCGACAACGAGCTGCGCGTGCGCGGCGTGCAGGGGTTGCGGGTGATCGACGCCTCGGTGATGCCCTCGGTCACCCGCGGCAACACCAACGCCCCCACGATCGCCATCGCCGAGCGGGCGGCCGACCTGCTGCGCCATGGCGCAGCCGAGCTCGGCGGCGGGGTCGGCGCCGGGGTGGCGTCCGATTGGGAGGTGGCGGCGGGGCCGCCCGCGGGCTCGCCCCTGGCCGCTGGATAGGCGAGGGCCTGCCGACTAAAGCCGGGCGCTTACGGGCCGGCGCCGGCCGGCCCCAGCTCAGCCGTGCAGCACGGTGTCGCGCGTGGTGGTCTGCGTGACCCCGCCGACCTGCGTGGTGACGGTCACCCGGACGGCGAGCGTGTGCACGCGGTGAAGGAGTGCGCGGGCGGGGCGGGTCATGGCCATGTGGGCGTAGCCGCTGTGCCCGCGAGAGGCCACGTAGCGTGAGCTGCCCAGTGGGCGGCTGGCCACATGGCGGCTGGTCAGCGGGCGACAGCCGCGTCCGCAGCGGGCGGCGTGGGCGCGTCCGTGAGCCCGACGGCCGTGAGCCTTGGGCTTGGGCTTGGGCTTGGGCTTCGGCTTGGGCTTCGGCGTCAGCGTCAGGGTCACCGTGCCGCGACAGCCCATCAGCGCGCTCAGCGGGCAGGCGATCTGCACCGACACGACTCCGTTGCGTGCGACCGTCAGGGGGGCGGAGGAGATGTAGACCACCGGGGCGCGCGGGCGCGTCGGGTGGGAGACCACGGGCGCCGGGCCGGGCTGGACCGGCGAGACCGGGCCGGGGGCGGGCGCGGGCGCCGGTGCCGGCGCTGGTGTCGGCGCGGGGGGCGAAGGAGGCGCCGGGGCGGGGGGCGAAGGAGGCGCCGGGGCGGGGGGCGAAGGAGGCGCCGGCGCGGGGGGCGAAGGAGGCGCGGGGGCGGTGGTGAAGGTCTGGTCCGCTCCGTAGGTGGTGGCGGTGGCGTTGTGGGACACCACGCGGTAGTGGTAGGTGGTGGACGGGCTGAGGGTGGACAGGTCGGCGGACACCGGCTGATCGGCCGCGGACGGCGCCGGCGTCTGGCCGGGCGTGGAGCTGCCGTAGGCCGTGCTCGTGCCCCAGTCGAAGTGGGCGTCGGTGGTCTGGCTGCGAGCGTTGATCGTGCCGGTCAGCGTCGCCGCCGTCGGGGCCACGGCACTCGCGCCGCCGGTGAACGCCGCAGGCGGCGTGGTGATACGGCCGATCGCGTTGCCGTTGGCCTCGGTGAACCACATGTTGCCGTCCGGTCCCGCGACGATGTCGGTGGGCGCGGACGAGCCGGTGGGCACGGGCGTCTCGACGAGGGTCCCGTCGGAGGCCAGGCGCCCGATCGAGTTCGTGCCCGTCTCGGCGAACCACATGGCCCCGTCGGGGCCGGCCGCGATGCCCTCCGGCTGGGTGACGTTCGAGCTGAGGGCCAGCTCGGTCACCGGGCCGCCCGAGGCCGCGATGTGTCCCAGCTTCCCGACGCCGCTCTCGGTGAACCACACGCTGCCGTCCGCGGCCAGGGCCAGGTCGGTGGGATAGCTGTTGGCGCTGGGGATGGGGATCACCTGGGACACGACGCCGGCGGACGACATGTGCACGACGTTGCCCGCCGCCTGCTCGGTGATCCACGTGCTGCCGTCGGGGGCCACCACGATGCCGTTGGGCTGGCCCGTGGTCGTGGGCAGGCGATAGTCGGTGATCACCCCGGCCGCGTTGACGTGACCGATGCGCCCCGCAGACTTCTCGGCGAACCACAGGCTCGCGCCGTCAGGAGCGACGGCGATCGCCATGGGGGCGCTGTTGGGTGTCGGCACCGGGAACTCGGTGACCGGTCCCGTGGGCCCCACCCGGCCGATCTTGTTGGCGGACTGCTCGGTGAACCACAGGTTGCCGTCGGGAGTCGCCGCGATGTCCAGCGGGACGCTGTTGGCGGTGGGCACGGGGTGCTCGGCTAGCACTCCGGCGGGGGTCAAGGAACCGATGCGGTTGCCCGCCGTCTCGGCGAACCACAGCGCGCCGTTCGCCCCGGCGGCGATGCCGATGGGCTGACTGTTGGGACCGGGTAGCTGGTGCTCGCTGACCGTGGGCGTGATCGAAGCGGCCAGGGCGCCGGCAGGGGACACGGCGCCGGCGGCGAGCGCGAGCGCCGCCACCAGGGCGCCGCGGGCACGCCGGGCGCTCATGAGCTGACCTCGTGGGCGACGGGCTGGCCGTCGCGCTGGCTCTCGTCGAGCACCGCGCAGAAGGCGTCCACCACTGTCGGATCGAACTGCGTGCCGGAGTGGCGGCGCAGCTCGCGCATGGCCTCGGGCACGGCGCCGCCGCGGCGGTAGGGACGGTCGGTGGTGATCGCGTGGAAGGCGTCGCACACCGCGATGATGCGCGCCCCCATGGGGATGTCCTGACCACCGCACCGGTCCGGGTAGCCCGCGCCGTCGAAACGCTCATGCACCGAGCGCACCACGTGGGCGACCGGGCGCATCGGCGCGGCGGCGGCCAGGATGCGGGCTCCGGCCTCGGAGTGGCGCTGGACGATCGCGCGTTCGGCGGGATCCAGCCCGGACTGCTTGTGCAGGATCGACTCGGGCACCGCCACCTTGCCCAGGTCGTGCAGCTCGGCCGCGCGGATGACCACGTCGAGGTCCTCGCCGCTCATGCGCAGCTGCCGTCCGACCGCGCGACAGAGGATGGCCACCTCGTTGAGGTGCTCGTCCAGGCCGGGCTCGAGCTCGCGCATCACCTGCATGAGCACGTCGCGCACCTCATCGGGCGCTCCGGGGCGCCGGCGTGCGCGCTTGTCCTCATACAGGCGCTCGTCGGCGCGCTGCAGGGCCTCGGTGGCCTCGGCCGCCTCCAGCGGCAGGAGCACGGTGCCGCTCGAGGTGCTGATGTCAAAGCCCTTGCCGCGCTCGGCCAGTGCCTCGGTCGTCGCCGCCTGCAGGCGCTCGAGGTCCACCCCGCCGACCGGAGCCAGCACGCAGAACTCATCGCCTCCCAGGCGATATGCGCTTCCGCCCGAGCTGACCGTCTCACCGAGGCGACCGCCCAGCCGGGCGAGCAGGGCATCCCCGAGGGGATGACCGAAGGCGTCGTTGTAGCGCTTGAAGCCGTTGAGGTCGAAGAGCAGCAGCGCCCAGGGCGCGCGCGGGTCGGCCGACTGGAGCACGCCGTCCATGTCGAGCAGCAGCCGCCGCCGGTTGCCCAGGCACGTCAGCGCGTCGGTCAGGGCCTCGTGGCGGCTGCGGCTGACCAGCGAGAGGTTCTCGGAGAAGGTGAGTCCCAGGCGGCCCACCACCACCACCATGGTGAGCACCGCGCAGATGTAGGCGGTCGCCGCCACGGGGTGCAGGGCCTGCTCGATGAGCAGCACCAGCGCGCCCAGCGCGAAGGCCATCGGGAAGATCAGCAGGCGCCGTCCCTGGACGGTCATGGTCGGCGTCGGGCGCGGCGGCTGCCACGCGGCCCACCCCAGGACGACGGCGGACGCGGGCCACAGGGAGTCAAAGGCGCTGGAGCCACTGTGTCCCGTGGCCGTCCACACGAGCGAGAGCAGGTCGGCGCTCGCGCCGAGCAGCACGCCAGCAGCGACCAGGGCCATGGCTCGTCCGGGGCGCCAGCCGGTGAGGGCCAGCACCGCAATCACGAAGGCAACGAGGAGCAGGTCGCCCAGCGGATAGATCAGGTCGGCGACGACGCTGGACGTCGAGCCGCCCGTGCCGGCGACGAGCGGTCCGAGCAGGAACTGGCAGGTCAGGCCGGCGACGGCCAGCGATCCCACCACGCCGTCGAGCCACAGGCTGGCGTGCGCGTGACGCACGCGCGCCCGCACCAGCAGGCCCAGGGCCACGAACGTGGCCGGGTAGAAGCCCAGCCACAGCAGGTCGGTGGTGCTCGGAAACGCTCCGGAGAGCAGGGCGGGATCGAGGGTGTTGAGGATCTCACCGGCGGTCCAGCTGGCCAGGCCGATGCCCATGACCGTCCAGGCGGCGCGCTCGCGGCTCAGGGTGGCGGCGCGCAGCAGGCAGAGCAGGGCACCCACGCCGAGCAGCGCGTTATAGACCGCGTCCTCGAACAGCGGGGCGAGCGGGCGGCCGCCCAGCCCGAGTAGCGAATGCAGGACGTACACGCTCAGCGCGACCAGGGACGCGCCGCGCAGCAGCCTCGCCGCCGTGTGCACGGCACGCTGAGCCGCCTGCGGGTGACTGGCGACGGAGAGGGGGGCGGTGAGGGTGGTGCTGGCCATGCTTGAGAGCCCAATCGGCGCGCACGGGAACGTGCTTAGCTAAATGGACGACGACTGGACTGATGTCCGAAGTCGGGTCTAGCTTGCGGGGTGGTACACGCTCTGCCACCGGAGCCCGTTCTGAAAATCCCCCCAAGGAGGGTCAGCCTTGACCGCAGACCGACGCGCCGACGCCCCGACCAAGACCCGCTTCATCTTTGTCACCGGCGGCGTGGTGTCCTCGCTGGGCAAGGGAATCGCCGCCTCCTCGATCGGCCGGTTGCTGGTCGCACGGGGGCTGACCGTCGGGCTGCAGAAGTTCGATCCCTACATCAATGTCGATCCCGGCACCATGTCCCCCTACCAGCACGGGGAGGTCTTCGTCACCGAGGACGGCGCCGAGACCGATCTCGACCTGGGCCACTACGAGCGGTTCACCGACTCCAACACCAGTCGCGCCTCCAACGTGACGGCCGGCGGGATCTACAACACGGTGATCCGGCGCGAGCGCCGCGGCGACTACCTGGGCGGGACCGTCCAGGTAGTGCCTCACATCACCGACGAGATCAAGCAGCGCATCGTGCTGATCGCCGAGTCCAGCGACGTGGACTTCGTGATCACCGAGATCGGGGGGACGGTCGGCGACATCGAGTCGCTGCCCTTTTTGGAGGCCATCAGACAGTTTCCGGTGGACGTCGGACGGCGGCGCTGCATGTTCATTCACCTGACGCTGGTGCCCTACATCGGCCACGCGGGTGAGCTGAAGACCAAGCCCACCCAGCACTCGGTCAACGAGCTGCGCCGTATCGGCATCGCCCCGGACATGGTCATGTGCCGCTCAGAGGGCGCCCTGTCTGGAGACATCCGCAAGAAGATCGCTCTGTTCGCCAGCCTGCCCTTCGCCGCCGTGGTCTCCGCCCGTGACGTGGACAACATCTACAAGGTGCCGCTCGGGTTCAGCGAGGAGGGCGTGGACGACTTCATCCTCGATCACTTCGCCATGGAGGCGCCGGCGCCTGACCTGGACGGCTGGCGCGAGCTGATGGCGCGAGCCGACGCCGCCCCGCGGACCGTACGCGTCGCCCTGGTGGGCAAGTACGTGCAGCTCGAGGACGCCTACCTGTCGGTGTCCGAGGCCCTGCGTCATGCCGCCTTCCTCCAGGACAGCCGCCTGGAGATCGACTGGATCGATTCCGAGCGCATCGACGTCCACGGGCAGGAGCGCGAGATCTCCGACGCGCAGGATGACGGCCCCTCGATGCGCGAGCGCCTGCTCGGCGCCGACGCCATCCTGATACCCGGCGGCTTCGGGGGACGGGGCATCGAGGGCAAGATCGCCGCCGCGCGCATCGCCCGCGAGGGCGCCATCCCCTTCCTCGGGATCTGCCTGGGCATGCAGATCGCCGTGTCGGAGTTCGCTCGTCACGTGGCGGGCATGGAGGGGGCCAACTCGACCGAGTTCGACCTGGAGACGCCCCACCCGGTGATCGACCTGCTGCCCGAGCAGAAGGAGGTGGCCGACCTCGGTGGGACCATGCGACTCGGGGCCGACCCCATCAAGCTGCACGAGGGCTCGCGCGCCCGCGACCTCTACGGCGAGGCGGTCATCTACGAACGCCACCGCCACCGCTATGAGGTCAACAACCTGCTGCGCAAGCGCCTGGAGGCCGCGGGCCTGCGCGTGTCGGGGACATCGCCGGACGAGCGCTTGGTCGAGGTGATCGAGCTCGATGATCACCCCTTCTTCGTGGCCTCCCAGTTTCACCCGGAGTTCAAGTCGCGGCCCGAGCGCCCGGCGCCCCTGTTTCGCGAGCTCGTGGCCGCGGCCCTACGCCACGGGGCCGCGGTGCAGCGCGCCGGCCAGCGGTGAGGGTGGGCGCCAGCGAGTCCGAGCGCCGCCAGCTCAACGAGACCTTCGCCGCGCTGTGCGCGACCGAGAGTCCTTCGGGGCACGAGCGTGCGTGCGCCGACATGGTGATGGCGCAGCTGAGCGAGGCGGGCGTCGCGGTCGTCGAGGATGACACTGCCGCCGTCGTCGGTGGCGACTGCGGAAACCTGTCTGCGCGCGTGCCGGCCCGTGAACGAGAGGACGCGCTGAGCGTGCTGCTCTGCGCCCACCTCGACACCGTCCCCCTGGGCGCAGCCGTGCATCCGGTGGTGCGCGACGGCGCATGGCAGAACGATGCGCCCGGCGTGCTCGGAGCCGACAACAAGGCAGCGATCGCCGTCGTCCTGCAGGTGGCGCGGCGGGCTGTCGAGCACGGTCTCCCCATCGAGCTCGAGCTGCTGTTCACGGTGGGGGAGGAGCGGGCGCTCGCCGGGGCACGCGCACTCGAGCCCGCGGCCCTGCGCAGCAAGATCGGCTTCGTCTTCGACCACGCCACCCCGCTCGGGGACGTGGTCGTCGCCTCGCCCTCGCTCTACCGCCTGGAGGCAACCTTTCACGGTGCTGCCGCCCACTCGGGGATCAGGCCCGAACAGGGCCGCAGCGCGATCGTCGCCGCCGCGCGGGCGGTGACCTCCATGCGCCTGGGGCGCCTCGACGAGCACACCACGGCGAACGTCGGGACCATCGGCGGCGGCAGCGCCATCAATGTCGTGCCCGAGCGCTGCACGCTGCTGGCCGAGGTGCGCAGCCTCGACGAGGCGCGGGCCGAGCAGGTGGTGGGGGAGATGGTGGATCGAATCCACGACGCCGCCAACCAACCCGAGTGTGACTGTGACGTGGACGTGGGCGTGCAGCGGCTGTTCGCCGGCTATCGCCTGGGCAGCGCTGTGCGACCCGTCGCGGCGGCAGGGCGAGCCCTGCGTCGCTGCGGATATGAGCCGCGGCTGATCGAGTCCGGCGGCGCTTCGGACGCCAACGAGCTGCAGCGCCGGGGACTGCAGGTGGTCAACGTGGCCGACGGCAGCGAGCGCAACCACGAGCCCGGCGAACGCATCGGCGTCGGGACGCTGGAGGGGCTGCTCGACGTGGCCCTGACGCTCACCGACGAGCTCGCCCTCACGCACTAAAGACCAGGAGGGTCAGACATGAGCTCACCCCGTGACTTCCAAGCGCTCGGCGCAGACACCGTCTACCGCGGGCAGCTAATCGAGGTGCGCAGCGAGCGCTTCCGGCACGCCGACGGCGAGGAGGTGACACGCGAGATCGTGCGCCACCAGGGCGCGGTGGGAGTCGTGGCCCACGACTCCCACCGCGTGTGGCTGGTGCGCCAGCCGCGTGAGGCCGTGGGCGAGCCCGACCTGCTGGAGATACCGGCCGGACGCCTCGACGTCGACTCTGAGCAGCCGCTGGCCACCGCCCAGCGTGAGCTGGCCGAGGAGATCGGCCGCGGAGCCGCGCGCTGGGAGCCGATGCTCAGCTACTACACCAGTGCCGGCTTCACCGATGAGCAGGTGCACCTGTTCCTGGCCACCGATCTGCACGACGCCAGCGCCGAGAGCTCAGAGAACGAGCGCATCGAGGTGGTCGGCTGGCCGCTGGATCGCCTTGACGAGGCCATCGAGGGCTGTCGCGACGCCAAGACCCTCATCGGCCTGATGTGGCTGCGCCAGCGACTCGGTCGCCCCTGAGCAGCGGCGGTCCCGGGCGGAGGGGGTGAGCGAACGCTCACCGGCGCTCTGAACGTCGCCTTGCACGATCAAGGAGCGAGGACGCGCGACGCGAACCTAGTCAAGGGTGTCCTCGCTTGCCGCCTCATCCTCTCCGGCGCTCGTCTCCGGATCCGCCTCCGCGCTGGAGCGTGACTCAGGCCCCGCGGATGACACGCCACCGCAGACGACGCCCCCTCACGGCGAGAGCTCGCTGGAGCGGCTGGCCCTCGACTTCTTGGCCTACCTGGAGCTCGAGCGGGGGCTGTCGCGCAACACGCTCGAGGCCTACCGCTCTGACCTGCTGCAACTGGGGGGTTACCTTCGGCGCCACCACACCCATGCCCTGGACGCCGTGCACTCAGACCTGGCCGGCTTCCTGTCCGAGCTGGCCAGCGGCGGCCCCGATCGCCCCCCGGTGGCCGCCGCCACCCTGCAGCGCAAGGCGGCCTGCCTGCGGTCCTTCTATCGCCACCTGCGCCGCGAAGGCCTGATCGAGCACGACCCGACCGCCGACCTGCGCGGGCCGCGCAAGAGCCAGCGCCTGCCGCACGTGCTCTCCCGCGAAGAGGTGGCCCAGCTGATGGACTCCCCCTCCGGCACGGCGCCTCGTGCTCTGCGCGATCGCGCCCTGCTCGAGCTCATGTACGCCTGCGGGCTGCGCGCCTCGGAGGCCATCGGTCTGATGGTCGGCGACGTGAGCCTCGAGGAGGCCATGCTGCGCGCGCGCGGCAAGGGCTCCAAGGAGCGCCTGGTCCCCGTGGGACGCCAGGCCCTGAGCGCGCTCGAGGTCTATCTGGAGCGCGGTCGTCCGCGGCTGGTGGGCCAGAGGCGAGAGGGCCACCTGTTCCTCAACCAGCGGGGCACCGGGCTGACCCGTCAGGGCCTGTACAAGATCGTCCAGGGCCACGCGCGCGCGGTCGGGCTGGAGGGACGCATGAGCCCCCACACCTTGCGCCACACCTTCGCCACCCACCTGCTGGCCGGGGGCTGTGACCTGCGCTCCCTGCAGGAGATGCTCGGTCACGCCGACCTGGCCACCACCCAGATGTACACGCACCTGTCGGCGGAGCGACTGAAGCACGCGTACTTCAGCGCTCATCCGCGCGCCACGCGCTAGCGGTCGTGACCCCACGCGGGTTGCCAGCGCGGCGCGCCTTCGTGGTGGTCATCGACGCCTGCGGCGTGGGTGCGCTGCCCGACAGCGACCGCTACGGCGACGGGGGGACCAACACGCTGGCTCACGTGGCCGACGCCGTGGGTGGGCTGCGCCTGGAGAACCTTGCCCGCCTGGGTCTGGGGTGCATCGTCCCGTTGCGCGGCGCGCCCGCCGTGGCCGGTCCCGTCGTCCACGGGCGCCTGCATCCGCTCGGCCCCGGCAAGGACTCCACCGTCGGGCACTGGGAGATGATGGGGGTGGTGCTCGCCGAGGCGATGCCCACCTATCGCGAGGGCTTCTCTGCCGACCTGGTGGACCGGCTGGAGCGGGCCATGGGTCACCCGATCACGTGCAACCGCCCCTACGACGGCGTCTCGGTCCTCGAGGACTACGGCGAGGAGCACCTGCGCACCGGCAGCTTGATCCTCTACACATCCCAGGACTCGGTGCTCCAGCTCGCCGCTCACGCCGATCGGGTCCCGGTGGAGGAGCTCTATCGCGCCTGCGAGGCGGCACGCTCGGTGATGAGCGGCCCCGACGCGGTGGGGCGAGTCATCGCGCGGCCGTTCCTCGGCCGCCCGGGTGCGTTTCGCCGCCGCGAGGGGCGCCGCGACTACTCGGTGCCCCCGCCCGGGCGCAGCTATCTGCAGGAGCTCGCCGATCGCGGCGTGAGCACCCACGCGGTGGGCAAGGTGGGCGAGCTCTTCGCCGGCGTGGGCGTCGGCTACAGCCATCCCGGCGCCACCAACGACCAGGCGATGGCGTCTGTCGCCACGCTGCTGGAGGAGCTCGACGAGGGTCTCGTGTTTGCCAACCTGATCGAGACCGACCAGGTCTACGGCCACCGCAAGGACGTCCACGGCTTTCACCACGCACTGCGGGAAATCGATGCTCAGGTCGGGGCGTGGCTGGGCGTCATGCGTCCCGATGACCTGCTCGTCTTGACCGCCGACCACGGGGTCGACCCCCTGTCGGCCGGGCACGACCACACACGGGAGTACGCGCCGCTGCTCGCGCTCACCGGGCACGAGCTAGATGCCGTCCCTGAGCCCGGCCGCCCAGGCTCGCCCGAATCCCGCCGCCACGACGGGCCGCTGGCCGACGTGGGCGCCACGGCGCTGTGGTGGCTGACGGGCGAGCTGAGCGACCGGCTCCCCGGTTGCCCCTTCTCCGGGCTCTGACCCGCGCGGCCGATCCGGCGCATTAGGATCGCCGGCCGTATGCCCGAGCTACCCGAGGTGGAGACGATCCGCCGCCAGCTCACGCCGATCGTCGAGGGCCGGGTCCTCGAGCGGGTGCGGGTGCTCGACGCGCGCTGGTCGGTCCCTCTGAGCCCGGCGGAGCTCGAGGGCGCTTTGGCGGGCAGGCGCGTGGAGCGCCTGAGCAGACGCGGCAAGTATCTGCTCTGGGAGCTGCAGGACGGCGTTCGGCTCGCCCAGCACCTGCGCATGACGGGAAGCATCCTCTGTGACCCCCCGGTGGCGCCCGCGCACGCTCGCGTGCACATGGAGCTGTCCGGCGGGGCGCAGACGCCATGCCGGCTGGTGGTGGTCGATCCGCGCCGGTTTGGCACCGGTCAGCTGCTGGCCGGGGAGGAGGCCGCGACCGCTTTCTTCTCGGCCCGGCTGGGCCTCGAGCCCCTGGAGGAGGGCTTCACCGCCGAGCACCTGCGTGCCTTGGCGCGCGGTCGCCGCGCGCCGATCAAGGCCTTCCTGCTCGACCAGCGGCGCGTCGCCGGGGTGGGCAACATCTACGCCGACGAGGCGCTCTTCGCCGCCGGGATCCACCCCCTGCGCCCGGCCGGACGGCTCACCCTCGCCGAGCACCGTCGCCTGCGCGAGGCCGTGGTCGGTGCCCTGCGCGCCGGGATCGACGCGCGCGGGGCGACCATCGATGACTTCCGTCACGTCGATGGCGTGCAGGGCTCTTTTCAGAACCAGTTTCGCGTGCACCGGCGCGCGGGTCACCCGTGCCCGGCGTGCGGCACGACGGTCGTCAAGATGGTCGCCGCCGGGCGGGGCACCTACGTATGCGAGACCTGTCAGCCCCGGCCTCGCCGCCCGCGCGCCTCCGCGCGCAGCTACTAGGCGGCCAGCAGTTCCTGCAGGCGACCGTTCTCGGCCGCCGCGGCCGTCTCGGTGTATCCGCCCACCAGCTCCTGGCCCACCAGCACCTGCGGGAAGGTCATCATCCCCGTGCGCTGCACGAGCTCTCCGCGTCCGTCAGGATCGCGCGACAGGTTGATCTCGGTGTACTGGAGGCCCTGCTGCTTGAGCAGTCCCTTCACCCGGGCGCAGTAGGCGCAGAAATCCGTGGTGTAGACCGTTATCTCGCTCACTTCAGAAAGTCTAGCCAACGTCTGGGCGATCACCAGCGCCAGACGGTGGTCATACGGACCCGTCTCGACCAAACGGCGCAGCGTCAGCGCACGACGGCTACGTCACAGCGGATTCCCGGCGCGGTGGCCAGCCGCTCGTCAGCGGTGACGAGCGGCGCCGGGATCGCCTCCGCCAGGGCAACATAGGCGGCGTCGTAAGGGGTCAGGTTCTCGCGCAGCTCCCAGATCCGGCGCGGGCCAGCACCTCGTCGAGCGTGAGCTGGCGCGCCTGCTCGACCAGGCTCGCGAGCATGTACTCCTGCAGCGACTGACCCGCGGCGGCGGCGCGGTGGCGCAGCACGTGATGCACGTCCGGCGGGACATCCTTGATCTGCACGCTCGGCATTTCCCCAGGTTAGCGCTGATATGGCGCTGGCGCATGTGACTCGGCGCCACGTCGCGGTCGTCCGGAGCGGTCGCGAAACGCGCAGGACCGTCGCGGGCCGCGCCGGAGCATCGTGAGGCGCGCCGCAGCCGGATCTACACTCGCGCGGTGCCCGCAGCGCTGAAGACCGAAGGGGTAGTCCTGCGCTCGATGCGCTACGGAGAGGCCGATCGCATCCTGCACGTCTACACGCCACACCGCGGTCGCATCGGGGCCATCGCCAAGGGCGTGCGTCGCTCGCGCAGCCGCTTCGGCGGGCGTCTGGAGCCGTTCTTCCGGTTGCGCCTCATGCTCCACGAGGGACGCGGCGAGCTGCTGACGGTCACCGCGGCGGACACGATCAGCGCCCACGCGCGACTGCGCCAGGACGGTGGCGCCCTGGACGCGGCGGCGCGGGCGTGCGATGCGGTGGGCCGCGTCTTTGAGACGTCAGAGCCCCATCCCGCGGTGTACAACCTGCTCTGCCACGAGCTCGCCCTGCTGGACTCAGAGCCCCAGTACGCAGGGCACGCCAACGCCCTGGCCTTTCGCATGAAGCTGTTGCTGGCCGCGGGGCTGGCTCCCCAGCTGGGCGCCTGCGCCTCCTGCGGGGAGGCCGAACGCCTGTTCGGCTTCTCGGGAGCCGCCGGCGGCGTGGTCTGCGAGGCGTGCGCCGTGGCCTGCTTCGGCCTGTCGCAGGAGGCGCACGCCTTCATGACCGACGCCCTGGGCCGGGTGCTCGTCGAGGCGCCGCAGGCGGGACCGCTCGCCCTGCGCCAGGTGGACCGCGCGATCTCCGAGACGCTCGAGCACCACGCCCACGTGCGCCTCATGGCGGCGACGGGCGGCGCGTAGTCCCCGCGGGATGTGGGCCGTAGCGGGGTCGCGGGCGCTGTCGGTCCTGAACGCGAGCCTCGTCTCGCTGGCCAACACCGTGTCGTCCCTGGGCGGCGGCCTGCAGCCGCTGAGCACCTCCGTGTCAGGCGTCGGCGCGAACCTCGGGGCGCTAACCGCCCGGGTCAACGACCCGACCACGGGGTTGGGGCAGGTCGACAACGGGGTCGTGGCGGTCTACCTCACGCCCAACGGCGTACCGCCAAGTTTGTGGCGCCGATCTTCGCACCCAATCTTCCCCTCACCCGGGGCGATGGCGCGACGGCGTCGGGGACGGCTTTTGTGCAGTGCCCGGGCATGGGCACGACCTGCCTATTGCAGGTGTACGCGGCGGTCAACTCCAACAGGCCCCAGCCGCCCAGCGGTCAGGCGGCCGAGCAGGTGGGCGCGGCGCTCGTCGTGACCAAGGTCACCCCATCCAGTACGGGCGTCAGTGGCGGGTCGGAGACGTTCCAGGATGCCGGCCAGACGCCTCCCGATGCCAACAAGAACAACGTGGTCAGCATCCCCACGCGTCGGCCGCTCGGGAGCAACTATCCGGGCCCGGGCGGCAGCGGGGTACTGCTGCCCGTCGCGAGTGGGGTCGGCCGCCCCACGCCGATCACGATTCCCAGCGCTTCTACATCGTGCACGGGACGGTGAACTTCCTGCACATCTCCTAGCTCTCAGCGAAAGCCACGCCAACAGGGGGGCGGCTCGCCGAAGCCGCCCCCCTGCTCGTGTCGGCCGGCCCATGTCCGGCCGGACAGGCGCGACTACCGCCTGCCGGCTCTCCTACCGCCGCGCCGTCGCCGGCAGGGCGCCACTCGGCAGCAGCAGCGATATGCGCAGCGGACGGTCGGGGAAGCCGGTGCCGGCGAAGGACAGCGCGCTGTAGTCCACGCCGCGATAGGTGACCCGGCCCAGCGCAGGAATCCGGCGTGGTCCGGGGCTCAGGCTGGCCTCGACGGTCTGGGCCCCGTGGCGAATGAGCACCTCGGCGCCGAGCAGCGCGTGCATGAGGATCGCGTAGCCGTGCGTGTTGAGCACCGACACGGAGTAGCGGCCCGCGACGGCGCCGCTCCGGGTCAGGATGGCGCCGTGTGACGGCGCCAGCAGCTTGCCTCCGAACTGGGCCAGCACGAGGCGGTTGCGCGTGACGCTGACGCCGTCGACGTGACGCTGGGCGATCAGCGCGTCGATCGCGCGCCGCGCCGCGGCAGGGTCGCCGGCGGCGGTGGCCCGCGCCAGCGCCGCGGACTGCTGCACGCTGGTCTGGGCCAGGCGCGCGTTGGGCCCGGCGGCCGACTCGCCGTACACCCTTCGGGCAATGGTGCCCGCCGTCTGGACCGCCACGTCCCGGCAGCTGAGCGAGCGCATCGACGACGCGGGAGGCGCCACCAGCACCGAGATCCGCAGCGGCCCGGACGGGAAGGCCTCGGCCCGAAAGGAATGCGCCATGTAGGTCCGCCCCCCGACGCTTACAAGACCACGCGTGGGGATGCTCGCCGGTCCCGGACTCGCGCTGCCGCGCACCTGGCCGGCCGGGGTGCGCATGAACACGGGAACGCCCAGCAGACGCCCGGCAAGCAGGAAGTAGCCCAGGTCGTCCTGTACGGACAGCACGAAGCGTCCCACCGTTCGGCGGCCGAGGCGCAGCGGACCGCTGATCGGAGCGAGGATCTGAGGTCCCCCCACATCGGAGAGGATCCGCCCGCGACGTAGCGTGCGGATGCGCACGATGTGCTCGTGGTTGGAGAGCAGCGCGACGATCGCGCTGCGCGCGCCCGCCCGGTCGGCGCGAGCCACCGCGGACGCCAGGGCCCGCGAGGACTCCACGCTGGCCACGGCCTGCCTCACCTGACCGCCGAAGTGCTCCTCGCCGTAGATGTGCGATGCCGCTCGGCCGACCTCGTCGGCCACCGTGGCCCAGGTGCTGGGCCCGCAGCGGTTGGTCGCCGGGGCCACGGGCGCCGCCGGAGCCGGCCCGGCGCCGGCCGCGACGGGGGCCGCTGGGGGGTGACGCGCCTGTCTGCCACAGGCGAGCAGGGTCGCGGCACACACCAGTGCGAACAGCAATACGCCTGCGCGCCGCGTCCAGCGCGCCGCGTGAATGTGGCGGAGGGGCATCCCCTACTTCTAGCGGGCCGACGGGTAGGGTGCGGCTGTCGTGAGCGCAGTGGCGGAAACCCAGTGGGTCTATGACTTCACCGAGGGCGCGCGCGACATGCGCGACCTGCTGGGCGGCAAGGGTGCCAATGTGGCCGAGATGACCCGCGTGCTCGGAGCCGGGCGCGTCCCGGCCGGGTTCACGATCACCACCGAGGCCTGCGTCGCCTACATGGCGGACGAGCGCCACGTGCCCGATGGCCTGCAGGCGCAGATCGCCCAGGCCCTGGGGCGCCTGGAGCAGCAGGCGGGCAAGCGCCTGGGCAACCCTGATGACCCCCTGCTCGTGTCGGTGCGCTCGGGCGCGCGGGAGTCGATGCCGGGCATGCTGGACACGGTGCTGAACCTGGGTCTGAACGACCGCTCGGTGGAGGGCCTGGCCGCCCGCACGGGCAACGAGCGCTTCGCCTGGGACTCCTACCGGCGCTTCGTGCAGATGTTCGCGGGCGTCGTGCGCGGCGTCGCCAGCGACCGGGTCGAGCGTACGATCGAGCAGGCCAAGCAGCGGCGCGGCGTACGCCTGGACACCGAGCTCGAGGTGGAGGACCTGCGCGGGTTGGTCGAGAGCTTCAAGGAATTGGTGCGCGAGGACACCGGTGAGCAGTTCCCGCAGGAGCCCACGGCGCAGCTCGACGCTGCCGTGCGCGCCGTGTTCGATTCCTGGCTGGGCGAGCGGGCGGTCTCCTACCGGCGCATGAACCGGATACCGGATGCGTGGGGGACCGCGGTCAATGTGCAGCAGATGGTGTTCGGCAACCGCGGTGACACGTCGGGCTCGGGCGTGGCCTTCAGCCGCAACGAGATCACCGGCGAGCCGCGACCCTCCGGCGACTTCCTGCCCAACGCCCAGGGCGAGGACGTCGTCTCGGGGGTACGCAACACGCGCGACATCGCCGAGCTGGCCGAGCTCATGCCCGAGGCTCACGCCGAGCTCATGGAGATCCTGCGCATCCTCGAGGGCCACTACAAGGACATGCAGGACGTCGAGTTCACCGTCGACGACGGTCGCCTGTACATGCTGCAGACGCGCAACGCCAAGCGCCCCGCCCAGGCGGCGGTGCGCTTCGCGGTGGACGCCGTGCAGGAGGGCCTGCTCAGCGAGTCCGAGGCCCTGACCACCATCGACGCCACGGCGCTGGAGGCTCTGCTGCACCCCACCTTCGATCCCAGCGTCGACTATGGCGTGCTCGCCCACGGCGTGGGCGCGTCCCCAGGCGCAGCCGTGGGGGAGATCGTGTTCAGCGCCGCCGAGGCCGTGGAGGCGGCCGAGCAGGGACGGGACGTGATACTCGTGCGTGCGTTCACCGAGGCCGAGGACGTAGCCGGCTTTCACGCCGCCCGCGGGGTGTTGACCTCGGAGGGCGGCAAGGCCTCACACGCCGCCCTGGTCGCTCGGGGCATGGGCCGCCCCTGCGTGGTCGGTGCCTCCGAGCTCGAGGTGGACATCAGCGCCCGCGAGGTCCGCGTCGGAGACACGGTGCTGCACGAGGGAGACCGCATCGGCCTCGACGGCGCCACCGGCTCCATCACCACCGATGACGTCCCCCTGGTCTCCGCCCGCATGGACGAGCGCTTCGAGCAGGTGCTCAGCTGGGCCGACGGGCTGCGCCGCCTGAAGGTGCGCACCAACGCCGATACGCCCGACGACGCCCGCCAGGCCCGCGAGTTCGGCGCTCAGGGGATCGGCCTGTGTCGCACCGAGCACATGTTCATGGCCTCCGACCGCGTCCCCAGGATGCGCGCCATGATCCTCGCCGACAGCCCACAGGAGCGACGGGCCGTCCTGGCCGAGCTGGCGGTCCACCAGCAGAGCGACTTCGAGGGCATCTTCGAGGTCATGCAGGGGCTGCCGGTGACCATCAGGCTGCTCGACCCCCCTCTGCACGAGTTCCTGCCCTCCCGGGCCGACGTGCGGGTCGAGCTCGAGCGCGTGCGCGCCGGCGCGCAGCCGTCCCTGGAGGGAGCGATGGCCGATGCCGGCGGCGAGGACGCCTCGCAGGAGGACGCTGCCGCGCGCCTCGAGCACCTGCTCGAGCGCGTGAGCTCCCTGGAGGAGGTCAATCCGATGCTCGGCACGCGCGGATGTCGCCTGGGTCTCCTTCACCCGGAGATCTACGAGATGCAGATCCAGGCCATCGCGCGCGCCGCCCGCGCCGTCCGTGAGCGCACCGGCACCGCTCCGGCCCTCGAGGTGATGATCCCGTTGGTCGACTACGAACGCGAGCTCGAGCTGCTGCGCAGTCTGGTGGTCGACACCGCGGCCCAGGAGGGCCTGAAGGAGGGCGACTTCACCGTGGGCACCATGATCGAGCTGCCCCGCGCCTGCCTGGCCGCCGATCGCATCGCCCGCCATGCCGACTTCTTCTCCTTCGGCACCAACGACCTGACCCAGACCGCCCTGGGCTTCTCGCGCGACGACATCGAGGGCAAGATCCTCAACGAGTACATCGACGCGCAGATCCTGGACCGCTCACCCTTTGAGACCCTCGACGTACCGGGCGTGGGGCAGCTGTTGCGCATGGGCGCGTGGCTCGGGCGCAAGGGCCGGCCCGACATCGAGCTGGGCGTCTGCGGCGAGCACGGGGGCGACCCCGACTCGATCGCCTTCTTTCACGCCTCCGGCATCGACTACGTCTCCTGCTCGCCCTATCGCGTGCCGGTGGCCCGCGTCGCGGCCGCCCAGGCGGCAATCTCCGCGGAGTCCTAGCTTCCGTCCCGCTGGCCCCTTGTGGCCGTCCGTTCCCCGGCCGCTGCTTGGAGTCGTCCCGCGCCCCGCGACGCCTTGGCACCAAGGCCGGGCTGGGGGCGCGGAGCGGCCGCAGACGCTGGCACAATCGGCGGTGTGAGCGCTACCGTCGACCCGCAGGTGGCCAACCGGTTCGCGGCGGCCTGGGCGGAGCGAGAGCAACAGCTGCTCTCGCCTCTGGCGGCGCGCTCCTACCCGGCGTTGCGCCGTCGCGACGAGGAGGACTGCTCGCTGCGCACGCCCTTTCAGCGCGATCGCGATCGCATCGTGCACTGCAAGGCGTTTCGGCGGCTGAACCACAAGACCCAGGTCTTCGTGGCCCCGGAGGGTGACCACTACCGCACGCGCCTGACCCACACCCTGGAGGTCACCACGATCTCGCGCACGGTGGCGCGCGCGCTGCGTCTCAACGAGGATCTGGTGGAGGCGATCGGCCTGGGCCATGACCTCGGCCACCCGCCGTTTGGCCACATCGGTGAGGACGTGCTGGATACCTGCCTGCGTGAGCACTTCGGACTTGGCTTCCGCCACTACGAGCATTCCCTGCGCGTGGTCGACGAGCTCGAGCGCGACGGGGTCGGCCTGAACCTGACCGACGCGGTGCGCGAGGGGATCGCGCGGCACTCCAGCCGAGCGCCGGCCCCTTCGTCGCTGGAGGGCGCGATCGTGCGCATCATCGACCGCGTGGCCTACATAAACCACGACATCGATGACGCTGTGCGCGCCGGCGTGCTGGATGAGCGCGAGCTGCCCTTTGAGCCCATCGCCGTGCTCGGTGCGTCCGGCTCGGACCGTATCGACGCCCTGGTGCACGACATGGTCGAGCACTCAGAGCGGGCCGGGGACATCGTCCAGGGGACAAGTGCCGGAGCGGCGATGAGCGCACTGCGCGACTTCATGTTCGAGAAGGTCTACCTCGGCCCGCACGTGCGCGCCGAGCACGCGCGCATCGCCAACGTGATCGCCACCCTGTTCGAGCACTGGGTCTCCCACCCCAGCGAGCTGCCCGACGGGGGTGGCCTGCCCGACGGCGACGTCGCCCAGCGCGTTACCGACTACGTGGCCGGCATGACCGACCGCTACGCCATCCGCGCCTACACCGAGCTGCGCGTGCCCCAGGCCTTCGCCCGCTGAGGGCGGCTAGCGTAGGCCATCCGATGGTTCTGTACTCCGGCGACTCCAAGGATCGCGTGCGTGACGCGATCGACTTCGTCGAGCTGGTCTCGGCCCGCACCGAGCTTCGCCGTGCTGGGCCGGGGCGCTATGAGGGGCTGTGCCCCTTCCACGATGAGCGCACGCCCTCCTTCGGAATCGACCCTCAGAGCAAGGTCTACTACTGCTTCGGCTGCCAGGCCCGCGGCGACGTGTTCACCTTCGTGCAGGAGACCGAGGGCGTGGACTTCAAGGGGGCCCTGGAGCTGCTCGCCGACCGGGCGAACGTGGAGCTCGAGCGCGAGTCCGAGGACCCCCGCGAAGCGGCCCAGCGTCGGCGCCGCGAGCGTTCCCTTGAGCTGCTGGAGCGCACGGCGAGCTTCTACGAGCGGGTGCTGTGGGACTCCGGCGAAGCCGCCCCGGCGCGCGAGTACCTGCTCGGGCGAGGTCTGTCTGAGGCCATGCTGCACGAATTCGGGGTGGGCTACGCGCCCAGCGCGTGGGACCGGGTGCTCCTGGCCTCCAGACGCGGGGGCTTCTCAGACCAGGAGCTGCGCGACGCGGGTCTGACCCAGCTCTCCAAGCAGAGCGGACGGCCCTATGACCGCTTTCGCGGGCGCATCATGTTCCCGTTGGCTGACAAGCGCGGCCGTGTGCTCGGCTTTGGGGCGCGCGCCATGCGCGAGAACCAGCCGCCCAAGTACCTGAACACCTCAGACAATGACGTCTATCACAAGGGTCGCCAGCTCTACGGCGTCCACCTGGCTCGTTCCCACGCCACGCGCGCCGGACGGGTGATCGTCTGCGAGGGCTACACCGACGTGATCGCGCTGCACCAGGTCGGCCTGCGCGAGACGGTGGGGCTCATGGGGACCGCCCTGACCACCGAGCAGCTTGCCGAGCTGGCTCGGTTGGCCTCCACGGTGCTGCTCGCCCTGGACGCCGACAGCGCCGGGCAGGAGGCCATGCTGCGGGCCGAGCGCACGGCGGCGCGCCAGCGCCTCGAACTGCGGGTGGTGCCGCTGCCCGTGGGGTCTGACCCCGCTGATCTGATCCAGCGCGAGGGGGCCGACGCTCTGCACGACGCGGTCGCACGATCGATTGCCTTCGTGCGCTTCCGCGTGGAGCGCGTGCTGGCCCGTGGCGACCACGACAGCCCCGAGGGGCGAGACCGCATGATCGAAGGCCTGCGCCCGGTGTTCGCCACCATGTCGCCCGGGGCCATGCGCGAGGAGCTCATGCGCATGGTCTCGGGACGCCTCGGGCTTAGAGAGGGGCTCACCGAGGCACTGCTGGCCGGCAACGCGTCGCCGGCGCACGGTGGCCGCCAGAGTCCGGGCGCGACCTCGTCGCGGCCCTCCGCGGGTCGGCCTGACGTTCTGAGCCGCCCGGTGTCGCTCGGTCGCCGCGAGCAGACCGAGCGCGCCTTTCTGGCCCTGTGCATCGCGCTGCCCGAGCAGGGACGCGCGGCCCTGGAGTCGGTCGACGGCGCCGCGCACTTCACCAGCGAGCTGATGCGCCGCGCGGCGCGCCACGTACGCGAGCACCTGCGCGCGCCCGGCGAGGCGCTGGCCCCCGACGACCCGCAGCTCTCGGGCCTGGTGGCCGAGCTGGTTGTTCGCGCCGGCCAGGCCCCGGCTTCGCCGGCCGCGCTCGATGTCGAGCGCCTGCAGCTCGAGCTGGCGCGCATCGACCGTCAGATCCAGCACGCTCGCGGCGAGGGTCGCGGAGAGGTCTCCGAGCTGGCAGCGCGGCGCGGGAAGGTCAAGCTCGCGGTCGACCGGGCCTACGATCGCGTGCTGGGCGCGGGCTAGCGCGCGGCGGCTCAGGCCGTATCATCTCCAGGCTCCGATCCGGGGCAGCTCGATTGGCCGAGCGCTCGACTGTTAATCGAGAGGTTGTGGGTTCGAGCCCCACCCCCGGAGCTACCTTGCTTGATGCTCGGCCGGTTGATCCTGCGCCGATCGCGGTGCGAGTTGCTCCACCAGGCCGCTGGCCAGCGCTGCGCTGTCATGCTTTGCCGCCCACCCGGCCAGGCGTTGCGCGCCGGCCCTGACGTTCGGGTCACCCACGGCTCGCAGGGTGGCCAGCCGCAGTGGTCGGGGCGCCACGAAGCGCGCCGGCAGGCGCACGCCCACTCCGGCCCAGTCGATGCGGGCGGCGTTCTCGTTCATGTCGCCCTTCGCGGGACAGGCGACGACCGCGCAGCCGTGGCTCAGGGCGCGCATCAGGGTGCCGTGACCGGCATGGCAGACCACCACGTCGCAGTGAGGCATCGTGCGTGCGTAGGACACCCAGTCGACCAGCCGCGCGTTGTCAGGGACAGGCAGCGGACGCGCAGGCGGGCGGCCGTTCAGCGTGGCCAGCACCCGCACGGGTACCTTGGCCAGTCCGCGCAGCGCGGCCTCGAGCAACCGGTGCTGAGGATCCTGCGAGGTCGACGGGGCCACGAGCACCAGCGGGTCATCGCCGGGCGGAAGCTCGACCTCCTCGGCGGTCGGCTCCCACATCAGCGGCCCGACCACGCGCACGTGCTCGGGCCAACGACGCGGATACTCGAGCTGGGGGAAGGTGGCCACCACGGCCAGGCGGGTGCTGATTCCCCCGTGCACGTGGGAGAGGGCCGGTAGTCCCAGGCGCCGGCGCGTCTCGTTGAGCTCGGCCCGCCCCTGCTCGAGGCCCTTGCGGGGCAACCCCTCCACCGAGCGCCACAGGGCGCGTCCCGGCGCGGTGCGCGGCAGGCGGGCTCCCACCGAGTAGATGGGGAAGCCCTCGGTGCTGACCGGATGCACGTGGGGGATCAGCGTGGCCACTGGCCGGCCGGCGAGCTCTCCGGCCAGCGCGGGACCGAGGGTCAGGATGTCGGCGACTACGACATCGGGGGCCAGCTCCTCGATCTCGGGAGCCATCTCGCGCGCCGCCCGGACCACGGCCTCATAGGGCTTCAGGGGGCGAGCCCGGGTGGGAAAGACGCGGTACTCCGGCGCGGGCAGGAACGTCATCCCCTCGGCCTGGACGGCCGGCTGCCAATGCTCCCAGGTCTGCATGTGCACGTCGTGGCCGCGAGCCGCGAGCGCGCGTCCCAGAGCGATCATGGGAAAGGCGTGCCCGGGGTCGCCGAAGGCGCCCAGCAGCAGGCGCAGCCGAGCGCCGGAGTGACGCGGCGAAGCGACCAAGCGCAGCGGGGTTACGCGGCCAGTTCGGCCACGAGGCGCATCTGCTCCAGACGCTCCTCGGCGGTGAAGGCCACCGGGGTCACACCCAGCGTGCCCACGCCCGCGTCGCGGAAGACATCCAGGCGCTCGCGCACCACGTCAGGTGGACCGCACAGGGACACCTGGTCGATGAGCGTGTCGGGCAGGGCGGCCATCGCCTCGTCGCGCTTGCCCTCCAGATACAGGTCCTGCACCTCACGAGCGGCGTCCTCGAAGCCGTAACGCTGCACCAGGTTGTTGTAGAAGTTCTGCTTGCGCGAGCCCATGCCGCCGACGTACAGGGCGATGAAGGGCCGCATGGCGTCTCGCGCGACGGTCAGGTCTTCGCTGATGAGGACGTTGACCGTGGGAGCGATGTCAAATCCCTCCAGCGAGCGCCCCGAGCGCTGTGCGCCCTCCTGGAGCAGCGGGCGAAACTCCGAGACGTGCTCGGGAGAGAACAGGGTGGGGATCCACCCGTCGGCGATCTCCCCGGCCAGCGCGGTGTTCTTGGGCCCGATCGCCGCGAGGTACACGGGGATCCGCTCCTGCACCGGACCGATGGTGAGCTTCAGCGCCTTGCCGGGCCCGTCGGGCAGCGGCAGCTCCAGCGTGTCTCCGCTGAACTGCACCCGCTCTCGCGCCAGGGCCATGCGCACCACGGCCACGTACTCACGCGTTCGCTGAAGCTGGTGCGCGAAGCGCTGACCGTGCCAGCCCTCCGCCACCTGCGGGCCCGAGGAGCCGATGCCCAGGATCATGCGTCCGCCCGAGAGCTGGTCGATGGTGGCTGCGGTCATCGCCGTCATGGCCGCGCTGCGCGCGGGCATCTGAAAGATTCCCGAGCCCAGGCGGATCTTCGTCGTCTGCCCCGCGAGCCATCCGAGCACCGTCGCGGCGTCTGACCCGTAGGCCTCGGCCGCCCACACCGAGTCATAGCCCAGCCGTTCGGCCTCCTGGACGACGCTCAGCTGATCCTCGGAGCTCAGACCCAGACCCCAGTAGCCGATGTGCACGCCGAGCTTCATACGCAAGTTTCCTTTCAGTCGCGGGGGAGGGGAAAGTCGGCGCCGGGCGGGTATAAGCTTTGCGTCCCCGACCCGGCTGACGCCCGGAGCCGTCCAAGCCTATGCCAACTCGCCACCGTCGCGCCCACGCCGGAGAGCTGCGCCGTACCGTCAACTGCCTGCCGCTGCACACCCGGGAGGCGATGCTCGCCGGTGTGCGCTCCAACGAGATCATCGCGGGGGCCTATGTGGATCGCGACGGGGGCGTGTGCCCCATGCTCGCCGCCCACCGGTGCGGGGGGCGCACCGACTTTCTCTCCTTCGCTCGCGCCTGGGACCGGTTCACGGGCGCGCGTGGACGGGCGCGTCGCGCCACCGAGCGCGAGCTGAACGTCCTCATCTCCCACCTGGAGGGCAGCCTCGCGGCCGAGCAGGGCACCGATCTCAGCGCCGCGATCGCTGACCACCGGGCTCTGGCCGGCAATCGTCACGCCGAGGCTGCCCGGCGACGAAAGGATACCGGCGAGGCTGTCCGCCGACGCAAGGATACCGGCGAGCGCGACCGCACGCGCGAGCTCGAGCGGCGCGCCGGATGGTCGTGGATGCGTCCCTTCCGCCGTCTCGACGACTACGAGCGGGCCCTTGCGCGCCTACAGGGTGACGAGCACACCCCTGCCATGGCGCCCGAGGCGGCGGCCCAGGGCGAGCGCGAGCTGGTCTAGCCCGACGAGCTCGCCTTCGGGAGGCGTGGCGGCGATCAGGCCGGCGTCGCGGGCATCAGCGTGCCGCCGGGCATCTCGAACATGATCTCGGGGATGACACAGCCCGGAGAGGTGCGCAGCAGGTAGCGCACCGACTCAGAGATGTCCTGCGGGCGGATCATGGCCTCGGCCTTGACCGCCTCCTTGACGAAGTCAGTCATCGGCGTGTCAACGAAAGCGGGGCACAGCGCGGTGGACTTGATGCCCCGGGGGGAGAGCTCCTTGTTCATGGCCTCCGTCCAGCCCACGACCCCGTGCTTGGTGGCCGAATAGACCGACAGCCAGGCCTCACCGCGCTTGCCTGAGATCGACGCGGTGTTGACCACCAGGGCGTTGTGATGCTCGGCGGCGGCCTGCTCGAGCATGTCCATGCACTCGCGATAGAAGACGATGATCTGGCGCAAATTGACGTTCAGCTGCATGTCCAGTCGCTTGGTCTGGATCTCGGCCACGGGGGCGCCGATGCCCACACCGGCATTGTTGACCAGCACGTCCAGGCGCCCGTAACGGCTGCGGTGCTCGCTCACCACGCGCTTGACCTCATCCTCCTCGGCCAGGCTGGCCGCGACCGCGTGGACGTCCAGGCCGTCCGACTCCAGCGAATCGACCGCCCCCTGGAGCTTGTCGGGCCGTCGCGCGGCCATGGTCACGCCGTGTCCCTCCTCCGCCAGCATCCTGGCAATGGCCAATCCGATGCCGCTCGAGGCCCCCGTGACTATCGCTGCGCGCCGTGACATGCCCGTCCTCCCGTGGTCGTGAACGCGCCCATCAAAGCAGCCGCCCCGCGCCATGCGGCGGCGCCCGGCCTGGGAGCGAACTGACGCGGTGGATCTTCCGGGTGCGCGGGTCAAGCTCACGCGTTGGTAGCTTTGGCCGCGGGAGTGTCCGTCCGGGCACGACCGGGGCCGGTAGCTCAGCGGTTAGAGCAGCGGACTCATAATCCGTCGGTCGTGGGTTCGACCCCCACCCGGCCCATGGGGGAACTGGCTGCAAATCGCCGTCTACGACGATATCGGTCCTGCGATAGACCGTCGTCGCCGTGTTCCCGAGCGTGTTCCCTAGCTGCCCGTCCTGAGGGCGCGCGATGTCGCCGAGTCAGGCATCCATCCGTCCCACAGGGCACCTCCAGGTCAAGGGCGTACGTGGCCAGCGCGCTCTCTATGCTCTGTGGCGTGACGCCGAGGGGCGCCACCAGCGGCGCCAGGGCCCCGCCCACGTCAAGGACTCCGGGCGGCGCACGCCCCGCGGTGCCGCCATTTGGCGATCGGGCGACGGACCCAAGCCAGCGGCACGCACCTGACGCCCAGGGAGGCCCAGGACCGGTTGGGCGAGATCCTGGCGACAGCGCCGAGGCGCCGCGACGACGGGATTCCCGGTGGCGAGCGAAGCTTCGGCGAGGCGTGCGAGGAGTGGCTGCGCTACGTCGAGCACGACAAGCAGAGAGCTCCATCGACCTTGCGTGACTACCGCAACACCGTGCGAAGTCGGCTGCTCCCGGGCTTCGGCGCCGACACCCCGCTCGCTCGCATCCGGACCGCAGACGTCGATGCCTACCGTGAGCGGGCGCTGGCCGAGCGCCGTCTGTCGCGGCGTACGCTGCAGAAGGAGCTCGTGCTCCTGCACGGCATCCTCAAGCGCGCCAAGCGCAAGGGGTGGATTGCGGCCAACCCCGCCGAGGACGCCGAGCGCATCACTTTCGTCCGCTCGGGCGACTTCAGCGTCCTCACATCGGCGGAGGTCGCCGCGCTGGCGCGGGCCGCCGCGAGCCAGACCGATGCCGCGATCTTCACGACCGCCGCCTTCACCGGGTTACGGCTGGGCGAGCTGCGCGCGCTGCGGTGGGGCGACGTGGACTTCGACAAGCGCCTGGTCCATGTGCGGCGCAGCTACACCCGCACCGACTTCGGGGTGCCAGAAGTCCCAGCGCGTGCGCAGCGTCCCCATGATCGATCAGGTCGCGACCGCCCTTGACGGCCTGAGCCGGCGCGAGCATTTCGCGACTGCCGATGATCTGGTGTTCGCTAGCGAGGTCGGTACGCCGCTGGATGATTCCACGTTGCGCAAGCGCTTCCACGCCGCCCGTGAGCATGCCGGACTGAAGCCGCTGCGTTTCCACGACCTGTGCCACACGTTCGGCACGCTCGCCGTGCAGGTGTTCCCGCTCACCGACGTCAAGGCGTACATGGGCCATCAGCACATCGAGACGACGATGATCTACGTGCACCACGTGCCTCAGCACGCGGCCGCGGAGCGGCTTGGCGGTGCTGTGGCTGCCGCGATCGGTGCGGGTGGGGAGGAGGCTGTGGCTTTGCGGCGGTAGCAGTGTCGAGCCAGCGTCGTTGACGTACCCCTCTTGTCACGCTCGCCGTTCCCCAACCGGTGACGAGCGCGCCCGCCGTCGCCGGGCTGGCTGCGCCGGCCGAAGCCTCGCCGTAGAACGTTCGGCTTGCGGGCGGTCTCGGACCTCAGCTCGCCTTTTTGGTGCGTGGCAGTCAACGCTGTGCGCTGCTGGCCGCGCGGGCGGCCTCCTCGGCGGTGCGGCCTGCGGCTTGGAGTGGTTCGGTCGTGCGGGTGGCGCGACTGAGGATGAAGGCGCCCTCGAGCAAGCAGATGATCGAGATCGCGAGCTGGCGGGCGGCGACGTCGGGGATGCCAGCAGCGGCGATGCGTTGGGTTGCTGCTGCGATCCAGCGCTCGAAGACCTCGGCGGTGGCTTGGCGCAGCGGCTCGTTGGTGCTGGCGACCTCCAATGCGACGGTGGCGATCGGGCAGGCGTCGGCGTAGTCGGTCTGGCGCAGGGTCTCGGCGGCCCCGGTGAAGCAGGCTTGCACGCCGCTGGGCAGATCGGGGGCGGCGTCGAACACCGCTTCGACGAGCTCTTGGAACATCTGGCCGGAGGTGTGGATGACCTCGGCGCCGAGCTCGTCTTTCCCGCCGGGGAAGAAGTGGTAAAGCGAGGAGAACGGGGCGCTCGCCTCGGCGACGATCTGCTTGACGCCGGTGCCTGTGTAGCCCTGGCGGCGAAACAAGGTCGCTCCCGCGTCGACGATCCGCTGCTTGGTGTCTGCCGCCACGTGACTCCTCCTGGTTTGCGTTCTGAACGAAGGGTAGCTAGCCTCTGTTTGGAGCGATCTATCTAGGAGACTGACGTGGACACGATCGAGCTTTCGGCGGGGACGATCGAGTACGAGGACACCGGGGGCGGGGGACCGGTGCTGGTGCTGCTCCACGGCCTGGTCATGGACGGAGCGATCTGGTCAGACGTCGTCGCTGATCTGCGCGCAGATCACCGCTGCGTCCTGCCGACGCTGCCGTTCGGCGCGCACCGCCGGCCGATGCGCGCCGAGGCCGATCTGTCGCTGCGCGGCGTGGGGCGGCTCGTCGCCGAGTTCCTGGAACGCTTGGACCTGCGCGCCGTGACTCTGTGCTTTAGCGACTGGGGTGGCGCGCAGACGATGATCGCCGACGGGCTCTGCGGCCGGCCGCCAAGCTGGTGCTCGTCTCCTGCGAGGCGTATGAGAACTATCCGCCGGGCGTCCCCGGGCGCATGGCGTGGCTGTCGACCAAGCTCCCGGGAGAAATGGCGATCATGCGCCAGACGCTGCTGCGCGGCGCCACCCGCCGGCTGCCGATCGTCTACGGACACATGTCCAAGCGCGGCGTCCCTGAGGCGATGATGCGCGCGTGGCTGGCACCGCTCGCGCGGCGCGAGATCCAGCACGACCTGCGCAAGTACGCCGGCGCCGGGATGAAGGGACGCACGGACATGCTGGCCGCCACCCCGGCGCTGCATTCGTTCACCGCCCCGGTGCTGATCGCGTGGGCCGACGACGACCGCGTGATGCCGCTCGAGACCGGCCGGCGCCTGGCCGAGGACTTCCCGGACAGCCGCTTCGTTGAGATTGCCGACAGCCACACACTCGTGCGCTGGGACCAGCCCGCGCTGCTGGCCGGCCACCTCCGCGCGTTCGTGGCCGAGCCCGCCAGCAAGGGCACCTCGACCCGGGCGCGAGCATGAGCGGGCATCGCCCCCGTGGCCGCCTGCGCCACACCGCCGCAGCGCTCTCGCCCACTGCGGGCACCGCAGCACGGGTCGCGTTCGAGCGCGACGCCCAGCTGCGCCTGCGCCGGCTGAGCGCCGCCGCTGCGGACCGGCTCGGCCAGAGCGTCCGGCCCACCCGTCGGCGCATGCGCGCGCTCGTCGCCTCGCCGCGCGGCCGGCTGAGCTGGCGCGATGTCCCCGCGCCCTCTCGGCCGGGCCCGGACGGGGCGCTGGTCCATCCGATCGCCGCCGCAACCTGCGACCTTGATCGCGCCTTGGCGCTCGGCGCGACCCCGTTTCTGCTGCCGCTGCACTTCGGGCATGAGTGCGTCGCGGACGTCCTTTCAGTCGGGGAGCGGGTGAGCAGTGTCACGCCCGGGCAGCGCGTCGTGGTCCCGTTCCAGATCAGCTGCGGCGCCTGCGGTCCCTGCACCGCCGGGCACACGGCCAACTGCCTGGCCGTTCCGCCGCTGTCGATGTACGGGTTCGGCGTCGGTGGCGGTCACTGGGGCGGCGCTTTCTCCGACGAGCTCGCCGTCCCCTTCGCTGACGGGATGCTCGTCGCACTCCCGGAAGGCATCGATCCCGTGACGGTGGCGAGCGTGGCCGACAACGTCAGCGACGCCTATCGCCACATCGGTCCGTATCTCCCCGAGCTTCTCGACCGCGACCCGGCTACCGAGGTCCTGATCGTGGTCTCGCAACATCGCAGTTCGCCGTTCAGCGCCAGCGTCCCCCTCTACACCGGCCTGATCGCTCGCGCGCTCGGCGCGCGCCATGTCCAGATCGCCGACGCGCGGCCCTTCGTACGCGCGCACGCCGAGCGCCTCGGCCTGACCGCGCTCACCCCCGCCGAGCTGCGTCGCTCACCCCCGGCCGCTCTCACCGTCGACGCGAGCGCCACGCCGCGCGGTCTGCGCGCGGCACTCGCGGCCACGGCACCGGACGGTATCTGCACCAGCTTAGGGAGCCTGCATCGCTCGACCCGGATACCGACCGCGCTGCTCTACGGACGCAACGCCACCTACCACGTCGGCCGCACGCACGCCCGAGCGGTCATCCCCCACGTGCTCGAGCTGATCACCGACGGCCGTCTGCACCCCGAGCAGGTGACCACGCGCCTCGCCCCCTTCGACGACGGCCCAAGCGTCCTGACCGAGCACATCAGAGGCGACGGCATCAAGACCATCCTGTTTGACCCAGAGGCGCGATGAATCCACCCCGCGAGCGATCCGCCGATCACGAACCCTCGGACGCGAATCCCCGCACCAGTGGCTCGGCAGCGGTGCCGGTCGGCCTCGACGCGCCAGTCATGCAGGTCATGGCCTCGATGCGCGCCATGCGACGGCTCAAAGCCGACCCCGTCCCGCGCGAGCTGCTCCTGCGCCTGGTGGAAGCCGCGACCTGGGCGCCGAGCGGAAGCAACGAGCAAGCCTACTCATTCGTGATCGTCACCGACCGCGAGCAGATGCGGCAGCTCGCGCCGCTGTGGCGGCAGCTATTTGACTGGTACCGGGCGACCCAGCGTCCTCCGGGTCACATGAGCGATGAGCACTGGCGCCGCCAGATGAGCGCGGTCGGCTACCAGGCCGAGCACTTCGAGGAGATCCCGGCGCTCATCATCGCCTGCTCCGACCTCTCCGACACACGCCGCCGAACACTGGCCAACTCGCGGGCGCTACTGCGCGCCACCGCGCGGCTTGAACCCCGCCGGGCGCTCATGGCCCTGCGCAACGCGCCGCGCAAGCTCGCCCTCGCCCAGGCCGCCTCCGTCTACCCCGGGGTCCAGAACCTCCTGCTCGCCGCTCGCGCCCACGGGCTCGCGCAGTACTGACGATGTGGCACGTCGCGCTCGAGCAAGAACTCAAGAGCCTCCTGGACATCCCCCGGCACGTGCACACCTACGCGATCATCCTGGCCGCGTGGACGCCTCGGCCCAGTCACGCGCCGCCCCGCGAGCGAAGCGATCCACTGGGAGAGCTGGTAGAGCGGCCGGCTACCGCACCGTCGTGGCGAACGCGACGAGTCATTCAGCGACCCTGGACGCTCAACCTGTAAAGGGCTGTTCGGGCCCACCCCAGATCCGGACCGTGGCGGCCGGCTCCGGTCACCCGGAGACACCATCTCGATGAGGATCGTCAATCGACACACCGCCGCGCCTCATTGCGTGCCACACTTATCGTGTGGATCGAGTCGTCCGGTGGTATCGCTCCGCGCGGCGCCACCGCATCGGCAAGGCCCACACCATGCACGTGATCGAATCGGTCGAGCCAGAGCGTCTCCCGGCGTCCGCGAACTTGGATGCCAGACTGGTCTGGATCGGACCGGACGATCGCGCATCGAGTTGGAGATCGTGGCGCTGGACCTTGAGGACGCAGTCGTCGTCATCCACGTCATGCCGACAAGCCTTCGGAGGTGACGCAGTGACCAAGTACAACGGGTATCGACCCGGGCCCGACGTGTCCGATGACGAGGATCTGCGAGACGGCAAGGGTCGGCAGATCGACGATGCCTACGTCGAGGAGGCGGTCGAGGATGCCATCGGGCAGGTTCGGGGCCGGGGCCGCCCCTCGCTTTCCCAGGTGGGCGAGTCCCCTCTCCTGCGGGTTCGCATCTCCCGGGAACTTGATGCCGCCGTCCGCAAGGCCGCCGAAGGCGCCGGGGCCTCGCGCTCAGAATGGGTGCGCCGGGTGCTCAACGAAGCCGCCCACCGGGCCGGTTGACAGCTCCACCGGGCCTGGGTCAGCCTGGCCGAGATCGCCGGCGAGAGTTGGTTTCGCTCCGGAGCCGCCGACCCGCTCGCTGACCCCGATGCCTCGCCGGCGTTCGCCGCCTACCGCAGGGCGGCTGAGGCCCAGGGGCTCACGCCTCGGCCCGGGCCGGTGGCCACCGCCGTCGACGATGTGCTCGCCCTCGTGGCCGCCGATCAGGCGTGGACGCTGCTGACCGCCTCCAACGCCGGGGCGCTGGCCCACGGCCTGGTCGCGCTGGGCGCCCCGGCGGCGCTCGGGCAGGCCGAGCTGTGGCTCGCCCACCGCGTCCGCCCTGCCCCGCTCGAGCGCGCCCTGCTCACCCTCGCCGCTGAGCACGCAGGCCCCAGCTCCACGCCAGGCTGAGCCGCGCTCGCTTCAGCCTCGGACGCTGTGTCGTAGACGGATCCCCAATCGGTGACGAGCGCGTTCGCGTCGCCGGGCTGTCCGCGCCAGCCGAGGTCTCGCCGTAGAACGTTCCCCATACGGTGAGGGCTCGCAGCCGCTGCCGACAATGTCCCGATGGTCGGGCTCGCTCACTTGCTTCGACAGGTTCATCTGTTCCAGCACCGGCTTGTGCGCAGAGTCCTCAGCGGGCCTTCTGCCAGCTTTACTGCGTAGGCAGGTCAGCCGGTGAGGGTAGAAGGGCGTCGGGATTGCGGACAGTCGAGTCGGTCGCCGTGGCGCGGCCCTCGGCGGCCAACGCTCCCGTGAGGAGGATCACGAGCGCTCCGATCTGCGCGGCGGGGGCGATTAAGGTTGCGACGGGCAGTGTCGCGAGGGCCAGGATTGCCGCGGCGGTGCGCCACGCCCCGTCAGCGAAGCCGAGGCTGGTCCGGAAGAGCACGTCACCGGCGAGGAACGCGGTCGCTCCCACGGCGAGCCCGAGCGCTGGGGCGAGGTGCCCGGGGGCGAAGGCGTGCCCGAAGGATTGCTTGAGCCCGAAAGCGATGGCGACGATGCCGAGCAGGACCGGTAGGTGCCAGAGGCCGAACGCCCGCAGCGCCAGCCCGGGACGGTGATCGGTCGCGTCGGTGAGCGCGGACTCCGCGCGGCCGTCGTCTTGACCGAAATAGGCCCACCACAGGCAGGCGGTGAGCGCGAGCCCGAGCACGGCGACGCCCGCGATCGCAGTGTTGAACGGCAGGAGGCTGGCGCCGATCCCGATCGCGACCACCGATTCGCCGATCAGGACGGCCAGCCCGTGGCGCTCGACGAAGTGTCCGGGCTGGATCTCGAAGAACGCTTGCGGTGGCACAAGCAGCGGCGTTGCCCACTCTGCCGCAAAGGCCAGCGCCCAGAGCGCGTACTGGACCGGACCGCCGAGCGCGCCGCCGGCCAGGATCAGCAGCGCGGATGCGACGTTGAACGGCGCGATCCGCAGGATTCCACGCGCGCCGCGGCCGCTGGCCCGGGTGAACAGCCCGGAGTGGATCAGGACGATGACCAGGTAGGCTAGGCCGAAGCCGATGCCCGCGCCGCGCTCGGTAAAGGCGCGGGGAATGGTGAGCGCGAGGACGAGGTAGGCGGCCATCCCGCCGAGCAGCAGCCCCCGCCGTCCCAGGCCGTCGAGCACGACGGCATTGGTCAGCCA
>JAABUQ010000666.1_pt1 | contig 79867 bp, 79 predicted proteins | sample 5560001 | NCBI WGS metagenome assembly JAABUQ01 (sample SAMN10711888, study PRJNA513371) | rock metagenome | isolation source: Antarctica rocks | place: Antarctica: Victoria Land, Finger Mt nord | collected 2015-12-18 | reverse complement strand
AAGGTCGGCGAGCACGAGGCCACCTCCGTGGTCGACGTTGCGATTGCAACGCCTTCCTTCGGCGCCCTTCTTATGTCCCCTCGCCGCAACCCCACCCGCCGCAGCAATTTGGAATCAACCATCTAGCCCTGGCGCTGAGATCCCCGACCGACCCTGCGGTTGGCGCTTTATGGTCGAGCGGAGGTTCGGCTTACGGCACCGCCGCGAGCGACTTCAACTCGGGCCTACGCTGGAGCCCCGAGGGCCACGGGCGCCGCGCCGGCGTCCCGCCGCTGGTGAGGGATGCGATGGCGCGCGCCGGCGCCAGTTGTTGGTGGCGAGCGTGCGCGCTTCCCGGAGCACGACCTTGCGTTGTCCGTGACTCGTCACAAGCGCCTTGGCGGTGGCGGCCAGGGCGAGGGACGGGGTGAACACCTTCGAGGGGGTGAGGTCGCGGTTGAAGACCCGCAGCAGCCCGTCGGTGAGCTTCGGGTTGGACGCGATGCGGCGCTCGATCTCGTGGACGACCAGCCGCGGCGGCGGCCCGGGAGCACCCATATCGTGGGCCAACCAGTACATCTCCCAGGCGTCTCGATCACGCCAGCGCCACCAGTCGTGCAGCGCCTGATCGGCGGCGCCTGTGGAGCCGAGGGTCTTTCGATCGCGGGCGCCTGAGCGACGGCTTGTCGCCGGGTGTCGGAGATTCCCTGGCCCGGGGTGGGATCCCCTTGAGGGGACACCGTGAGCCGCCGGCGAGCCGGCGCGCTACAGGTCCCAGCGGACCACCATTTGCGGCTTGAGTCACGTTTTGGTCATCAACGTGACTCATGCGCGGGGGTTGGGCGGGGGTTGAGCGTAAACGTGACCCGATTGGCGGAGAGGGCTGTCGCCTGAGCGTCGGTGAAGAGCTCGTCCGGACCGGGGGTTTCGCCGGCATCTATGCCGGCGAGCGACCCCCTCACGCAACGACCCCGCTCCACCACAAGCACGGGTGAGAGTCGAGGGCGATGGCGCTACCGTTCCGGGTGATGACCGCCAAGGAAAAGCTGCGCGAGCGCGTGGAGGCGCTGTCTGAGCGGGAGGCCACCGAGGCCTTGCGGCTACTTGATCAGCACTCTGACCCGCTGAGCGACCGACTGGACCACGCGCCGGTCGAGGACGAGGAGATCTCCTCAGAGGAGGAGGCCGCCGTCCAGGAGGCCCGCGACGACCTGGCGGCCAGTGGTGCGCTGATCTCTCACGAGGAGATCAAGCGCGAGCTCGGGATCGCGTGAGCGATCCCTCGTGGCGACTGGCCTACGCCTCAGCAGCCCGTCGTGATCTGCGTCGCCTGGACCCGCCGGTGCGCGCCCGCGTCATCGCCGCGCTCGAGCACCTGGTCGCCAACGACCCCAACGTTGACGTGCGCACGCTGACCGGCTCAGACGAGCTGCGCCTACGCGTTGGTGACTGGCGCGTGCGCTTTGTCCGCGACACAGCCGAGCGCCAGCTGGTGATCTTGCGCGTGCTGCCTCGCGGTCGCGCCTACGATCGCTAACCCTCTCACCGCGCGCGCAACCCGACGCACCGCGGAGCGACTCGGTGGCGATGACTCGGCAGGTGTCCGAGCGGCCTGATCGAATTCGATACACACGACCGACTCAGAGTCCGACCCGCAGTCTGACTCAGACAACTCGCCCGCCGAACCTCGCCTCCTCACCCCGGCCGAAGCCGCAGCCGCGACCGGCCTTGCCCGCAAGGCCATTACCGGCCGTATGGACCGAGGCACCCTGCGAGTCATCCGGGACGAGTCGGGGACTCGCCGAGTCCCACGCGCCGAGTTGGTCCGAGCCGGTCTGTTGGGTGCGAGTCACCCCGGAGAGTCGCCCGACAAGTCAGCAAGTCACCCCGGCGAGTTGGTCCGCTGGGAAGACCTCTACGAGCGTGAGCGGGCCAAAGCCGAGGCCCTGGCCGAGTCCGAGCGCGAGCTGTACGCCCAGCTGGCGGCGATCGCCAACGCCGGCCCCATCCGCGCCCTGCGGCTACGTCATCAGCTGCGCACCATGTCGGCGACCGATGCGTTGCCGGCGCCGCCCAGCGGCCCCTGGAACGTCTCAGCCGCGAGCGAATCGCGGATCGAGGCGCGCGCGGCGGTTCGATCGGCACGCCGACGCTTGCTCGCGGCGACCCCCGGTGAGCGCCAGGTGGCGTCTGAGCGCGGCCGCGCGCGGACGGTTTGCGGGCGGAAGCTGACGCGCCGCGGGAGAGCCCATGTCTGAGTCAGCTGAGGTGTTGGCCACACGCGTGCGGATCGCGGCGTCAAGCAGCCGGCTGCTCGGCCGTGAGGGCCCGTTGGCCAGCCTGACGGCTTTGCTCGAGTCCTCGGCGCTGGGTGCGGGAAGGATTGCCTGGCTCGAGGGAGAGGCGGGCATCGGCAAGACCCGCCTGCTCGCGGAAACCGCCGAGATCGCCCGTGGGCGCGGGTTCAGCGTGTTCAGCGCCAGTGGCAAGGAGCTCGAGGCCCACCGCCCGTTTGGCGTCGTGGCCGAGTGCCTGAGCGTGGGTCCGCGTTCGTCCGACGCCTAGCGGGCCATGATCGGAAGGGCGCTTTCAGCGACGCCAGCGGCCCTCTCGGATGCAGCTCGAATGTCGTCGGCAGGCGGCGCTCTGGAGTTCACACTGGCGGAGGACCTGCTCGGCTTGGTCGAGGATGAGTGCGCCCAGTCGCCCGTGCTGCTCGTGCTCGACGACATGCACTGGGCTGACCCTTCCTCGCGGACCCTTGTCGGCTGCCTGGCGCGCGAGGTTGCCGCCCTGCCGCTCGTGGTCGTGTGCGCGGCACGTCTGCTGCCGCGGCGTCCCGAGCTGGAGCGTATGGCGGAAGCGATCGGCGCCCGGGGCGGGGCCCACGTCTACCTCGGTCCGTTGGACGAAGCGACGTGCGAAGCGATGGCCGAGGAGCTCACGGGCGGTGAGCCAGGTCCCGAGCTCTCCGCGCGGCTGGGGAGCTGTGGCGGCAACCCGCTCTTCGTGTCAGAGCTGCTGGGCGCACTGGCCGCCGAAGGCGTCATGCACACCCGGGCAGACGGGTCGGTGGAGGTCAACGCGGCGGGGTTGCCGCCCTCACTGGCGCTGACCGTGCTGGGGAGGTTGAGCTTCCTCACTTCGGGCGTGGTGGAGGTGCTGACGCCCTATCGGAGCGAGACCGCGCCCGGGCCCTGGGGTGGCTTGCGGTGGGGGCGTTCTACTCCCGCGATCAAGCCGCGACCGTGGCTGCTGCGACCCGGCGCTGAGGCCTGACCTGGACGGGCCCTTCGGACTCTTGCCTTCAGGCCCCATCGCCTAGCTTCTCAGCGGGGGTTCGCGCCGCGTCCTCACCCGTGCAAGGCCGAGATCCTTGTACGTGCAACCACATGTCCTATACTTGGTTACGTTCCGTAAGCTTCCTTGGAGCCTAGCCCATGACACCGCAGAGCCTGAGACTGATTCCGCTGGATGACACCGTGGTCTTCCCCAACATGGGGATCACCCTGACCGTCGACGTGGGTGACGACGAGCGTGTTGCGCTCGTCCCTCGTCACGACAACGAATACCTGGACGTGGGCGTCGTTGCCGACGTCTCCGAGCACCTGCGCCTGCCCGGCGGCGGGCGGGCCGTGGCGGTCTCCGCTCAGCACCGCGCTCTTATCGGCGCGGCCCACACGGGCCCGGGCGGCGAGCTGCGCGTGGAGGTCGACGAACGTCCTGACGATGTGCCTGTGGATGGCACCACGCGCAAGCTCGAGCGCGAGTACCGCGCGGTGGTCGAGGAGATCCTCGAGCAGCGCGGCGACGACGGGCGCGTGTCGGCGTTTCTGCGCGCAATAGATGAGCCGGGGACGCTGGCGGACTCGGCCGGCTACTCACCCACCCTGACCTACGAGCAGAAGGTGGAGCTGCTGCGCACCACCGACGTTACCGAGCGCCTGGAGCTGGCGCTGCGCCTGCAGCGCGAGAGCCTGGCCGAGCTGCAGATTCGCCGGCGCATCCGTGAGGACGTGCAGCAGGGCGCCGACAAGCAGCAGCGCGAGTACTTCCTGCGCAAGCAGATGGACTCGATTCGCAAGGAGCTGGGCGAGGACGAGGGCTCGGTTGCGGAGGAGTACCGCACCAAGATCGAGGCCGCCGAAATGCCCGCGGCGGTAGAGGAGCAGGCGGTCAAGGAGCTCGGGCGCCTGGAGCGCATGGGCGATCAGTCGGGCGAGTCGAGCATGATTCGCACCTACCTGGACTGGCTCATCTCCGTTCCGTGGAGCAAGCGCTCAGAGGAGCACCTGGACCCAGTGGCCGCACGCGAGGTCCTCGACGCCGACCACGCGGGCCTCGAGGACGTCAAGGACCGCATAACCGAGTACCTGGCGGTGCGCAAGCTGCGCTCCGAGCGGGGCATCGAGGCCGACCCCAAGTCGGGGGCGATCCTCACGCTGATCGGCCCTCCGGGCACGGGCAAGACCTCGATCGGCGAGTCCATCGCGCGAGCCACGGGACGCGAGTTCGTGCGTATGTCGCTGGGCGGCGTGCGCGACGAGGCCGAGGTCCGCGGTCACCGGCGTACCTACATCGGCGCCATGCCGGGCCGGCTGGTGCGCGCCCTGCGTGATGCGGGCACCATGAATCCGGTGATCCTGCTCGACGAGGTCGACAAGGTCGGCGCCGATTGGCGCGGCGATCCGTCGGCGGCCCTGCTCGAGGTGCTCGACCCGGCCCAGAATCACAGCTTCCGCGATCACTACCTCGACGTGGAGCTCGACCTCAGCCAGGTGATGTTCCTGGCCACCGGCAACGTGGCGGACACCATCCCCGGTCCCCTGCTGGATCGCATGGAGGTGATCCGCTTCGACGGCTACACCAGCGAGGAGAAGCTCTCCATCGCCAAGGGCTATCTGTGGCCGCGCCAGCGCGATCGCAACGGCCTGCGCGAGGACGAGGTGTCGGCGTCCGATGACTTGTTGCGCACGGTGATCAGCGAGTACACCCGCGAGGCGGGCGTGCGCAACCTCGAGCGTGAGCTGGGCACGGTCCTGCGCAAGACGGCGACTCGTATCGCCTCGGGCAGTGCAGAGGCCCCGGTGGAGATAGAGCTGGATACGGTTCGTGATGCGCTCGGGCGACAGCGCTTCTTCCAGGAATCGGCGGTTCGCACGGCGGTGCCGGGCGTGGCCACCGGACTGGCGGTCACGGGTGCGGGCGGAGACGTTCTGTTCGTCGAGGCCACCCAGATGAGCAGTCACTCGCCGACGTCCGGCCTGGTGCTCACCGGCCAGTTGGGCGACGTGATGAAGGAGTCAGCGCGCATCGCTCTCTCCTACGTCCACGGCCACGCCGGCGAGTTGGGCATCGAGGAGTCGGCCTTCGAGCAGCGCGAGTTCCACGTGCACGTGCCCGCGGGCGCCATCCCCAAGGACGGACCCAGCGCCGGGGTGACCATGGTCACGGCCATCGCCTCGCTGCTCTCCGGGCGACCGGTCCGCCACACGGTGGGCATGACCGGAGAGGTCACCCTGCAGGGGCGGGTACTGCCCATCGGCGGCCTGAAGCAGAAGGTGCTGGCGGCGCACGCCGCCGGGCTGACCGACGTCATCCTGCCCGAGCGCAACCGCGGGGACCTCGATGACATTCCCGCGGAGGTGCGCGACCAGATGTCCTTCCACCCCGTGATGACGGTGCAGGAGGTCCTGGATCGCGCGCTGGAGCCGGCCCGCGATGTCGCGCTGTCGTAAGTGCCAGCCGGTGCCTGAGGAGGTCCGCAGGGCAGCGGACCTCCTCGAGCGGCGCTGGCAGCTGTCGATCCTCTACGCTGCGTTGACCGGGGCACTGCGCTTCAACGAGTTCGCCGACGCCGTGCAGGGCATCTCGCCGCGCATGCTGGCCGAGCGCCTGCGCGAGCTCGAGCGCGCGGAGCTCATCGAGAGGCGCGTGTTGCCCACCAGCCCGCCCACGGTCGAGTACCGGCTCACCGCCCGGGGTCGCGACCTCGCGCCCGTGATGGAGGCGATCGGCGCCTACGCGGTCACGTGCGGCCGCTAGCCGTGGCCTCCCGCGGCGCTGAACCCGGCACACAGGAAGAGACAGACCCCCAAGCAGCGACGGGTGATCCCCGGCGCGCACACGGTCGCCAGCTGCGCAACGGGTTGATCTCCCTGGCTCTGTTGATTGCGGTGGCCGTCGCACTGCTCTCAGCGGTTCCCGCCCTGGCGGGGGTCACGCGGGCACTGCGCCATCTGGACCGCGACACCGTCGGAGCCGCCCTCGGCCTGGAGCTTCTCTCCTGTCTGGGCTACGTACTGGCGTTCCAGCTCGTATTCGCGCGAGCTCCGCGCCGCTTTGCGGCACGCCTGGCCTGGACCGAGATGGCCTTCGGGGCGGCGCTCTCCTTCGGCGGCGCCGGCAGCCTGGCCATCGGCGCGTGGATTCTCAAGACGCGTGGTGTCCCCGCCGGTCGCATCGCCGAGCGTTCGGCCACCTTCTTTCTGCTCACCAGCGCGGTCAACGTGATCGTGCTCATCGTCTTTGGCCTCGGTCTCGGCTTGGGGGTGCTGCCGGGTCCGCGCGACCCGCTGCTCACGCTCGGGCCGGCGGTGGTTGGAGTGGCGGTGTTGGCGCTTTTCCTCTCCATACCCCGGCTGGCCGAGCGGGCGGGACCCGATCCTCGGAGCACTCGGCGCCTGACCCGTGTGCTGCTCGGGCTAGCCGGGAGCATCCGCGAGGCCCGCCGCACGCTCATCACGCCCGACTGGCGCCTGCTCGGCCCCTACGCGTACCTGCTGTTTGACGTGTTGGTGCTCTACGTGTGCCTGCACGCCGTGGGCCACGCGCCGCCCCTGGCGCCTGTCGTACTGGCCTACCAGATCGGATGCCTGGCCAACATCCTCCCGGTTCCCGGTGGCATAGGGGTGCTCGACGCCGGCCTGGCCGGAATGCTGGTCCTGTTTGACACCTCAGCGACCACGGCCGCGGCCGGGGTCCTGCTCTACCACGCCGCTGCGCTGTGGGTACCCGCGGTGTTCGGCTCCGTCGCCTTTCTGTTGGTCCGCCGCACGCTCGACGAGCCCTTGCGTCCCAGGCCGTTGGGCCCCCAGTAGCCCACGTCCCAGTGGAGGGCCCCGGTAGCCTGGCGGCGATGCACATCGTGGTGGGAGCCCTGGGGGCGGTACTCGTCACGCTGATGCTGACGGAGATCTTTCTCGCCTTCCTGCTGCCGCGGCGCGTCAAGCGTGACCCCCGTCTCGTGCGCCGGCTGCAGGGCTGGGCGTGGCGCCCCTGGCGCGCAGTGGCGCGGCGTTTGCCCGACGACCTGGGCGACACGGTGCTGGGCATCTTCGGGCCCTTGGGACTGTTGTTCTCCCTCTTGCTGTGGGTGCTGGGGCTGATGATCGGCTACGCCGCGCTGCAGTGGGCCGGCGGATCACACGTGGTCCCGGGCGGGCACGGGAGCTTCGGCGACGATGTCTACTTCAGCGCCGCCAGCCTGGTGGCGTCGGGCACAGGGACCCTTCACAGCGCGAGCACCTTTGCCCGGACGGTGCAGATCATCGACGCGGCGAGCGGTTTCGCCGTGTTGACCATCGTGATCGGCTACCTGCCCGCCCTCGCCCAGGCCTTTTCGCGCCGCGAGGCGACCGTGTCCCAGCTCGACGCGCGGGCGGGCTCCCCACCGAGCGCCGGGCGCCTGATCGTGCGCACGACCCACCGGGGCGGCTGGGCGTCGCTGAACGGATATCTCGGCGAATGGGAGACCTGGACGGCCGAGCTCATGGAGACCCATCTCTCCTACCCGGCGCTCGCCTTCTTCCGCTCCCAGCACGTCAACCAGAGCTGGCTGTCCGCGCTGTGCACCGTGCTCGACGCGTGCGCGTTCGCGGTGGCCGCCGCCCCCACGGGCAGCGTGGACTCCGCTCGCTTCACCTTCGCCATCGGACGCCATGCCGTGGTCGATCTCTCCTACACCTTTCGTACGGGCACGCTCGAGCCCACGTCGGACCGCCTGCCCCCTTCCGAGTTCACCCAGCTGCTCGCCGATCTACGTTCGGCCGACCTGGAACTGGGGGTGAGCCCGGCCACGGTGGAGGACCGCCTACGTCGCATGCGCACCTCCTATGAGCCCTACATCAACGCCCTGGCATCCCGGTTGGAACTGACGCTACCGCCCTGGACGGCGCCCGAGTCGCCCTCGGACAATTGGCGCACCACCGAGTGGCATTGACACACCCGTCCGGGGGCGGCGTCGTGCGTGCGGCGTGGTGCAACGCGGGTTCGCGCTAAAGAGTTGACGCGACCCCCGCCGGCGCCGCTACGTCCCGCACGGGTGGTGGCGGAGGGCAACCGGCGACGTCGCGCGGCACGGCGACGAGCTGGCCGCCCGCGCACTCCTGTGCGCGCACGGCGCGCCGCGGATTGCGGATGCCGAGCGCACCGGTCAGGCCCCCGACGGCCACCAGGGCCGCGGCGATCTCCAAGCCGAGATGAAAGGCGCCCACGGAGGCGTTCTCCGCCGCCGTCGCCACCGCGGCGGCCTGGGTCGGGGGTAACGTCGCCACTCCCGGACGTCCCAGGGGTAGGCGTCGCGCCTGGGCCACCACGGCCTGCGCGGATGGTCCAAGCGCTGCCTTGCTCAGGCGTGCGTCCAGAGTGGAGGTGAACTGCGCGGAAACCACCGCGCCGATGGCCGCGGTGGCCAGCAGACCGGCGACCCGCGCAATCGCGTTGTTGACGCCCGACGCGATACCGGCCTGCGGTGAGTCCACTCCGGCGAGCACGGCGGCGGTCAGCGGAGCCACGGTCATGGTCAGGCCCAGGGCAAACACCAGCAGCGCGGGCAGCACCGCACCGAGATAGTCCACCCGAGCTCCCACGCGCGTGAACAGCAGCAGCCCAGCCGCGGCGATCAGCGGTCCGGCGCCCATGAACAGCCGCGGGCCCAGACGATCGGCCAGCGCACCGAAGCGACGCGAGAGCGCGAACATGACCAGGGTGGTGGGCAGCGTGGCCAAACCGCTCTGCAGTGGGCTGTAGCCTCCGACCTGCTGCAGGAAGAGGACCAGGAAGAAGAAGAGCACCGACAGGCCCGCGTACATCGAGAAGGTCTCGATGTTGCCGACGGTGAAGTTGCGCCCCGTGAACAGGCCGAGGGGCAGCATGGGATCGCGCCGGCGCGACTCGTAGGCCACGAACAGCCCGAAGATCAGCGCACCGCCCAGCAGCGGACCGATCACCGCCGGGCTGGACCACCCCAGGCGCGGCTGCTCGATGAGCGCGTACACCGGACCGGCCAGGCCCGCGGCACACAGCAGCGCACCGGTACCGTCAACCCGCCGCGGAACGGTCCTGGCCACGGCCGCGGGAATCACGCGTCTGATCAGCACCAGTGTCAACAACGCCAGGGGAAGGTTGATGAAGAAGATCCAGCGCCACGTGGCGACGTTGAGCAGCTCGCCACCGGCCAGCGGGCCCAGCACGGTGGCGATCGCGCCCCACGCCGTCCACGAGCCCACGGCCGCGCCGCGTTCGCTGGGTGAGAAGGTGGCCACGATGACCGCGAGGGCGCTGGGGGTCAGCAGCGCTCCCGCCACGCCCTGTAGGCCCCGCGCGGCGATCAGCGTGCCACTGGTCGGCGCCGCGGCACACAGCAGTGAGGTCAGGGCAAAGCCGCCCACGCCCAGCGCGAACATGCGCCGCTCGCCGTAGACGTCACCCAGTGAGCCCCCCACCAGGATCAGGGAGCCGAGCGTGAGCAGGTAGCCGTTGGTAACCCACTGTTGGGTGACCAACCCGCCGCCGAGGTCACGCTGGATGGCGGGCAGCGCCACTCCCACCACCGTGCTGTCAAGCAGCGCGATGCTCGAGCCCAGGATGCACGCGACCAGAGTCAGGCGCTTGGTTTGCGTCGACGGAGCGGTCGGCACACCGCGCACCCTAACGACCGCGCCCCGGCCGTCCTGGCGATGAGATCGTTCGGCGCGCGCACCCGGTAGGGTGAGCCAAGGACGCTGCTCACCACGAACAGGAGCGGACCGCTCACCGTTGCCGCCGGCGCCGGACCCCCCCGCCATGACCGACCGCGACGGACTGACCATCAGCGAGATCGAGGAGCGCACCGGTGTGCAGGCCTCGACCTTGCGGATCTGGGAGGTGCGTCACGGCTTTCCCGAACCTCGGCGGCTCGTCTCCGGCCACCGCCGTTATTCCGAGCGCGACTGCGAGGTGGTGCGCCGGGTCCTCGAGCACCGCGCCGCTGGGCTCTCCCTGGGAGCCGCGATCGAGCGCGTCCGCAGCTCCCAGGCCCAGCCGGAGCCGTCGGTCTACGGGGCGCTGCGCCGCCTGCGGCCAGACCTCCCCGACCACGTGCTCAACAAGCGGGCGCTCGTGGCCATCAGCCACGCTATCGAGGACGAATGCTTCACTCGCGCGAGCAAGCACCTGGTAGTGGGGTCCTTTCAGACCGAGCGCTTCTACCGGCAGGCTGAGCCGCGTTGGCAAGACATGGCGCGGGGCGCCTCACTGGCGGCGGTGTTCGCTGCCTTCGAAGAGCCTCAGCGCACTCGGCTCGACGGACCGCTTGAGATGTCGAGCTCGCCCTGGGACCCATCTCGGCGCGAATGGCTTCTGCTGTGTGACACCGAGGGCTGCCACGTGTGTCTGGCCGCGTGGGAGCGACCCGGACAGCGGGACACCCACGACGCAGAGCGCCTGTTCGAGGCCGTGTGGACGCTTGACCCCAGCGCCGTGCGCGAGGCAATTCGCCTGCTCGCCGGTCGGGTGTCGGCGCTAGACCGACCGCTCTCCGAGCGCATGCTCGAGCGCGCCGCGGCGTTGCCCGCCGGCCCCGCGGAGGAGCTGCGCACGGCAAGCGCCATGATGAGCCGCATGGTGGCCTATCTGAGCGCCAGCCCGCAGGTCCCTGGCGTTCAGCCCAGCGGCGTGACCACGGTCCCCAACGGCGGCCAGCTGAGCGCCTCGCCCTCCGCGTCCAACGGAAAGCCGGGCGCCGCGGTGAAGGCGGCGCCGGCCTGAGCCTCGCGCTCAGCGGGACCGCGCCCCCCTCGAACTGCAGGCTGGTGTCGCTTTAGATTGCCGGCGCCAGCTGACCCTGCAGGATCACCTGACTCACCAGGGCAGGGTCATCCCACATCGGGATATGGCCGCAGCCCGGCAGGACCACGGTGCGAAACGCGGGCGCGCTGACGTGCACAGGACGTATCAGGCGGTCCCGCTCGCCGAACGCGAGCAGCACGGGAACGTGGATCTCGTCAGGGTCATGAAAGTAGCTCTGGCGCATCGCGGTGCTGGTGGCGTCGTACGCGGCGGCGCGCCCGTAGGAACGCACCATGCGCCACGCGGCGTGGTAGGGAACCTTGTCCGGATCGGCAACGAACGGCCGCAGGGCAACGCGCCGCGCCCCGCGGCTGCGCAACAGCAGCCACAGAAGCGGGCGCAGCCGACGCACGACCCGGTGGGCCCGGCCGCGCGTCACCCCGCCGGCGCCCCGTAGGGGCGCGCCCCACAGGCCCGCGGGGCACAGCCCGACCACCGATCGCGCATGACCACTGCGCGCCATCTCCAGCGCGACCCACCCACCTGGTGAGTTACCCGCCACGTGCGCGCGATCGATGCCAACCTCTCCGAGCAGACCCGAGACCGCCGCGGCCAGAGCGGCCGGTGAGGGCACGACATCCGACGCCAGCGCCGGGGAGTTGCCGAACCCCGGAAGGTCCACCGCGATCACTTCGCAGTGGCGCGCGAGGGGTTCCAGAACGGCCTCCCACACACATAGCTCCCCCCCGATCCCGTGGAGCAGCACCAGGGGCTCGCCCTGTCCCTGGCGCTGGTAGTACAGCGACCCCTCGGTCGAGTTCCTGCGGGCCATGCGTCCCGTGTGCCCGATCCTCACGGCGACAAACGAGAGGCGTCTGGGAGCGCACCGCGCGCCGCGCAGACGGGTCCGGTGCGTAGTACGCGCGCGGGAGCGGGGGACCGAGGAATCGAACCTCGAGCCAGGGTTTTGGAGACCCCGATGTTGCCGTTACACCAGTCCCCCAGCCGTTTGAGACGGGGACTCAAGATAGCGATCAGGTCAGGCGGCGGCTCGGCCGCCGCGAGGCGGGGAGACGGGTTCAGACACCGTGGCGGGACTACGCGCAGGGCGCGGGCGACGACGGCGGGCGCCGGGCAAGAGCTGACCGTCGGCGCGCAGGTCCAGCAACTGCTGGCCCATTGTCGCCCGCGCCAGGCGCACGACCTCGGCGCGCCGGGCTCGCGCCATGAGGTTGACGCCCATCAGGGCAATGTCCTCGCTCGTGGGCTGCAGCAGAACCACCTCGGTGCCCTCGGCACGCAACTTGCGCGCCTCATGACCCAGGCGACGCCCACTGGCGCTGCGAAGTACCTCGGCCACACGCTCGGCGGGACCGCGCCGAGCGGCCTGGGCGCGCGAGGAGATCGGGTTCAGACACACCACGAGGTCCAGCCCTCGTCCCGCGAGCATGTCCAGGTTGGACGGCGAGCAGACACCTCCGTCGACGTAGCGGCGCCCGTCGATGGACGCCGGCCGGTAGAAGCCGGGAATGGCACAGGACGCGCTGACCGCGTCTCCTACGGTGGCCGGGGGTGCGTCCTCCCGCCCGAAGGCCACCCGGCGCCCGTCGTGATAGTCGCAGGCCACGGCCCAGTAGCCGGGGTGCTCAGGCCACTCACCCGGCACGAAACGCTCGACGAGGCGACGAATCGAGTCGGTGCGCATGACCCCGCGCGGTAGCCATCCCGTGACCATCGCCGCCGGTGCGTGACGCCTCGGGTGGCGCATCGTCGATACCGCCATCCGCCACGAGCCGGGACCGAGCCCGGGGAGCCCGGCGCGGTACTCCGTGCCGGTGGAAGCCTCTGCCGCGGCGTCTGAAAGCTGCTCGAGCTCGGTCAGCTCGGGCGTGGGCTCCCCGCTGAGCTGCGCGGCCAGCGTGCCGGGGGGCACACCCGCGGCCGTGAGGGCTCCCACCACCGACCCGGCCGAGGTTCCGACGACGTAATCCGCCTGGGTGGGACTCCAGCCGGTCTCGTCGGCCAGCGCCTCCAGGGAGCCGATCAGCCACGACGCGCCGAGGACACCTCCCGCTCCCAGAACCAGCCCAATCTTCATGTGCGCTCCGTTCGCTTTCCCGCTCACGGCCCCCGCCAAGAGCTGACACGCCGTCAATGGCGCTCAGGCTAAGGATACCGGTCGGCAACATTTGCCCCTTTTGGGCAGGGCCGCCCCGGCCAGGGCTGCGAAGCCGCCGTAAGGGTCAGCGCTCGGAGAAGACAAGCTCGCGCCCACCCGGCGCCACCCTGGGCCCGTGCGTCTCGCCGGGCGGGCGGTGCCGCGCGCCCACGCGGCCCGGCTCGCGCACCGACCACCGCCCGTCGCACCAGGCGACTCGCGTGCCGTCGGCGAGACGCACCCCCGCTCTCCCCAGACGGGGCCTGCCCCAGAGGGTCACCTCGAGCGGACGATCTCCCTCCGGCACGTCTCCGAGCCCTCCAGCGACATGGGCCTGTGGATGGGTGACGACAATCGAGCCCGAGCGCACCCAGACCGGTATTGCGTGCAGTGGCGCTCCGACCAACACCTGTCCCCCGCCGCGCACGCTCGTTCCTGACCAGGTCTCGATCCAATCGCCCCGGGGCAGAGCCACTTCGCGCTCGCGGGAACCGTCGTGCACCACCGGCGCCACCCACAGGGCCGGCCCGTAGCCGTAGGCGTCGGTCAGTGTCCATCCCCGCGGGTCGTCGGGGTCGGTCAGGCACAGCGGGCGCACGATCGGCAGCCCTGAGCGCGAGGCCGTGGCCGCGGCGGCGCGCACGTAGGGGACCAGGCGCTCGTGCAGGACCACGTACGCGCGATAGAGCTCCAGCACGTCCTCGCTGTAGTGCCACGGCTCCTGGGGCATGCGCCCGTGGGCGTGCAGGAGGGGGGTGAAGCAGCCGAACTGCAGCCAGCGCACGAGCAGCTCGGGTGGGCAGCGCTCAACCAGTCGATGGCCGAGATAGCCGCCCACGTCATGGGACCAGTTCGATATGCCCGAGCAGGCGGCGGCCAGGGTGGCCACCACCAATGCGCGCAGCGACCAGAAATCCGAGGCCTGGTCACCGCCCCACAGCATGCCGGTGGCCTGCTGGCCCGTCCACCCGCTGCGCCCGAAGAGCACGCCGCGGCCAGGTTGGGACTCGTCCAGGGCACGCTGCATCGAGCGGCGGTAAAGCCCTCCGTAGGCCCACGCCGCCTGGGCTCCGTCGCGACCGTCGGCAAGCAGGACGTCGTCGGGCAGGTAGTAGCCCTCACCGTCGTCCGCCTTTATCCCCTCCACGCCGAGATCGAGCACGCGCTTGGCCGACTCGCGCCACCAGCGCTCGGCCCGCTCGCTGGTGAAGTCAACCAGCGACCCGGTCCCCATCCACCATCTCCCGACGTACGGGGCGCCCTCCGGCGTGGTCAGGAAGTGACCCTCGCGCGCACCCTCGGCGTAGTTGGACGCGGGCTCGCGGTGCAGTCGCTGCGATCCCGGGTCCGGTGGTATCTGTCCGTCCTCGGAGCTCAGGTTCACCCACGGGGTTATCCACACCACCGTGCGAACTCCGGCCCGGCGCATCATTGCCAGCGTGCCGGGTGCGTCGGGAAACTGGTGGGGGTTGAACTCCCACGTGTTGTACTGCGTCTCCCACGGAGAGTCGAGGACGATGGCGTCCAGCGGTATGCGGTGGCGGCGAAAGCCGTGAAAGTCATCGAGGACGTCGTCCTGATGCTCGTATACGTCGCGGCTCTTCCAGAAGCCGTAGCCCCACTCGGGCAGCAGGGCCGGCAGACCGGTCTCGCGGCACATGGCGCGCAGTCGAGCCAACGGCGTGGCGGCACACAGCAGGTTCATGCGCAGCGGACCCGCGGCGGCGCGGGTGGACACGCTGACGCGCTCACCGCCGGCCGAGCCCGCGACGGGCCGGTCGGCGACCGTGGCTCCGGCCGGACGCACCTCGCGCGCGGCGCCGAGCTCAAAGCGCGCGCCGTTGCCGGCGCTGTCGAGCCACAGCGCATAGCCGCGATTGGATAGCAGCCAGGGAACCGGGGCGCAGTCGGCCTGGGGAATCCCGCCTTGGGCGAGCAGGTCCGGAGGGCAGTCGGGCCCTGTGTAGCAGCGGTCTGCGCCCAGCTGGACAGCGCGACCGGACTGGTCGAGGTGCACGCCGTGGCGTGCTCCCAGCCCGACGAAACGCTCCTGTGTGCGGGTCTCCCAGTCCAGTCCCAGGCGCAAAGGCCGTCCCTCGGACGTCAGCTCAAAGAGGACCCGATCGTCCTCGGGCACCCGTACGAGCAGACTGGCCCGGCGCCCGCCGTGCAAGGTCAGCTCGCACTGCACGCCGCCTGCAGGGCCGTCGGTCACGGTGGCGGTAATCACGCGCTCGGCGAAATCGAGCTCCTCACGCGCGATGACCCCCTCGGTCAGGGAGATGAACTGGTCGTGCACCGTCCCCGCCGCCACCCAGACGCCCGCGTCGCGCAGGAGGTCGCGCCGCCCTCGGCGCACGGTCATGGCAAACGGGCGCAGGCAGACGCACACGTGCAGACCCGCCCTGTCCAAGAGCACGGTGTCGGCCACGGCACTGACAACGGTCGCAGCCACCCACCCAGATTCGCCGGCCGCCGCGGTGGCGCGCATGCGTTCACCGGAAGATCACGCCCTGATAGCGCCCTGTTCACCTGAACTTCCTCCTTTGCAGGCATTCTTCCCTCTAGCTGACCAAGAAAAGGAGATGGGTGCCACCGATGACTCCCCCCAGCCGTGTCGACCTCCACGTTCACTCGACGGCGTCGCAAATATCCAAGCTCGGCGTGCAGCGTTCACTGGGCCTGCCCGAATGCGCCACCCCGCCCCAGGAGGTGCATGAGCTGGCCAAGCGCCGCGGCATGGACTTCGTCACGATCACCGATCACGACACCGTCGCGGGAGGTCTGGAGCTCGCCGAGCTGCCTGACACCTTCCTCTCCGAGGAGCTCACCGCCTGGTTTCGAGGCGAGCCCCAAGCCGTGCATGTCCTGTGCTTTGGAATCGACGAGTCCGACCACGCCTGGTTGCAAGCTCACAGTCACGACGTCGAGCTGTGCGCGGCCTACCTCCACGACGCGGAGATCGCCTGTGCCCTGGCCCATCCTTTCTACGCCGTGGCAGCGCCGTTGACCGCGCGCCATCGGCGTCGCCTAGCCCAGCTCTTTCCGGTCTGGGAGACCCGCAACGGCTCACGGGCCAGGGAGCTCAACCTGCCCGCCTATGTGTACATCGAGACGCACGGCGGCACGGGGGTGGGGGGCACGGACGACCACGCCGGGGTCGACGTAGGGCGCACCTACACACAGACCCCGACGGCCTCGACTCCCCAGGAGTTCCTCGCCCACCTACGGGCCGGTCGGGCCGAGGCCCACGGGCAGCAGGGCAGCGCCGCCAAGTGGGCCCACGCGGCCATGGCCCTGACCGTCCGCGCCCTGGGCTTCGGAGGCGAGGAGGCGTGCGCCCCGCATCCACGGGCGGTGCTGACCATGATCGAGCGGGTGATGAGCGAGGGCGATGCGCGCCACGGCGGCTTGGGCGCCGACCTGACCCCCCAGGACGCCCGCCGGCTGTTGCGCGCGTGGCTGGCGTCGCTGGAGCTCGACGTCGATGAGGGGAGGCTGCTGGCGATGCTCCAAGACGACGACTTCAGCCACGCCGACCTCTTCCGGCGCGCGTGTCGCACCCACGAGCGCAAGCTGGGAAGGGCGGTGCACCGAATCGTGGCCATGACCAGCGGCGCGGCTGCCCCGGACGTCGGTGTCGCCGCGGTGGAGCTGTTCGCGGCCTGCCTTCCCGTGGTGCCCTACGCCCCGGCTGCCGCCTTTTTGGGCCGGGAGAAGGCCAAGCTCGTGGCTCGGGAGGGCGAGCGCCCGCGGGTCGCACTGGTGGCCGATGGGCTCGGCGGTATGCACGGGGTGACCCACACCCTGGAGGAGATTCGCGAGCGCGGGGTGCCCGGCTTCGACGTGGAGGTCATCGGCACCGACGCCAGCGTCGATCGCCGATTGAGCGCGGTAGCCGAGGTGGACGTTCCCTACTACCCGGGACTGAAGGTCGGGGTGCCCAGCGTGCCCGCCGTGGTCGACACGCTCGCCGAGGGACGCTATGACTTGGTCCACCTCTGCTCCCCGGGTCCCGCCGGGGTGACCGCCGGCCTCCTGGCTCGGGTCATGGACCTGCCGGTGGTCGGCAGCTATCACACCGAGCTCGCGGCCTACGCGGGGCTGCGCTCAGGGGACGAGGGCGTCCAAGCCCTCGTCGGGGCCGTGATGGGCGCCTTCTACGGAGCCTGCCAGGTCGTGCTCTCCCCCAGCCCGGCCTCCGACGATCGCCTGCGCGCGCTTGGGGTGGCCGGGGAGCGGGTGGCGCGCTGGGACCGTGGGGTCGACACCGCGCGCTTTCACCCCGGCCGGCACCGCCCCGGGCTGTTCAGAGGCGAGATGAACGTTCTCTACGCCGGGCGCCTGACGCGCGAGAAGGGCACTGACCTGCTGGCCGAAGCCTTCCTGGCCGCGCGCGAGCGCGCCCTCCGCGAGAACGGCGTCAACCTCCACCTGGTGCTGGCCGGCGGAGGTCCCGAGGAACCCGGCCTGCGCGAGCGCCTGGGCGAGCAGGCGACGTTCCTGGGCTGGTTGGATGGTGAGGAGCTGGCGCGCGCCTACGCGTCGGCCGACGTCTTCCTGTTCGCCAGCCGCACCGACACCTTCGGACAAGTGCTGCTCGAGGCCCAGGCCTCGGGCCTGCCCGTGGTGGCCGTGGCGGAGGGCGGGCCGCTGTCGCTCATCCGCGACGGTCATACCGGGTTGTTGTGCGCTCCGACGAGCGATGCGCTTGCCGACGCGGTGCTCGAGTTATGCGCCTCGGAGCCTCTGCGGCGCAGTCTCGCCGCGGCCGCCACCGCGTCGGTACGCGAACGCACGTGGTCGGCGGCGCTGGGGCGCCTGGCCGACGGATACCGCACCGCGCTAGACGAAGGGCCCGGCCGCGCGTTGCGTCGTGTCGCGTGACCGCCGCAGGGGATAGGCACACCGCCCACGATCCTTGGTGGGTCCGCGTAGCGAAGTCCGAGCACCCGCATCGGTGCTCCGGCGATGTGAGCCGTGCAGCATCGACAGCGCATCGCCCGGTCAACCTGGGCAAAAGCTCCCTCGATGCACGCAAATTGCGCAGTCCCAGCATCTTTGGCCCTGGATGCGCACGCTCAAGATGCAGGATGCCGCCGCGATGCTCAGCGTCTCGCCGAGTGCGCTGCGAAGCTGGGAGCGCCGCTTCGGCTACCCCGCGCCCATGCGCTCCGCGGGTGGCCATCGCCACTACGCGCACGGCGAGATCAGTGCGCTGCGCGACGCCCTGGAACAGGGGCTCTCGATTTCCTCGGCCATCGGCCGCGCCCGCGCGGCGTTGGTCGGGACGACGCCGGAAAGCCTCACCCGGGCTCTGCTCGCCCTCGACTACCTGCGCGCCGACGCGGCGATGGAGGCCGCTCTGGCCCTGCGCACGTTGGACCGCGCCGTGGAGGAGGTGCTGCTGGCCTCGCTGGCCGAGGTGGGAGCGCGCACCCAACTCGGCAGTGCACCCTGGGCGTTGGCCGCCGCCTGGGCGACGCAGTGGTTGACCCGAGCGCGACGTCTTTGCCCCGAGCCTTGGGGCCTGGCCACGATTCTCGTCGGCGACGCCACCCGCGAGCTGAAGCTAGATGCCCTGAACGTTCGCGCCCTTGAGCTTCTGTGCATCCGGGCGGGCGCCAGCGTCGTCACGCTCCCCGTGGATGCCCTCGCCGGACTGCCCGAGACGTTGCGCACTGTCCGTCCGGACGTGCTCGTAGTGGCGGGCTCGGACGCCGACCACGACGTTGTCGCCCGCTGGACGTACTCGGTTGCCCGCTCGCTCGGCGGGCGCCCGCTGGTGCGCTATCGGCGCCCCGGGCCGGCCGGCGGCTCCGGCCACGCCGGGGTCCTGCCGGGTGCGCCCAGCGGAGCCCAGCAGCGACTGAGCGAGCTTGCCCTCCGGGCGCCGCGAGAGCCGCAGTCGCGTACCGGCTAAGCCCTCGGCCCGCAGGCGGGAGCCCTGCTCGACCTTCAGGAGCGGTTGCGTCCGTACAGGTCGTGGGCCTGAACCCATTCCTCGGCGACTATCGCCGATCCCAGCGACAGCTCGCCGCACAGCACGGTGGCCGCCACTATCTCGGCCAGCTTGCGCACCTTTCCCTTGCCGTAGCAGCCCAGCAGCTCCAGGCACTCGCGTTGGGTGGCCAGGCCTGTACCGCCCCCGAAGGTGGCCACGATCAGCGACGGGATGGTCACCGAGTAGTAGTACGCACCGTCGTCCAGCACCTCGGTGAATACGAAGGCGGCCGAGGACTCGGCCACGTTGGCCGCATCCTGACCGGTGGCGATGAACATCGCGGTGATGCCGTTGGCCGAGTGAGCGCCGTTGTTGTTGACCCCGGACATGAAACCGCCCAAGCTGGACACCTGGCGCGCGCGGAAGAGGTTCTCGCTGCTCGAGTGCATCTGTTGCTCGATCAGCGCCCCGGGGATGGTGGCCTCGGCCACCACTCGCTTCCCGCGCGTGCGCAGCATGTTCAGCTGGGAGCTCTTCTTATCGGTCGCGAAATTCGACTCGAGGAAGAAGTGGCGGACCTCTGGGCGCTGGTCTGTGATCCACGCGCACGCCGCCGCGGTGGCCTTGCCGGTGAGGTTCTGACCCGCCGCGTCCCCCGTCGTGTAGTTAAAGCGGGTGTACATGATGCGACTCGCCGAGTAGCGCTCGATATCGCGCAGCCGCCCCGAGCTGGTCGTCGACTCTGCGACCTCGCGGATCTCCTCCACGTGCTCATCGAGCCACTCTCCGAAGGCCCGGGCTTCACGCGCACTGTCAAAGACGAACGACGGCGCGCGCTGCATAGCGTCGTCCATCACCGTGGTCTTCACGCCGCCGGCTTCGCGCAGGAGCTTCATGCCACGGTTGTAACTGGCCACCAGAGTGCCCTCGGCGGTGGCCAGGGGCACGTAGAAATCACCCTGCGCATGCTCGCCGTCCACGAGCAGAGGACCCGCGATACCGACCGGGACCTGCGCAACCCCGGTGAAGTGCTCGACGTTTCCGCGCGTCATGGCCGGGTCAAAGGAAAAGCTCCCCAGATGGTCGGTGCTCACCCCTGTTCGCTCGCGCAGGAACGCGCGGCGGGCGTCAGCCGCCTCATGAGTGTGGTCATCCTCGCGGTCGCGCGGGATCTTCTGTTCGTGGTCGGTTGTGCTCATGGTCTCCCCTCGGATCGGCCGCGAACGCTACCCGCACGCCGCCCTGGTAGGTCGCCCGCCGCTCAGCCGCGGGGCGCGTAGCGACGGTGCAGCATGAGATCGTTGCCGTCCGGATCGCTGAACAGGGCCATGTGACAGACCCCGGTGTCCATGGTCTCACCGCCGAACACGACGCCTTTGCCCTCGAGGTCCGCGCGGGCCACGGCGACGTCCTCGACGTGCAGGGCCAGATGAGCGTTCTTCTGCGGCGTGAACTCCATGCCTATGCGCGCGGGCTCCCAGATGGCGAAGCAGGTAGTTCCGAGCCACATCTCAAAGCGCGCGTGTTCGTCCGGACGCATCCCGAGCTTGTCGACATAGAAGCTCCGTGAGCGCTCGGGGTCCTGCGTGGGAATTCCGATGAAGTCAAGGCCGCCGACCATTGACGGCGATCCTAAACCTTCAAGGCCAGGAGATCCACGGGTGAGGTCTTGGGTCGCTAGTACTAGGCGCCCAAGGCCGCGAGCAACTTCGGTGCCACCTGTCTCTTGCGGCTCATGACGTCCGGAAGGTCGACGACGCCGCCGTTGGGTGGAGCTCCGAAACTCCGCTCGACGGGACCGCTGTCCCCGGCCACGAGCAGGTTCGTGGACTTCTCGAGGATGTCAGTGACCATGAGAGTGGACAGTGCGTAGTGGTGGTCCTCACGCTGGACGCGCAGTGCCTCGAGCAGTTCCTCCGTGCGCTCGACGAGCGCCTTACCCACCGTCTCGATCTGTGCGATCGACATGGTGCGCCCACCGCCGAGGTCGTACTCCTTCAGGTCGCGGGCGAGGATGTCCTGCGCCGAGAGGCCCGATACGTCGGATGTGCTCTCGAACATCTCGCGACCCAGCTGCGTGGCGTCGAGGGCCAATACGCGCTCGAGGTAACTCACGGATGCGCGATCACGTTCGGTGGTCGTCGGCGAGTTGAGGATGACGGTGTCCGACAGGATACCCCCGAGCAGGGTGAGCGCCGTCGGCCGGCTCGGCTCCATACCGTTGTGACGGAAGCGCTCGATGACCAGCGTGGCCGTCGAGCCAACGGGGTCGAACGTCGCCGTCACCGGGAGCTTGGTCTCGATCGAGCCGATGTGGTGGTGATCGAGGATCTCGACGATCTCGGCGTGCTCAATACCGGCAACGCTCTGGGCGGCTTCACCGTGGTCGACGAGCACCACCCGTCGCGGCTGGGGGTGCAGGAGGTCGGTCTGCGTCACCAGGCCGATCGGCCGGCGGTCGCCGTCGATAGCCACCGCGGTGCGGTAGTGGACGTCCTTGATGTCCTCGGCCACGTCAGAGACGAGGTGCTCGGCGCGGACCGTCAGGGCGTCACTCTCGCCCAGCGAATGGCACGGCGCGCTCAGTGTGACCATGCGTGCGGTCACATAGGTGTCCAGCGGGGAGACCACGATCGACGTGCCGTGCTGCCGGGCGAGGGCGAAGACGCCCTCGGAGGGCCGGACCCCGTTGCTGAGAACGAGCAGGGCGACGCCCATCTCGATCGCGCGTTGCTGAGCGTCATCGCGGTCGCCGACGACGGCCACGTCGCCGTCGGACACCTCGGACGGCGACCGGGTGTCCATGGCGAGCACGAAGACACGCCCGCAGACCTCGCGATCTTCGCCCGCGACGAGCTCACCCTGCAGGACGTCGACGATCGCGTCTACGGCCGTGGGGGCGTCGAGCCGTGATGCCTGCTGCGACTCGCGGACGTAGCGCCGAGCAAGTGCGCGGTCGGTGACGACACCGGCAAGCGCCGCGTGCTCGTCGACGATCGGCACCAGCTCCAGACCCCCATTGGCCATCATCAGCCCCACCTCGCGGACCGGCGCGCGCGAGTCGGCGACGGGAAACTCGAGTCGCATCACGTCGCGCACGCGTAGGAAGATATGAGCGAGAAAGTCGGGCTCACGAGCACCGCTGCGCTCGAGCACCCAGCTCGTTTGGTCGTTGACCTCGCCAAGGCGTACGGGTACGTACTCGTTCTGAGGGTCGAGGCGCTGCTTGAGTTCCGCGTAGCCGATGGCCGCGGCGATCGAGTCGGTGTCAGGGTTGCGGTGCCCGGTGACGTATATGCGCGACACGGCGCCGACATTGTGCCGGATGGGCTGGGGAGGGCGGGTCGCCGTGCGCGAGGGGCGCCCGCCCGCGTCTCACGCCAGGGGCGGCGGGGTGCCCGCGACACTTGTCGAGAGCACCGCATCCCAATCACACACCCGGCACGCGTGAGCAAACGCCGAGCGCACGAACTCGAGCCCGACGTCATGCGGGTTCGCCTCAGAGCAAACGTCATCCCAGTCGAGGATGTATTCGCCCAGCTGCGCGTCCCAGCGCGCAGACGCCGGGGATAGCGTCGCCCCGGCGAACGCCTCCGGGGCCGGGTGCGCGTAGGCGTAGAAGGCTGCCGCGCCGTTCTGTGCATCGCCGGGCCACCACCCCACGGCGACCTCCTGTGAATCCATGGCGTTGCGCGTGATGAAATCGTTCGACGGTGGATCGGCGGGCAAGCCCGAGAACAGACTGACCGCGAGGTCAAACGAGCCCCACCAAGCGTTGACCGGTGTCGAGCGTCCGCGATAGGGCGCACGGAACGCGGCCAGGACGAGCGCCGCCCGGGTCGCGGCGGCGAAGTAGCTGGCGACTTGACCGGGGTCATAGGTCGCATGCTCGTCGTCCTCATCGAGCGGCACGTCCCACTGCACCTCCTGCGGAGTGGGATCGATCTCCACGGTGCCGCCCAGCGCTCCGACGGCGCCCAGCACCTCGCGCGTCACGCTTCCCACCGCACGATCGGGAGCCAGCGCGACGCGTTGCCCGCGGCCGTCGCTGTGCTCGACGACCGCCTCGTGAGCCCGGAGATCGAGGGCGGCAACGAGCGCCCCCGAGCCGTCGGGGGCCGGCAGTGGGGCCGTCTCCCATCCGCGCGGGGTCAGACGCAGCGCCGCGTGCTGAAGTTGGGGCTCGGCAGGAGCGAGCACCACCGCCAGTTTGCCCAGGAGCTGCGTGTGGGCGTGCAGCGTGTCGCAGGTGGCGCTCCACTGCTCATAGAAAAGGCTCGGCCACGGGGATGACATAGGCGCACGCTATCGACGACGGCGTATTACCAGTGTCGGCGATGAGATAGAGACTTGAGCCGGCAACGCCTACACTCGCATACCGTCCGCGGCCGACGAGTTCCGGCGGCTTCTGCACGCCGTAGGAGTTCGCGAGATCGTGGTCGACCGATCCCAGCTGGCCAAGTGGCAGCGCTGCTGAGCACCGCGCCACCCGACCCCGAGAGGTGCAGGATGCGCTCGTCTACCGGGTGCCCAACGCAAGCGGCCCAACCGCGCCCCGACCTTGGCGCACGTACATCGTGAGTCAGGCTATCGGCTCGCGCGCGCCCGCATACTCGGGCGCGATCTCAGAGCATCACCGTCCCGGCGTGCGCAGCACCAGCTTCGCGGGTCAGGCGGCGGTCGGGGTCGCCCTCGCCGGCTTGGTGGCGTGCACGGCGCAGGTGGCGGTGGGGGCGGCGGCCCGGCCGTCGTGGTTGGTGCCCGCCAGCGCAGCAGGATTTCCGAGCTGGATCTCCGGGCCGCTTCACGCGCTGGGCGCCGACACGCTCAGCCAGGGAAGGTTTGGCTCGCTGATGGTGGCGATGTTCGCCTGTTACCTGCTGGCGCTCGGGCTGGCGCGATCGACGTCGCTGCTCGTCCTGGGTGCGACGGTGGTGGCGCTGCACGTGCTGATGGCTCTGAGCCCGCCCCTGAACCTCACCGACCTGTTCAACTACCTCGGGTTCGCTCGCCTGGGCGCGCTGCACCACCTCAACCCCTACTCCCACGGGGTCATCCTCGCCCCCAGCGATCCGGTGGTGCCCTTCGATAGCTGGCGCTACCTGCACAGTCCCTACGGTCCGCTCTTCACCCTGCTCAGCTACGCGGTCGCTCCCCTGGGCCTGGCCGTCGGCCTGTGGATCCTGAAGATCTCGGCGGCGGTGGCCAGCCTCGGGGCCATCGTGCTGCTGGCCTGGTGTGTGCGCCGCCAGGGACGAGACGCGCGCTCCGCGGTGGCGCTGATGGGCCTCAACCCGCTGGTGCTGATCTTCGGGGTTGGAGGCGGCCATAACGAGTTCTTCGAGGTCCTCCTGCTGATGGCGGGCATCGCGTTGACGCTCAGTGCGCGCGAGGGCGCCGGCGCACTGGCCACCGTGGCGGCAGCCGGCGTCAAGGCCACAGCCGCGATCGTGCTCCCGTTCCAGCTGCTCGGAGCTCGGCGGCGCCGGCGCAGCCTGATCGCGGCGGGCGCCGGCGCGGCAATCGGCGGTGCCGTGAGCCTGGCCATCTTTCACTCCAGCCTCCTGGGAGGCCTACAAGCACAGTCACAGTGCGTCTCGAAGCTCAGCGCTCCGGACACGCTGGGCCGTCTGGCGGGGCTCGGGGGCGCCGTGAGCGCCGTGCACGTGGCCATGCTGGTGATCTTGGGGGCTGTGTTCGCGTGGCAGATTCGCAAAGTCCGTCCCGGCCACTGGATCACCCCGGCCGGCTGGACGATGTTGGCGTTGCTGGCGGCGCTCACGTGGTTGATGCCCTGGTACGTCGTCTTCCTGCTGCCCCTCGCGGCGCTCGGCGACAGCCGGCGCCTGAAGGTCGCGACGCTCGCCGCCTGCCTTTACAGTCTCTTGGTGTGGACCGCGCCGTTTAACACGGCGATCAGCGACGCGTTGCCCGCCGCAAAGCCTCATCTGGCCGGGGGCTGCACGCGTGATGGCAGCCACGTGGAGAAGCGCCATCCCGGCTGGGCGCGGGGGTATCTGTAGGTCCATGGCCCGCGAGCGTCGACAGATCGAGCTCACGAGCGCCTCCTCCGGCGCTGCGTCGACGGCGTTGCCCGGACCGGTGCGGATCGCGCGTCCGGCCTGGATCGGCTCGTCCTGGCTGGTCAGCGGCGCCGGGGTGCTCGCTCTGTTGGGCGTCGTGCTGGGCAGCGCCGCGATCGTACTGGCGGCGGCGCAGGGCGGCTCGCGCTACATGTCGCCGTACCTGCACCATGGGGGCCCGCTGTGGATGGCCGGACCGCTGGGCGGCGTGTGGCCGGGGCGTCCAGCCTCCTCTGCATGGCTGCAGCACGCGGTGTTGATCGCCCTGCTGATCATGCTCGCCTGCTACCTGGTGGGCCTGGCCAGCGTCCGCCGGATCCCGACGGCGGTCCTGTGGACGGCGGTGGGCGCCGCGCACCTGGTGGCCCTGGCCTCACCTCCGCTGTTGCTCACCGACGTCTTCAACTACGAGCAGTACGCGCGAATGGGCGCGCTTCACGGCCTGAACCCCTATACGCATCTGCCGGTGGCGGCCAGCGCAGACCCGGTGTTCGCCCTGACCACGTGGACACACATGCCCAGCGTGTACGGACCACTGTTCACGCTGGTCACCTACGCGCTCGTACCTCTCGGCGTGGCTGGCTCCCTGTGGGCCTTCAAGGTCCTGCTGAGCCTCGGAAGCCTGGCCCTGCTCGTGCTCGTCTGGCTACTTGCCGGTCGACTGGGGCGCAACCCTAAAGCCGCCGTGCTGCTCTGCGGCTTGAACCCGCTCGTCTTGGTCTACGGCCTCGGGGGCGGACATAACGACGTATTGGCCATGGTCCCGGTACTGGCCGCGGTCCTGTTTTTGGCCGATCGCCGCGAGATGCAGGGGGCCGCGGCGATGGTCGTGGCCGTCAGCCTGAAGGCGTCGGCGCTGGTGCTGGCCCCAGTGGTCTTATTGGCCGCAGGACGCTGGCGGCGAACGGCGGCCGGCGGGGCGGCCGCCGCGATCGTGCTGGGAGGCGCGACGCTGCTCGCCTTCGGTCCGCACCTGCCGGCGGTGGGCGATCAGAGTCGCCTGGTGGCCGAACTGAGCATTCCCAACACGATCGGCTACCTCCTGGGGCTCGGCGGCGAGACCGCCACCGTACGCGCGGTCGCCCAGGCGGTGCTCGTGCTGGGCACGATCGCCATCAGCGTCTGGGTTTGGCGCAGCCGCCAGCTGCTCGCCGGCCTGGGTTGGGTGACCTTGATCCTGCTCGTCACCCTGGGCTGGGACATGCCCTGGTATCTCATCTGGCTGCTGCCCTTCATGGCCCTGCTTCCCAGCCGGCGGTTTCGCGTCAGTGCTGGGTTGGTGGTCGTGTGGATGACGCTTCAGTGGCTGCCGACGATGCCCCGGATCGCCCGCGACAGCGTGGGCCTCGCGCCCAGCCGCACGGCGCTGTTCTGCCACCACCAGTTGGCGATGTATCAGCTGCTGGGCCGTGTCCCGATACGCCACGGCAAGCCACCCAGCTGCTCTCAGTTCACTACCGAAAAGGCGCGCCCAAGCCCATTGCCCGAGGCGGCCGCGTTCACCGCCGCACGAGACTGCCTGAGCTTCAGCACGACGCGCACGGTTTGTGAAGGGTTCTTCACGCGGCGCGACTTCTTCACCGTCCTCGCGCGCTGATCGAGTCGGGCTAGTGGTCATTTCCTTTTCGGCCTTTTGCGGCCGAGCGACAAAGGAGCAGCGGCTAGCGCAGTACTGCAGGCAAATGCGGGCGGAGGGACTCGAACCCCCACGGCTTGCGCCACCGGCTCCTAAGGCCGGCGTGTCTACCGATTCCACCACGCCCGCGGGCGGGCGCGGTCTGGTGACGCCCCGGGCCCGCCGCTGATTGTATGGTCTGAGATATGAGCCAGATCGACTCCGGTGAGCCACATGACGGTGACCGCGAGACCGAGATCTTCTTTCCCAACCGCGGCAAGGCCATCGTCAAGGCGACCCGCGGCGTGGTGATCCTGCTGCTGCTGGCCAGCATCGCCCTGATGGTGATCATCACGGCCGGCGGATGGAACGCGCTGGCGGGCGCCAAGCCGCTGCAGCTCGCGTACATCGCGATCTACGTGATTCTGGTCATCTTCGCGCTGCGCTGGAGTCGTGGTGTGCTGCCACTGTCCGCCGCCCTGGGGATCGTGCTGGCCATCTTCGCGCTGGTGGCCGGCCCCGCATGGCTGAGCCGTGACGCCCCTGGTTACCTGCAACCCGCCCTACCGGCGAGCCTGCTCGGACTGCTCACCTTCCTGGTGATCCCGGTCCAGGTGCTGTTGATCGTGTTCGCGCTGCGAGGGTTCAGCCAGGGTTGGAACGTCGAGGAGGAGCGCCCCGTGCACGGCTCCCGCGGGCGTGGTCGTCACGATTACGACGACGAGGACTTCGGCGAGGCCCAGCCCCACCCCGCGTAGTGCCCTTCGTCCCCAGCGGTCGCGGTACGCCGCGCGCGACCACACACGGCCCCACACTGCGCGCTCGCGCCATACCGGTCGGCCCGAGACGCTTATATTGGGCTTGGGCGGCGGTGGTGGAACGGTAGACACGGGGCCCTCAAAAGGCCTTGTCCGCGAGGACGTGTGGGTTCGAATCCCACCCGCCGCACTCGCTGGGTGCAGACGCCGCCCTAGGAGTTCTCCTCCTTGTCATCCGGCGACGAGACGTGACCGGTGTCAGGCGCGGCCAGCGTGATGGGCTCGCCCTTGTAGTCCTCGGGATTGTCGACGGTCTCGCCCTTGATGCTGACCGAGCCATCCTCGTGGTGGACCACCGCCGGACCGAGCTTGGCCGTCAGCCCCTCCCCGTAGGCCTCGCCGCTTTCGTTGTCGAACGTCTGGTACTTGGCCTTACCGTCGGGCCACTGCTTCAGGTCGGACGGCAGTTCGTCCTGCTCCTGAAACTTCGCCATCTCCGCGCGCGCGTCGTCGGTCGCCGTGTCCTTGTCGTCGCCCTTATCGTCGTCTGCGGCCATGCGCTACCCCCGTTTCTTGGTGATCCTCTCTTCGTCACCGTTACCCACTCAGGCGGTGGGGCCAATCGGGCTGGCGACTGGGTGCACCGGACCGGCGGGGTTGAGCCACACCTCGGGCCGGCGGCGCGGCGGCCGGGAGGTGGGCGTCACCCTCGCCGCTGGTCGAGGACCTCACCTCTCAGCCGACGATCTCCAACAACGGCTCGAGCAGACCCGACCTGGCCACGAGGACGCCCCAGGGCAAACCCGGGCGAGTCGGCAGGTCGGCCACTTCGAGCCCGACGCAGCGGCACACGAGCACCCCGGCGGCGATGTCCCAGGGCTTGACCGTGCGCTCGAAATAGGCGTCGTAGCGGCCCGCGGCGGTCCACGCCAGGTCGAGCGCGGCGCTCCCGAAGCGGCGCACGTCGCGAACCCGCGGCAGGAGCCCGGCCACGACCTCGGCCTGGGCGCCGCGCACGGTCGCGTCGTAGGCAAAGCCGGTGGCGACCATGGCGCTGTCCAGCCCACCGTCCGCGCGGGGGCGCAACAGCCTGCCCCCCATTTTGGCGTCCGCGCCACGCTGTGCCGTGAACAGCTCGTCGCGGTTGGGATCGTAGATGGCGCCGGCGAGCGTGCCGCTCTCGTCTTCGACGGCCACACTCACGCACCACTGCGGGATGCCGAAGAGAAAATTGATGGTTCCGTCGAGGGGATCAACCACCCAGCGCAGCCCGCTGTGGCCGGCCTCGTCGCCCCCCTCCTCGCCGAGAAAGCCATCCTGAGGCCGCCGCTCGGCCAGCAGGGCACGTATGGCCCGCTGAGCCGACAGGTCAGCCTCGCTGACCAGGTCGGTGGGTGTGCTCTTGCTGGCCAGGGGCCGCTCGCGTCCACCGGCAAACCGTTCGGCCAGGAGCGCACCGGCAGCCTGGGCCGCATCGGCGGCGATGGTCAGCAGGCGCCCTCCGTCGTGCTCTTCGCGCGCGACCGTCACCGGGCCATGGCCGGGCGTACGTGCTGCCACGGGCGCGCACGCTCGAGCTGTGCAGCGAGGGCGAGCAGGGACGCCTCACCGTCGGGTCGCCCCACCAGCTGCACCGCGCACGGAAGGCCCTGCTCGTCAAAGCCCGCGGGCACCGAGCAGGCGGGCTGCCCGGTCGCGTTCCAGGCCGCGAAATAGGGCACCAGCGCCGACACGCCGTTCAGGGTTCGCAGCCAGCCGCGTCCCTCATAGCGGCCGAGCGGGGGAGGCGGCTGGGCGGCTGCCGGCGTGAGTAGCACGTCATGAGCGTCGAGCATCGCGTTGACCCGCTCACGCATGCGCGTCTCCCCCGCCCGCACCCTGCGTATCGCGCTCATCGGGATCCTCCCGCCGGCACGGGCCATGGTGCGTGTGCGCCGCTCCAAGCGCTCGGGATGGGCCAGGGCCGCGGCGTCATCGTGGATGCCGCGCAGGTAGCGCGCGATCACCGCGGCCCCGTCGCCCGGCCCGAAGGCGGGGTCGCACTCGTCGACCTCATGGCCCAGCCCACGCAGGAGCTCGACGGTGTCCTCTAGCGCGGCGCGCAGCCGCGGGTGCAAACGGGCGCGCACTCCCGGCGGCAGGCGCGTCGAGAGCGCGATTCGCAGACGCCCAGGATCAGTCTGGGTGGCGTTCCACAGCGGCCGCTCGGATCCGCTAGCGAGGGCGCCCGCGCCGGCCACGGCGTCATGGAACAGGGCGCTGTCAGCCGGCGAGCGCGTGAGCACCCCGATCACGCTCAGCCCATGCCAGGGCTGCTCTCGCGGCGCCATGGGAACCCGATCGCGCTGAGGTTTGAGGCCGAACAGCCCACACCAGGCGGCCGGAATGCGGATGGAGCCCGCGCCGTCGGACCCGAGGGCGGCGCCGACCAGGCCAGCCGCCACCGCGGCGGCGCTGCCGCCGCTGGAGCCGCCGGGAGTCAGCTGCGGCGACCACGGGTTGCGCGTGAACCCCCAGGTGGTCGTTTCCGTGAAGGGCCAGATACACAGCTCGGGCACGTTCGTCTTGCCGATGATCACCGCGCCGGCGCTGCGCAGGCGGCGCACGACCTCGGCATCGCGAGCCACCGGCCCGGCGTGGGCACGAGTGCCCATCGCGGTGATCTCCCCGGCCACGTCGATGTCGTCCTTGACGGCAATCGGCACCCCCAGCAGCGGCAGGCGCTCCCCGTCGCCGCGTCGCTCGTCGGCTCGATCGGCCTCAGCGCGGGCCTGGTCGGCGAGCACCACACGAAAGGCGTTGAGCTGTCCGTCCAAGCGACCGATCCGCTCCAGGTATACCTCGAGCAGTTGGCGGGCCCCGATGTCTCCGGTGGCAATGGACTGCGCCTGGCGCTCGATGCCAGCGAAAGCGAGGTCGGCGGCGTCCATGGTCGGCGCAATCTATTGCACCCCCCTGTGAAGATGGATTCGCATGAACGCCCGCGAGGTGATCGAGCGCATGACCGCCACGCCGGGCCGCGGCGCGGGGACCGACGCCGAGCGCCGAGTCGCCGCGTGGCTGGCCGAGGGCCTACGTGCCGAGGGCCACGACGTGGCTGTGGAAACGGTCTGGATACGTCCCGGCTGGGCCGTGGCCCACGCGCTGAGCCTGTTCGTGGCCGCCGCCGGTACCGCCCTGAGCGCGGTCGTGCCCGCGGCCGGCCTGGCCCTGACCGTCCTCGCCCTGCTCTCGCTAGGGGGCGAGCTCAGTGGGGAGCTGTTGCTAGCCCGTCGCCTGACCCGCAGGCGGGCCAGTCAGAACGTGGTCGTGCACGGCCCGCGATCTCCCGCTGCGCACTCGCACCCCAGCGGGCGTCTGCGCCTCCTGCTCGTGGCCAACGTGGATGCCGGCCGCATGGGTGCCGCCTACCGGGACGTGTGGGTGCGGGCCGAGGCGGGTCTGCGCCGCCGATTCGCTGGACGCCTCCCATCGCCGCTGGGCCTGGCGACGCTCACCGTGGCCCTGCAGGCCGCGCTCGCCGCCACCCGGCTGGCCGGGACGTCGGGGCAGACCCTGGGAATCGCGCAGCTGGCGCTCGCCATGCTGGCGCTGCTGGGCGCAATGGTCCTGATTGACATTGCCCTGTCGCCCCACGCTCGCGGCGCCGTGGCCAACGCCAGCGGGGTGGCCACCGCGATCGAGGTGCTCGAGGCGCTGCGCCGCTCGCCGCCTGAGGCGCTCGACGTCGACGTTGTGCTGGCCGGGGCCGGCGACAGCCAGGAGAGCGGCTTCAGCGCGCTGCTGGCCGACCGTCGACGCCGAGGTTGGCGCCCAGAGGAGGTGGTGGTCATCGCCCTGGAGCCCTGCGCTGTGGGCGAACTGCGCTATCTCAGCCATCAGGGTCAGCTGCTCGCTCGCGCGCTACACCCGCAGCTCATCGCGGCGGTGCACCAGACCGGGTCCCAGGAGGCCCATCTCGCGGCGCGTCCACTACGCGACCACGGCGCCGGGGCCGCGCACGCGGCGCGGCGCGCGGGGTGGCCGGCGATAGGCATTGGCGCCCGCGACCGCCGCGACCGCCCCGGACCGGTGCGCCAGCGGCGCGACGATACCGACGTGATCGACGAGCACACGCGGTCCGCGTGCGTCGAACTGTGTTTGGCGCTGATCGCCGTTCTCGATCGCGACCTGGCGCGAGCTCAGAGTCCCGGGTTGACCGTCGGCGGCTCTTCCGAGTAGTCGTAGAAGCCCATCCCGGTCTTGCGTCCATGCCAGCCCGCCGACAGCATCTTGCGCAGGGTGGGCGGCGGGGCGAAGCGACGCTCGCGAAACTCGTCGAACATGACCTCGCAGATTGCCCCCATGGTGTCCAGGCCGACAAAGTCGGCCAAGGTCAGCGGTCCCATCGGGTGCCCGGCGCCCGCCTTCATGGCCGCGTCGATCTCGGCGATTGAGCCGACTCCCTCCTCGAGCGCACGGATCGCGTCGAGCATGTAGGGCACCAACAGGCGATTGACGATGAAGCCCGCACGATCTTTGGTCTGCACCGTCAGCTTGTCGCAGCGCCGGCCGAACTCCAGGCCGGCCTGCAGCGCCTCGTCGGACGTCGTCACGCACCGCACCACCTCGAGCAGCTTCATGACCTGTGCCGGGTTGAAGAAGTGCAGGCCCAGAAAGCGATCGGGCCGCGAGGTGGCCGCGGCCTGGTCGATCACCGACAGCGACGACGTGTTGGTGGCCAGGAACGCGCCTGGTTTGACGATCTCGTCCACCGTGGCCCACATCTGCAGCTTCGCCTCGAGGTTCTCGGTGATGGCTTCGATGACCAGATCGCAATCGGCCAGGTCCCCGTAGTCGGTAGTGCCCTGGATACGCGCCCGCACTTGGTCCGCCTCGTCCTGCTCGGTCTTGCCGCGCTCCACCGCGCGCGCGAGCTGCTTGTCGATGCGCCCCACGCCCTTCGCCAAGGTGGCCTCATCCGTCTCTCGCAGAACGACCGCGAACTCGGCTTGAGCGGCCACCTGGGCGATCCCATGGCCCATCAGACCCGCCCCCAGGACCCCCACCTTTTCGATCGTCGCCATCGAGCCTCCGCAGTTCGTCGTTGTCGTGGGTCTCACCGCCGGACGCTCCGGGGCAGCCGCATGGGCGCGGCAGCCTATCGGTGTCGAACACTCGTCCAGGGAGACCCATCAATCGCGCCACGGATGGATCAATCTCCTTTGAGATGGGTCCGAACCGCTCAGCCTCTCAAGACGGACCGAGACACGATCGTGAGGACCGCGTGGCGGAGCTCGGCGCAGTGCGCGCGCGGCGACTGCGCGCCCAGATCGAGGCGCAGGCCTACACCGTCGATGGCGAACAGGTGGCCTTCGCGCTACTGCGCCGCGCGGCCGTCGAGCACGCCCCGCGACGCCCTCCAGCCTCCCCTGGGGAATGGGGGACGCTCAGCACAGACGCCGCGCTGGCCGACCGCCTCGCGCTGGCGCGCGCGGAGCTGCACATGGACGTCGCCGTCCTGGGCGAGATCGCGGGCGAGCAGGAGATCGCGCAGCGGGTGGTTGGCGCGTGGCCCGGGGTGGAGGACGCCGCGGGCCTCGAGGCGGCCGCAGTCCAACGGGTGGAGTTCTTCTGTCGTCATCTGCTCACGGGTCGTCTGCCCAGCGCGGTGGGCGATGTTCGCCACGACCCGCGCACGCGCGACCTGCCCGCCGCGCACGCCAGCGACGTCGGCGCGTGGATGGGCGTTCCCCTGCGGACATCGGCGGCGAGCCTGTACGTGCTGTGCTGCCTGGCCCACGACCGCCGGCCGGGACTGGGGCCGCGGGAGGTCACGCGCCTGCGCCACCACGCCGCCACGGTCGGGGTGATCCTCGAGCTCGGACGCGACCGCTAGGCGGCGCTGGGCGCGGACTCCGTCAGCTCGGGCCGGTAGGGGGCGGGCAGGTCAAGGGCCATCGTCACGTTGCACAGCATCCCCATGGCGACGAAGGCCATGACCTCTTCGTGTGACGCCCCGGTAACCCGCGCCACCTCGTCGAAGAGCTCGGTGAAGGAGCGTCCGACCGCCGGTTGGATCTCCGGGTCCCCCGCCGAGGCATAGCCCTGCAGCTGGCAGAGCAGGTCGGTCCGGTCGACGATGAGCTGCTTGTACGCCTGCCCCATGCGACGCAGGGCCTCCGGTGGGTCGGGGGCGCCCTCCGCGGCGGCCAGGAACGTGGCGCGGATGCGCGTGATCACGTCGCGGTGTACCGCCAGGAAGAGCTCCTTCTTGTTCGGAAACAGCGCGTAGATGTAGGGCTGGGAGATGCCCGCCCGTTCGGCAATCGCCGCGGTGCTCGCCGCCTGATAGCCGTGGTCGGCGAACTCGCGCGACGCGGCAGCGAGGACTTGAGCGCGGCGCTCGTGGGAGGTGAGGCGGCGAGGACCTGCGGAGGTAGAGGCGCTCATGGGCTCAGTGTGATTGCTGTATCAGGTCTTGACAAGTCGATCGCTGTCGACGGCCTTGACAAATTGTGATCGGTCCATCAATAATAGCTATTGAGCGACCGATCAACTCTTTAGGAGACCACCATGACCGCTGCGCGCCCCCGCTGGACCCTCGCGATCGTCTCGATCGCCCTGTTCATGTCCACCCTGGACAACCTGGTGGTGACCACCGCCCTGCCGAGCATCCGCGTGTCGCTGGGAGCCACCATCCAGTCGCTCGAGTGGACGGTCAACGCCTACACGCTGTCGTTCGCCGTGCTCCTGCTCACCGGCGCCGCGCTGGGCGACCGCTTCGGGCGCAAGCGCATGTTCCTGGTCGGGCTCGGGCTCTTCACGCTGGCCTCGGCCGGCGCCGCACTGGCCCCGAGCACCGGCGCGCTCATCGCTGCCCGCGCCGCACAGGGCGCGGGTGCGGCGATGCTTCTGCCCCTCACCCTGACGCTGCTCTCCGAAGCGTTCCCGGCCGATCGGCGGGGGATCGCCCTGGGCATCTGGTCGGGGATCAGCGGCCTGGGCGTCGCCCTCGGCCCGGTCATCGGCGGCGCGGTGGTCGACGGAATCTCCTGGCACTGGATCTTCTGGCTAAACGTACCCGTGGGCCTCGCGCTCGCCCCGGCCGCCATCGCTCGTCTCACCGAGAGTCACGGACCGGCGGGCCGCCTGGACCTACCCGGCCTCGGCCTGGCCAGCGCCGGGTTGTTGGGAATCGTCTTCGGCCTGGTGCGCGCCGACGCGCTGGGTTGGGCCAGCGCCACCGTGCTCGCCGCGATCGGCACCGGCGCCGTCCTCATGCTCGCCTTCGTGGTGTGGGAGCTGCGCACCGCATCCCCCATGCTCCCCATGCGCTTCTTTCGCTCGCGCGCGTTCAGCGCCACCAACGGCGTCTCGTTGGCCATGTACTTCGGGATCTTCGGCGCGATCTTCCTGCTCGCCCAGTTCTTTCAGACCGCGCAGGGCTACACGCCGCTCCAGGCCGGCCTGCGCACCCTGCCGTGGACGGCGATGCCGATCTTCGTCGCCCCGATCGCGGGGCTTCTCTCCGACCGCATCGGCTCACGACCTCTGATGGCACTCGGGCTCACCCTCCAGGCCACGGCGCTGGTGTGGTTCGCCTCGATCCTCCAGCCCACCCTGCCCTACGGACGCCTCGTGGTGCCCTTCATGCTTGCGGGGGCCGGCATGGCGCTCGTCTTCGCTCCGGCCGCCAACTCCGTACTCGGCGCGGTGCGCCCAAGCGAGGCCGGACAGGCCTCGGGTGCCACCAACGCGATTCGCGAGCTCGGAGGTGTGCTCGGCGTCGCCGTGCTCGCCTCCGTGTTCTCCGGTTCGGGCTCCTACGCGTCGCCGCACGCGTTCTCCGCCGGGGTGGTTCCGGCGATGTGGGTCGGGGCTGGGGTGCTGGCCGCCGGAGCACTGAGCGCGCTGTTCGTCCCGGGGCGCGTGCGGCGCCCTACCGACATGCCGGTCGCGCTCGGAGACGTGCCCGCCACCGCGTAGCGTGGCGAACGGCGCTCGCGGCAGCGGCGGCGGACCGACTAGCTTTACCCGCGGCGCCGCCGGCCGCGGCCGGGCACGTCAAATCGGCCACGACCCAGAACGGATAACCCCCCATGAGCATCGTCCACACCGAGGACCGCGGGGCCGTACGCCACGTGGTCATGAACCGCCCTGAGAAACGCAACGCGATGAACGACGAGCTGATCTCCGGCCTGGGCGACGCGCTGAACACAGCCGCCCACGACCCGGCCGTGCACGTCGTGGTCATCCGCGGCGAGGGCGCGATGTTCTCCGCGGGAATGGACGTGGGCGCGCTCGCGGCGCTGGCCGCTGAGCCCGAGCGCCTGCGTCAGTTCCGGGCCGAGATCCTGCGCGTGTGGAACATGTGCGAGGAGATGCTCAAACCCACCATCGCCCAGGTCCACGGTGGCTGTATCGGTGGCGCCATGGAGTTGGCGCTCGCCTGCGATCTGCGCGTCATGGCGGCCGAGGCGGTCATCGGCCTGGTGGAGACGCGCGTGGGCCTGATCCCCGATGTCGGGGGCTGCTCGCGCCTGCCCAGCGTGGTGGGGCTCGGCCGCGCCAAGGAGATGGTCATGGCCTCCAAGGTGATCGACGGCGTCGAGGCCGAGCGCATCGGCCTGGTCAATCGCGTAGCTCCCGCCACCGAGCTCCAGGCGGCCACCGATCAGCTCGCCAGCGAGCTGATGACCTGCGCACCCCTGGCCGTGGGGCTGGCCAAGCGCGTGCTCGACGCGGCCGCCAAGCCGGCGCTCAGCCTGACCCTCGAGCAGGAGGTGCTGGCCCAGGCCGCGTGCGCGGCCAGCCAGGACTTCACGGAGGGCACACGCGCGGTCGGCGAGCGTCGCCAGCCCCAGTTCGCCGGGCCCTGAGCAGGCCGCCGGGCGCTGACTGGAGCCGCGGGGCAGCTCAGTGCTCGGCGCCGGCGTTGCGCTGCCAATCGACCGGACCGGCCACGAGCGTGTGGCTGCCCAGGGGGCGTCCGAGCACCTGCTGCAGGTGGCGCGCACAGGCCAGCAGCCGCGGTAAGTCCACGCCGGTGTCGACACCCATCTCGTGCAACAGCGAGACCAGATCCTCGGTGGCTACGTTCCCCGTCGCCCCGGGGGGCACCGGACAGCCACCGATCTCCCCGAAGCTCGACTCGAAGCTGTCCACCCCGGCGTGCAGCGCGGCCAACACGTTGGCCAGGCCCTGACCGCGGGTGTTGTGAAAGTGGGCCGTGAGCTCCACCTCGCCTCCCAGCGCCGCGCGAACCAGGGCGAAGAACTCGCCGACCTGTCGCGGATTGGCCATGCCCGTCGTGTCTCCGAAACCGATCTCCTGGGCCCCGGCGTCGCGCAGCGCACAGGCCAGGTCGAGCACCCTCGCCACGGGCACCTCACCCTCGTAGGGACATCCGAACGAGGTCGAGATGACCGCCTCGCAACGCAGCTGCTCGGCTCGGGCGCGCCCGAGCACCTGACCGAGGCCGGCGAGGGACTCGGCCACCGAACGGTTGACGTTATGGCGGTTATGGGTCTCGGAGGCCGATAGGAACACGTTGACCTCGTGGATGCGCTCGCGCCGGGTCAGGGCCGCCTCCAGGCCGCGGAGGTTGGGCACCAGCACGCTCACCGCGACCTGCGGCGGCGTGTCGATGCGCGCGAGAACCTCCTGCGCGTCGGCCAGCTGAGCGACCACGTCGGCTCGCACGAAGCTTGTGACCTCCAGGCGACGCAGACCGGTGCGGGCCAGCTGGTCGATCAGGGCCACCTTGTCCGCCGTGGAGATCACCTCGGGCTCGTTCTGAAACCCGTCGCGGGGTCCGACCTCGCGTATGCGCACCGTCTCGGGCAGGACCGTCATCGTGGCGGTCATGCTAGGGGCGGCCGCGGGCGCGGACCTATACTGGCGCGCGCCATGGCCGCCGCCGAGTCCTCGCCACCGGCCTGCGCCATCGTGGGCGCCTCGGGCGCCCTGGGATTCGGTCTGACCGTACGCCTGGGCCGCGCCGGAGTACCGGTCTTCCTCGGCTCACGCGAGCGTGAGCGGGCCCTCCAGGCGGCCGACCGGGCCGCGCGCCTGGTGCCGAAGGGAACCTTCCACGCACAGGACAATGCCGAGGCGGCCAGAGCAGCGGACATCGTGCTCCTGTGCGTTCCCTTTCGCAACCAGTCAGAGACGCTGACCAACCTGCGCGAGTCGCTGCGCGAGGGCCAGCTGCTCGTCGACGCCACCGTGCCCCTGGCCGCCGCGGTATCCGGCCGGGCCACGCGCATGCTCGGCGTGTGGCAGGGCTCCGCCGCTCAGCAGGCGCAGGAGATGGTGCCTGATGGCGTCAGAGTGGTCTCCGCGCTACACACGGTCAGCGCCGGCGTTCTCTCAGACCTGGAGGCCGAGCTCAATGAGGACGTGCTGCTGTGCGCCGACCGCCGGGAGGACAAGCGCCGCGTGGCGGCCCTGCTGGAGCACATCGAGGGCCTTCGCTGCGTGGACGCCGGGCGCCTGGAGATGGCGCGGATCGTCGAGTCGCTGACCGCTCTGATGATCTCGATAAACGTGCGCCACAAGACCCACGCCGGCGTACGCATCACCGGCCTGCCTGAGCAACGGTGGAGCTAGGCCCAAGCGTTCCCCGGGCCGACGGGCACGGCTCCACGGCGCCCGCGGTGGTGGTGCTCGCCGGCGGCACCGGGGGCGCCAAGTTCGCCCGGGGGATGCTCGACGTGGTCGGCCCTGAGCGGGTCACCGTGGTGGCCAACACCGGCGACGACCTGGAGATCTACGGCGCCCACGTCTCGCCTGATCCCGACCTGGTGGCCTTCTGGCTGGGTGACCGCATCGACGAGCGGGGGTGGGGCCTCGCGGGGGATACCTTCGCCGTCATGGACGCCCTGCGCGAGATCGGCGTTGACGTCTGGTTCAACCTGGGCGACCGCGATCTGGCGTGGTGCATCGAGCGCACGCGCATGCTCTCCGAGGGGATGACGCTGACGACGGCTACGCGGACGCTGACCGCTTCGCTGCCCAGCGGCGCGCGCGTGCTGCCCATGTGCGACGAGCCGGTGCGCACTTGGGTGGCCACCGACGACGGCTGGATCTCCTTTCAGGAATTCATGATCCGCCGTCGGGGCGCCGACCCCGTGCGGGGCCTCGAGTTCCGCGGCGTCCAGCGTGCGCGCGTCACCCCGCAGGTCAGCGCCGCCCTGGCGCAGGCGCAGGCGGTGATCGTCGGCCCCTCCAACCCACTGGTCTCGATCGACCCGATCCTCGCTGTGCCGGGAATGGCCGATGCCCTGCAGGCGGCGCCGGCGCCGACGGTGGCCGTGAGCCCGATCGTGGAGGGCAGGGTGATCAAGGGACCGACGGCCGCGTTCATGCAGTGGGCCGGTCATCGTCTGAGCGCGGAGGGCGTGGCCGAGCACTACGGCACCCTGATCGACGGGATGGTGGCCGACGAGCCCGTGAGCGCACGGCCCGCGCTGACCCTGGACACGCGCATGGATAGCGCTGAGGGACGCCGCCGGGTGGCCGAGACCACGCTCCGCTTCGCCCTGGACTTGGCTGCGCGGGACTGACCGATGCTCACCGCCGCAGTCCTGCCGGTCAAGCGCTTCGCCCTGGCCAAGCAGCGCCTCGGCGCCGGGCTGGACGGCCCCCTGCGCCGCCGCCTGGCCGAAGCCATGGTCGGCGACGTGCTCGAAGCGCTGACCCAGGTGAGCGGCCTGGCGCTGATCATCGTCGTCACGGGCGAGTCCGACGTGCTGCGCGCGGCGCAGCGCGCGGGCGCCATCGTGGTCGACGAGGGGTCAGACCCGGGGCAGAGCCCGGCCGCCACGCGCGGGGTGGCGCGGGCCCGGAGCGAGGGCATGCAGCGCGCGCTGCTCATACCCGGTGACTGCCCGACCCTGGATCCGAGCGAGCTGGCGGGGCTGCTGAAACCGAGAGCCGAGCGCGAGGTGGTGATCATTCCCGATCGCCACGGAAGCGGTACCAACGGCCTGTTGCTGACCCCGCCGGACGTCATCGCGCCTGGGTTCGGGCCCGGCAGCTTCGAGCGTCATCGCGAGCGCGCCGAGCGTACGGGCGTCCCCTGGCGCTCAGAGCGCCCCCCGTCGCTGCTGCTGGACATCGACACGGGAGAGGACCTGCGCGTGCTCCGCGAGCGCCTGGCGGCAGGCTCACCGCGCGCGGCCCGCGCGCGAGCCGTCCTGCAGGGTTGGCCTGAGCCCGAGGCGTCTGCGACGCCGGCCGCGGGTCCGCGATGAGCGCGCTCAGCGCCCGTCCTCTGCCGGGCCTGCCCGAGCTGCGGGCCGGCGACGATCTGGCCGCGATCATCGTCGCAGGCGCGGCTCGCGCTCAGATTACGCTCGGCGGCGACCAGGTCGTGGTGATTGCCCACAAGGCGGTGTCCAAGGCGGAGGGCGCCGTGGTGACCCTCGCCGACGTCCGTCCCGGTGAGCATGCCGTGGCGCTGGCCGCACAGCTGGGCAAGGACCCTCGGCACGTCCAGGTGGTGCTCGACGAGTCAGCACAGGTGCTGCGGGCCGAGCGCGGCGTGCTCATCACCCGCACCCACCACGGCCTGGTGTGCGCCAACGCCGGGGTCGACGCCTCCAACACGACGGCCGTGGACACGCTGGTCCTGCTGCCCCGTGACCCGGATGGGTCCGCGCGCCTGCTGCGCCGGCGGTTGGGCGAGCTCGGCGGGGCGCTTCCCGCCGTGCTGATCAGCGACAGCTTCGGACGCGCGTGGCGCAACGGACAGTGCGATGTGGCCGTCGGCTGCGCCGGCATGGCGCCCCTGCAGGACTGGCGCGGGCGACGCGACGCGGTGGGCCGAGAGCTGCACGCGACGTGGCTGGCCGCGGCCGACGCCGCCACCGCCACCGCCGACCTGGCCCGGGCCAAGGATTCGCGCGAGCCCGTGGTCGTCATCGACGGCCTGCAGGCGCACGTCACCGCGGGCGACGGTCCCGGCGCCCTGGCCCTGCTGCGTCCCCCGGACGAGGACCTGTTCCTCTGAGGGTGACGCCCCCCCGGGCGCCCGTCGCGTCCCGGGGGGTCGCCGCGGCGCGGATTACGCCTTGGGCGCGTTGAGTCCGAGCAGGCGCTGGCCGGCGAAGAACTGGGCTCGACCCTTCCTGACCAGGCGCTGGGCACGCGCGATCTCGCCGGGGATCGCCTTGGGGTTCTTGGCGCCGTTGGCAAACACGCCGCCCAGCACCTGGTAGGCCTTGCGGATCGCCTTGAGACCCTTGATGATCAGGACCTTGGCCTGGCCGCCCTTGGCGTTGGAGACGCTCTGGGCCGCGACCTTGCCCGTGACCCGGTTCAGGTCACGCACCTCACGAGAGATCGCGGCGCGCACCGGTCCCGTCTTGTGGGTGCGCTTGAACTTCCTCGCCTCCTGGGCGATGCTCCGCTCGTCGCGCGTGATCGTGGGGTCGGCCGCCCGTAGCTTGGCGATGATCGAGCCGTTGCTCGCCGAGGCGCCCCCCGGCGCCAGCAGCGATCCCCCGATGAGCACGACCAGCGCAGCGCTTCGCGACCTGGTTGCTCTCGACATGCTGTCCCGCCTTTCGTCTTGCTGACGCTCCCCGGTCGAAGAGCTGAGGCAGAGCTTACGCCGCGGCACCGGCCAATTGGAAGCGCCGGCGAATGTCATAGAGGGTGGTTCGCTCGGCCGCCGGGCGGCCCGCCCGGTGGGCGGCGGCGACGAGGTCCTCCGGGTCGAGCCTGACCCCGTGGTAGGAGCCGGCCATGCGGCTGATGGACTCCTCCATGAGCGTGCCGCCCAGGTCGTTCACGCCCCAGCGCAGGGACTCCGTGGCCGCCTCCAGGCCCATCTTCACCCACGAGGCCTGCAGGCTGGGCACGGTGCGCCCGAGAGCCAGACGAAACGCCGCGGTGTGCTTGAGATTCTCCTCAGCGGAGATCTCCTGGACGCCGTGGGTACGGCCCAGGAGCGTGTGAAAGGGAATGAACGAGAGCGGCACGAATTCAGTGAACCCACCCGTGCGCTCCTGCAGCGCGCGGACAACGCGCATGTGCTCGGCCAGCTCCCAGGGCTCCTCGATGTGGCCGAACATGACCGTCACCGTCGAGCGCAGCCCCACCCGATGGGAGGCCTCGATGATCTGCACCCAGCGTGCCGCCGGCAGCTTGTTGGGCGAGATGCGCTGTCGCACCCCGTCGTGCAGGACCTCGGCGGCGGTGCCCGGCGTGGAGTCCAGACCCGCCTCCCGCAGGCGCACGAACACGTCCTCCGGCGCCAGCCCCGAGATGTCGCACATGTGCGACACCTCCATCGGCGAGTAGGCGTGGACGTGCAGTTGCGGGGCGACCTGCTTGATCAGGCGCAGCCAGCCCTCGTAGTCGGCCAGCGTCCAGTCGGGATGGATGCCCGACTGCATGCAGATCTCGGTGGCGCCGTACTCGACGGCCTCGGCTATGCGCCCAACGAACTCCTCGCGACCGTGCTCGTAGGCGTCCGGTGAGCGCCGACCCTGGCCGAATCCGCAGAACGCACAGCCGACCACGCACACATTGGAAACGTTGATGTTGCGATTCACGACGAAGGTCACCGTGTCGCCCGCGATCTCGGCTCGCAGCTCGTCTGCTGCCTGGCGCATGTCCTCGATGGCCTCAGGACGCGTCTCGGCGAACAGGGCGGTGAGCTCCTCCTCCCCCAGGCGCTGCCCATCGCGGGCGTGGGCCACCGCGCCCGCGACGAGGTCGCTGCGGATCGAGCGGTTGCTGCGCCGCCCCGAGCCACGCCGCGGGATGAACGACCAGTAGTGCCCCTTGATGACGTCCAGCACTCCCTGGGCCATCCACTGCGGGTCGATGTACTGGGGGTAGGCGCACAGGCGCTCCGTCAGGGCCACCCCGTCAGCGGCCAGACGCTTGCGCACCTGATTAGGGGAGGGAAAGGGGTGCTCGGGGGAGATGTGGTCCCCGTTGGCCGACAGTCCGCCGAGGTCGGTTGCGCCGGCGCCCACGAGCTCGGGCCACCAGTCGGCAAGGTTCGGGGGCACCTGCACGCCGACGCCGGGCATCAGCCGCCGGCACTCGCCGACCAGCCGCTGCATGTCGGCCAGAGACACCGGGCAGGCCCAGGCGGGCAGCTCCTCACGAGGGGTGTGCCCGACGCCCGTGCGCCAGTACTCCCGCGCGGCCTGGTCGGCGATCTGCGCGGGCTCGCGACCGTAGTAGCTCTGGTGAGGCACGAAGTTCTGCAGGATCACCTCCTGCAGGTGGCCGTGGTCGCCGTGCACCGCGGCGAGTGCCTCGAGCGCCGCCATCCGCTCGGGCTCGGTCTCACCGATGCCGACCAGGATGCCGCTCGTGAAGGGCACCCGCAGCGCGCCGGCGGTGCGGATGGCGGCCAGGCGCCGCTCAGGGTGCTTGGTGGGCGAGCCGGCGTGGACGGTGTCCATCAGGCGCTCGGAGACCGACTCGAGCATGAGGCCCTGCGAGGCGGTCACCTCGCGCAGGCGGGCCATGTCCTGCGCCTCCAGCACGCCCAGATTGGTGTGCGGAAGCAGCCCTCGCTCCAGTGCGCGCTCACACGCCCAGACCACGTAGGACGTGAAGTCGGCGTGGCCCCAGTCAGCCAGGCGCGCGCGGACCTGCGCGTTGACCTCTGGACGCTCGCCGGTGAGGACCAGCAGCTCCTTGACCTGGCGGCGCGCCGCGCCGTCGAGCACCTGCAGGACCTCCTCGGGGGAGTGCAGGTGCGCCTGATGGGTGGCGAACGCGCAGTACTTGCAGTAGCAGCGGCAGGTGCGCGAGAGCGACAGGGTCACGTTGCGCGAGAAGGTGACCCGCTGGCGCATGCCGCGCAGTCTATGAGGTCGCGTCGGCGCCCTATAGTCCCGGCGCGTGGCCGACCCGCCGATCTACCTGGCGCGCCACGGGCAGACCGACTACAACGCCGAGCCGCGATTTCAGGGACGCCTGCCGGTGCCCCTGAACGACACCGGGCGCGAGCAGGCTCGCGAGCTGGCCGAGCGGGCGGTGAGCAAGGACTTCGTGGCCCTGTGGTGCAGTCCGCTGGCGCGCGCCCGGGAGACCGCCGACATCGTGGCCGCGCGCCTGGGCCTCGCGGCCGTCGAGGATGAACGCCTGGTGGAGACCGACGCCGGCGACTGGACCGATCGTCCCTTCGCCGAGGTCCGCGGCGAGCACCCCGAGCTCTTCGCCGCCTTCGCGGCGGGAAGGCTTGACTTCGCCTTCCCGGGGGGCGAGTCCTTCGCCGAGCAGAGCCGACGGGTGGCGGGCGCCCTGGCCGACGTGGAGCACGGAACCCGCCCCGCTCTGGTCGTCTGTCACGGGGTGGTCATCCGTCTCGCGTTGGCCGCGCGGCGGGCGCAGGGGACGCCGAGCGCCCTGCCCGCGGCGACGGCGGTGCCCAACGGAGCGCTGATCGCGTTGCCGCCGCTCGCCTGAGCGGCATGGCTCACAGGTCGAGCAGGCGGGTGGCCGTCGCCTTCCAGGTCGCGGTGACCCGCGCGCCCGGCGCCAGCGCAAGCTCGCGCGCCGCGGGCTCGGTGATCTCTGCGGCCAGCGGCTGAGCGCCCACCAGCCCCAGGCGAACGCGGTTTCCCACCGTGGTCATGGACACGACCTCGACCGCCAGGTGGTTCTGGGCCGAGCTCCTCGACGGCGCACCGGCGGGCGCGATGGAGATCTCCCACGGGAAGACGCTCACGGCCACGGGCCCCGCCGCACGCACGAGCGCGCTGACCGCGCCGCCGCCGTCCAGGTCGACGACCGTGAGCCCGTCTGGCCCCGGCCGGGCGGTGCCCGTGAGCACCACCGCACCGGTGAAGTCGGCCACGAAGGCGGTGGCCGGGGCGGCGGCGAGGGCGCTGGCGCTGTCGCGCTGCACGATCTGACCGGCATCGATGATCGCCACCTCGTCGCCCAGCAGCGCAGCCTCGGAGAAGTCGTGGGTGACCAGCACCGTGGGTACGTCGACGTCGCGCAGGATGCCGCTCAGCTGCCGCGCGGCACGAGCCCGGGTGCGGGCGTCCAGAGCAGAGAGCGGTTCGTCGAGCAGCAGCGCGCTGGGCGCCCGCGCCAGCGCGCGGGCGAGGGCTACACGCTGGCGTTCGCCGCCCGAGAGCGTCGCGGGCCGCGCCTGCGCGAGCGCCGCGACGCCGAAGCGCTCGAGGAGCTCGTGCGCCCGGGCGCGACGCTGTGCGCGCGTCTGACCACGCAGGCCGTAGGCCACGTTCTGCCACACGCGCAGGTGCCCGAAGAGCGCGTAGTCCTGGAACACATAGCCACAGCCGCGGAGCTCGGGCGCCACGTCGATCCCGCGGGTGGTGTCCAGCCAGACCTCTTCGCAGCAGCCCACTTGACCCCGGTCGGGCGCCACCAGACCGGCGATGATGCGCAGCAGGGTGCTCTTGCCCGCGCCCGACGGGCCGGCCAGGGCCAGGCACTCACCCCGGCTGACCTGCAGCGTGGCCTCGAGCTCGAACTCCCCCCGTCGCGTCGCAACGTCAACGCGCAGCACCGTGTGGCGCCTCGCCGCCGTTCGCGAGCTTGACCGTGAGCAGCAGCGTCGCCGAGGCGATTACCAGCACCGCGCAGAGCGCCAGAGCGCCGGGAAGGTCGCTGGAGAACTGCTCGTAGATGGCCAGCGGCGCGGTCTGGGTGACTCCGCGCAGCGACCCGGCGAAGATCAGCGTGGCGCCGAACTCCCCCAGCGCACGGCCCCAGGCGAGGGCCAGTCCGCCCAGCAGACCCGAGCGGGCGGCGGGAACGGCGATTCGCGCGAAGGTGCGTGCCTCGCCGGCCCCCAGTGTCCGGGAGGCCTCGAGCCAGCTGTGGTCAACCGCGGCGAACGCCGCCTGGGCCTGGCGCAGGTAGAACGGCGAGGCGACGAAGATCAGCGCCGTCACCACGCCCGCGGTCTGAAAGACGAGCTCGACGTGGGCATCGCCGACCACGCCGCCCAGCAGCCCCAACGGTCCGAACGTGGCCAGCAGGGCGATCCCGGCCACCGCGGGCGGCAGCACCAGTGGCAGTTCGACCAGCGTGACGACCACCGAGCGCCCCGGGAAGGAGCGCGTGGCCAGCAGATAAGCGGCGGGCGTGCCGATCGTGAGGATGATGGCCACCGCGATCGCCGTGGTCTGGAGGCTGAGCTCCAGGGCGTCGACGGCCATCGGATCGCCCAGGCTCGCGACCAGGTGCCCCGGGGTGGTCTCGACGAAGATCGCGACCACGGGCAGGACCAGGAAGGCGAGGGCAAGCGCCATCGCCACGCTCAACAGGACGCCGAACCAGCCCGGCCGGCGAGCCCGGCGCCCGGCGCCGCGGGCACCCCTTGGGCGCGCGGCGCCTCGCGGCGCGGACGCCACGCGCGGGCTCACCGAGGCGGCGCCAGGAACCCCGCCGCGCGCAGATCCTGCTGACCGGGGCCGTGCAGCAGCCCGGCGACAAAGGCCCGGGCCTGCGCCGGGTGCTTGGCGCCGGTGACGACGGCGACCGCGTAGGCGGCCTGCGGCTTGAGCGCGTTGGGTAGCGCGATCGCCCTGGCCTTCCCGGCGGACGCGGTGACGTCGCTGACGTAGACGAAACCGGCGTCGGCCGCACGCGCGGTCACCTTCGCGACCACGCCCTTCACGTCGGGCTCGTTGGAGCGCACGTTGTGAAGGATCTGCTTCTGCTCGCCCGCGGGCAGCCCGGAGAGCACCGTGCGCGTGTAGGAGCCGACCGGCACGGTGGCCGAGCCGAGCACGATCGTCACCCCCGGCTTGGCCAGATCGGCCAGCGAACGAACCTTGGTCGAGCCCGCGGGCACGGCGATGACGAGCCGGTTGGCCGTGAAGATCACCGGCTTCGCCACCAACCCCTTGGCGTAGAGCATGTCGGGAAGCTTGGTGTTGGCCGAGGCGAACACGTCGGGCTTCACGCCCTGCTGGATCTGGGCGGCGAGCTGATCAGAACCGGCGAAGGAAAATCTCGCCTTGGCCGCCGTGAACTGCGTCCCGTACCGGGTGAACGCCTTGGTCAGCGACGCCGCCGCCGAGATTGTCAGCTGCGGACGGCCAGCAGCGCCGCTGGCGCTGCTGCTGGGGGAGGACGAGCCGCCGCTGGAGGCGCCGCATCCCGTCACGCCTGCCACCAGCCCGGCCAACGGCACCGCGCTCCATCGTCTCCTCATGCTCGGTCACCCCTCTCGACCATCACCGAAGTTGCCTTCACGGTCGCCGTCGCCGGCGCCCCCTGCGTGAGTCCCAGTTCGTCGACCGCGTCGCGGGTGACCGCGGCGGTGACCAGAAACGGGCCTGCCTCGATCTCGACCAGCGCCATCACTCCGTCCACTTGCACCGAGCGGACCACGCCGGTGAAGCGGTTGCGTGCCGACAGGGCGTGCCCGGCCCGATGGCGCCGCGGATGCTCGGAAAGCCGTTCTATCTCGGCCGCCGAAACCAGCCGTCGGTTTTGCGCATCACGTGTCGTGCGCAGCTTGCCCGCGCGATCCCAACGCCGCAGCGTGTCCAGGCTGACGTCCAGCGCGCGCGCCGCGTCGCCCAGGGAGATGTCGGTCACTGCCTAAGCGTAGCCTAGGCAGACGCTTCCCGACCCCGGCTTGACCTGCTCAGCCTGCTCGGCCTGCGTCAACCACCTGCGTGACCAGCGCGGCCCCGTCGCGAGCCATGCGCGAGCGTGGGACCACCTGGTCAAAGCCCGCCTGGAGCGCTCGGCGGCGGGCCTGCGCGTCGACGTGGGAGTAGAAGGCCAGCGTCCGGGTGTCTCCCAGCTCGCGGCCCATGGCCATCGACTCGAGCAGCGTGGACCCGTCGAACTCGTCGCCGGTGAGATCAACCACAAAAACATCTGCGTCCGGCGCCTGCACGCGAGCCGCGCCCTCGTCGCTGACCAGCTGGACCTCGTGACCACCCGCGCGCAGAGCGCCCAGCACGTTTGAGCCGAAGAGCAGGTCCGCGCTCAGCAGGACGACGGAAGCCACATCCGCACCTACTGCGCGCGCAGCCGTCGAAAATCGGCGCGCGCCGACTCGGGACGACCCCACATGGGCTGTACCTCGACGCGTCCGCTGCGCGTCTCGCGTACGGCGAGCTCTCCGTCGATGCCTGCGTCGTCGAGCAGGCGCAGCGCGGTATGTACAGCCGGCGCAGACGCCGCATGACCGAATCGGTGGGCGACGAGCACATGCCAGTGCCACTCGCGGCGCGAATATGGTTGCGCGTTGCAGGTGACCAGATAAACGGCCGCGTCGACGTAGCGCGTCTCGTCGGCGATTCGCAGGTCGAACTCGAGGTCGGTCCAATCGTCGGGCAGGGAGTCGACGATCTGCTGGAAGGTGTCAGCCAGGCCCATCTGCGTGAGCGTAGATCATCGTCGCGCGGCTATTGTGAATCCCATGGTCGCCACCGCTGCCGTGGCTCGGCACGACTACCAGGCGCTCACCGAAGGCTGCGCCCTGGTCGATCGTTCTCAGCGGGGCAAGCTCACCCTCACCGGGCCGGACGCCGCCGGCTTTCTCAACGGGCAGCTGACCAACGACATCGCGGCCCTGACCCCCGGGGGCGGCTGCTACGCCGCCTTCCTGACGCACAAGGGCAAGATGCTCGGTGACGTGCGCGTGCTGGCCCTGGACGGCCCAGAGCCGCCGCTCGCCGATGCATCGCCCGCGCCGCCGGCCTCGCCGGCGCCCGGCGCGACGCAGCCGACCCCCGAGCCGCCTCCCTTGCTCTTGGACTGCGAGCGCGTCGCGCTCCAGGCCCTGTTTGACACCATCCACCGCTTCAAGGTCGGGTACGCGGTGGCGCTGCACAAGCGAACCCTGCAGCGCTCACTGTTCTCGCTGCTCGGTATGCGCTCGCGCGAGGTCCTCGAGAGCGCGCGCGACGGACAGGTGCCCCCCCTGCCCACCGGCGAGCACGACAACGTGACGGCGCGCATCGCGGGCGCCGACGTGCTGCTCGTGGCCACCGACGCCGGCTGGGACATCCTGTGCGACACCTCCACCGCGGACGCGGTCGCGACGGCCCTGGCCGAGGCGGGCGCCCAATCGGTCAGCGAAGCGGCGGCGGAGGTCGTGCGCGTGGAGCGTGGCCGTCCCCGCTACGGGATCGAGATGGACGCTTCCACCATCCCCCAGGAGGCCGACATCAACGAGCGGGCGGTGAGCTTCCAGAAGGGGTGCTACGTGGGCCAGGAGACCGTCGCGCGTCTGTTCTACCGGGGCAAGCCCAACCGGCACCTGCGTGGGCTGCGCCTCAGTGGCCCGGTGGAGCGCGACGAGGTGCTACGCATGGGCGAGCGCGAGGTCGGAAGGGTGGCCAGCAGCGTGGAATCACCGCGCCTCGGCCTCCTCGCCCTCGCTCTGGTCCGGCGTGAGGTCGCTCCGGGAGAGACCCTTGCGGTGGGCGACGAGGGCGTACAGGCCCAGGTGTGCACGCTCCCCTTCGACGCCTGACGGGGCCCGTGGCCTCCGGGCGAGCAACACGCCCGCGAGCCGCCACGGTCGCGCTGCTGGCGCTGACGGCAACGCTCTGCGCGGGCTGCGGCACGAGCGTGAGCACCCGGGAGAGCCGCTACAACGGCGAGCTGGCTGCGCTGCAGCGCACGTACGAAACCGGCACCGACAGCGTGTTGCGCAGCGCGACACCCGCGAGCGACCGCGCGCGAGCCGCCGCCGCGGTGGGTCGCTATGCGACGGTCCTGGCCCGCGTGCAGACCGCCCTTCGACGTCTGCGTGCTCCGCCGCAGGCGTCGCCCCTGCACCGGCGACTGGTTCGCGTGCTGACCCGTTATGGCGGTGAGGTTCGGCGCCTGATCGCGGCGCTGGCCGCCCCGCGGCGCGTGGATGCCCGCGGCGCGACGCGGCGCTTTGCGCAGATCACGCAGGGCACTCGCACGCAGGTTCGCAGCACCATCGCGGCAATCGGCGCCCGGGTGCCCTGACCGACACCGACGCCGCGCGCCGGCGGTCAGGTCGCCGCGAAGCCGGGGCGGCCGCGTCCCAGCCGGTGCGTAACCGGGTGCTTCGGCTAGGGTTCCGGCTGCTTACGCGGCGTGGGGCCGGGCAAGCGGCGCACAAACCCGGGAGAGGGATGCTCAAGAGGAAGGCTTCGCTTGTCGTCGCGACGGCCACGGTGCTGGCCGTCGGTGCCTGCGGGTCGACGAAGCCCTACGCCAACAACCCGCGTCCGCCCGACCTGGTCGTCATCGCCACCGCGGTCACCAACGACCGCGTGGCGGTCTCTCCCGCACACATCGGGGCCGGACCGGTGGAGTTCACTCTCGCCAACGAGACGGGCGCCAGCCAAACGGTCACCTTGGCCAGCGACCAGGCGGGACAGCTGCAGCTGCAGACACCCCCCATCAATCCTGGGGACACCGCCTCGCTGAAGACCGTGCTCAAGACCGGCGGCTACTCGGTGCGGGTGGACGGCTCGACCATCCGCGCCTCTCGCATCGCGGTCGGCCCCAGCCGCCCGAGCGCCCAGAACACGCTGATCGAGCCCTGACCGGGCCCGCCACGCGCCGGTATGGTCGCCGGCGCCGGCCCCCGCGCCCGTTGCCCCGCAGGGCCGCGGGGTAGGATTGCGCCCGCCGCCCCGCCCCGTCCCGTCCCCGACAGCGAGGTTTCAATCAATCGTGGCAATCGATCTGCACAGGATCTCCGAGGTCGACACCGAGCCCGGAGAGCTGCCCCGCACGATGGCCGCCTGGGTCATCCGCCAGGAGCGTGAGGGTGAACCCAAGGACGCCTTCCAGGTCGAGGAGATCGAGGTTCCCGAGCCCGCCGCCTTCGAGGTGATCGTCCGCGTCATGGCCGCCGGGGTCAACTTCAACAACGTGTGGGCAGCGCTCGGAAAACCCGTGTCGGTCTTCCGCTATCACCCCCAAGAGGACCACCACATCGGAGGGTCCGACGCCTCGGGCGTGGTGTGGAAGGTCGGCGAGGGCGTCACGCGCTGGCAGCCCGGCGACGAGGTCGTCGTCCACTGCAACCAAGCCTCCTACGAGGATCCGGAGGTGCACGGGCTCGATCCGCTCGCCGCGCCCTCCCAGCAGATCTGGGGCTATGAGACCAGCTGGGGGTCGTTCGCCCAGTTCGCCAAGGTGCAGGCTCAGCAGCTCTTGCCCAAGCCGCGTCACCTGGCCTGGGAGGAAGCGGCAAGCTACGGACTCACCTACTTCACGGCCTACCGCATGCTGATCGATCAGGCCAAGCTGCAGGCCGGTCACCGCGTGCTGATCTGGGGTGCGGCCGGAGGCCTGGGCGTGTTCGCCACTCAGCTCTGTCGGCTGACCGGAGCGGACTCCGTGGGAGTCGTCTCGAGTGCCGATAAGGGTGCGCTCGTCGAGCAGCTGGGCGCACGCGGGTTCATCGACCGAAGCGAGTACACCGGCATGATGCGCCACGGCGGCGAGTCAGCCGAGCAGGAGAAGGTGCGCTTTGGCGAGACCCGGCGCTTTGCCAAAGCCGTCAAGGAGGTCCTGGGAGAGTCCCCCGACATCGTCTTCGAACACGTCGGGCAGGCAACGTTTCCGACCTCGGTGTTCGTGGTGCGGCCCTTCGGCAAGGTCGTCATCTGCGGGGCTACGTCGGGCTTCAACCTGGACTTCGACGTGCGCTACCTGTGGATGCGCCAGAAGCAGATCATCGGTTCGCACTTCGCCAATGCCTGGGAGTGCAACAAGGCCAACGAGCTGATCGAGCAGTCCAAGATTCGCCCCGTGCTGTGGCGAACGATGCCCTTCGAGCAGGTCGCCGACGCGCACCAGCTCATGCACGAGAACCGGCACGCCGGCAAGATCGCCGTGCTCGTCGGCGCGACCGAGGAGGGCCAGGGGCGCACGGCCGAGGGACCGGGCGCGATCCACGCCGAGGTCGGAGCCTGATGGCCGGTGTGGTGATCGTCCCGTGGTACGCCACGGGTTTCCGGGGTGACCGGCTGGGAGAAGCGCTCAACGGGGTCGCCCCGCTGGCCATGCGCTACGGAGCCACCTCCTACGCGGTCTACCGGGCCAACGACGATCGCTACAAGTTCCAGCAGTTCGCGGCGTTCGAGGAGCACCTGGACTGGGAGCGCTACTGGTCGGGGCCCGAGATGACGGATTTCCGGGTGCGCCACTCGAGCTCCTATCAGGTGCCGGTCCTCTACGGCTGGTGGGACATGACGACCGCGGGCTTCCGGGGCGAGCAGATCGCCATGAGCAGCGGCCCGGCAACGGGCGAGAGCGCCTAGCACCCAGCTCGGCGCCGGGCTTGCGCGCGTCCTGAGCCCGCCTAGCCTTTTTCCAGGGGCGCCATCGTCAGTCCCGCATCCGTCAGCTGTTCCCAGTAGTGCTCGGCGACCTCACGCTGACCGCTGAACACGATCGCCTGGCCGCGGGTGTGGATCTCGTCGGCCATGCGGTAGCCGTGCTCGACCGATACACCCGGGATGGTGCGCGCCAGGGTACGCGCGACATGGTCGAAGGTGTTGTGGTCGTCGTTGCGGACGATCACGCGCCACCCACCCCCCACTCCGCTGTCCGGGCCGCCCGTCCGCGGCCGCGCGATGGTCTGGGCCATCCTGGGCTAACCGGCCCGTTGGGCACGCAGGTAGCGCACCAGCCCATGGAAACTCTGGCCGGGCGGCACGGCCTGTTCGTAAGATGCCGCGGTCTGCGAGTCGGCCACGCTCTCATTCACGCGGGCGCGCATCGCCGCCGCGAAAGCGGGCTCGTCCAGGTCGCGGGCCATCGCCTCGGTCTCATCCAGCGCCGTGCGCATGGCCGCCAGATGCTCGGAAACGTCCTCGTAGTCGCCGAAGTGGGTGATGGCCAGCCTGTCGGGTGCCCAGCTCTCGACGAGATCAAGCGAGGAGCGCCAGGCCGCCAGGTCAACGTCGGGGGGCGGCGTGGGCGCGAGCACCATCCCGTCACCGATCCGCACCCCGGTGACGTCTCCGGTGAAGGCGCGCCCGCTGCCCTGGTGCAGGTAGGACACGTGATGGGACGCGTGCCCCGGCGTGTGGGCGACCCGGAAGGGGGCCATGAGCTCGCCTCCGTGGAGCTCGCGCACGCGCTCGGCGGGCACGGGCAGCATCTCTGCCCACAGGCGCTGCATGTCCTCTCCGTAGAGCCTCCTCGCGCTGGCCAACAGACGCGTCGGGTCGACCAGGTGGGGTGCCCCGCGCGCGTGCACCCACACCTCCAGGTCCGGGTAGCGGGCCACCAGCGAACCGGCTGCGCCGGCGTGATCGAGGTGTATGTGGGTGAGGGCGAGCGCTCGCGGGGTGCGTCCCTGCAGCCCTTCGAGCAGGGAGGGTAGGCAGCTGCTGGGCCCGGGATCGACGATCACGTCACCCACGCGCCAGGCGCCGATCACGCGAGCGCGGCCCAGGTGCATGAGGTCGATCAGTTCGGTGTCGGAGTCTGCGGCCATGTTCGACGCCCGCGGGCCGGCGCCCGGAGCAGTCCGTGTCTGCCCGCCGCTCACCTTTTCCATCCTCGCGGGCCCCGAGGCCGGGCGGGCGCCACGAGCGCGCCGGAGCCTACAATGCGGGCCATGAGTCGTGATCGCCCCGGCTCGCCCGCGTCCAGCGACCTCGAGGCCCAGGCTGCCGTCCCCCCGGGCGAGACCGCCTCGTTGCCCGCATCCGCCCCACCCCCCGGGCAGGGCGACACCCCCGCGCCGCCCGCGGCCGCGGCCGACTCCTCGCCGCGCCTGTCCGATCGCGACAAGCCGTGGATGATGAGGACCTACGCGGGTCACTCGACGGCGAGAGCGTCCAATGAGCTCTACCGCGGCAACCTGGCCAAGGGCCAGACCGGTCTGTCCGTTGCCTTCGATCTCCCCACCCAGACCGGTTATGACCCCGACGACGAGCTGGCGCGCGGCGAGGTGGGCAAGGTCGGCGTACCCGTGTCCCATCGCGGTGACATGGCCACCCTGATGGACGGCATACCGCTGGACACGATGAACACCTCGATGACCATCAACGCCACCGCGGCGTGGCTGCTGGCCCTCTACATCGTCGCCGCCGAGGACCACGGCATCGCGGCGCGCGAGCTGCAGGGAACCACGCAGAACGACGTCATCAAGGAGTTCCTGGCGCGCGGGACCTACGCCTTTCCGCCCGCTCCCTCGATGCGCCTGATCGCCGACATGATCGCCTACACGGTCGAGCACGTCCCGCGCTGGAACCCCATCAACATCTGCTCCTACCACCTCCAGGAGGCGGGGGCCACCCCCGTGCAGGAGATCGCCTACGCGATGAGCAACGCGGTGGCCGTACTCGACGGCGTCCGCGCGCGCGTGCCCCAGGAGCGCATGGGCGCCGTCTTCGGTCGCATCTCGTTCTTCGTCAACGCCGGCGTGCGCTTCGTGGAGGAGCACGCCAAGCTGCGCGCGATGTCCCTGCTGTGGGAGGAGTTGGGGCGGGAGCGTTACGGCGTCAGCGACCCGCGTCACCTGCGCTTTCGCTACGGCGTGCAGGTCAACTCCCTGGGCCTGACCGAATCCCAGCCGGAGAACAACATCCAGCGCATCGTGCTCGAGGCGCTGGCCGTCACCCTCGGACGTGATGCCCGGGCCCGCGCGATCCAGCTGCCTGCTTGGAACGAGGCCCTCGGCCTCCCTCGGCCCTGGGACCAGCAGTGGTCGCTTCGCATCCAGCAGGTACTCGCCTACGAGACCGACCTGCTCGAGTACCCCGACATCTTCGAGGGCTCTCGGGTCATGGATGGCCTGGTGGCCGAGATGCTCCAGGGCGCGCGCACGGAGATGGCCGTGGTCGCCGAGCACGGCGGCGCCGTCGAGGGCGTCACCTACATGAAGACGGCCCTGGTCGACTCCCACCGTGAGCGCCTGCGACGTATCGAGTCCGGGCAGCAGGTGGTGGTGGGCCAGAACCGCTTCACCGACAGCGAGCAGTCCCCCCTCACCGCCGATGCGCAGGGCGGCATCCTGGTCGTCGACCCCGACGTGGAGGCCGGCCAGATCGAGGCCGTCCGCCGCTGGCGCGCCGAACGCGATCAGAGCACCGTGGACAACGCCCTGGCCGACCTGGCCCGTGCCGCCGCGGGCGATGAGAATCTCATGCCACCCACGATCGTCGCCGCCCGCGCCGGCGCGACCACCGGTGAGTGGTCGCGTACTCTGCGCGAGGTGTTCGGGTCCTACCGGGCCCCGACCGGCGTGGGCGACGCATCCGTGGGGCCACCCGATGAGGACCTCGCCCAGCTGCGCGACGAGGTGGCGGCGTTGGCCGAGCGCCTCGGACGCCGCCCCAAGATGTTGGTCGGCAAGCCCGGGTTGGACGGGCATTCCAACGGCGCCGAGCAGATCGCCGTGCGCGCCCGCGACGCCGGCATGGACGTGGTCTATGAGGGCATCCGCCTGACGCCGGCGCAGATCGCCGCCTCGGCCCTGCAGGAGGGAGTTCACGTCGTGGGCCTGTCGATCCTGTCCGGGTCCCACCGCGAGCTGATCCCCGCCGTGGTGCGCGCGCTGCGTGAGGCCGGCGTGCACGCTCCCGTGATCGTGGGCGGCATCATCCCCGACGGCGACGTCGCGGCGCTCAAGCAGGCCGGTGTATCGCTCATCTACACGCCCAAGGACTTCGATATCACCCGCATCATGAGCGACGTGGTGGCGCTGCTGGCAAGCCGCGCGGAGCCCATGTCAGACGCTGAGCTGGCCACCGGCTCACCGGCGGCGTGAGCCCCGCGCGGCCGGCGGACAGACACCGGGCCCTCGCACCACGGTGACCGCCAGGGCTTCCCCGGCCTCACCCGGCGCCGAACTCGGACGCCGCCTGGGCGCCGGTGACCTGAGCACCGCCCCAGCCGTGCTCAACCTGCTGGAGAGCACCACGTCGCGCGACCGCCACCAGGCCGCGGCTCTCCTGCGCGAGGTCTCCCCCATGACGCTCGGCCATGAGGCGCCCGGGCACATCGTCGGGGTCACCGGGCCGCCCGGGGCGGGCAAGTCCACGCTGCTCTCGCGCCTACTCGCCGCCTGGCGCGCGCGCGAGCGCACGGTCGCCATGCTCGCGGTGGACCCCGCCTCGCGCCGTTCGGGGGGCTCATTGCTCGGCGACCGCGCTCGCGTGGACTTCGATCCGGCCGACCGCGGTGTGTTCATCCGATCGACCTCGGCCGGTGACCAACTCGGTGGCCTGGCACCCGCCAGTCGTGCGGCCGCACAGGCGCTGGCCAGCGCCTTTGACGTGGTGGTCATCGAGACGGTGGGGGTGGGTCAGGCCGAGACCGACGTGGCCGAGGTGGCCGACACCGTGACCGTGATCGTGCAGCCCGGCAGCGGCGACGTGCTGCAGTTCCTCAAGTCGGGGATCATGGAGACGCCCGACGTGCTCGTCGTCACCAAGGCTGACCTGGGCCGGGTCGCCGACCGGGCTCGACGCGACCTGAGCGCGGCTCTGCGGTCCCTGGGCGCGCGCGGCACCCCGATTGTGTCGGTCTCATCGGTTTCACCGGTGCAGGGAGTCGACACGCTCGTGGACGCCCTCGACGCGCATCGAGCGCGCATGGATCTTCAGAGCCGCCGCTCGGCTGCTCGCCGGGCCGGCGCTCTGGCCGAATTCGCACGCGAGCACGGCCAGAGCGGTTTGCGGCGGCTGGGAGGCCGGCGCGTGGCCGAGCGTTGGTTAGGGGACCTACAGGCCGGGCTCGAGGTGCCCGCGCTCCTCGACGCGCTAGAGGAACGCGCCGGCGTGCCCCGCTCGGCAACGGCGTAGCTCGCCGCCCCGGGCGGCCTGGCCCTGTGGGCCGCACCCGATAGTCAGGGTCGAGCGCTCGGGTCTCACGCCTTTGCGCGCGGGCGAGCTGGGGGCGACAGAGCCTTCTTCAGCGCTTCGGCAAGCCTGGCGGTGTGCGCCGGGGTGGCGAGGAGACGCGCCAGGAGCCCTGCACCCGCTCCAGCGCGACCGTGTCGTCGGAGGGAGGCTGGTTGGCCGCGGTGGTGTGGACCACCGCGGTGGCGCGCGTCCCGCTGACCGAGACGCTGCGCACGGTCAGGTGTGGAGCACGAGCGAGATCCAAGCCACTCGCCAGCCCCGTCGGGCACGGCAGCCCGATGGAGCTGAACTGGTCGGTGAGGCTGGGCGCCAGCAGCTTGTCACAAACGGTCGCGTAGTCGTGCGCGGCGACCGCCTTGCCCAGGCGATTCAGGGTCGCGCGCACCTGCGCCTGCGCTGGGGAGTCGCCGCCGCAACCGACCAACAGACAGAGGGCAAGTAGCGCGGGGGCCAGCGACGCGGTCACCCGGCCGTGGGAGGCTGCTGGTGAGAGGGGCATCGGCGCAGGGTACGCTCTCGATGGAGATGTTCGAGCAGCCAACCACCCTGGTCGACGGACACGGGCGCGCGATCGAGGACCTGCGCATCTCGGTCACCGACCGCTGCAACTTCCGCTGCCAGTACTGCATGCCCGCCGAGGGCCTGCCCTGGCTGGAGCGTGCCGACATCCTGAGCTTCGAAGAGATCGAACGGCTGGTCACGGTGCTCGTGGGTATGGGCGTCCGCGACGTGCGCCTGACCGGCGGAGAGCCCCTGGTCAGACGGGATCTGCCCCTGCTGGTCTCCCGCCTGAAGGCGGTCCCGGGACTGCGCGAGCTGTCGCTGACCACCAACGGCTACCTGCTCGAGCGCGACGCGGGTGCGCTGGTCGCGGCCGGCGTGGACCGCTTCAACGTCTCCGTCGACTCGCTGCAGCGCGACCGGTTCTTCGCCATGACGCGGCGTGACGCCCTGCCGCAGGTGCTGCGGGGACTGCACCGGCTTGCCGAGTTCCCCGAGGCGCACCCGATCAAGGTCAACGCGGTCGCGATGCGCGGCTTCACCGAGGATGAGCTGCTGCCCTTCGCTCACTTCGCTCGCGAGCACCCCTTCGAGGTGCGCTTCATCGAGTTCATGCCGCTGGACGCCGACCGGTCCTGGCGCACCGATGCCGTGCTCACCGGAGCGGAGACACGCGCCGCGATCCACGCTCACCTACCGCTGGAGGCCGAGCCGCGCGAGCCCAGCGCCACCGCCCGCGTGTATCGCTTCGCCGACGGCCGGGGACGCATCGGCTTTGTCAACCCGGTCTCAGAGCCCTTCTGCGCGGACTGCAATCGCATCCGCCTGACCGCCGACGGGCGCCTGCGCACGTGCCTGTTCTCACTGCGCGAGACCGATCTACGTGAGGCCATGCGCGCTGGGGCCGACGACGATGAGCTCGCCCGCATGCTGCGCGACGCGGTGTGGCGCAAGGAGCTCAAGCATCACGTCAACGAGCCCGGCTTCGTGCAGCCCAAGCGCACGATGTCGGCCATCGGCGGCTGATCCTCGCCGTCTTACCGTCCGGTTACGTGACGTGGTCGACGACGTCCGCGCGCGCCAGCCCGTCGTAGAACACGAGCATGTTCGTGCTCGTCCTCTTCGCCGCCCTGGCCGGCGCCGGAACCGCGCTGAGCCCCTGCGTGCTGCCCGTGCTGCCCGCTCTGCTCTCCGCCGGGGGGTCCGGTGGGCGACGCCGTCCGCTGGGCATCGTGCTCGGGCTGTCGGTGACCTTCACGGTGACGATCGCCGGAGCGGCGAAGGTGGTTGGCGGCGTCGGTCTGGGCAGCGGGGGATTGCGCACGGTCGCTGTGGTGGTGCTGCTGGGCTTCGGGCTGGCGCTGCTGGCACCGGCCCAGGTTGCTGACCGCCTGGAGGCGCCGCTGTCGCGGCTGAGCCGTCTCGGGCCGCGCTCGCGCGGAGACGGCTTCTCGTCGGGCCTACTGGTCGGCGCGGCCCTGGGCCTCGTGTACACACCGTGCGCGGGCCCCATCCTGGCCGCCGTGGTGACTGTGGGCGCCGCGAGTGGGCGCACGGTCACGGTGGCCCTGGCCTATGCGGTCGGCTCGGCCGTCGTCCTACTGGCGTTGATGCTGGGGGGACGCAGACTGGCCGACCGTGTCCGCGTGGCCGGACGGGGCCCGGCGCTGCGTCGGGTGCTCGGCGTGGTCATGACCGTCACCGCCGTTGCGGTATTGGCTGGAGCAGACGTTCGCTTTGACCAGTTCGTCGCCGTTCACATCCCCGAGGTCAACGCGGCCGCGGGCCTGGAGCGTTCACGAGCGGTGACCGGCCGACTGGGCCAGCTAGGCGGCCGACGCCCGCGTTTTGCCGCCGGCGCGTCCGCCGGTTCGAACACGCCGGCCGCGGCGAACCTGACCGACCTCGGTCCCGCCCCCCCGTTCACCGACAACCAGCGCTGGTTCAACACGGCGGCCGGACGTCCGCTCACCCTTGCGGGGTTGCGCGGACGGGTCGTGCTCATCGACTTCTGGACCTACACGTGCATCAACTGCATCCGCACGCTGCCCTACCTGCGCGCCTGGGACGCCCGCTTTCGACAGGCCGGCCTGACCATCGTCGGGGTGCACTCGCCGGAGTTCTCCTTCGAGCGCGACGCGGGCAACGTGCAGTCGGCGATCGGCCGTTTCGGCGTGCTCTACCCGGTGGCTCAGGACAATCACCTGGGCACCTGGAACGCCTACGGCAACCAGTACTGGCCGGCGGAGTACCTCATCGACCCCGCCGGCCACGTGCGCTACGTGAGCTTCGGCGAGGGTGACTACACGCGCACCGAGGCGGCCATCCGGGCCCTGCTCCCCCAGACCAGCGGCCGGCCAGGTGCTCCCGCACAGCCCGCCGGAGTGACCACGCCCAGCAGGACCGCGACCCCTGAGACCTACATGGGGGCCGCCCGGGCGCGGGGGTGGGTCCCGCGTGAGCCCACCATCGGCCGCCACCGCTACCCCGGCTCAGCTCAGCTGGCACTCAACGCCTTCGCCCTGCGCGGGACGTGGAGCATCGCCCCCCAGGCGGCCACCGCCGGCGCCGGCGGGCAGGTCGACGCGCAGGTCCAGGGGCGTCACGTGTACGCGGTGCTCAGCGCCCCAGCGGGTCGGCGCAGTGGCGCACAGGTGCTGCTCGACGGGCGGCCCATCGACTCCCGCCGCGCGGGGGCCGACGTGCATTCAGGGCGCGTCTCGGTCACCTCCCAGCGCCTGTACGAACTGGTGTCCGCGCCGGGTGACGAGATCCATCACCTGACGTTGCGCTTCGATGGCGGCCTGAGCGGCTACGCGTTCACCTTCGGCTAGCGGCGAGCCGTCTGGTCAGCCTGGCGAGCACCGAGCACGCGCGCCGCGGCCTGCAGATCGGCGGGCGTGTTGACGTTGACCAACGCCCGTTCGTCCACCGCGACCACGCGCGGATCCAGTCCCATGACGGTTGTCATCAGGGGAGCCTGCGCCGGGGCACGGCGCAGCCACGCGGCCGCTGACGGCTCGTAGCGCGCGAGCAGGGGCTGAACGTGCCCCGCCGCACCGGCGATAACGGCCTTCGCGCCGTTCGCCGGGGTGCTCGCCAGCAGCTCGATGACCGCGACCGACACCAGCGGTAGGTCCACGGCACAGATCACCACCGCCGCCCCCCGCGCACGCTCGAGGGCCTCCAGCACGCCGACGACTGGATGGCACAGAGACGAGGATTCGCGCCACACTTCCACGTCGTTGGGCAGCGGCGGCAGCACGGTTTCGGGCTTGGACACCACGGCAACCCGCGCGAGCGCGGCCCGCACGGACTCGAGTGTCCACGCCAGCAGCGGACGTCCGCAGAGCAGCGCCGTGGCCTTGGCGCCGCCCAGCCGCCGGCCCCGACCGCCAGCGAGGACCGCACCCATCGGAGTGCCGGCGCGCAGCGGACGGGAGACCCTGCCGGCCACCGGCGCAGCATAGAATGGCTCCATGGAAGGATCCACCCCGGAGACGACGGCCCGCAGCTGGCTGCGCTGTTACCGCTGCTGGTCTCAGGACCTCGAGGTTCAGGTCCACTATGAGGGCATTCATAAGATCGACCCGGAGACGGGCGAGCGAGCCGAGGTCGTCGACGAGCTCCAGGAAGCGGTCGTGCAGTGCCTGGACTGCATGCACGACCAGCCTCACCTGGGCTTCAGTAACGGCCGCGTCGAGCCCATCGAGGATCGCTGGGAGCGGATGATCGCGGGCACCCCGTGGGTGGCCTCCTGCACCGTGACCGTCGACGCCGACGAAGTGGAGTCCTGCTCAGGGCCGGAGGCGGGGGACGGGCTCTCCTTCGCCGCCTTCGGCGACCACGGCATCCGTGAGTTCTTCACCCATGTGCGCTTCCACAAGCACGAGGACGAGAACCGGATCGTCGTGCACCTGCTGGTGGAGCTCTACGCGCGGTCCCTCGAGGAAGCCACCGAGGTGCTCGAGCAGGCCGCCCGGGGAACGCTGACCATCACCTCGCTGGCTGAGGAGTCGCGCCCGCCGGCCGCCGCCGAGGAGGACGCCGGACACTCCTGACCGTTCGCTTGGAGGTGGTCTCACCCCACGAGGTGGACCAGTGCCCGGGCCAGCACCTCCACCCCGCGAGAGATGTCCCCGGGGTCGGTGTACTCGAGTGGACTGTGACTGATACCTCCGACGCTGGGGACGAAGATCATCCCTATCGGCATCATCGAGCTGAGCACCATCGCGTCGTGATAGGCGCCGCTGGTCATCTCCAGGCAGCTGACCCCGAGGTCCGTGCACGCGTGTCGCACCGCGTCGACGATGGGTTCATCGCAGGCGGCTGGAGCATGGCGAGCGATGAGCTCGTGGCTGAGCTCCAGACCGCGGCGGCCGGCAATGGCAGCGGTCGCCGCGACGAATTCATCGACCACCTGGGTTCGCACCGCCTCGTCGCTATCGCGGACGTCGACGTCCATCTCGACCTCACCGGGGATCACGTTGATGGCGCCGGGACGCGCTCGGAGAACGCCGACGGTGGCCACGGTCGTGCCACTCGCGCTCTCCTTCGCCAGGCGCTCGAGCTCGACCATCACCTCGGCGGCGCCCGCGAGCGCATCGTGACGCAGATTCATGGGCGTTGCCCCGGAGTGCATCGCGGCGCCGCGCAGCACCACACGCAGATCGTGCGGCGCGGCGATGTGAGTCACCACTCCTAGCGGCACACCGGCCGTTTCCAACACCGCGCCCTGCTCGATGTGCAGCTCGAGGAACACGCCATGGCGACCGGGCTCAAGCTGCGCGTCGCCGAGCCGGTCCGGGTGTAACCCGGCACCCCTCAGTGCGCTCGCCAGCGACGTGCCGCTACGGTCATGCAACCGGTCGAGGTCCTGGCGTGTCAACTCACCCACGGCCGCGCGGCTACCGATGCAGCCCAGTCCGAATCGGGGTTCCTCGCCGGCAAACGCGACCACGTCGATTCCGCAGCGTGGTTCGATGCCCTCGCCGCGCAGTCGGCGTACAGCGTCGATGGCGCCCAGGACGCCGAGCGTGCCATCGTATTTGCCTGCGTTGAGCGTCGTGTCGAAGTGCGAGCCGGTGAGCACGCGCGGCGCCTGAGGATCAGTGCCCTCCCATAGGCCGTAGACGTTGCCGAACGTGTCCACGCGAACGTCGAGGCCGGCCTCTTTCATGAGGCTGGTGACGTAACGGCAGGCGTTGCGGTACTCGGGCTCGTAGACCTCGCGGGTCACTCCGCCGCGGTCGGGACTGGCGTTGAAGGTGGCCAGGCGCTCAATCCAAGCCTCAAGGTGCTCACCACCGACGGCGGCCGTGCCCTCCATCACCTCACCCCCGCCGGTAAATCGGAGCGCCGGGCTCGGTCATCGCCGGCGTAACGATTGATGCTTAGGGGTTGGGCGTTCACGGACGTGACTGAGGCCGGTGGTGGCACGGTTGTGGCACGGTTGTGGCGGTCGGCCATGGCGGTCGGCGGTGGCCAGGCCACTCTTCCAGGCGAAGGGGCGCCATACCATGGACATCCGGTCCGCTGTCGCGCCAGCGCTGACCCTTTCGTCCACCCGGGGGAGGCTGGCGATCCTCGACGGATCGCATGTGTAAAGCCCTGGTGCCGATCAGGCGCGTGCTGGGCCCGTTTTACCCCCGTCGAGGCCGCTCGCCGCACCTTCGCCCAGCACGAGCTCGCGCCAGCGCCGACTGAGTCCACGCTCGGCTTCGGGGCCGGTCCGGGCCGGTCCGACGCTCCGCCACAGGGTGGCCGGCTCGTGCGCCTGCAACGCGCCGGCCGGTGGGTGGGGGTCGCGCAGACCCGCCAGCGTCAGCGCGTCGATCATGTCCGCTCCGCCGGCCACCAAGCTCGAGCGAAGGAGCCAGGAAGGTTCGGTGTCGAGCGTCTCCTCCACCACGGGGCGGCCCTCCAGACTGATCTGCGTGTGGGCACGCACCCGGCCCGGGTCCTCTCCCACGCGACCCAGGACGAGGGCTTCGCGCAGGAGTACCGCCGCTCCGGCCTCGAGCTCGACTCGCGTCGAACGCAGCACGCGGCACCCCGCGGCGGCGATCAGCGGCTCGGCGAGCCACACGAGCCGCGCGCCCGGCCCCAAGCGCACCCGTGTCGAGAGCTGCGCCGGCCGCCCGCCGCGCGCATGATGAGCGACGGTCGCGCCCAGCTCGAGGATCTCAAGCGCACACCCGGAGTCGAGCTCGATGTGCAGCGCGACGGTGTCTGCCCCCAGCAGCGACGCCCGGCTCTGGACGAGCGCCACCCGGGCCAGCCGCCCGGCGTCGCTCAGAACGCGGGGGTGCCAGGGCTCTGTGCCGGCGAGACCGGTGATCACCGTGTGCGCGCCGCGCCGTGCGGCGTGGACGATGATCTGCGCCTCAGGCGCGGTGATCGTGACCGTGGTGTCCGTGGGGCGCGGGCGGTCCGGGGTCGACGCTGATCAGCGCGCCGGCGCGCCACGCCGCGAGTTGCATCCTCACCCAGGCGCAGAGCCCCTCGACGGCCGCCGCGTCGCGCAGGCTCACGGCCAGCGTCGGGCGTCCGGCGCGCTGGCGGGCGGCGTCGGAGAGCATCAGGTCCACGTCGGCTCCGACGTGGGGCGCAAGGTCGACCTTGTTGATCACCAGCAGGTCTGAGCGAGCCACGCCGGGACCCCCCTTGCGCGGCACGTCGTCACCCCCGGCGCAGTCCAGCACGAAGATCTGCGCGTCGGCGAGGGCCGGGCTGAACGCGGCCGTCAGATTGTCGCCGCCGCTCTCGACGAACACCAGCTCGAGCGGCCCCTGAGCCCGCTCGAGCTCCTCCACGGCCTGCAGATTCATGGAGATGTCGTCGCGGATCGCCGTGTGCGGACAGCAGCCGGTCTGGACCGCCTCGATCCGCGCCGGAGCCAGTACGCCCTGCTCGCGCAGGAAGCGGGCATCCTCGGTCGTGTAGATGTCGTTGGTCACCACCCCGAGCTCGAGCTCCCCGGCCAGGGCGCGGCAGAGCGCGGCGATCAGCGAGCTCTTGCCCGTGCCCACCGGCCCGCCGACACCGATCCGCAGCGCGCGCATTGTCGCCTCAGCTGGCAAACAGCCTCCCCTCGTGCGAGCTGTGAGCCAACGCCCGGCGGTCGAGCAGCGGCGTCGCCGTGCTGGGGATCGCATGCGCCACGGTGGCCGCCGCCTCGCCGGCGAGCGCCTCGATCTCCTCCGCCAGGGCGGCGATCCAGGCGCTGGCCTGGGCTCCGTCGAGCGGCAGGAGCTTGACTGCCGCCGCCGCCACGCCGGCCGCCTCCTCGTACAGACTCAGGCGAGCGGCCGGCCGTGGGCCGAGGCCGCCCGCACCGCAGACCGCACCAAGCGCGACGGCCCGCGGCGTCAGCGCGCTGGCCCGGCGGTAATCGGCCAGCAGTTCGTGCGACGGCCAGAGCGTGGCGGCCGTGCGCAGCAGTCCCATCCCCAGACGCCGATCGGCCGCGCGAAGCGCAGGGACCGGCGTGCGGGCGGCCGCCTCGGCGTCCAGCGCGAGTAGCCCGGCCAGGTCCGGAGCGGCGGCGGAAGCGGCGGCCAGCGCCGCCTGGCAGCGCCCGATGGTGTGCAGGCGCCCCCGGACGAACGCAGGCACCTCGGCCGCTTGGAGTCCCTCGGCGATCGCCGCCTCGAGCCCGCCCGAATGGGCGTAGCCGCCGCTCGGGGTGCGCCCGTCGGCCAGCAGCAGCTCGAGCACTCCGGTAGGGCTCAAAAGAGCGAGTACCGCTGCGCGAGGGGCAGCTCCTCGGCCGGCGCCGCCGCGACCGGCTCGCCGTCTACGCTGACCACGAACGTTTCCGGGTCGACCTGGATCTCCGGCAGCGCGTCGTTGTTGGGCAGGTCGCGCTTTTCGATCCTGCGGGTGTCCGCGACCGTTACGAGCCGACGGGCCAGGCCGAGCCGTTCGGCCAAGCCGTCCTCCAGGGCCGCACTCGAGACGAAGGACAGGGCCAGGTGAGGCGCAGCCGACGGCGCGGCGGCGAACATCGCTCGCCCCAGAACCGGTTGCGGTGTGGGAATCGAGGCGTTCGCGTCGCCGATCGGTGCCCAGGCAATCGCCCCGGCCTTGAGGACCATCTGTGGCCGTACGCCGAAGAACGCCGGATCCCAGAGCACGAGATCGGCGAGCTTTCCCGGCTGCACCGACCCCACGTGCTCGTCGATCCCGTGCGCGACCGCCGGGCAGATCGTGTACTTGGCCACGTAGCGTCGCGCGCGGTGGTTGTCGGCCGGCCCGTCGCCGGCCAGCGCGCCAAAGCGCTCCTTGGCCACGTGCGCCGTCTGCCAGGTGCGAATGATGGTTTCGCCCGCTCTACCCATGGCCTGGGAGTCAGAGCCGATGATCGAGATCGCCCCGAGGTCGTGAAGCAGATCCTCGGCGGCAATGGTGGTCGCCCGGATGCGGCTCTCGGCGAAGGCCAGGTCCTCGGGCACGCGCGGGTTGAGGTGGTGACAGACGATCAGCATGTCCTGGTGCTCGGCCACGGTGTTGACCGTGTGCGGCCGCGTGGGGTTGGTCGAGGAGGGCAGCACGTTGGGTTGACCGGCGATCGCGATGATGTCGGGCGCGTGTCCGCCGCCGGCCCCCTCGGTGTGGTAGGCGTGGATGCTGCGCCCCGCGATCGCGGCAACCGTCGACTCGAGAAACCCGGCCTCGTTGAGCGTGTCGGTGTGGATCGCCACCTGCAGGCCGAAGCGCTCGGCCGCGCGCAGGCAGGCGTCGATCGCCGCTGGGGTCGAGCCCCAGTCCTCGTGCAGCTTGAACCCCCCAGCCCCGGCCCGGGCCTGCTCGGCGAGGGCATCGGTGCTGACCGTGTTGCCCTTGCCCAGCAGCAGGACGTTCAGGGGATGGCCGTCGAGCGCGCGGTGCATCATGGCCAGGCTCGCCGGGCTGGGGGTACAGGTCGTGGCGCGGGTGCCCTCGCTCGGCCCTGTGCCACCCCCGATCAGCGTGGTGATGCCGCTGGCCAGCGCCTCGGTGACGATCGTCGGGCTGATCAGGTGCACGTGGCAGTCGATGCCCGCCGCGGTCAGGATGCTCCCCTCACCGGCGATCACGTCCGTGGAAGGCCCGATCCTCAGGGCCGGATGCACGCCATCCATGATGTCGGGGTTGCCAGCCTTGCCGAGCGCCACGATGTGCCCGTCGCGCACGCCGACGTCGGCCTTGACGATGCCCCAGTGGTCAAGCACCACCGCGTTGGTGATCACGAGCTCGGGGGCTCCCGCGGCATGGGAGGTGCTCCCCTGTGCCATCGATTCGCGGATCGTCTTTCCGCCTCCGAACACCGCCTCCTCGCCACCGACACAGCGATCCTCCTCGACCTCGATCCACAGGTTGGTGTCAGCCAGGCGCACCCGGTCGCCGACCGTCGGCCCGTAGAGCTGGGCGTAGCGCTCGCGGTCGATCGACGTCATTGCGGACCACGGGCGAGCTGCAGGCCAGGAACCAGCCGCCGGCCGCCCAGGGCCACGAGCGTCACCTCGCGCTCGAGGCCGGGCTTGAAGCGCATCGAGGTGCCGGCGGCCAGGTCCAGGCGGAAGCCGTGAGCGGCGTCACGGTCAAAGCCAAGCGCCCGGTTGACGGCGGCGAAGTGGAAGTGGGAGCCGACCTGGATCGGCCTATCGCCGCGGTTGAGCACTGCGAGCGTGCGGCGCTCGCGACCGGGAGCGAGCTCGATCGTCCCCGGCGCCACCGCCAGCTCCCCGGGGATCATGAGACCGGCTCGTGGAGAGTCACGAGCTTGCGCCCGTCGCGGAAGGTGGCCTCCACGTGGACCTCCTCCAGCATCTCCGGGACGCCCTCCATCAGCTCGCCACGTGCGAGCACGACCCGGCCGTCGCGCATGAGGTCGGCCACGCTGGCCCCCTCGCGCGCGCGCTCGATGACCCAGCACGAGAGTAGCGCCACGGCCTCGGGGTAGTTGAGCGCCACCCCCCGCTCCCGCCGGTCCCGGGCCACCATGCCCGCCACGGCCAGCAGCAGCTTCTCGGTGTCCGATGGGCTCAGGTACATGATCCGGTGGCCTCGAGCGGGCCGCCCATCCTAGCGGGCGTTCCCGGCGCCGTGGTGCCGGTGAGGCGGGTACTCAATGGCCGATCTGCCACGGCCGCCCGGGGCCGACGCGACCGGCCGGCACCACCGGCGCGCCACCGTGGAAATGGCGCCCGGCGGGGAGTCTGCCGGTCGTGGCAACGCCCCCGTGCGCGCGTTCGATCCGCTCCCGGCCAGGCCGCCCGACGCCGGCGAGTTGCCGCTCGCGGCGCGGGCTGCGCGCGCCGGGCGCCGAGAACGACCGGGGGCTGGGCTCGCCGCACGACGGGCACGCGGCCGGCACGCCAGGCGCGCGCGGGTCGGCGCGCCGCTCGAAGGGACCGCAGCCAAGGCAGCGGTATCCGTAGTCGGCCATGTCAGTGGGGGAGGATGTCGCGGTCGAAGATGGCCAAGGGGATACCGAGCGTGACCGCGCAGTTGGGGATGTCGACGATTCCGCCGATGCGACCCTCGATCGGCGCGGCGCCCAGCAGGAGGTAGGCCTGCTCCCCGGTGAAGCCCATCGCCTGTTTCAGGTAGGCGATCGCGTTCAGGCAGGCCTGGCGGTAGGCCACGGTCGCATCCATGTAGTAGTTGCGGCCATCCTCGACACAGATGCCCTCGAACATCAGGTACTCGCTGTAGTTGGGCTCGACCGGGCCGGGCTTGAATATCGGATTTCCGTGCGGATTGGCGGCCGCGAGGCCGTACCGTTCCACCCCACCCTTGATGAGGTTAAAGCCCAGGTCGATGAAACCCGGCATCTCGATCGCCCCGCAGAACGTGATCTCCCCGTCACCCTGGGAGAAATGCAGGTCGCCGATCGAGAAGAGCGCCCCTTCCATGTACACGGGGAAGTAGACGCGCGCGCCCTTGGACAGGTTCTTGATGTCGACGTTGCCGCCGTGGTCTCGTGGGGGCACGGTTCGTGCTGCCTCCCTGGCCACGCGGGAGTACTCGGCGCCGCTGAGAGAGCCGAGCAGCGCGTCCTTCTCGAGCGGCAGGAGCGCCAGCGGCGGGTCCTGCACCGTGTCGCCCATGGGCTCGCCGGTCACCCGCGACGGGTTGCGCGCGATCAGGTCGGCCTCGCGACGATTCCATTCGGCGAGCAGGTCGGCTGACGGCGCGCAGCCGAACAGCCCCGGGTGCGAGAGGCCGGCGAAACGCACGCCGGGAAGGTGGCGCGAGGAGCAGTAGATGCCCTCGATGTCCCAGATCGCCTTGGCCGATTCGGGGAAGTGGTCACACAGGAAGCCCCCGCCGTTGCCCTTGGCGAAAATCCCCGTGTAACCCCACTCGTGGTCCTGGAACGGCCCCATGTCGAGGATGTCGACGACGAGGATGTCTCCCGGCTCCGCGCCGCGGACGGCGAACGGACCGCTACATGTGGCACTTGTCAAGGTTGACCTCAGCCACGTCCTTCGGCGAGTCGCTGTTGTGGATCTGCTCGTCGGTCCACTCCTTACATTCGATCCGGTAGGACCCGCCGGGGTCGATGGTGGCGACCGGCGGGATATCGGGATGCCAGCGGTTGTGACCGGGCATGGCCTGCTCAGACATCGGCACGCTGAGGTCGCGGTCGACACTGAAGATCACCTCTGGCATCAGGACTTTCCTTTCGTGGGGTTATCGGTGGGGGATCGGCCCGTCGGTGGGGGATCGGCCCGTCGGTGGGGGATCGGCTCCGGGCCGCCGGCCGGGCGGCGAGCCGGCGAGCCGGCCAGGCGCCGGCCGGCCTTGGGTGTGTCCCGAGCTCGCTCAAACCGCCGGCCGCGATGACGGGTACGTCCGCCCCGGGCTCAGGCGCTTTGCATACGTCGTGGCAGGACTTCTCCAGCGTGCAGCACAGCGAGCAGATCGCCCCCTCGTGGTAGGGGCAGCCCGCCATGTCCGGGATCTCATAGTGCTCGTTGCACACGACGCACTGCAGCTCCTTCGGCGCCATCTGGCCCTCGATCGTTTCCTCACCGCCGAGGGTGTCCGGGCGAGCGATGTAGTACTTGCCCTTGGTGGTGATCGCCAGCAGCGGCGCGAGCACCATCGCGATGCCGAGCGCGAGGAAGGGCGAGTACGCGGCCAGGGTTGCCCCGAACACCTTGTAGAACGCGAGGATCGAGATGACCGAGGCGATCATCATGGAGCCGAACCCGACCGGGTTGATCGCGTATAGGTGGGCCCGCTTGAACTCCACGTAGGAGGGGCTCAGCTTGAGCGGCTTGTTGATGACCAGGTCGGCCACGAGGGCACCGATCCAGGCGATCGCCACGTTCGAATAGAAGCCGAGCACCGTGTTGAGGAACCCGAACACCCCGACCTCCATCAGGGTCAGCGCGATGCCGACGTTGAAGAAGACCCAGACGACGCGCCCGGGATGCCAGTGCAGGACCCGGGAGAAGAAGTTCGACCACGACAGCGATCCGGAGTAGGCGTTGGTCACGTTGATCTTGACCTGTGACAGGAGCACGAAGAACACGGCTACGCCGATGACGATGCCGGCCGGCAGGAACGAGCCGAACCCGCCGAGGAACTGCTGGATCGGCTCGCCGGCCTTGGTCAGGCCGACCTTCGAGGCGACAAAGAAGGCCAGGAAGCCGCCGCCCAGTTGCTTGAGCGCGCCGAGGATCACCCAGCCCGGCCCGGCGGCCAGCACCGCGACCCACCAGCGGCGGGCCGTCGCCTTGGTCTTGGCCGGCATGAAGCGCAGGTAATCGACCTGCTCGCCGATCTGAGCGATGAGCGACAGGGCGATGCCTGCTCCCAAGCCCATCGAGATGCCGTCAAAGCCCGAGCTCTTGGCGCTGCCCTTGAAGTGCGTCCAGTTGGCGAACGCGTTCGGATCGTTGATGAGGATCGCGACGAACGGACCGAACATCAGGATCAGCCAGATCGGCTGGGTCCAGACCTGCACCTTGGTCAGCAGGGTCATGCCGAACACGACTAGCGGGATGATCACCAGTGACGCCAGGAGGTAGCCGAGCCACAGGGGAATACCAAAGCCGGTCTGGATGGCCTGAGCCATGATCGAGCCCTCGAGGGCGAAGAAGATGAACGTGAACCTCGCGTAGATGAGCGACGTGATGGTCGACCCCAGGTAGCCGAAGCCGGCGCCGCGGGTCAGCAGGTCCATGTCGATCGAATACTTGGCCGAGTAGTAGGCGATCGGTACCGACGTCAGGAAGATGACCAGCGCAGCGAGGAGCACCGCCACGAGCGCGTTGGTGAAGCCGTAGGTGATGGCGATCGACGCGCCGATGGCGAAGTCGGCGAGATAGGCGATGCCGCCGAGCGCAGCGGTGGCCACCACGTACTCGCTCCAGCGTCGAAACGTGCTCGGCGCGTAGCGCAACGAGTAGTCCTCGAGCATCGGGTTCTCGACGAGCTTGGCGAACCGCCGGGCGAGACGGGGCTCATCCTCACTGGGCGCGCTGGTGGTGGACATCGGGGCACCTCCTGTTGGGGCCTCTGGCGCGCCGCCTGCTTCCCGCCGCGCCCTGTCGCCCTTGAGTGTTTCGATCCGCCGGGTAGAGCGCTACGACCGCTGGGCCAAAGAACCGCGCCGTGCATTCGACCGGTGGTAGGCAAACGGCCAAAGGCCTAGAGTGTTGGGTCATGTTGGACCGGCGGTCCATTGCGTTCGAACTGGGAGTGGGCTACAGGTGGACCCGGTGGCGCCAGCGACGCCTGAGACGGCGCCTGGACGGGCGCGCGCTGCAGTCTGAGTTTCGTTGCGAACGGCCGCGCGGGCTGGCGGCCCTACGCAGCCTCGTTCACGACGTCGGCGAGCTCGAGCGAGCCCGTATGAACGCACGCGCATCAGCGCTCGAGGCGCTGGCGCGACCGTCGCAGGCGCCGTCTGACGTCGCTGCGTGCGGAAGGCGCGGCGCCAGGATGCGGTAGGCCTTCAACCCGAGTCCGAGCCGCTCACGATGGTCTGACACACCCGGGTCAAGCTCGGTCAGCTCGCGCACGCGCTCGAGCCGGTAGGCGATCGTGTGCCGGTGGGCGTACATCGCGCTGGCGGTCTGGTTCATGTTGCAGTTGTGGGTCAGGTAGGCCTCGAGCGTCGCGACCAGGTCCGTGTGGTACTGGTCGTCGTAGCGGACGAGCGCCGCCACGGTGTTCTCGTAGAACCGGCGTACCTCTTCGGGCTCGACGGCGAGCGTGCGGACGAGCAGCCGGTAGGTGGAGGAGTCGATCGCCTTAGGCTCCTCACCCTCATGTATCAGCACCTCGAGCACGAGCTCGGCCTCTTCGATGGCCCGGTGCAGGCACCGCGGGCGTGCGCAGTAGGGCGAGAAGCCGACGGTGGCGTAGGCCTCAAGCGTGCCGGCCAGGGCGCGCGCGGCGTCAAGCGCGGAGCGCTCGCTGTCGCGCACCCCCGGCGGCGGAGGCACGAGCGCGTACACACGAGTGTCCCGCGGCTCGACGACCGCACCGGGCTGCTGGCCCTGGATCAGGTCGACCACGTAACGCGGACGCTCCACCGACAGCTCCGCGCACAGGGCGATCGCTCCACGGCTCAGATCGCTGCCCAGCCGGTGGGCCCGTCGCAGTAGCTCCTGCTCGGAGGTGTCCGCGTTGGAGCGGATGAGCTCGATCAGCGAGCTGGCTCGCGCCTCGTGCGCTTCCTCGCGGGCATCGGCGATCGCCAGCTCGGTCAGGGTGGCGACCGCGGCCAGTCCGAGCAGCTCGGCGGCGTGTCGGGGTGGTGGGCCGTCGTCGGCGGCGAGCAGTACGACAACGCCGATCGTCTCGTCTCCCGTGGTGACTTCGCGTTCGAGAGCAAGCGTGGCCGGCGGCGCGACGGCGCGCCCCCCCCTTCCGGTGCGCGCGCGCACGTAGGCCGAGAGCTCGCCGAGCTCGGCCGGGGTGAGCGCGTCGGTGGGGGCAAGCACTTCGCCGAGGCGTGGGACCAGCACGGCCACTGGCCGTCCGGTCACCCGCGCGGCGACCTCGGCCAAGCCCTGCAGCCCGCCTCCAGCGAGCAGGGAGTCCACCATCTCCACCTGTGCGCCGTGGAGATCCGGCCTGAGGGTCTCGACCGGTCTGAGGATCTGGGGGCTGGCTGGTGACGCGCCGATCTGGAGGATGGTGTCGCAGCGCGCGCCGTGAACCTATGGACCGGTGGAGCAAGATGCCCGGCTGGGCTTTGACATCGGGCACCCCGAGCTCGCTATTTCCGAGCTACACCCTCGTCGAGGCAGCAGGTGCCTAGCGCAGGCGAGCCTCGAGCGCGTCCAGCTGGTCGCGCAGCGAGGTGGGCAGGTTCTCAAAGCGCGCGAAATGCTCGCGGAACTGAGGTAGCTGCGCGAGCCACTCCTGCGGATCGACGCGCAGCACCTCGGCCATGTCCTCGGGCGACACGTTCAGGCCCTCGGTGTCGATCGCCCCGGCGGTGGGCATCAGTCCGATGGGCGTGTCCACCGCCTCGGCTTCGCCGTCGCAGCGCCGAAAGGCCCAGGCGAGCACGCGGCTGTTCTCACCGAAGCCCGGCCACAGGAAGCGACCGGAGTCATCCTTGCGAAACCAATTGACGTAGAAGATGCGCGGCAGCATCTCGGCGTCGCGCCCGCTGCCCATCTCCAGCCAGTGAGCGAAGTACCGAGCCATGTCATAGCCGCAGAAGGGCAACATGGCGAACGGGTCAAAGCGCAGCTTGCCCACCTCACCCGAAGCGGCGGCCGTCGTTTCAGAGGACATCACCGAGCCGAGGAACACGCCGTGCTCCCAGTCGCGGGCCTCGTGGACCAGAGGGATGCTGGTCGAGCGGCGGCCCCCGAAGAGCATGGCGTCGATCGGCACGCCGGCCGGATCCTCCCACTCGGGGGCAATAGACGGGCACTGGGCGGCGGGCGTGGTGAAGCGCGCGTTGGGATGGGCCGCCGGCTTGTCGGTATCGGGCGTCCAGTCGCCCCGACGCCAATCGCGAAGATGGTTGGGCCTCTCGTCGGTCATGCCCTCCCACCAGACGTCGCCGTTGTCGGTCAGGGCGCAATTGGTGAAGATGGTGTTCTCGCTCACGGTGGCCATGGCGTTGGGATTGGTCCTCTCGCCGGTGCCAGGCGCGACGCCGAAGAAGCCCGCCTCGGGGTTGATGGCGTACAGGCGGCCGTCGTCGCCGAACTTCATCCAGGCGATGTCGTCGCCGATGGTCTGCACCTGCCAGCCGGGCAGCGTCGGGATCAGCATGGCCAGGTTGGTCTTGCCGCACGCCGAGGGAAAGGCGCCGGTGAAGTACTTGACCTGCCCCTGCGGAGAGGTGAGCTTGAGGATCAGCATGTGCTCGGCCATCCAACCCTCGTCGCGGGCCATGACCGACGCTATGCGCAGCGCGAGGCACTTCTTGCCCAGCAGCGCGTTCCCCCCGTAGCCTGACCCGTAGGACCAGATCTCGCGGGTCTCGGGGAAGTGGACGATGTACTTGTTGTCCGCATTGCAGGGCCAGGGAACGTCACTGACGCCTTCGCCCAGCGGCATGCCGACCGAGTGCAGGCAGGGCACGAAGGCCCCGTCGTCGCCCAGAGCGTCCAGGGCGTGCTGGCCCATGCGCGTCATGATGCGCAGGCTGGCGGCGACGTAGGTGGAGTCGGTCAGCTGCACGCCGATCTGGCTCTTGTCCGACCCCAGCGGACCCATCGAGAAGGGCACGACGTACATGGTGCGACCCCGCATGGCACCCCGGAACAGATCGGTGAGCGTCTCCCTCATCTCCTGCGGGTCACGCCAGTTGTTGGTGGGGCCCGCCTCGTCGCGTGATGCCGGGCAGATGAACGTGCGGTCCTCCACACGGGCCACATCGGCCGGGTCTGACAGGGCCAGATAGGAGTTCGGACGCTTGGCGTCGGAGAGCTTCTCGAACGTACCGCCTGCCACGAGCGTCTGACACAGGCTCTCGTACTCCTCGGGCGAGCCGTCGCACCAGTGCACCGCGTCGGGCTCGGTGAGGGCCGCGATTTCGTCAACCCAGGCGGTCAGCGACCGGTTGTTGGTCAGGGCAGAAGCGGTGGATGACATGGTCTCGATGGCTCCTTAGCGGGGTGGCGACGGGACGGTCCGGGGCAGGGGCTGGGTCCCGGGCAGGCGAGTCAGCGGAAGGGCTGAGAGCGCCACGACCGCGCGAACATCCTCGCTCCTCGCGCGGAACAGGGCCGGGAGCCTATCGCCAACGGGCGCGGGGCGGATGAGCCTCGGTCATCCATGACCCCGCATACCTTACCTGTGCCCCGCCGGTGCCACGCGGTCTGAAGCCCCGCACGCGCGGTCGAGCTCCTGCCCACACCTCGCCTTCTCGCGTCTACTCGACGTTCTCCTGCGCGGGGGTCGCGGGCAGGCCCGGTTGCCGACGGGGAACCAGCACGAGGCGCTTGAACTCGGCCACCAACACGCCATCCTGGTTGAGCACTCGCGTGTGCACCTTCACCGTGCCACGATCTGGCTTGGAGCGTGACTCCCGCCGTTCGAGCACCTCGGACTCGACGTAGAGCGTGTCGCCGTGGAAGACGGGGGCCGGATGGGACAGCTCCTCGGTGGCGAGGTTGGCGATTGCCTTTCCGCTCACGTCAGACACCGACATGCCCAGGGCCAACGAGTAGACCAGCGGTCCCACGACCACGTTGCGCCCCTGCTGAGAACCCGCGGCGTAGACGTCGTTGAGGTGCAGCGGATGGTGGTTCATGGTGATCAGGCAGAAGAGGTGGTCATCGGACTCGGTGACGGTCTTGGCCGGCCAGTGCTTGTACACGTCGCCGACCTCGAACTCCTCCAGGTAGCGGCCGTAGGGGTGAGCACCGCTCGCCTCGCGCACTGCCTGGTCGGTCTCCACGGATCGGGTCTCGCTCATAGCTGTCTCTCGGTCTCCTGTCAGCGTTTGGCCCGGCGAACCGGTCGACGTCGCGCGCCACTCTAATGACCGGCGATCGCGCGCCCAGCGGCGCGGCGCCGGCGACGCTCCCCGAGCGAGCGAGCGCGGCCGAGCCGATACGGTGCACGCTCGAGAGCCCGCCGAAGACCTCCTGAAGGAGACAGCCGCTGTGCGCAACCCACGTGACTTCCTTCGCCCTCTGGCCATCGGAGCCCCCGAGCCGGTGCGCGAGATCCCGCCCAAGCCCTCGCGCATGATCCATTTCTTCGACGCCAGCAGCGAGAAGATGCGCTCCAAGCTGCCCGATCTCGCCACCCGCAGCGACATCCTGCTCGGCAACCTGGAGGACGCGGTACCGGTCGACAACAAGCTCTCCGCGCGGGAGGGGCTAGTCACCGTCGGCCGCGAGATCGACCTCGGCGCCACGGCCCTGTGGACGCGCGTGAACGCTCTGGAGTCGCCCTGGGCGCTGGATGACATCACCACCCTGGTCAGCGAGATCGGACATCGGCTCGAGGTGATCATGGTGCCCAAGGTCGAGGGCCCGTGGGACATCCATTACGTGGACCGGCTACTGGCCCAACTCGAGGCCAAGGCCGGCCTGCAGCGTCCGATTCTCGTTCACGCCATCCTCGAGACCGCGCTGGGCGTCGCCAACGTCGAGGCCATCGCCGCCGCAAGCCCACGCATGCAGGGCATCAGTATCGGCCCGGCGGACCTGGCCGCCTCGCGGCGCATGAAGACCACCCGCGTCGGCGGCGGGCATCCGGGCTACCGGGTGCTGGAGGACCCGGACGCCGAGAATCCCGAGGCGCCGAGGGCCAGCGCTCAGCAGGACCTGTGGCACTACTCGATCGGGCGCATGGTCGACGCCTGCGCCGCGGTCGGCATCCTGCCCTTCTACGGACCGTTCGGGGACATCAAGGATGTGCAGGGCTGCGAGGCCCAGTTCCGGGCGGCCTTTCTCATGGGCTGCGTGGGCGCGTGGTCACTGCACCCGGTGCAGATCGACATCGCCAAGCGGGTGTTCAGCCCCGATCCCGACGAGGTGCGCTTCGCCCAGAAGGTCATCGAGGCGATCCCCGACGGCCGCGGTGTGCACATGATCGACGGCAAGATGCAGGATGACGCCACCTGGAAGCAGTGCCAGGTGATGGTGTCCCTGGCGCGCATGCTGGCCGAGAAGGACCCCGAGCTGGCCGAGGCCTACGGCCTGACCCCCGCCGCCGCCGGGGCCGCCGGGGTGTGAGCCCGGCGCTTCGCTAGGGTTGGCCCGCGCCGGTGAGAAGACCGGCCCTTTTCGTCTATGCGCTTCTTTGAGTACGAGGCCCGCGCGATCGTCAGACGCGCCGGCATCCCCGTCACCGACTACGGATTCACCACCGACGCGGTGGAGGCTCGCCGTACCGCCGAGCGCATAGGCGGCCCGGTGGTGATCAAGTCACAGGTTCTCTCCGGTGGACGCATGAAGGCCGGCGGCGTTCAGTTCGCCGACACGCCAGACCAGGCTGAGGCGCACGCACGCGACGTCCTGGCCCTGGAGATCAACGGCCACGTACCGCGCGGCGTGCTCGTCGACCCGCGCGCCGACGTCAAGCACGAGTACTACGCCGGCGTGGTGTGGGACGGCATCCGCAAGCGCCCGGTGATGCTCTTCAGCGACATGGGCGGCATCGACATCGAGGAGGTCGCCGAGACCCACCCAGACCATGTGGGCCGTGGCCATTTCTCCAATCTGCTGCCCCTGTCGGACTTCCAGGCCAAGCAGGTCATCGCGGCCACCGGCGTCTCGGGTCGCGCGCTGAACCGCCTGGTTCCCATCCTCACCCGCCTCGCGCGCCTGTTCGTCGATTACGACATGACCCTCGCGGAGATCAATCCGCTCGTTGAGCTCGCCGACGGCAACTTCGTGGCCCTCGACGCCCACATGGAGATGGAAAACGAAGCCCGTGGGCGCCAGCACGAGCTGTTGGCCGAGCTCGGCGTGGACTCTGAGGAGACGCGTCAGGCCCGCGAGGCGACCGCGTTCGAGCTAGCCGGCGAAGAGGTCGACTCTCAGGATCATCGCGGGGTCGCCGGCAACGTGACCGAGTTCGACGGCAACCTCGGGCTGGTCATCGGCGCCGGCGGCGGCTCGCTCACCCTGTTCGACGCCGTTCGCGCTCACGGGGGCAGTCCCGCCAACTACTGCGAGATCGGCGGCAACCCGTCGGTGGCCAAGGCCTGCGGCCTGGCCAAGCTGGTGCTCGGCAAGCCCGGCGTGGACAAGATCGCCGTGATGATGTCCATCGTGTCCAACACGCGCGTGGACATCGTGGCCCGCGGAGTGATCAGGGCGTGCCTGGAGCTCGGCATGGACCCGGCGGAGAAGATCGCCATCTTCCGCATCCCGGGGGCGTGGGAGGAGGAGGGGTTCAAGATCCTGGAGCGCTACGGCGTGGAGTACGCCGACCGGTCGGTGTCCCTGCACGAGGCCGCGCGCCGCGCGGTGGAGAAGATCGGCGCCGCACCTGACGGGGGCGCGGCGCGACCGCAGGATATGCGTCAGACCACGGCGGAGATCGGCCAGACCGACGTCTGATGAGCATCCTCATCGACCACCGCACCACCTTCATCGTGCAGGGCATCACCGGACGCGAGGCGGTCAACCTGACGCGCGAGTGCCTGGACTACGGGTCCGGGGCGAGGATCGTCGGCGGGGTCACCCCGGGTCGCCTGGGGCGCGACGTGCACGGCGTCCCCGTGTTTGACACCGTCGCCCAGGCGGTCGCCCACCACGGCGCCCCGATCGACGGCAGCGTGGTCACCGTCCCACCCGCGTTCACCAAGGACGCCGTGTTCGAGGCGCTCGAGAACGGCGTGCGCCTGGTGGTCATTGTCACCGAGCGCATCCCGCGCGCCGACGTGGCCCAGATGGTCGAGCTGGCCACCCTGCGCGGCGCGCGCATCATCGGGCCGAACTGCCTCGGCGTGATCGTGCCCGACGTGATCAAGATGGGGGGCATCGGCGGCCCGGCGCGTGACGCCGCCAAGGCCTACACCCCCGGTCCCATCGGGGTGGTCTCGCGGTCGGGGGGCATGACCACCGAGATGTCCTCGACGCTCAGCGCGGCAGGACTGGGGCAGTCCACCGCGGTGTCGATCGGCGGTGACGCCATCATCGGCTCCACCTACGCGGAGCTCATGCCGCTGTTCGAGGCCGACGCCCAGACGCAGGGGATCGTCATCTACACCGAGCCGGGAGGACGCATGGAGGCCGAGCTCGCGCGCTGGGTCAGCGAGAACGACTCGCGGCTGCCGATCGTCGCCTTCATGGCCGGGCGCTTCATGGACGAGATGCCGGGCATGAGCTTCGGGCACGCCGGGACGATCGTGGAGGGCAAGGAGGACACGGCGACCGAGAAGATCGCCCGCCTGGCCGAGGCCGGCATCACCGTGGCCGAGGAGATATCCGAGATTCCCGACCTCATCGCGGCCAAGATCGCGCAGCGCAGCGCGGCATGAGAGCAGACGCCACCTTCATCGCCGTCGAGGTCGACGACGCGGCGGCGAACGACCATGAGCTCGCGGCGCGCCTGACCGAGGCCTGTCCGGTTGACATCTACGCCCAGCGCGACGACGGCGGTCTGGCTCTGGTCAAGGCCCAGCTTGACGAATGCGTGCTCTGCCGCCTGTGCCTCGACGCGTCGCCCCCGGGCGCCGTGCGCGTGATCAAGCTCTACGACGACGGAGCGATCCTCGCCTGAGCTGCCGGAGGTCGAGCGGGCCCGCGCGCTGATCGAGGGCGGCGCGCTGGGACGCCCCATCGCGGGGGTCGACGACGGCGACACATACGTCTGCCGCCCCCACGCTCCCGGGGAGATCGCCGCGGCGCTGACCGGATGCCGTCTCACCGCGGCCCACCGTCGCGGAAAGGCCATGTGGATGGAGACCGACTGCGGACCCACGCTCGGCTTGCACCTGGGCATGGCCGGTCACATCCTCATCGACGGCAACCTCGATCCCGAGTCGCTCGTGGCTCGGCGCCACTGGAATCGCTTCGTGGTGCACTTCGAAGATGGCGGGAGCCTCGCGCTGCGCGACAAGCGTCGCCTATCGCGCGCCGTGCTGGAGCCTGCCATCGAGCGTCTCGGCCCCGACGCCGGTGAGATGAGCCGAGCGGCCTTCCGCACGTGCGTGGGGCGCGGGGGCGCTCCGATCAAGGCCCGACTCATGGATCAACAGGTGATCGCTGGGGTGGGCAACCTGCTGGCCGACGAGACCCTTTGGCGCGCCCACCTGGACCCGCGCCGCGCAGCCGGCTCGCTCTCGAGCGACGAGCTTGATCGCCTGCGCCGCGAGCTGCGTGCGGCTATCCGCAGCGCGATCCGCGATGGTGGGGTGCACACCGGCCAGATGATCAGGTCCCGGAGGCGCGGCGCGAGCTGCCCGCGCTGCGGCGCCGAGATGCGCCGCGCGACCATCGGCGGGCGCACGACCTGGTGGTGTCCCGCCGAGCAGAGCTGAAGGGTCGGTAGGCCGGCGCCGCCCGACGCGGGCTCCGGCACCTGTCTCGCGTGGGCTCGCCTCGACCTCCCCATCCGCGTGCGACTGATTCGGTGAAGGGGCCCAGGTGGGGAGTATCCGGCGGCGGCGAACGCAACGCGTAGACAGACACGCCCTGTTCGGTCTACCGGACGTAGACAAACGTCGGGGGCCGAACCGTTTCCAGAGCTCTACCTCCGGGTTTGTCTACAGGGTGTAGACGGGCAGCCCGGCCGGTGTCTACGCGCTGCGTCGGCCGCACGCCGGGCCGCCCCCCGCCGAGCCCTACCACTGAGGACCCCCCGTCCGCCGCGAAAAATGGTGCGCCGTGATGGCCAGGCCCTGGTTGAGATACAGGCGATGCGCGGCGTGGCGCGCCGGTCCGACGCCCGAGTCCAGGTGCAACTCGTCGCAACCCAGCCGGTCGGCCTCGCCCTCCAGCCAGTGCAGCAGCGCCCTCGCGTGGCCGTGGCCGCGCGAGGCCTCCACGGTCGAGAGGTCATCGACGTACAGGGTGACGCCCCAGGCCAGTGTGTGCAGGACCCGAAATCCGGCAAC